>Ga0114993_10000141_pt1 | contig 77290 bp, 56 predicted proteins | sample ArcticOcean_MG_C_FD_87042 | JGI IMG/M metagenome (GOLD analysis project Ga0114993, IMG submission 87042) | Marine microbial communities from western Arctic Ocean - ArcticOcean_MG_CB2_150 | ecosystem: Environmental > Aquatic > Marine > Oceanic | place: Arctic Ocean: Canada Basin | collected... | reverse complement strand
TTGCTTGAAGGGCAGACGCTCGAGATCTCCACACGCAAGGGGGACCGCTTCAGACTATCACCCGAGGCCGCGGAGATCACGGACAACGAAGTTGCTCCTCCGGACTTCAACAGGAGCCCCGATCAATGCAACTGGTTCGGAGTGAAGAAAGCCCCTCGATTCTAGGCGGTGTCGATGACCATGAAGGTCAGGTCGCCAGCCATGTGAAAGATCTCGCTGTCGTTGTTGAGCAGGACTGTCTATTTGCTATTACGTTAGCTGGATATCACATTTTCAAGCCAGTTGCACAAGTCGAATCCACATATTGGGGGAGATTGAAATGACGCCGATTGACTACGGCCGTTCGTTCGTTATCGGTACCGGTGCTTCCAACGAGTGCCGGTTCTGGATTGAGTCGCGCCTGCGCTTCATAGACGAACACGGGATTGTAGAAGAATACCTGCAAGGTGGCTCCTGCAAGTCGGAGTACACGTTTGTAGCTGCCGATCTTTTTCAGCCGGACAACTACGATTTTCTGCCCGTATTCGGCCCTGAACTCGGTATCTATTTCAGACGCAAGGCGTATCGAAATGAAAACTACAAGAGCTACGTGCCCAACAATGAAATGTTTGGCGGTGTCACCAAACATCTTGTCGAGGCAGGGCATGCACGCGAGTTGGTGACCAACGAGGAGGTGCGGGAGGCCACTTACCGGATGTCACCGATCGTGGCGCAGATCGAGATCGCCAACCCCGATACTGGATTACGCGCCATCATGGAGTGTCCGATCAAAACCATGAACACGGAAAAAGGAGGGGACCACTATCAGGTAGACAGCGGCCCCCTGATCTTTCCGGACTTGAGCCAGCGAGTGAAGCGTCGGGTCGAGTTGCTATCGCTGGCTTTCGTTGCGTTCAATGCTCCCCATTTCGCCGATTTCGTCCTGGAAAAACCGACAGAGATCACCCCAGATTCAGGCGAAGCCAGCTGCCAGGTCCATCACTTTTCCGAGTTGATATCGTTGGGAAGTGTGAATAGGCTATTCGCGCTATGAGGGTAGTCAGACCCTGAAAATTTGCGAGGTTGAGCAAATCCCGGCCGGCGAGGAGCATTCAATCTTCGAGATAAGGTTGTATCTGGATGAAGTTGATCGCAAGCTCCTGCCCGATCGGGCCGATCGGACCAGCATCCCAATCGGAGATGACCAGCTTTGCGTCCTCGGTTTTCGCACGGAACACCATGCGTTGGTACGTCATGTAAAGCGTGTCACGGGCGGGATCGCTGTTGACCACTTCCCGGAATCCTTTCTCGGGAAGAACTGTAACGCCGTCAACTACTACGCTGATATTATTTGTCTTCCTGACCCCCTTCCTTTGCGAAAGGTCCGTATAGTCACTGACCAGCATCCTTATCGAGTACAGCCTCCCGGGCGTCAGATTCCTGATCTGTTGTGATACGCGATTGGGCGCCTTGGCGCTTCTCCTGGTGATGAGGAAATGGTTGCCCTCACCTGTGGACTTGTACCTGCCTTGAAGTTTACCGTACCCTTGCGCCTGGCCGGCAACGATAGTTCCTTCTTCGGCCGGCTCAAAGTCCCATCCGGTAAGCCCTTCGTCGAAGTCGGGGTTCTCGATGTGAGGCAGAATATACGGATCCGCCGACAGCCAGTCCTTTTTCCCCTCGATACAGTAGTGACGATTGAGCTTTGCAGACCACCGCACCATTTCTTCATCGGCATAGGCTGTGTGGTACCACGATATGCCGTAGATACCGAGGAAGACCGGGTCATTCGCGATCAGGTTCATTTGCATTTCCAGGAACACCTTGTAGTCCACCTGAGGATTGATATCCAGGTTCAGATGCGGGATGGATATGAATCCCAGATTCATGATCAATTGCCTCTGGCACCCCGGGAAGGTCTTCTGATAGTTGATCAGATGCTGCTTCAGGGCACTGTCGATATAACTCAGCGCGTCCTTCTCCGTAGGCGATTCCGGGAGGTAACGTTCTTCAGCCCACCTGTAACCCGCTTCCAAGACCGTCCTCAGAAAAGTCTTGGTTCGTTCGGATTGAACCATGCTGCCGTAGGTAAAAGGATAGAAGACCCTGTTTCTAAACTTCGATTCCTCACTCAGCCTCTTGACGGCTTCGATGAAGGCGGGGAATTCCTCCGCAGTTGGGACATGACCACCGAACTCACTCATCAGGGTGCCGTAGTAGTCGTCGGGTTCGAAACCATAATTCGGCCATTCGGAAGTCGTCCATTCCGTGTAAACGTCGTCAGCCGAGAGAGGTTGGTATTTTGTCGTCAACCAGGAAGTAAAAGAAGCGGCGAGCACCTTCTTTCCCTGTTTTCTCCAGTCCTGAATAGGGTCAGCGTTTTCAGGTCTTGGTTTACCCCTCTCCAGAATTACGTTGACGTTTTCGACCAGGTCAATGTTTTCGATGAACGCCCAGTCGTAGGGGCCGTAGCTCTCAACCCATGGAGTGGATTTGTCGGCTCGTGTGCCACAGTCGTAACCCAACCCCGTATAAATAAGTTCAGGGATGGCGCGAACAACCAGGGATGACGGACGCGATACACCTTCGCTGCGGACAGTAAGCTGATAGGTACCCGCCGGCAGCAGCCGCATGAATTCCAAAGTTCCGCCCTTTTCAATGCCGTGCAGGATCCCCGCCTCCCCCTCCGGCGCGGGATCGATCGACAAGGCCAGGTTGTCGCGGCCTTTGGCCGCCGATTCCACGGAGATAAAGACCCATCCGTCGCGCGGATTTGTGAAAACGTAATCCTTGGCCGCTTCCTGCTGGGGGGGCGGAACATTGAGAAGTTCTACAACCAGGTTATTCAGTGTGTTGACGTTGGCGCCGGCCGTGCCTGCGCCATGTTCTCCGGAACCGTCTTCAAACGTGGCTTGGACAATTGACTCGTTTTCCGACAAACAGCCGAGTGGACCAAAATAAAGAACCACAAGGATGGCGGGCACGAGGGCCACTGGCGTTATTATTCGATGCAAAACAGACTCCTTTTCTTTTGGGAACTTCTCATCACGGCATGTGCTTGAGAGATTCGTTGAATCGCGACAAGATCAACGGACAGGAGCAGAAGGCCCTGGGAAACGAACTGCCGTTACTCGGCACAGCACACCGGTCATATTTCTACCACTCTATCTGCTGATCAGCTATGAAACGTGTTCTGTTCCGCCACCTTGTTTCACTTTCCCGGTAATGGTCGCGCCGAAAAAGCGGCACATTCACACCGGGCGGATCGACGTCGACACAGGTGTTACCCTTGAGCAATACACGGTAAGAACGTTTTTCCACGTTGATCCGATCACAACTCTCTGTTATCGGGAAGACAAGCGAAACGAGATCGCCAGGGACAACCTTGCCGACTACCGCATAGCGACCGTCAAACTTGAGATTGCAGTCACCGGAATTGACTGTGCACTTCGTTTCCCCCGGCTGCACCCATTCGGGGATCCTGACAGAAAGCTCCACCGGCTCCTTCACCTTGACATCGACCTGACCCTTGTAAGGGATGTGGCTGTTCACGTCGGCCCACCTGGAACCACGGTTCAGGCACAGGTTGACCCGTAACTTTCCCGCTTCATGCGTTATCATATTCTCCCAGACATAGTAGATCGTCCGGGTCGCGTTGGCGGTGCAACAATGGCCAATCCCATTCAGATAACTACCCATATAGATCGTTCCACCAGGCAATTGATCGTTCACCCCCAGTGTACTGACAAAAGCGCCGATGTTTCTCTCTGCCACCCTGTCGGTGCAGTGATGAGGGGGGATCTCAGTCGGGAACTCGGTCTCCGGCATCCTCTCCGACAGCCAGTTCAACCTGTCTACCCTTTTTAACTGTCCCTCGACAAATAAATTGCGGACCCATCTGTCCGCCATGTCCCAGTAATCGCCGGTACCATTCCTGCTCAGTTTTACTGCCAGAGCGATCATGTCGGCAAGCTCACATATTTCAAGGGACGTCGCGAACGCAACATCCAGCCACTCGGGGAAACATCCCAGGATTGTGTCCCCCTGTGTCATCCCGTATCGGAATCCCCGGTGCGCGAAATCAACCGCTTCCTGATCACCACTGATTGTCCCGTAATCCAGAAGAGCTACCAGAAGTCCTGTGTGACCATGGAAATGGACACCTGAACGGCCGTGGAAATGGACATGGGAAGCACCCGGATACTCCTCCAGAAACTGGCCATCGGGACCGTAATAGTCAAAATCCTCCATGACCCAGAGGGCTAATTTTCCGGCCAGATCAAGAGCGGGCTCATATTTCGCGCACCTGGCATAGTTCGCCAACCCCTGGATACACGATTTGTGACTCAGCGCTGACGGTCTGTCAGTACCAGGGTTCTGGGCATCCGTTACGGGCAGGTGGGCCTTCTTTCCATCTACCACCGCCAGGTTCTCAAACCCATCAACCAGTTTCCTGCCGGCATTCTTCCACTGGGGATCTTCGGTAAGCAGATGATAGAGGGTCATCACCCCCAGTGCTCTGCCGCTAAGAAACGGGCAGACGTAATGGTCACCTTGCGAGTCCTCACCGTTGCACCAGGGCGCATATTTTTTGAAGTCCCAGACACACCATGGCCGGCCGATCTTGGGGGCATAGAGCAAGCCATTTGGCCCCTGCATCTGCCTTAAAACTTCCAGCCACCGTTGCTCGATGTGTTGATCCTGGTCACTCCCAGAAATCAGCCTCAACAACGGCAATGACTCCGCAAACTTCGCCAGGATCGTCATGTCTGCTGGATCGCTGTGCCACATAATGGGCTTTTTATTCGCGTTAAACGACACTTTCCAGTAGATCTCGTAGTCAGCCTCCGGGTCGGTAGGACCGGTAAGGCCATTGACGCCAATACCGGCCATATCCTGCAGGTCCAGCGTATCCGGCGCCATGATCTCATCCGTCTGGCCATGATAGGCGGGCAGTTCAATCTCGGGCTTCGTACTGTTGATATATTTTATTTTCTCCAACACGCACTCCTTCACATTAAGGATGGGGCCTTTGTTTATCGGCCGAAGACAGTGTCGCTTCTCTCGTGGCTGTACAGGAATGACAGCCGACAAGCCTCACGATATCCCCCGCGCTCACTGCGTCAAGAACACATACGAACTTCGCTGCTTACGTTTACTGATGATTTGACTCAGCCCAATTGCCAATCAAGGAATTTCAGCTTCAAAGAGCATCGATTGCCTGTCGCCCACACCCTAACCATCTCAAGTCTTATGCCAAAAAAAAAGTCCTTTTTTATCTCTATGCCCCTTTGCGGTTGCCGATACTGGTACCAAATTGTTTTCACAGGCTATTACTGATGACAAGTTTACACGGCCACCAACGGAGGAGCCGAGGCGGAAATGTCGAATCAGGCTGAGATACAACCCGATGATTCACCATCGGTCACGATAACGGGCATCGTGTTTGCCAACCATGACGCCGATGGAACAAACGACAATCAGGAAAAGGGATTGTCGAACATCTGCGTTTCGGATGGGGCGACCTGCGTCCTTACGGATGTGTCAGGACACTATCGGTTGGAGTCGGGCGCCGGCAGATCCAGTTTCGTCTTTGTGGTTGTCCCCACCGGTTACGAATCATCGACCGGCTTTTACCAGAAAATTCCTGCCGACGCGGCACAATTCACGGCACACTTTGGATTGTCGCCTTCCGCGAAATCCAGAGACCCGGACTTTTCTTTTGTCCAGATCACCGATCTCCATGTGCGGAACGCGTCCGATGCAGAGTTGCTTGTTGCGGATCTCGAGGAGGTACAGCCCCTCAATCCGGCCTTTGTCGTCTCGACCGGTGATGAAATCAATAACGGTCATGGTCGCGCAGCCGGCATGTACGTGCACTACAAGGCGGCGATCGAGGGCTATCCGCTTCCCATCTTCAACGTCGTAGGCAATCACGATCTGCCGATAGAAATTTACGAGGACGTCCTGGGGCCCAGTTACTATGCGTTCGACTATGGCGGCCGACACTTCGTAGTGCTCGACTGTATGTCAGATGTAGACCAGCAACGGGACTGGCTGCGTCACGATCTGGCCCTGCAGCCCGAGGGCATCGAGATATTGGTTTTCCAGCACTATCCGCCGGAAAAGGATCTGTTGGACTTTCTCTCGCAACATAATACCAGGGCAATATTCAGCGGACACTGGCATTCAAGCAAGGTGTCCCATTGCCAGGACATATTGTGCATCAACACGCCACCGTTACGCTATGGCGGCTTTACCATAAGCCCCCGTGGATTCAAAAAGGTATCTTTCCGTAGTGGCGAACTGATCCTCGAGGACCACCTTGGCGGTTGCAGGCAACATTTGACTGTTGTATCACCAACCGACGGCGCCGTTGTTCCGACCGGGAAGATCCAGATCAAAGCGAACGCTTATGACGTTTCTTCGAAGGTTACAACGGTCGAGTACCGGATCGAGAAAGAACCGTGGAAAAGCATGACCCCTGTCGGCACATGGGCCTGGGAAGCGGTGTGGACGGGGAACACCCCCGGGGCCCATGCCATACAGGTAAGGACAAAATTGGAGTCGGGTGAAATCCTCAACGATGCCGCTGCTTTTGAAGTCGTCGATGACCTGTTCGCTCGTCCGCAGCCCGGATCTGACTGGCCGATGTTTCAACGTGGTCCTGCCCGTACAGGCACAACCGGTGATGCCGTCAATCCCCCGTTACATCTGGCCTGGAGCACAACGATTGGCGGCAATGCGCACATTTCTTCACCAGTCGTTGCCGATGGCACAGTCTATATCGGGCTGCAGGATGAGGAGTTGAAGGGGAACGCCGGTGTCTGTGCGCTCGATGCCGGTACCGGCGACATCAAATGGAAATATGAAACCCCGGCTTCGGTAAAAAACAGTGTAGCAGTCCATGAAAATCTTGTTTATGCGATGACCGTCGACGGGGAGGTCTATGCGTTGGACGCGGCAACCGGAGCGGAAAAATGGGAGTATCGCCTGGACAATGCACTGAAACTTCGGGTATATGCTTCTCCCGCTGTGTCTGACGGCGTTGTTTATCTCGGTGTTGCGCCACATTTTGTCGCGTTGGATGCCCGGACCGGAAAGGAAGTGTGGCGGGCAGCATTCACCGAAATGACATCCGTGCTCGGGGATGAATATATGGGCTGCTATTCGTCGCCCTGCATCGGGGAAGAAAAGGTGTATGTCGGTTTTAACCTGGCCACGGGGCTCGTTGCACTCGACAAGCAGACTGGGCACCAGCTCTGGAACAAGATGCACCTGCATAATCCACTTCATGCAACGCCCGCCTTGTGCAACAACATGCTCTACCATCCCGCCTTTGGCGAGCTCCGTGCAATGAAGGCCGATACCGGGGACGAAGTGTGGACCTTCCCGCTGCCAGCCGAGAATCCCTACTTCATCTATTGGACGGTGTCATCGCCGGCGATCGGCGGTTCCAAGGTCTTTGTCGGTTCTCTGGACGGCAGCTTATTTGCTCTGGATGCTTTCTCCGGCGAAAAGATTTGGCACTATCAGACCGGGGAGGCAATGGCTTCTTTCGGTCCTTGCATGAGAGCGGAAAGTCAAGCTACATCTTCACCTGTGTTGTCCGGCGACACCGTGTATTTTGGCTCTGCCGACGGCAGGCTGTACGCTCTGGATGCCGACAGCGGAAAGGAGATGTGGCGTTATGACCTGGGTGTGCCGATTACCTCGTCGGCAGCGATTTCCGGCAACACGGTCTATGTTGCATCATATGATGGAAGCATCTACGCTTTTACGCAGACCGCAATCGCCTGATCGTATTCGACCGGGATTGCCATTTTTTTTCCACTTCCGGCAATCCCGAATCCCTCGGCTCAGGAGATTTCTTCTACTATTTTCCCCATGTATTTCAGGCCCAGCTTCACGCGCTCTCCTTGCAGCGGTGACCACGACTCCAGACAAAAACCCTCCGGGCCGAAACCGATGCCGTAATATCCGGTGAAAACCGCCAACTGAGCAAAATAGGAATCTGCCAGGAAGCCTTCATAACCCGAGGGGGTTCCGTTCCAGTGCATAAACTCAAGCCCGGTTGAATAGGTGCCGCTGGCGGAGTCCGGTTTTTCACGATTCTGATATCCCCCGGCGGCGTATCGTTCCATCATCGGCCAGAGGATGCGATCGGCCTCTTCCCGCCGCCCCAGCTGGTAGAGCGCCTGGATGTAGGAATACGCCATCAACGCCCCGGTACCGCCATTGGCGAATTCCCCGAACCCGTCACTGCCGTCTTCATTGAGGGACGTGCCCATCACGGGGAAATCATCCGGCCCTAAGCTGCCATAGTCGCGCTTGCGCATCGGGATAAGACAGATGGGAAGGCCCAGATCGAAGCGGTCATACTCGACTTCACGCATCTTCGCCTCGAACCTGTCGACAATCGCATTCGCCTCATCCGTAGGCACCAGTCCGTAGATGATGGCGGTGCCGTTGACCCACGGGAACCAGTAGTCATGCAAATCGCCGTCGCGATCCCGCCAGCCGGCAATGATTCCTGTTTCCGGATTAAAGAATTTCTCCATATAACCGGCGCGTATCCGCTCAGCATCGTGTTCGCAGGACTCAGCGCGCTCCGGGCGGTTGGCCAGCCGCTCCAGATCGGCAAGACAGTTCAGCGCCCGATAGGTCAGCGCCGAAGAATAGGCGTCGTTGTGGCCGAAGTTCATCTGGTCGGCAATATTCGAGTGCGGCGAGCAGCAGCTGTCGGACGGGGTGCCCGGCTTGGTGGACTCAGGAAAACCATCGCCGTCGCGATCCTGTTCCTTTATGTGGGCGGCGTAGCCTTCGAGTAAAGGAAGCCAGCGTCCTAACAATTCGAGGTCGCCCGTCACCCGTATAACCTCCCAGGCGGTGATCAGAAAACAGGGATACGAATCGAGAAAAATCCATGGATCATCGGCCTCGGTCCCGTAGCCGCGGGCGCCGGAAAAATAGCGATCCAGCGTCTCCCTTGCCACTTGGATTGCTTCCACACCACCGGCCATGGGCGGGGTGTAAACGGCAGGCTCAATGTAGTGGAGCATGCAACTGGTGGTTGCGTTGGCGCTGATAATATTGTTTGCCATGACGCCGATATCTTCCTGATACTGGAAGTTGTTCAGCCAGTGCCTAGGTAAAGTTTTGAGGCGGGGATCAGCATCGGTCAAAGCAGGCACAGGCTTGACAGTCTCAACCGCCAGTGAAAGCGCCCAGCAGGAATTCCCGGATGGAATGGCATAAAGTCCATCTTCGGAACGGCGGCTTGCCCGGTCGACGATAGTCGCCTCCCAAAGCCTGTCCGAACGGGTCTTGCGCCCCTCCAGGGCAGAGCAACCGCTGTTGTCGGTTCGACTTATCAGGAGACTGCCGCAGTCCGAAGCGTGCAGAAGACAGGGCAGCGGAGCCCCCATCCCGTCGGCCGGGTTGGCAATCGGGGCTGTCGGAGTCGGCACGATGTCGAAGGCCAGCCGCAACGCCGGCGGCGTCGCAAATACCGACGTACGGGCAATGGCCCAATCGAAAGCCATCTGGATAGATCTTTCCTCCATCCGAATTTCCCACCGCGCACAACCACCGTCGGGACACTCCAATTCATAACTTATCACGTTGCCTTCGCACGCCGCTGGGCCACGCGATTTCAAAGCCACTTCAGTTGAAAAAAGAGGCGCGCTGATCAAGCGACCACCGCCGTCTTCTCCGGTTTTAAGCAAATTCGTCTGCAGCTCTCCCTTACCGAGGCTGTCCCAGCACAGAAAAGTGATCTCGGGACGCTCACGTGCCACTACCAAACGCAGCCACACTGAACTGAACTCAATAGCCTCTTTCGTGTGCCGGATCCTGAAGAATCTCTCGCTCTGCGCCGTCGGCTGGAGCACCTTATCTGCCAGGGATCCCGTCGTCACCGCAGACCGGTCCTCGATCTCTTCATCCACGAAACTGCCAAAGACCTCCAGCTCGGAAATCTCCGTCTCGTTCGGATGCGCCTCATCCGAGGATCGGTCGATCCGCAGGCGAAAATTGTCCGTAACTGTCGGATCAAAAGAATATTCTACCGCGAACGTCTCTTCGTCCATCCGGTTATCCTTGACCTCAAACAGCGTATTGAGTGTCAGTCCACCATCCGGGCTGTATTCTCCGGCAAAATCAACCGGGTAATCGGCTATGTCGGCACGATGAATGACAACGCGCGAAATACGCGCCGGCTGGCGGAAACGGATCCAGACCCAGTGGGGGTGCGGCTTGGAAACGGCAGGGACCCAGCGACCAGTATCCGCTACCGCGGACGCTGTCGGAACACTGGTGTCATCCCCGGGCACCATGCGGATCCCGTCATTGACGAACTTGACTCGCCCGCCAGCACGGTGGTAATAGGCATCCCCAAGGAATTCCGAATCCGCCACGGCAAGCGCACCCTCGGCTGCCAGTGCAACATTAACAGTTTTTGCCATTGATTATTTTCCTCTCCGGTTGAGCTTACCGGACAAGTTGCAACAGGTTGAAGGAACCAAAACAGTGGTTTAACGTGGATTAACGATTCGATCAAATCAAGGAAACCCAATAATGAATGCAAATACTGAAACCCTGGCTGCCAGTTTCCGGGAAGATGGGTTTGTCCTTGTCAGTGACTTCCTGAGCCAGGCAGAAGTCGTCGAGCTCGATCGACAGCTCGAACGGTATATCGTTGAGATTGTCCCGACCGTGGCTCCGGAGCACGTGTTTTATGAATCCGGCCGCAGCGGTGCAATCAAACATCTCAGCGTTCCGGACCAGTACGACAACTACTTCAAGGAACTGCTGGAGCGACCGGCTACCCTCGAGCTGATTGCGGCGAGTGTCGGTGACGACGTCGAACCGGTCGCCTCGGAAGTCTTCTACAAGCCGGCGCAGGTCGGTACAGCCGCACCATATCATCAGGACAACGCCTACCTGCACTTGGAGCCGGCCGCCGGCGCAGTGGTCTGGATCGCCCTGGACGACACCACCGTGGCTAACGGCGCCGTCCATTTCGCCAAGGGCTCACACCGGCTCGGAGACCTGTCTCATTTTGAAACCGGTGTAGGACTGTTCAGTAAAGGCTTGTCTCCCACGTCTGATCTCTCCACCTGCCCGGAGGTGCCAGCACTCCTCCAGCGCGGCGACGCCTCGATTCACCACTTCCTGTGTGCCCACCGCAGCGGGCCGAATCAAACGGCGCAGCGCCGCCGTGGCGTGGTGCTGAATTACAAGAGCGTCAACGCCACAGTCAACGAGGCGCGAGCTGCCGCCCACAGAAAGTACGTGGACGGGCTCAAGCCGCAGGACTAATGGAAAAATCAGGAACTCATTGCAATAACGGTTCACTGGTTCATGGTTCCACCTCACATGTAAGTTAAAAACCGACTCTATCGCCATTCTCAATTTTCCCACAATTCGGCTTCGCATCCCGAAGGGTAAAATTTCGATAGTTCAGGTCCCCTAAAAGGCAACAAGGCGTTTCACAAATGGCCCTTGACAGACTAGTGACCACGGCAATCATCGGCGCCGGAAACCGCTCGCTGGTCTATAGTGCATACGCTTTACAGCATCCGGACAAGATGCGGATTGTCGCAGTAGCAGATCCGGATGAATTGCGTCGTGACAAAGCTGCCCGACTGTTCGACATTCCTTCGCAGAACTGTTTTGAAAGTGCCGAAGCATTCGCCCGGCAACCGAAACTCGCCGACGCTGTGATCAATGGCACCATGGACCGGTTGCACGTTTCAACCACCCTGCCACTGATCGCGGCAGGATATCATATCCTGCTGGAAAAGCCGATTGCAACCCTGCAGGCAGAATTCGAGACCCTCATTGGGGCAGCACAGAACGCCAGCCAGAAATTGATGGTCTGTCATGTGTTGCGCCACGCGCCTTTTTACGTTGCGGTTCAACGGAAAATTGCGCAGGGGAAAATCGGCAGAATCATGGCAATCAACACCAGCGAGAATGTCGGGTTCGATCATATGGGCGAAAGCTTTGTCCGCGGCAAATGGAATCGTGAGGAAGTCTGTCCCATGCTGCTCGCGAAGTGTTGTCACGACCTGGACCTGATCTGCTGGTTCAAGCGGGGCGCAGCGCCTGAACGCGTTTCGAGCTTCGGCTCGTTGATGTATTTCCGTGAAGAAAATGCCCCGCCCGGCTCCGGATCACGGTGTCTGGCTGATTGTGAGATTGAAGCCACCTGTCACTACTCCGCCAGGAAAAACTTCATCGGCAACGATGTCTATGGGACGCATGTGTGGCGCGGCATTGAACATATTGCCGACCCAACCGATGAACAGAAAATTGAATATCTGAAAACGGACAGCCCCCACGGTCGATGTGTCTGGCGATGTGATAACGACGTGGTCGATCATCAATCGGTCATGATTGAATTTGATGACGGCGCTGTCGCGACACACGACATGATTGGGGGCACGGCCAAGCCCTGCCGAACCATTCATATCCGTGGTACGGAAGGGGAAATTCAAGGCACCATGGAGGATGGCTGTTTTGTAGTCAGACAACCGGATGCCGACCAGGGCAACGGGTACACCGAGCAAACCATTGAGGTGGAAGGGAGTGAGGATATGCATGGCGGCGGCGACCTGCGGCTTGTCAAGGATTTCGTGCGGGTCGTTCGCGGCGAGCAACCGTCGGCTTCCACAACCGACCTGATGGATTCAATTCACGGACACCAGATCGCCTACGCCGCAGACCAGGCAATGCGCCAGGGCTGTGTGATCAACCTCAAAAGGTAGATGTGGAGAATATGTGATATGATATTCCGGAAACAAGCAGAAAGGGCACGGTTGAAAGATGAGCCGCGATTCATCACGGTCGCCTGGTGGCTTGTTGTCCTGATCATGCCACTGCTGGCGATGAGCAATGCTGTCGACGGGCGCGAACTGCTCGCCCACGGCGGTTTCGAGACGGGTGAATCAGGATGGGAGCCGTGGCATTGCAAGGGCGCCGGCGCCGTCGGGGTGGTCTACTCATCGAGCGACGACACGCGACCGGACTCAACCGGCAAACGATCGCTGCAAATCGACACCACCGATACGTTCACCTGCGACAACTGGATACGCCGGCCGGTGTACGGACTTCGAGGCGACAGCAAATACCGGTTCTCCATCTGGTATAAGATCGTCGCCGGCGGTAACCCCGACGGCCCGATCAAAAGCGTCATCGTCCGGAACATGAAAAACGATACCAATCAGGACCGCCTCGACCTGCATTTCGATATGACGGTCGACGGCCAGTGGAAATACGTCTCCGGTGAGTTCACTGCCGAACCGACCACGACCCCTGAAGACTTCTACAGAATGATGGTGCAGCCGTATGCGAGGGGCAAGGGCGGCAAAGGCGGCATCATTCGGCTCGACGACTTTTCACTGTGGGATCTCGACCCCCTGCCGGTCGCTCCCTTTCCGTACGCGCCGAGCTACGGCAATCCAGAGCTGGTGAGCAAACCGGTCCCGGCAGCAACGCCCGTTGTCATGAAACCGACAATGGCGGACAAGGCGCTGGCAAAGCTGATGAGCGAAGCAGTCGATGCGAAAGCAAAGCGCTCTGGGGAAGTCGAGGCAGGGATACTGGATGGATTCCCCTACCTGCGCAATGAACAGGTGATTTACTTGTGGTCGGGGGCGGAAAACGGCGGGGGCATCCTGAGAATCCGTGATTTGAGGTCAGGGAAACAACGCCTGAGGGTAGAGGCCTCGGAGGCGACGCTGTGGAAGTTGGACCTGAAGAGAAGCGACGGAGAACGGCTGTCCTATGAGAATGCAGGCGTGCCGTGCAAGGTGAAGTTCGCGGCGCGGAAAGGGGAAGGGAAGCTCTCGTTCACCTGGCCTTTGGCGGACGTGCGGGTCAAGGTGGAAACGCGGCTGCGAAGCGGCGAGAGCCTGGCACGGTCAAGGATACAGGTCAAGGCGAGAAACGGGGGACCGGGGTTGATGACCGTGACGTTTCCTGTGCTGACAGGCCTCCTGCCTTTCACCAAGGGCGGTGAGAGCGATCAGATACTCAGTACGAACGCTATGGGAGAGGTAAAGGAATCCCCGCTTGTTTCGGGCGAGACGCTGGGCTTCAAGTATCCGCTTGCATCGATGCAGTTCACGGCGCTCATGGGCAATGGACAGGTATTCTACTGTGCCGAGGAAGACGGCCAGGCCAATCGCAAGTATTTCGCCTGGACACCGGATGCGGAGAGTGGAAGGCTCGCCTTTTCCATTGCGCATCCAGTACTGAACTGGGGAGCAAAGGCGCTGGTGCGCGAGTATCGCAGCCCCGGCGATATCGTCGTGGGCCCGTTCCAGGGCGACTGGTTTGACGCGGCGCGGATTTACCGGGAATGGGCTTTGACAGCCCCCTGGTGCAGGAAGGGACCGATTTATCAACGGGCGGATTATCCGCAGTGGCTTGTCAAGCTGGCGTATTGGACGAACAACCGACTGAAGAACCGCGGAAATATCGAGGTCGAGGACTTGCATAGAAATTTCTTCGATGTGCCGGAGAGCGCCATCAGCCACGATTACGGCTGGATGTCAGACGTCTATGACCACGATACCAATCCCGATTACCTCCCCCCGAGAATCGGTTCGAAGCGGTATATACAGCTGGTGCAGGAACTGCAGGCGAAGAACATACGAGTCGTGCCCTACGTGATCGGGTGGCTGTGGAACACCGCTACCGAAAGCTATCGGATGGAAGATGCCGAGCACAAAGGGGGCCTGCTGATGGAACAGGGCATTGTACCAGTGACCTATGCAGGCAGTCATGATCTCTCCGCAGCAATGTGCCCGGCCACCAAGTTGTGGCGCCGGAAAATGGTTGAGCTGTCGAAGAAACTGGTGGGCAAGTACGGAGTTGACGGTGTCTATTTTGACTACTTCACCAACCACACGGAAGATTGTTTCAACACCGATCACGGGCACCCCATCGCCGGCGGTGACTACTGGTCGAAGGGCGTGCACGAGCTGTACGAAGAAGTGCGCAGAGAATGCAAGAAGCTGAATCCTGAGGTAATGCTCTGTGCCGAGGACACCGCGGAGTTTTGCATCGATGTGCTCGAAACGGTGCATACCTCCGGGGTGAACACAAACACCCCCGTTTACTTCGCAGTATACCATGACTACACGCAGGTGTTCGGCGGCGTAGCAAACTGCAGCACACCGCAGACCATCGGACGGTGGTGGATGATGGGAACACAGAATGGCAGAAACAATGTGATGCCGTGGCTGGCCGCCGGAGTGCATGGTGATATGGGGTTCTACTACCGGGACCTCTTGCGGTGTCACGACCAGTTCGCCAGGCCGTACCTGGGCTACGGCGAGATGCTCAGGCCGCCCAGGATTGAGGGCAACCTGCCGATACTCCGGGGCACTGCATGCGGACAGTATGAGCCTGCTTTTCCGGTAAAGGCGGTTGAGGGCAGTTCCTGGCGGGCGCCCGACGGGACGGTCGGGCTGTTCTTTTTGAACTACGACAAGGCAACGGAACACGCCTTCACCTGGACCCAGGATCTCAATGAGATTGCGGAAATCGGCGCCGACAGAAAACTGAAGGTGACGCGCTGGACACCGGCAGGCGAGGAGGTGGTCGGCGAATGGGCCGGCGGCGTCCTGACACGGACTATGACAATCGAGCCATGGGGCCTGATCGCACTTAAGCTGGAGGCGATGCCATGAGACATGTCATTGCAGCGATAGTGGTTGTTTCCTGCCTTGGAACAGCAGCCCGGGCACAGCAGTTGACGGTCCCCGCCGGGTACCACGCAGCGGCGGGAGCAACGGCATCATCATTCAAGAGTTTCGCCGATAAGATCATCCACGAGAAAACCGGCATGGAAATGATCCTGGTGCCGGCAGGCAGCTTCGCGATGGGGCCAGCCAAGAAGGTGCAAGTGACCATAGGCGAGCCTTTTTACATCGGCAAGACGGAGGTGACCAACGCCCAGTTTCGCAGGTTTGTCGAAGCGACCGGATACGACGGCAAAGGCGACATCGACCCGGATCCCGACTATGACCTGTATCTGCGGCACTGGCGTGGAAAGAGTATCATGTCGGACAAAGACGACTACCCCGTGGTCTGGGTGAGCTGGAAGAACGCCAAGGCGTTTTGCAGATGGGCCAGGCTGAACCTTCCCAGCGAAGCGCAATGGGAATACGCCTGCCGGGCAGGGACGACCACGCCCTATTACTTCGGGGAGGACCGGAAAGCATTTGACCAGTACGGATGGGCAATTACCAGTACAGAGTATCATACGCACCCGGTAACCGGCAAGCCGGCGAATCCGTGGGGGCTGTACGACATGCTGGGCAACGTCTGGGAATGGGCGGAAGACGACTACGCCAATAGGGACTACTTCGAGCACAAGTACATCGACAGCCGCGGCGGCCCGCCGGCGGACGGATCAGCACGGCTTGCAGACGGAATGACGAAGGTACTCAAAGGTGGCAGTTGGGGCACCAGCGCTGTCGTCTGCAGAAGCGACTCGCGGTACAACCTCGCGCCGATCAACGCGAGTGCCGAGATCGGGTTCAGAGTGATTCTGCCGCTGAAAGACATTTCGCCATCACCAAAAAATAACCCCGGGAGATGAATAGCCATGCCGGAAAATAACCTGATTCGCCTTGCTGTTGTGCGTTGTGACTCACACGCCTACTGGTTCGCACCCTATCTTGACGAAGTCGATCCGGTGGTGCTCGCAACCCATAGCGAAGACGCGCCCACGCGACAGGAAGTTCACCATCTCGGCTGCGCCCGGGGTAACTACAAGCAGATGGCGATTCAACGCATACCCGGATTCACCATTACCAAGGTGTTCGATCGTGTGGGGGACCGCAGCTTTTACAACACCGATCCTGAATTGTTGCAATATGGCAGTTACCCCGGGCGGGGGATTGCCTTTTGCGAGACCTTGTCGGGTCGCCCCAAGTTGTGTGAGACCATCGAGGAGGCGACCGAAGATGTTGACGCCGCATTCATCTGCGACTCGTCAAGCCCCAAGGACGGAGGAGATCACCTGGAACTGACCAGGCCGTTTCTTGAAAAAGGCATTCCCTGTTTCGTCGATAAACCGTTTGCGGCAACTCTCGCCGATGCGCAGGAGATGGTCAATCTCGCCAAGGCCAACAACACCGTACTGATGAATGCCTCCATCCTGGCAAACACGGATGTCGGCGAAGGATTTCGACGGCGGTTTGCTGAGGTCGGCGAGCCGGGATTGCTTGTTGTTAAGGGGGTAGGCTATAGCAATGCAGGCGTTGGCCATGGTCTCGCTTTGGCGCTCAGCTTGTTCGGCTATGGCGTTGAATCGGTCGAATGCATGGGTTCACATCCCAAGCCTGATCCAAAGGACTGGACCCCCGCCTCTTCGATGTATCATCTTGAACACCTTTTGCTTCATTACCCGGACGGCCGACAAATCGTTTTGATGAGTCCAGTACTAAGGACTGCCGATCACGATTTTTATGCTTCCGTCTACAGTAACCAAGGAGCCATTCACAGTCCGGGCATTGGCATTTTACGGTTCCCTTCAGGCAGCAGGAAGATTATCGAAATGTTCCTCAAGTTGGTTCAAACCGGTCAGCCACAGGTTCCTTACGAACATACGCTTGAACTGATCGCAATCCTCGAAGCGGGACGTATTGCTCAAACGGAAAAGCGTCGTGCTTCACTGCAGGAAGTATGGTCATCCCTGGAGAGCCAGTAAGCCGCAACGGGCAAACGGCGGACCGCCGGCAGACGGATTAGTAGGGATTGCAGCAGGAGACGGAAGTACTCAAAGGCGTCAGTAGTAGCACCGGCACTGTTGTCTGCAGAAGCACTCGCGGTACAACGCCGCGCCGATCAACCTGAGCACCCAGATCGGGGTCAAAGTAATTCTGCCGCTGAATCAGGCAATCATCACCAACAATAAACCCGGGGAACAAATAGCCATGTCGGGGAATGACCTGATTCGCCTTGCTGTTGTGCGTTGCGACTCACACGCCTACTGGTTCGCACCCTATCTTGACGAAGTCGATCCCCTGGTCCTCGCAACCCATAGCGAAGACGCGCCCACGCGACAGGAAGTTCACCACCTGGGCTGCGCCCGGGGCGACTACAAGCAGATGGCAATTCAACGCGTGCCGGGCTTCACCATTACCAAAGTGTTCGATCGTGTGGGAGACCGCAGCTTTTACAACACCGATCCCGAATCATTGAAATATGGCAGCTACCCCGGACGGGGGATTGCCTTTTGCGAGACCTTGTCAAATCGCCCCAAGTTGTGTGACACCATCGAGGAGGCGACCGAAGATGTTGACGCCGCATTTATCTGCGACTCATCAAGCCCGAAGGATGGAGGCGATCACCTCGAACAGGCCAGGCCGTTTCTTGAAAAAGGCATCCCCTGTTTCGTCGATAAACCGTTTGCGGCAACCCTCGCCGATGCGCAGGAGATGGTCAATCTCGCCAAGTCCAACAACACCGTGCTGATGAATGCCTCCATCCTGGCAAACACGGATGTCGGTGAGGGGTTTCGGCGGAGATTTTCTGAGGTCGGCGAGCCGCGGTTGCTTGTCGTCAAGGGGATAGGCTATAGCAATGCAGGCGTCGGCCATGGCCTCGCCCTGGCTCTCAGTCTGTTCGACTACGGCATTGAATCTGTCGAATACATGGGTTCACATCCCAAGCCGGACCCAAAGGACTGGACCCCTGCCTCTTCGATGTATCATCTTGAACATCTTTTGCTCCATTACCCGGACGGCCGACAAATCGTCTTGATGAACCCGGCACTAAGGACAGAGGATCACGACTTTTATGCTTCCGTCTACAGTAGCGAGGGCGTGCTTCACAGTCCGGGCATTGGCGTTCTGAAGTTCCCTTCAGGCAGCAGGAAGATTGTCGAGATGTTCCTCCAGCTGGTTCGAACCGGCCAGCCACAGGTTCCTTACGAACACAGTCTTGAACTGATCGCAATCATCGAGGCGGGACGTATCGCCCAAACAGAAAAGCGGCGGGTTTCATTGCAGGAAGTGTGGTCGTCGCTGGAGCACCAGTAAGCCGCAGTCGGCTCACCCGAGTTTCGGGTTGTTCAACCGCAGTCCGGTGAAGCCGGTGTTGTCGAAGCGGTGAACGCAGAGGTTGTCCAGGGAGGCCGCCAGCATGATGTCGCGATTCGGGCCGCCGAACGAAACGTCGGTCGGACCCCGCAGCTCTTCGCCTGTCCAGTCTTCGCAGAACAGTTCGAGATGCCGGCTGCCCAAGTCGTACCGATAGATGGCATCCGGGCGGTGACAGGCGATCCACAGGCCGCCGGCGGTATCGAAAGCAATGCCGTCGGGGATGTGTCGCGGCATATGCACGACCCGCTCGAAGGCGCCGGCCGAGCCGTCGGCTTCGATCGCTACGCGGGCAATGCCGTTGCCGAAAGTCTCGACAAAATAGAGATGCGTTTCGTCGGCATCGAGTGCGATGGCATTAGGCGTGTCCACACATTCCGGGAACCACTGCCCGGCTTCTCCGCCGCCGGCCGGGATCTTGTACAGACGACCATTGATCTCGCCGGACCAGTCGCCGCTGTCGGAGAGATACATATCGCCGTTCCGGGCGAATGCCGGATAGTTCGGACACGCAAAATCGCTGCCGCCCGGGCCGGTCGCATAAATGCTGGAAGCACCGTCGGGTGTGACCCGGAGCACCGTCCCGCCCTGGGCATAGGCGACGTACAGATTGCCGTCGGCATCGACCGCCTGACCAAGACAGCGCTTCTCGGTCGAACAGAATTGTTCACCGCTGTTGTTGTCCAGGTTAATGCGATAAACCTGGCCGCCGGTACCGGTTGTATAGGCTTCGCCGTTCGGGCCGATGGCGATCGATTCGGGATGGTCAAGGCCGCCGATGTGGATGATCTTGTGTTTGTCGAACAGTTCGAGCATGGGAAGTTGGGTTTGTGTTGGATTCGCTGTCAGGTGTCAATCGCTGATCGGCCCGCAGTTCGGGAAAAGAGAAACTGGACTCGCCGATCCTTGTCTTTTAGTTTACAGCTTCCTTCCGTATCTTCCCATCATCGAAATGGATAAAGCCGAAAGGTCATGGACCAAAAGATTCCGGAAAAGGCATTGAGCTATTGCCGTGGCTGCCGGCAAGGGTGCCGGCCTCAAACAGTGTCAGACAAATTTCGGTGAACTGGGCAAGTTGCGATTGCTGCGCCTCGTGCACAATCACCGCAGCTTCATGCCCAACGGACACCAGATTTCTATTCGTAATGGCAAAGCCCGTCGTTACGAATAGGGATTGTATTATCCGGTCAAGCAGCAACATTTGATGGTTGCCATCATGAAGCCACTTCGCTACATCCTTGCCTCGATTTGTCTCACCCTAGCGGCCGCCGCCGGCTGGATCGAGGACACCGAGGACGGTACGGTCATCCACGTCAAGGTGTTTGCCCTGCCGGACCCGGCCGCCAACGATTCGCACAGCCGCGCCCAAGGCCAGTCGATCAGGGAGTTTGTCCGCCGATTCCCCGAATTGTTCGCCCGCAAGTACCGCGACAAGTACAAGGCCGACCCGGCCACCTATGGCGACCACAACTGGGACAACGTCTCAATCGAAATGCATCGTTTTTCCGGCATCCAGGTCGAGGGTGTCGAGACCACCCTGCTGTCGATTGCCGGCGACATCGCCCCGGATGTCCTGTATATAAATTTCCGGCAATCCTCCTCGTACATCGAGCAGGAATTCCTGTATCCGCTCGACGAGTATGTCGATCAGATGACCGAGGACCAGAAGACTTTTCGCATCAACAAGAAAATCTGGCCGGTTATCAAACGTGTCGGCCCGGGCAGCAGCGAAGAGCAGGTATGGGCTGTCCCTTATGGGGGCGCACTCGGCAAGGTCATCCTTTACAACCGGCAGTTGTTCGACGAAAACGATATCCAGTACCCGGACAACAACTGGACCTGGGAAGAATTATTCGACATCTGCAAGAAGCTGACCGACCCCGCCAACGGCGTCTACGGCATACAGCTGGGCAAGGGTATTCATGAATCCTGGTACTGGGTCACTTTCCTGTGGTCAGCCGGCGGCGACTGCATGACCTACGACCGCGAGACCGACGAATGGTCCTGTGTCTTCGACAGCGAAGCAGCGGTGAAAGCACTTGACTTCTACACGCAACTGACGACTGAGCACTGGACCGACGAGCTGGGTAAGAAACGCTACGGCTATGCCTACAAGGAAGGCGACGCCGGCGTCAAGTGGGACCGCGATCAGATCGGCATGCGATTCTCATACATCGACGAGAAACTGCTGACCACAATCAACCCAGACAAAATCGGTCTGGTGCCGGTGCCCTTCGGCCCGGAACGCGATGTCGAAGTCGACGGAAAAATCGTCAAACAACGCATGCGCGGAGCTGAGCTGAACAGCCGGATGATGGGCCTGTACGCCGGGATCGAAGACAAGGTGATCCGCGACGCCGCGTGGGAGTACATGTTCTGGTACGACAGCGAAGACGCCATGGCAATCATGGTCAAGATTATGGTCGAAGGCGGGCTCGGGCGCTATATCAATCCGAAATATCTCGAGATGTTCGGGTACGACGCTATTCTACGCCTGTCCAATCCTGCCTGGCTAGAAGCGTTCGAGATCGCCATCGAGACAGGTATGCCGGAGCCTTACGGCCGTAACAGCAATATCGCCTACGACCTGATGACGCATCCGATCCAGGAAGCAGAAGACCTCGGTTTGAAGGGCAAGTTGCCGAAAGACCCGGAAGCCCGGCGCCAGAAACTAAAGGAACTGCTGGAGAAAGCCGTCGCCCGCGCCAACCGCGACATGCTCGGAAAAATCCCGCCACAAGAGATGCAGAAGCGCCGGACGATCTCCGGCCTGGTTCTGGCGGTGATTATCATTGCCTTCGTGATCGTCTTCTGGTGGATCAAACGCATTTTCACAGCGCCTGAGACCCCCGGGGTCGAACAGGAGCGCTGGGGCTTCCGCCGCTATCGAATGGCCTACGTGATGCTCATACCCGCGGTCTTGACGATTTTCCTCTGGCAGTACTGGCCCCTGGCCCGCGGCTCGGTCATGGCCTTCCAGGATTACAAGGTGACAGGCGGCTCCGAATGGGTCGGGCTCGACAACTTCGCAACGGTGTTGTGGTCGGTGGACTGGTGGAAGTCCGTGTGGAACGCAGCGCGCTACGGCTTCCTGATCATCGCCCTCACCTTTCTGCCGCCGATCATTCTGGCTATCCTGCTGCAGGAATCGCCGTACCTCAGCCTCATCTTCCGGACGATCTATTATCTGCCCGCGGTGATTACCAGCCTGGTTGTCATCCTGCTGTGGAAGCTGTTTTACGAGCCTAGCGAGAAAGGTGTGCTCAACCGCATCCTGATGTCGGTGCCCGCTTGGGGTTACATCCTGCTAGCCTTTATTCTGCTGGGCGTGGCACTGGCCTTCGCGCGACGGCTGATGTATCACGAGCGCTACGGATTGGCGACGGTTTACGTCATCGCCGGGTTCCTGCTGCTCTATTCATGTTCGTCATTGGCCGGCCCGATCTTCGCGGTCGCAGACGCGACGTTCGTCGATTACATCCAGATGATCCTCAAAGAGCCGGTCGCCTGGTTCTGCAAACTGGGCGCCACCCTCGAGGAACCGAACCGCTGGCTCAAGGACCGCGACACCGCAATGATCGCCTGCGTCATCCCGATGGTCTGGGCCGGCATGGGTCCCGGCTGCCTGATCTACCTGGCAGCGCTCAAGGGCATCTCTGATGATTTCTATGAAGCCGGTGACATCGACGGCGCCACCTTCATCGACAAGATTCTGTTCATTGTCTTTCCCATTCTGCGGCCGCTGGTCATCATCAACTTCATCGGCGCCTTTATCGGCGCGTGGTATGGTGCCAGCGGCAACATCCTGGTGATGACGGCCGGCGGCGCGAACACCGAAGTAGCGGACCTGCATATCTTCTTCAAGGCATTTACCCACATGCGCTTCGGCCCGGCAACCGCCATGGCGTGGCTCCTCGGGTTCATGCTTATCGGCTTCACCGTCTACAATCTTCGCATCCTCTCTCGTCTGGAATTCAAAACCACCGGCGACAAGAAGTAAATTATGCCAATGATCTCCAAAATCGGCCGGCGCAATTGGAAGACGCGATTCCTGCACACAACGATACTGGTGCTGCTGGTCGCCGGCGGGGTGACAATGGTCTACCCGTTCCTGCTGATGTTTGCGGGTAGCACCAAGAGTGCCATCGACAAGAACGAGATGGCGATCATCCCAACGTTTCTCAAGGACGAGACGGCACTGTACCGCAAACACACCGAAGGTGTCTTCAACGAGATCCTCGAACAGCTTCATATCGCCTACGACAGCGAGGCCATCTCCTTCGAAGAGGTGAATCCTCCAAAGCAGGTCAACGAGGCGATGGTCGACGAATGGCGTGCCTTCTTGGCCGATGCCCGGCTTCCCGGCTACGCCTATACCTGCGGGTACATCAGCGCACCGCGGTCGCAAACCATGTGCGCGACCCTGCGGGCCTACAAGAAACACGTCCGGAATACAATCAGTAAAAACATCGCCGAAGCCAACGACAGGCTGGGCACAGAGATTCACGATTGGAATTCATTCGCTGTATCACCAGCGCAATTCCAGAATCGTACAGTCATGCCCAACGAACAACCCATCATTCAGCACTACTGGGCATTCAAGGAGGATCAGCCGATCAGTGACAAGACCTGGTTCTCGGTCGACGGCTTCTACAAGAAAATGTATCTCAAGTCGCACTACACCAAGGAAATCAAGGAGTATAACGAGAAACACGACACGGATTTCGAGAAGTACAGTGACATTCGTCTGACCCGGACGGTGCCCAGTGAACCGAAACAGGCGGAGGACTGGGAAGAGTTCGTGCGCATGACGCTCAATCCCCTGTGGATTCGGACCGACCAATCAGCCGCCCCGCTGTACCGGGAATTCCTCGCAGCGAAGTACGGCGGCATCGAGACGCTGAACCGCAACTACGGCACCGATCACGCCTCGTACGCCGATGTCCCGCTGATAGCTGAGGTGCCGTTCGACGGTCTGCCGCTAGCCGACTGGATGGCCTTTCTGTCCGGTTGGAAAGAACCCGTCGCACAGGAAGCTGCGGGCGACAAGACAGCCGAAAAGCTCCACAAGATTCCCGTCGAACTGCTGCGTGTGCACAGTGTCGACTTCATGTTCCGCGATTTTCTCGAGGCGAAGCACGGGTCGATCGAGAAAGTCAACACCCTGCTCGGCCTCGATGGCCACAAGGCTTACACCAGCTTCATCGATATTTTGACGCCGCAAAAGCAACTGCACTATATGGAGTTCAAGAAGCGGACGGGAACACTGCGCAAGGAATTCATCGTGCGCAATTATATCACGACGGTCGAGTACATGCTGCTGCACGGCCGCGGCATCATCAACACGGTCATATACTGTTCGCTGACCGTGATCTTGGCACTGCTGGTCAACCCGATGGCCGCCTACGCCCTGAGCCGCTACAAGTTGCCGTCGACTTACAAAATCCTGCTGTTCCTGATGCTGACCATGGCGTTCCCGCCGATGGTCACGCAGATTCCGGCGTTCATCATGCTGCGTGAATTCAACCTGCTGAACACCTTCGCCGCCCTCATCCTTCCCGGCATCGCACACGGCTACGCGATCTTCCTGCTCAAAGGCTTTTTCGATTCACTGCCGCAGGAGTTGTACGAAAGCGCCTCGCTCGACGGCGCCGGCGAGTGGACGATGTTCTGGATCATCACCATGAACCTGTCAAAACCTGTCCTGGCCGTAATCGGTCTGCAGGCCTTCACCTCCGCCTACAGCAATTTCATGTTCGCCCTGCTGATCTGCCAGGACGAAAGCATGTGGACTCTGATGGTCTGGCTGTACCAACTCACCACACGCAGCGGCGACGGCGTCATGTACGCCGCGCTGCTCATCGCCGCCATCCCGACCTTCCTGATCTTCGCCTTCTGCCAGAATATCATTATGCGCGGCATCGTCGTTCCCAGCGAGAAATAAGAAGAAGCGGCAAATGACCGGTGGCGCTGGATTGCGCCGCCCCCCACCGGCACGGCGTTTTCCAACCCGTGGACGCGTCCCTTACACTCCAGCTGGAAGTTTACTGCCGATACCCGTCCGTACGTTCCCCACAAAAGCCACAGCCAATCGCCGAAGGCATCGCAGTGGCACCTCACGGGTCAAGCCAAGCCCGCCGTACCACAAGGGCAAAACACCTGTCTTGACAGCCGATTGCCGGGTACCTATAGTCCGGTGAGCCTGCGCCTTCCCGTTGAAGCAACGTACGAACCCAAGGGTGATCGCATGACCGTTGTAAATCGACTCCTGTTAGTCGGCTTCGGGGTTCTCTTTGTCTGCATCCATGACGACGCCCGTGCGAACAACACAGACGAGCCGTTTCGGTCATGGGTCGTCGCGGACCCGCTTTACGAAGAACTTTTGACCAATGAACCACCGGGATTGCGCAGCCAGGGATCAATCATCTGGGGGAAGCGGCTTGAAGAGTGATTCAGCCCTGCCGCCAACATCGGGTTTCCAAACATCAGGCAGGCATTGCCCCCTATGGCTGCTGCCGGAGAAAAGTCACCTCGTCGATATACCATTTGAATCCGAACTGGGAAAGCTCATTTGGCTGAGCGCCCAGGACATGGCCGTCGGCGAAAACCATGTTGCCGTGACGCAGATGCCGAGTAATGAAGTGTGACGACCCGCTGCCGGCAGGATCGGAAACCCCGGCGGAGTGTTCCTGTCGGTCCACCACCGAGCCGGTCCCATGATTGTAACCGTTGGCATCCATGATGTAGGCAAATTCAGACGGGGTGCCATAATCATAGACAGGCGGCAGGCCTTCGGGCCCCCAGGGCTCCAAAGGGAAGTTGTTTGTGATCCTGCCACCAAGAATTCTCCAACACCTTCGGTTGTAGTCGTTGCGTTTGATTTCCCGTATACCGTAGATCCGGTAATCCGGGTCACCGGCAGGCTGCTCGAGTGCATTGTCCCCGGTGAGGGCTCCCGGGCAGCGGAGAATGTTTGCGCCAATCGCTAAGGCATCTCCACAATAGCCGTTGTCCCAGAGATAATGCGCCCACAGCCTGCCGTCATCAGTATAGGTGTTGATAAACGGCCCCCAACTGTCCATGTCATCGGCATACATGGTTGTGAGCATTCCGCACTGCTTGAGGTTGGCCTTGCAATTGGTGGATATGGCATATTCCTTGGCATTCGCCAAGGCCGGCAACAGCAATGACGCGAGGATCGCTATGATCGCGATGACCACGAGTAATTCGATCAGCGTGAAATATTGTTTTCTATTCTCTCTATCAATGCCCATTTGGGACTTCCCTGAAAAACAGCTGCTTCGTGCACTTTTACGATGTGGCAATCATACATGTTTCTTAGGCAAAAAAAAGGTAAACCAAAAAATAACGATCAGAAATTTTCGTAAAGAACCGAGATGACGTGTCAGATGCCCCGGTCTGCTTTGTGTCATTCGAAGGGAGTCGCGTCTATGACGTGATTATGACCTCCCACGCAATCCAACAACTCGAAAAACAAAACAGCCCGCACGTGAATCACGTGCGGGCTGTTCCAATCAGTAACGCTTGCTGCGGACTTCGCAACCGCCAAATCCGTTTTATTTCGAGTCAAGCAAGTCCTGCACATTGCCCTGAATCACCGACAGGCAGTCCGTCTCGTTGGGAGAGCAGATGTCGACGCCAATCAAGGCAAGCTGACCGATGACACCGATGCATTCGCCTACTTCCGCGGTGTTGGTGATGGCGCCGTCGAAAATCTTGCAGACAGCGTCGAATGTGACCTGTTGGAGCACGGCGCATTCGACACAGTCGCTGCTGGCACTCTGACCGGGAGGACCTTGCTTACCCTGCGCACCCTGCGCACCCGCCGCACCCGCCGCACCCGCCGGACCCGCCGGACCCTGCGAGCCATCGCTGGCCGCCTGCCATGAAGCCAGGCCATCACCATCGGAAGTCAGGACTTTACCTTCGCCGGGTTCGCCGCCGGTAATTTTTACCTGCCCTTCGACGTGAAGCTTGGCATCCAGAGGTTCTCCGTCTTCGACCCCGACGCCGAGTGCACCGAGCATACCGCGGCCATGCACCTGTAATAGGATATCATTGGGGTTGGTCGCTGCATGGTTGTTCGAGCCGACGAGCAATCGACCGCCCTTTTCAAGTATTGCATTCAGATTGCCACCAACCTCGACTGTCATTCTGTCCGCCCGGGCCCCAATCCTTGAACCTGTAGCAACCCAGTCGAGCTCGTGGTCATTGGCTAGCTGCAGACCGGCATCAGACCGGATCGTGCCGGCGGAATGAATCAGGGCGCTGATAGGTTCCCCATCATCGATCCCGACCCCGAGTGCACCGACCATACTACGGCCATGCACCTGTAGACGGATCGGATTCGCGGCAGTCGCCGCGGTGCCGTCCCCGGCACCGACAATCACCCGGCCATCGTTGTAAATCTGCAGGGGCAACGCGTTGCCAACATTAAAATTCATTACATGGGGCCGGCCGCCGATCTTCGTACCCGTACCAACCCAGTCGATTTCGTAGTCATCCGCCAGCTGCAGACCGGTATCAGACCGGATAGTGCCGGCGGAGTGCAGCGTGACTTCCGGAGCGGCGGTGCCGATACCAACCTGGCCGCCACTGTTGATGACGAACATATTGGCGCTGACGTCGTCGTTACCGATCCGATAAAGGTTGGCGCCACTCGCACGAACGGTCCACTGCGGCTGTCCAGCGAGGCGGTACTGAAGCTCGCCGTCATACAGTTTCGTATCGCCGACTTGCAACAGGGCATCAGAATCGATCGTGCCGGAGGCGTGGATGCCACCGGTGGCGACATCGAGTCTGGCAACGGGGGTGGTCGTGCCGATACCGACATTGCCGTCGTTGTTGAGCACGAGATGGTTGGCACCTGAGTCCGTACTGCCGATGCGGAAGAGACCGCCCTCACCGCCGCGGATAGTCCAGGCAGCTGCCGTCTGCGGATCGAACATCATCTCGGCACCGCCTAAAGAGCCATACAGCTTCATCGGGCCCTTGACATCAAACTGCGTGCCCGGGGTCCCGCCGAAACCAACTTGGCCGACAGAGTTGATGACGAAGGTATTGGCGCCGGACGGTGAACCGGAGGTGCCAATACGGAACATGTTGGCACCGTTCGGCCGGAGCGTCCAATCCGCCTGGCCAGGAGAATTCCAGGCCATTTCTCCGTCATTGTATATCTTTAGATTGGGAGCACTGGCGGGGCCTATTTTGACATGGTTGTCCGGGACATTCAGATCACCGCCGACGACGGTGAGTTGGGCGCTGCCTGTCGAACTGATCAGTACGATACCGACAAGGATCGTCAAGAGTTGGGTGAGATGTTTCATTTTTTCCTTTCGCTGAAATGTGAGGTTATGGATTTCCAAAATAGCATAAAAAAAGAGCTTTTTTCATGCACATCTGTAAATGGTTATCGTAAACAACGACCAATAATGCAAGTTTTTTTTTGCGAGCTATCCCCTCTCTCTTTTTTCTGTGTTACGGCCGACATCGTCCGTGATCGAAAAAAGACCGTCCAGTCGCACTGAAACAGGGACGGATAAGTAATTTTTTAGAATTGTGGAGGAGCGCGCTGTATGCCCCCACGGGACTTCATATTGCAGCCTCAGGCTGCGCAACCGAACGCTAACCAGGGGGCGGAAAAGTTCTGTCACCCTGCGAAGACAGAAGAGAAGAAACTTCCGGCGGTCTGGATATTATTGCTGTCCCAGTCAAGGATGACCCGCATTCCAGCAGAAGTACGAAGATGCTGGGAACAATCGCAACCAGCTGTACCGCTTGACTTCGCCTGCCTGAACGATACTCTCAAAGTATTGGTATCCCGGGCCTACCCCATCGACCATCGACCGCCCCTATAGGTAAAATCATGTTGCTCAAGGACCGCGTTGCGATTGTTACCGGCAGTTCGTCGGGAATCGGCCGCGGCATCGCCCTCGAGTTCGCTCGTGAAGGCGCCCGGGTCGTAGTCGCCGATATTCGGGAAGACCCGCGTCGCGGCATCTACCACGAGACCGATGTATCGACCACGACTGTCGAGGAGATCGAAAAGCTGGGCGCAGCCGGGCTATTCATCCATACCGACGTGAGCGATGCTGATCAACTCCAGCACCTGGTCAACGAGACCATCACCTGGCAAGGGCAGCTCGATATCCTGGTCAACAACGCCGGCATTAACCCCCCCGGCACCACTGAATCGACCACGATGGAGCAATGGGAACAAGTAATCGGCGTGAACCTTCGGTCTGTATTCGTAGCCACGAAATTCGCCGCACCACACCTGAAAAAGTCAGCCTGCGGCCGGATTATTCAGATATCATCGGTGAACGCTTTCGGCGGCGGCGGCGGCCCGGCATACGCCGCCGCGAAGGCAGCTGTGGTCAACATGGTGCATGACCAGGCCCTGGATCTAGGACCGGAAAACATTACCGTCAACGCCATCTGCCCAGGCTACATAGAAACAGCGATACAGAACGTCATGACGCCTGAAGCGATCCAGGCATCCCGCGATGCGACACCGCTGCCACGGCTCGGCACACCGCGGGACGTCGGCCGCCTCGCGGTGTTCCTCGCCTCCGACGATGCCGCATGGCTGACTGGTGATGCCATCGTCCTGGACGGCGGCATGATTGCCCGCGTGTGCGTATGAGCAGAACCACTAAATACCATTGATAGCGATTCCCGCTTCGGACAAAATCGATATTAAACTTGACTGCGGCATCCACGGAATCTATTCCGAGCGGTACCACCGGCGAATTCTACATTCTCGACTTCAATGAAGTCGCAGCGGCCAACACAGTCATGCTGCAACTCAAAAAACAACTATGCACAAGATCACGCTGGGCGACGAACACATCGCCGCGGTGGAACGGCAGCGACGCATCGTCGTCAATCTCAACGTCTCCTACGCGACCAACATGTGCAGCCGGCACTATGACGATTTCGACGCGTATGTCGAAAGCCTGTTTACTTTCACCGACTCTGATGAATCTCAAATCGACAGCATCTACTGGAACTGGTCCGAGGGCAATCAGGTGCCCTACAAGAGCGAATTCCTGCCACTGTTCGACGATCCCCTCTACCGGCAGTGGATAGCGGACGGCATCGATATCGTCGACATCGTCCTGCAGACAACTCACAAGCAGGGCAAGGAATCGTTCTATGCCCATCGGATAAACAGCCTCGACAACGACCTCGGCCCGTTCGCGGTTATTCCAATGAAAGTAGAGCATCCTGAGTGGCAGTTCCGCGTCCCTGGTCGACGCACGAACACAACGGCTGCTGGGATTTCGCGCTGCCCGAGGTCCACGACTATGTCTTGAGAAATCTCAAGGAAATCGCTGAAAGCTGGTCGTTCGACGGGATCGAGATCGGCTTTGCCAGGGGCGTGGTCTTCCCGCCAAGCCAGGGTTGGGTCAACCGCGACCGGCTGACGACGTTCATTCACCGCCTGAGGCAGTGCCTGCAGGAGATCGCCGCGGCACGCGGCCGCGCGGACCGCGGAACAGGAAGCCATGAAAATCGAAAAGCTGGAACTGCACGTCAGGTATCGCGCAGAGTGAGACGGCAAGGCCGAAACAGAGTCCATGTGAGTCCTCGGCTTTGCACAACCCCAGCGACACCGTCTTGTGGGGCTGGTGCGGCCAAAGGAATTCGCAAACAAAAAACAGGGGGGCGGCCGCAACTTCTCGGTTTACCTTTTGACTTCGCAATATTCTTCGCTAAAATTCATCACTATGCAAAATCATCAAATCATTCGCGATTGCCTCGAGCAATTCGACAAAGGTGCCCTGACCCGCGAGCAATTGTCCGAAGCCTTCGACCAGGTACTGTCCGGTAAACGCCAGGACCTGCTGTACGCGCAAGCCGTCGAAACCGGGCTGGACAGCCGGTGGATCGGCATGTCCATGATGATCGACGACGAGCTCATGGAACCCGACGACGATGACTGGCCCTACAGCTCGACGATCGATGCGATCAAGGACGGCTGGCGCGTCATCAGTTTCCCGAACACGTCCCTGTCGCTCAACGAAAACCGGACATACGGACTCGGCTTCGAATTCATCCTGGAGAAATGGCGATGAGAATGGTCAAAAAAGAATGTGAGCCGACCCTGACCGATCAGCAAGTCATTCAATTCTGCCGCGACGGTTATATGGAATTCCCGGGCGCGGTGTCAAAAGATATCACCGACCGGGCACTCGACTACGTCGCAGAGAACCCCGATTACGCCGTGCAGCCGTTACCGTTGCTCAACGAATCGTGGTTCACCGATGGCCTGATCTTCGCTCCGGCCGTCGCCGGAGCCGTGCGGTCGCTGCTGGGTGCAGGCTTCGGCTTGCCATGGATGCTGGCAAACCACATTGGTAAATGTCCGGACGCGAAACCGCTGGGCTGGCATGTCGACGGCGGCAACATGCACACCTGGGCACTCAACTATCTGCAGGTCTTTTGCCTGATGCAGGACACAACCGAAGAGATGGGACCGACAGAGGTGCTGCCCGGCAGCCATTTCATCCTCGGGCAGAGCGCCCTGGTCACGCATTACGGCGCCATCCGCGGCACCAAGAAATGTGTCGGCCCGGTCGGGACAGTCTTCCTGACCTGCTACCCGATCTGGCACCGTCGTTCGAAGGCAACTGCGACAGGCACTACACGGCATCTGTTCAAGTACAACTACGTACGCAACTCCCCGCCAACGCGCGACTGGATTATCGAGCCCGATTTCAATCCGAGCTGCAACACCAAGCCGTTCAGCCATCTGCAAACCGGTGCCACCATGTTGCGGCGCAATAAGCTCGACAACTACGATGCCGCACACATGTACCTGTGGTTGTGCGGGCGCCAGGAGGAAATGCGCTATGTCGGCGGCGTGGCCTGGCCAATGCTCGACGATTCGCCGGACGGACCAACCGAAGAGGTCTATGGCGCGCCACCGTCGTTGAGCACCACCCCGGATGCGTGGCGTCCCGAAGCACCACCGATTTAACATCCGCCAAACAAGTATAAGCAACGGAGGATCCTCCACATGCGCCCCGATCTGTTCGAAAACATGACCATGGTCGACCTGTCTCTGCCGATCCACGACGATGCTCCGATCTGGAGCGCCGAGCCTCGCTGCATGGTGCACGACTGGATCGTCAAAGGCCGGAAGCACGGCAGCATCGAACCACTGAACATGAAGTACTACTGCATGTCCGGGCATCAGAGCACCCACACCGATGCGCCGTATCACATGCAGGACTTCGGCGACAAGGTCCATGAAATCCCGCTGCAGCGCTACATGGGCTGGTGCAAGGTGCTCGACTTCACCGAGAAAACGCTCGGTGATCACTACGAGCCCGAGGACTTCGAGAAACGCGGCGTCGAACCCGGCGACAGGATCCTCATCCATACCGGCTGGGACCGCTACATCAAACCACTCGACGAAACCTACTTCAACCTCGACCACCCGCATTTCTCCGAAGCCGCCATCCACTGGGCACTCGAGAACAAGCTCGAGCTGATCGGCATGGACACGCCGTCCACAGACCCATCTCTCGAGGACCATCCAAAGATTTTCCGGGAAAAGGACAACTACCCGATCATCCTCGAGCTGATGACCAATCTGGATCAGATCGTCAACAAGGAAGTATACCTGCTGGCCTTGCCGCTGAACGTCAGCGACGCCGACGGTTCCTGGGTGCGGGCTGTAGCCTTTGTGCCGAACGACTGATTCAACCGACTGCTGGAGAAATTCCATGGCACGGATAAACGGTGTCAGCTTCTGCGACAATCCCGATATCGAGAGTTTTTGCCGAACTGTTGTCGATACGGGGTTCGATTCACTTGAGGTATCGCGCCCACCGTTTTTCGAGAAGCTGAAAACACGAAACGTCCGTCAACGCTTCGCTGCCTGGACAACAGAACTTGGCCTCAGTCTATACGGCTTCGACTGCTGGGTCGATGTGCTGCCGTATGACCGGCTTGATGAAACCATCGCCGGTTTCGAGGCGGCAATTGCCTTCGCCGCCGATCTCGAACTCGGCATGTTGATCAGCCACGATCCGTGGGCTCATGACAACGGCGACCGCAGTACCAGCGAATGTCTGCAGGCAAACATCGAGCTGTTCCGGCGCGTTGCAGCAATGTGCCATGAAAACAGCCTGCGTCTAGTCCTCGAACCACACCCCGATACACTGAGCATGGACAATAACTGGGCTATCGACTTCGTCGACGGCATCACCGATGGCAACGACTATGACGTCGGCATTCTCTACGACCTTTGCCATTACGGCGTCGGCCAGCCGGACAATTACCTGAAATCCATCGGTATCCTAGGTGACCGTATCCGCCACATGCACTATTGTGACGGAGATAAGGAAACCTATGCGCTGCACCTGCCCTTCGGTGATGGGGCAATCGATCTCGAGGCTGCAGTCGAGGCACTACTGGATATCTCATACGCCGGGTCGTTGACCAACGACCTATACAGCAACCCAATGCCGAAAGACAGTGCCCGCCGCAATGTCGAGCACGTGAGAGAAGTTGAAACGAAACTTGGCCTAACTGACGGCTGATTGCTGTTATGGATAACGTGAAGACACCAAACCTAAAACCCTCGATTGGAGAAACTAAAATGAGCCGGTCAGAAACATCATTAGGACGCCTTAAAGGCGCCATTGTCCCTTTGAACCTGTGCTTCAACGACGACGGTTCAGTTAACGATGATGCAATCTGCAACTACGTCGACTGGCTGGCATCGGAGAAGACGCCGGTCATCCTGCTGACCTATGGAAGCAGTGAGTTTGCCTGGCTCAATGACGACGAACTGTGGCGCCTCACGGAAAAGGTCGCAAAGACAATTGACGGCCGCAGCATGTGCGTCTCATCGACCGGCTTCTGGACACCGCGCCAGAGCCGCGAGTTCCTCAAGCACGCGGAAGCAGTCGGTGTCGATGCGGTCAAGGTTCAGATCAATACGTTCGATTATCCGAACGGCGCAGTCACCAAGGCCTACTTCGACGAACTCGAAGGAGCCGCAGACATGCCCCTGCTGATGTGGTGGAATTCGGCTGGGTGGGTCAAAGCAATGCCGGGTGACATCAAGGAGGCGTATATCGAACTCAGCAAACGTCCGAACATCATCGGCATCAAGAATGACGGTGACGCTTTTTACGATTATTACAGCCACATTCGTGATCTGCAGGACAATGGCTGTGCGGCAATCAGTGGCGGACTGATGAGTAATTTCCTGTTCGGCCACGCACACGGATCGCCGGCGTACCTTTGCGGGGTCGCACCGTTTCGTCCGGACCTGGCCATCGAGTTCGGCAACCTCGTCGAGGCGGGAGACACCGCGGCCGCCAAGGACATTATCTATCGTTACGAAGAGCCGTTGATCGCCTTCGCAGGCACCGTCAACTGGCAGGTATTCCTCAAGAGCTCCGTCATGATCCGCGGCTTCTACCCCAACAACCGTGTCGGCAATCCGACGAAAACCTGCGCCACCGGTGAAGAATTCGAGCGCATAAAAAAGTTCTTCGAAGAGGTATTCGAGCTCAAGCCTGTCGTCTGATCACGGGTGGAGCCTGTCTTTTTCCACGCAGCGATCCCGCTCACCGATCCGTTACAAAAACTGTTAAGCAAGAGAACCAATGAAACTGGCAACACTATTTAGCGACGGCATGATTCTGCAGCAGGATCAGACGGTAAAAGTTTGGGGATGGGACACGCCAGGCAACAACGTGACAGTCGCTTTGAACGGCTCTGCTGCCGATGCCGTGGCGGATGCAGAGGGCCGCTTCATCTGCGAACTGCCGGCAATGGACTATGGCGGGCCGTATGAAATGCGCGTCTGCGGCTCCGAAGAAATTGTCGTTGGTGACATCCTGGTCGGCGAGGTGTGGCTGTGCTCCGGCCAGTCGAACATGGAATGGCCCTTGCAGGATTGTGCCAACGGCGATGCGGAGGTCGAGCTCGCTGATTATCCCCAGATACGCCTGTTCCAGGTACCGACACTGACCGGGGCAGACGAACGTGACGATCTCCAAGGAAACTGGCAAGCCTGCACACCGGCCGCCGCGGCCGGTTTTTCGGGGGTCGGCTATTTCTTCGGCCGCGAACTGCATCGCACCCGGAACGTCTCTATCGGCCTGATCAATGCCTCGGTTGGCGGCACTCGTGCGGAGGCCTGGACCAGCCGGGAAAAGCTGCTGTCGATGCCGCACTATGCGGCAATGATCGCAGCGTATGATGCAGGACTCGAGAATCTGGATGAGGCGCTGGCAGCGTATGCGAAAGAGCAGACTGCCTGGGAGAAGGAGAACCTTCCCGCCGACCCCGGTAACAACGGCTTCGAACTGGGCTATGCCGACACGGACTACGACGACTCGGCATGGCGCGAAATGGAATCGCCCGGCAGCTGGCAAAGCAAGGGCGAAAACTACAGCGGCGTGTTCTGGTTCCGCCGTGAAATTGACATACCCCAAGACTGGGATGGCAAGCAACTCCTGCTGTCTCTCGGGGAACTGGACAAGTGGGATGAAACGTATTTCAATGGAGAAAAGGTCGGCGGGCTATCCAGAGACGACGACCCCGCCGCCTGGATCGTCCCGCGCCGGTACACGGTGCCGGGCAATCTCGTCAAGCCGGGCCGCGCGATTGTCGCCACCCGAGTGTTTTCACATATGTACGCCGGCGGTTTTGTCGGCCAGCCGACCGAACTGTATCTGTCGCCGGCCGGCGACAACGAACAACGGTTGCCGCTGACCGGCGCATGGAACTTTCATGTCGAGCATGACTTCGGTTTTGTCGATCTCAGCGATCTAGGCCTGCCGGAAGAACCGATGGGGCCGGGCAACCAAAACTCCCCCTCGGTATTGTTTCGCAACATGATCAATCCACTGGTTGGCTACGGCATTCGCGGCACCATCTGGTATCAGGGCGAATCGGACGCCTGGCAGGGTGTTGCCGTGAATTACCATCAACTGTTCTCCGCGATGATTGCCGACTGGCGAGAACAATGGGGCTATGACTTTCCCTTTTATTTCGTGCAACTCGCGAACTTCGCTGACAGCATCTCTGAGTGGGCTATCCTGCGCCAGTGCCAGACCGATACATTGCAAGTACCCGGCACCGGCATGGCAGTGATCGTCGATATCGGTGAATCCAACGACATTCATCCGAAAAACAAACAGGACGTCGGCAAACGCCTCAGCCTCATCGCCCGTCATCACATCCACGGCGAGGACATCGAATACAGCGGGCCTGTGGCCAAGGCTGCCGAAGCCGCAGAAAACGGCTGCCGGATTACCTTTTCTCATGCCGAATCCGGGTTGAAAGTCGGGGGCGACAAACTCGTGGGCTTCGAAGTTGCCGGCGACGACGGATCGTTTTCCCCTGCGGACGCCACCATCGAGGGTGCAGCGGTCCTGGTCACATCGGAACTCCTCAATAGTCCCGAAACCGTCCGCTATGCCTGGGCCGGCGACCCGGTCTGCAACCTGTACAACAATGCAGGCTTGCCGGCCGCACCGTTCCTCCGGAACATCACCAACGCTTGAGCCGCTGCTCGGGAGCGGAGATGAGAGTGCCGGCATCAATCCAATGAAGCCCCCTGCTTTGGCCGGACAGATGCAGTGAAGGCACGTCCCTGTGACATCGCTGTTTCGTTTTGCCCGCGTTGCAAAACGCCTCTCCATGTTCTATTTTCGTCATGCCCTTACTACAATACAATTCAATCTTTTCAAATCAGTTGAAGGACAGACAGCCATGCTGACCAAAGACCAACTCGAGCAATACCACAAGGACGGTTACGTCATCGTTGAACAACTGTTCGACGAGGAAGAGACGGCGTTGATGCTGGAAATCTCGATCGCCGACCAGGCACTCGCCGCCGCTGCCAAGACACTGGACGAGATGGATAACACGCAGAAACAGGCAGCGCGGGTGGTCGCGCTTGGTGATAATGCCGGCGGCGAATCCACATTCTGGGTCGACGACGATCTGGGCGATGACATGTACAGCGCTATCTCACAATGCCGGCGCATCGTCGATCCGCTCGAGCAGATGCTGGATGGCGAGGTGTACCACTGGCATCATAAGATGATGCTGAAGGATGCGCATACCGGTGGTGCCTTCCTGTGGCATCAGGACTTCGGCTATTGGCAACCGAAAGGATATTGTCTTTTCCCATTCATGGCGAGTTGCATGATTGCGGTCAATCGCGCCAACATAGAAAACGGCTGTCTTCAGGTGCTCAAAGGGTCGCACCACATCGGCCTGATCACCCACATAGCCGTCGACAGCCAGAACACCGCCGATCCCGAACTCGTCGCGGCTGCCGAGGAACGTTTACCGCTGGTCCATCTGGAGCTTGAGCCGGGCTCAGCCGTCTTCTTCCACGCTAATCTGCTGCATCGTTCCGACAAGAATCTCAGTGACCATCCCCGGCGAACGCTGATCTGCTGTTACAACGCGGCACGCAATGATCCTTATCGCGAATCGCATCATGCGCGCTATCAGCCGCTGGAAAAACTCGATGACGCCCGGGTCAGGGAACTCGGCAAAGCGCAACTGCAGGCGATGCAGGCGTAGCCCTGGGAACGCACGCACCCTGCCTGTTTCTGTGAGCCACGACTTGACGGCTTGGATTCCCGGGACCTGCCAGCCGCTAATCTAACGTCAGCTGCTTCTCGTAGGGATCGAAAAGTCCACGCTGCGCCTCGTCGTAGCGGTCCAGGGTGCGCTGGAGGATATAAGGGTCCTGGTCGATCGTGGCAATGTTCTGAGACTTCAACCAGAACGGGCCGTACCCGATATGCAGCGTCTTGCGCACCTGCCCGGATAGGTTTGGTACGCCACCGTGGCGAAGGTTCTCCGTGAAAAGAATCGCATCGCCCGCCTTCACCTCGACCGGGGTCATGCCGGGCTCATCCTGCGGTTCACAATCAAATGGCGACAAAAAATTGGACTTGTGCGTGCCCGGCACAACGCAGAAAGCCCCCTGCTCGGCCGAGACGTCCTGGACGAAGTAGACCATGCGAATCATCATGCAGTCTATACGGTTGTTGAAAAAACGGTATCTGTACTTTGTCCCTATAGGCCCGCCCATATGCGTCGCTGACAGGTTGCCCGGGTAACGCACGCGCAGCTCGGAGTCGTTTATCGTCGGGCGCTCGGCAATCAGGCCATCCACATACGCCATTGTCCGGGAATGGTTGACCAGGCAGTCGAAAGCAGGGTCGGCGTTGAAGAAATCCTCGATAATAATCGTATCCCCAATCCCCTTGCCGAAGTGGCCGCCGACATGATACCCAAGTTCATCGTTCCGATGATACTCGGCTCCCCAGCGGGCCATCACGCGTGGGGCGTCATCAAAATGCGCCTCAGCGTGTGCGATCAGTTTATCGATCGCCTCAGCCAGTTTGGTGATTTCCTCGCCGCTCAGCATCTCGGGGATCACCAGATAGCCGACACGGTCAAACTCGTATTTCTCGATCTCCAACATCGTATGTCTGCCGTTTGTTGTCGGCAACTTAGCACGAACCGACTGTGGAAGCGAATTGACCCCATGCCCCTGCGGCGTTAGACTTTGATCCTTTGCAATATGGAGGACGACATGTTGAAAATCGCGATTGTCGGAATGGGTGCTATCGGCAACACCCACGCCCGCTGCTACGTCGAGAACAAGCAGACCGCCGTCGTCGCCGTCTGCGATTGCATCGCAGAACGCGCCGATGCGGCAGCCGAGGCATACGGTGCCAAGGCCTTCTATAGCGTTCAGGAAATGCTCGACAGCAACGTAACCATTGATGCCGTGAGCATAGCCACGGCCGGCAAGGAAAACGGCGGCGACCACTACGAACCAACGATGCAGCTGCTCGGTGCTGATATTCCCGTGCTCGGGGAAAAACCGATATCCAACGAAGTCGACAAGGCTGCCGAAATGGTCGCCCTGGCACGCGATCGCAATCTGCCGTACGCCATCGACCTGAATCACCGTTTCACCCCCGCCGCCGCGCGGGCCCGCGAGTGGATCAACGAGGGACGACTCGGCGAGCTGCAGATGATCCGCATGATGATGTGGATCAGCAACCCGAACGAATCGAGCCCGCACTTTCATATCCGCGCGTTGCACCCGCATTCGCTCGACGTCATGCGCTACTTCTGCGGCGACATCGCCAAGGTGCAAGCCTTTTTCAAGAAGGGCAAGGACCGCGAAATCTGGTCGAATTTACAGGTCAACCTGCTGTTTGAGAACGGCGTCATCGGCAACCTCATGGGTAGCTACGACGGCGGCGGACCCGGCCACGCGTGGGGCCTGGAAACTTGTGAAGTCATCGGACACCAGGCCCGCTTCGTGCTGCACGACGCCTGCGAGCTGCTCGAGTTCCAGCCGCGCCACAGTATCGAAGGCGAGAGCTACCGTCACCTCGGCGGCATGGCAAGTTTCGGCGACACCTTCCAAAGCCGCATCGACCGATGGATCGAGCAACTGCGCGCCGGTACGGCGCCGGATGATATCGACGGCTCCGGTGCCGATGCACTGAAGGTGCAGCAGGTCATCGAAGCGGCAATCGAAAGCTGGGAGTCCGACACGGTCGTCTCCCTCAACCCACAGGTCTGAGCCATGCAACGCGCATGTGTCATCGGGCTCGGCCCCATCGGCAACCTCCACGCGGCCATTTACCGGGAGCACGCCGGGTGTGAGCTTGTGGGCCTTTGCGATGTCGATCGCCAGCGCGCTGATACCGCTGCAGAAAGCTTCGGCGTGCCGGCATTCTACAGTGTCGACGAAATGCTGTCCGCGCTGTCGCCGACCATGGTCAGTGTCGCCACCGGCGGTGTCGAGTACGGCGCCGATCACTACGAACCGACGATGCAGGCGTTCGCTCACGGCTGCCATGTACTCTGCGAAAAACCGATCTGCAACGAAATCGGACCGGCTGTCGAGATGGTTCGCGAAGCAAAAAAACGCGGGTTATGCTTCGGCATCGACCTCAACCATCGCTTCACGCCGGCAGCGCGGCTGGCCAAACGGTGGGTCGATGACGGACGCATCGGCCACCAGCTGTTCATGAACGTGAGCATGTGGATCAGGAACCCGACCGAGAGCTCACCGTGGTTCCATATCAAAGCACTGCACCCGCACACCGTCGACATCATGCGCTACTTCTGCGGCGACATCGAGGCGGTTCAATGTTTCGTGACCAAGGCACCTGGCCGCAGCATCTGGTCGACCGCCCAGTTCAACATGCGCTTCGCAAGCGGCACCTTAGGCCATCTCACGGGCAGCTACGACATCGAGCGCGGCCACCCGATGGAGCGCTGCGAACTGGCCGGTGTCAACGGCCGGTTCATCATCGATGACTTATACCGCGAAGCCACGCTGTTTCCCGCCGGGGACCCGCAGAAGCTGGTGTACACCAACCCCGTCTTCGGCGGTTTCCGAGATTTCCACGATACCTTCCGTGACCGACTCGGTGCGTTCGTCGACCAACTCAATGCCGGTGTCGCCCCGGCCGAGATCGATGGTTCCGGCGCCGATGGCCTGGCAGCGCAAAAGGTGCTGGCCGCCGCCATCGAGTCGGTGCAGACCGAATCGATCGTCAAAGTCAATGAGCTTTTTCCCGATTGACGCAACACTGGAGCACCCCATATGAAGATAGGCGTGAATTCCGTTCTCTTCGGCGGCCACGACATGGCCACCGCCTTTTCGCACATCGCCCGATGCGGCTACGACGGAATCGAGATCTCGGCGATCGACGGCATGAGCGAGCATCTCGTGCTCGACCGCTGGCAGGCGCTGGTGCCGGAGATCAAGGAATTGGCCAAGACCCACGAACTGCCAATCCTCGCCATGGAGCAGCCATCGCGTGAGCCGGAGAAGATGACCGCCGCCTTCCAGGCCGCGGCGGCAATCGAATGTCCGATCGTCAATTGCGGACCGGGCGGCGAGACCGGTAACGAAGAAAGTTTCCAGGCCGCCATCGACTCACTGGGGACGCTCGCCGAGCAGGCCGCCACATACGGCGTGACGCTCTGCGTCAAGGCGCACGTCGGCCATTGTATCCACGACACGCCCACATCGCTACGCGCGCTCGCGGCCATCGACCTGCCCTCTTTCGGCCTCGACATGGATCCCAGCCACGTTCATCGCGCCGGCGAAAATCCCGTCGAGGCGATTGCCGCGGTGGTCGATCGAATTCGCCACGTGCACATCCGCGACTGCAAGGGCCGTCAGGCAGGACCGGGCCTGCCGGAACTGCAGGCCAATGGCCGTGGCGACATCGATCTGCTCGGCTACATTCGCGTCCTGCACGAGCACGGCTACACCGGACCGATGGATCTGGAAGTCATCGGAGCAAAAGAATACGGAGTTACCGAATGCACCGCCATCGCCGCAGAGACACGCGGCCACATGCAGGCCTGCATGCAAGCCTGCGGCGCCCGATAACTGCACGCAATCACCAGGAGACCCGCCATGGCTGCCAGCCGGAAAAAACCGAATATCCTGCTTATCGCTGTCGACTCTCTGCTGTCAACGCACATGAGTTGCTACGGATACTCGAAACTCACCTCGCCGCACATCGACAAGTTTGCCAAGGCCTCGACACTGTTCGAAAATACCTTTTGCCCGCATGTGCCGACGACCTCGGCCTACGCCTCGATGCTGACCGGGCGCGACTGCTTCGGGACCGAGGTCGTGGCGCTGCGCCACAAGGGTCCGCTTACCGACAAGGTGCGGACGCTCCCTGAGATTCTGCGTGATAACGGCTATGCCTCCACCTGCATCGGTTTTACCGGCAACCCGTCGGCCCGCGGTTTCGACAACTATCTCGATTACGAGGCCTGGGAGTCGGAGGCTGGGAGCCTGCCAAAAGCACAGGCACTGAACAATGTGGCACTGCCGGAGCTCGAGCGACTCAGCGAATCCGGCCAGTCCTGGTTCGTGATGCTGCGACACATGGACCCGCATTCCCCATATCTTCCGCCGGAACCGTTCAATCGCATCTTTTACCAGGGGAATGAATTCGATCCGGCGAACAAGTCGATGGACCCGGTATACGCATTCAAGCCATTCAAGGACTACTTCATGTCCTGGATCCCCCCCGGCGTCACCGACAAGGACTATGTGATCGCCCAGTACGACGGTGCTATCGCCTACATGGACGCATGCATTCAAGGGATTTTCGAGAAGCTTGAAACTCTTGGCATCGCCGATGATACCATTGTCGTACTCAATGGGGACCATGGCGAGACGCTGTACGACCATGAATGCTGGTTTGATCACCACGGCGTCTACGACGTAACCCTGCGCGTGCCGCTGATCATCCGCTACGGAAAGAAATTACCGGCCGGCCGACGGATACCAGGCTACAACCAGCACAAGGACCTGGCGCCAACCCTGCTCGAACTCGCCGGAGTAAAGACGAAGGACAAGTTCGACGGCGCCTCCCTGATGCAGCTGGTCAAGGGCAAGGCCACCAGTTTCGAGTCGGAGTTCTACATCACCGAGTGCACGTGGATGCGCAAGCACGGCTGGCGCACCCCACAGTGGAAGCTGATCGTCGCGCTCGAACCCGGTTTCCATTTCAAGCCGCCGGTCGAACTGTATAACCTGATCGAGGACCCGGACGAAAACATCAATCTCGTGCACCAGCATCCGGACATTGTCGCTACACTGACTACACGCATGGAGGCGTTTATCGCCACACGCGAAAAAGCGCTGGGCATAACCAATCCGATGCTGACCCAGGGCGACTGGCATGGGGAGGCCGGAATAGGTCCGTTCACCAGCAGCCGGCAGGCCTATGACACGCTGCACATCGGCGATCCGGCGACAGCAAGGAAGCTGCAGAGCAAGGCACGCGCGAAAAAGCGAAAAAAGAAGAAGTAACATGTCGCTGATCACGATCATCGGCCGCGGCCACTCGGGCACCCGCGCCATGTCGCACACCCTCAGCCAGAGCGGTGTGTACATGGGCGCCAAAGTGAATGAGTCCGGTGACCTCGTACCGGCGGATGAAATGTATGAAGCGTGCCGGATAATGGCTGGACACTTGCGGCATCTGGGCGGTTCGCACTGGGATTTCGAAGCGCTGCACACGATGCCGATCGACCCCGCTTTCAAGCGGTTGGTCGAATCGTATCTGAGCTCGGTGTTCGCCGGCGATGCGCAACACCGCGGTTGGAAACTACCGGAGACGACCCTGGTCTTTCCATGGATTGTGCGGATGTTCCCGGATATCAGGTATATTTATTGGGTTCGCGATCCGCGTGACTGCATTGCCGGCGACCACATCACCGATGATCTGAGCAGCTTCGGTGTCCCCTGGGACACAACGGATGATCTCCAGCTGAGCCGCGCCACGAGCTGGAAGTACCAGGTCGATATCGTCCAGTCCACACCGGTGCCGGCAAACTGGATTACCGTCCGACTCGAGGACTTCGTGCTTGAACAGGAGGCAACGCTGGCACGGCTCGAGAACTACCTGGAGCTGCCACTGGCGCGCATTCCGGTGAAACCGGAAGTCATCGGGCGCTGGAAGACGTGCGGCAACAACTGCTGTTTCGATTTTTTCGCCGACCAACTGGAACTGTTCGGCTACGAGCCATGAGCCGCCACGGCAGTTGACAATCGACGTAAAAAACGTGCGGCACACAAACAACAAACGGAGGAATCACCAATGATCCGAAAAGCCTTTGTCATGTCCGTCGATGCCGGCCAGGAAGCCGAGTACGAACACCGCCACCGTCCGATCTGGCCGGAGTTGGAGGAAACGTTGAAAGCGCACGGCGTGCACAACTACTCGATCTTCCTCCTGCCGGACACGCGGCAACTGTTCGCCTATGCCGAGATCGAGGACGAATCACGATGGAACGCCATAGCCGACACCGACATCTGCAAGAAATGGTGGGTCCGCATGGGCGACGTCATGCCGTCGAACCCGGACAACAGCCCGGTCGCCAAAAACCTGCGCGAAGTTTTCCATATCAATTGAGGCCACATGGCACACGCCAAACGAATCACAATCGCACCGGTCAAGCCATACGCCAATCTCAACATTCATCGCCAGTACCGTATCCAGGAAGCGCGATGGATCAGTGCGCCGGGTGCGGGGACGGACGCCGATCATTTCCTCGAGTTTAAGCTGGCGTTCAAGCTGGCCACAGCCGCGACGTTTGTTATCCATGTGAGCGGCGACCAGCGTTTCGAGTTGTTTTGTGACAGCGAGTACGTCGGCATGGGGCCGGATCGCAGTGACCTGGCACATTGGAGTTTCCACAGCTATGCAATCTCACTGGACGCCGGCAATCATACCCTCACAGCATCGGTGCACTCGATCGCAACACACCGCCCCCACGCCCAGGTGAGTTGTTGTCCGGCGTTTATCCTCGCAACTGAAGATGCACCTGTCGAACTCGACACCGGCACCGCACCGTGGACAGTCTGCAACATCGCAGGCATCAGCTGTTCTACGCCTGTGCTGTTTGATATGTGTTATCATGCCGTCGGCCCGAACTACACCGTCGATGGCGCTACCTGCTTCAATCGCGCCGTAGCAGAAACGCCTGTATTCACGGGTAACGCCCAGTTTCAAAATGAAAAAACCGGTATCCTGCTCAATGGCTGGCGGCTCTTTCCAAGCCGATTGCCGGAGCAGCTCCGCCAGCCGATCACCGAGACCGGTCGTGTCCGCATGGCCGAGCCGGGAAAGCTGGCGGAACTGGTCGAGTCACCCGAAAATGCGACCGCACCGTGGAACGGGCTCATTGCTGCCGGCAGCCCACTGCAACTCCCGGCGGGTACGACGCAAACTGTGCTCTGGGATCTGGAGAACTACCATTGCGCCTACCCGAAACTGCGAGTCAGTGGCGGCCGCGGCGCGACGATTACCATCCACTGGGCCGAAGCCTGTTTCGTCGATCAACAACATAGTTTCAAGGGCAACCGTAACGACATCGCCGGCAAGTGTTTCCTCGGTTACGGCGACACCTTCATTGCGGGCGGCAGCGATGACGAACTTTTCACCGCACCGTGGTGGCGCGCCGGACGCTACCTGCAACTGATCATCGAGGTGAGCGACCGACCGCTGACAATACGCTCGCTGGGCCTTGAGGAAACCCGCCTGCCCTTCGAGCATGAAGGTGACTTCACATGCAGTGATCCGGCGATCGAAAAAATCATCCCGCTCGCCGTCCGCGGCATCCAGATGTGCGCCCACGAAACCTATATGGACTGCCCGTACTACGAACAGATGATGTACGTCGGCGACACGCGTCTGCAGATTCTTACATCCGCGGTGATGCGACGCGACAGTCGCCTCAATCAACGGGCGCTCGAGTTGTTCGACTGGTCACGGCATATTTCCGGCTTCGTCCTCGAACGGCACCCGAGCGATCCGCGGCAGCTGAGTACGACATTCTCGATGATCTGGATCATGATGCTGCGCGACCAGGCGTGGTGGCAGCGGGATGCCGATTTTGTGGTCGAACGCCTCGCCGGTATGCGGTCGCTGCTGGAGCTGTTCCGAAGCCTGACGGATGAGCGAATGCTTCTATCGGGATTACCCGGCTGGTCTTTTGTCGACTGGGTCGTGCATGACGGCTGGGACACCGGCTATCCACCGGGGGCGGCATTCGGCTGCAGCGGCGTCTGCAACCTGCTGATGCTGCTGGCTCTGCAAAGCGCGATCGACATCGAAACGGCTTTCGGCGAGCAGCACTTTGCCAACAGCTACCGCGACTGGTCTGACCGCCTGGCCACATCGATCCGGGAAACCTTCTGGAATGACGGCCGACAACTCTTCGCCGATGACCCGGCACACCAGTACTTCAGTGAGCATGCACAGTGCCTGGCACTGCTTTCCGGACAATTCGACGAGCGTATCGCCGAACCCTGTTTCGAGGCACTGCTCACGGCCGATGACCTGGCAAGAACGACAGTCTATTTTTCCTTCTATCTGCTCGAGACTTTTTACACGTACGGCCGCAGCGAGCTCATCCTCGAGAAGCTCGAGTTCTGGAAGGCACTTGTCGCCCAAGGCTTTAAGACCCCTGTCGAGATGCCGGAACCGTCGCGCAGCGACTGCCATGCCTGGGGAGCGCATCCGCTCTTTCACATGCATGCCAGCCTGAGTGGCATTCGTCCGGCATCACCGGGCTTCACAAGCGTCTGTATCGCCCCGCAACCCGGCGGACTGACACAACTGTCCAGCGTGCTGCCGCATCCGGACGGTGAGATTCGCTTCAGCATGAAAAAGCACGACACCGTTTGGGACGTCGAGGTCACCCTGCCGGACGGACTCACCGGGGTCCTCGAGTGGCAGCAGCAGTCAATTTCCCTGCAGGGCTCGCAGCAGTTCGAACTGCCGACGCCGCAAGGTTGACACGGCCAGAACAGGCCGCACCGGCGTTGTTCAAGCCGGCCCGTTATCATGCTGAACCACCAAGTCCCATCGATCTGCTAGGCAGTTTTCGGCGGTAGCTCCCAGCGTACTGTATGGCATACCGTGCGGCCGTTTTCAGGCGGCTCGATATGATATGGCTCGAGCGCGTAAATGGTAATCAGCGAACCGTCCGGCAACTCCCGGGTCGTGGCCCAACCGGTGCTGTGGCCGTTCGAGAGCGCCAGCTGCAGCGAATGTTCAAAATCCCAGGTCCGGCCATAGTCATAGCTGAGAACCCCGGCAACCCCGAAAGGCAAGTGATAATTCGTATAGGTGCACAGCAACCGCTGGTCCTTCAGCAAGGTCAATTGCCCCTGGACTTCGCTGTATTGCAGGAATTCGCGCGGCGCGCTCCAAGTCAGGCCGTTGTCGGCACTTTCGATCAAAACCATATGACCGGCAGCGTGGTCGTTGGGCATGGTGCCAGGCGGATACGGCAATGGCTTGTCCTTTAGCGGGTGTAGCCACTCGAAGCGGCTGGCCGCCAGAATGCGACCATCGGGCAGATGCTCGAAGTCCGCCTCGATAAACAACGGAAAAGTATCGCCCCACGTCTCAACGTCCGCGCCGCGTTGCCATGTTCGTCCACCATCGGACGACTGCATCAACCATGCCTTACTCTTCGGCGAATCATATCCCGGCGGCAGCACCTGGCCTTCAATGGTGCCAATACAACGGATGAATGCGATCGAACCATCGCCGGGAAAAATCGGCGCGCGCACGGGCCCGATAAGCTGATATTCATCCTCGCGAGTTGTGTTAAAATTGATCAGTTCCCAGCTCGTGCCGCCGTTGTCACTGTAACCGATGCCGTCAAGCGACTCGGATGTAAACAGCAGTGCCCCGTCGTCAAGACAGGTCAGCGAGCCTTCCTTGCCGCACAACGGCGTATGCTCAATCGACTGCCAGGAATGGCCGCCGTCGCTCGACTTGTGCAGCTTCACAGGCCAGCACGTATCCACACACCCGGTAGGGAACGGGCTGCTTACCTGCGGCGCCAGCATGTCGACCGGCGACGCAATCAATGTCCCGTCGGTCATGACGGCAAGGCCGGACTTGTATAATCCGCGCTTGCCAAGCTGCGCCCGCACGGCGGGAACCCGTGAGAGTTGCGCGACAGCGCCGTACTCCAGGCCGGTGTACCCGCTCAGGCCACAGTTCTCGTAATTGTTGTTGTAAGCGTCGTGTTCCCATTGAAATGGAGTAGTCGACAGGTTCATTATTCCTCCTGATTCCGTTTGAGTATGAGAGGCAACATATCAGATATGGCCCGGCTGCCAAATAACACAATTCAAGTTAAAGTATAGGTTGCAACTGACTACCACGTTATTCTGGAGCGACACATGGCGCGATATACATCGCCGGAGCAGATAAAAACAGGTGTTGTCGGCTACGGCGGCGCCTTCGAAATGGGCAAACACCATCTACTGGAAATGCAGTCGAATGGCATGACCCCGACCGCCGTGGCAGAGCTGGACGCGGACCGACTGGCCGTCGCCGAAACGGATTTTCCCGGTATCGAGACCTACAGCACAGTCGAAAGTATGCTGGCCGAGTCCGACGTCAATTTTATCACCGTAATCACGCCGCACAACACCCATGCCCCCATCGCCCTGCAGTGCCTCGAAGCCGGTCGGCATGTCTGCTGTGAAAAACCATTGGCCCTGACAACCGGCGAATGCGAAAGCATGATGGCTGCAGCCAAACCACGAGATCTCTTGCTGACAACGTATCACAATCGACATTGGGACGGATGCATCCTCAAGGCTATGCAGGATATCCGGGAAGACGGCATCATTGGGGAAATCTGCCGCATCGACGCCCAGATGGGCAGCTACACATGTCCGGACGACTGGTGGCGTTCGAGTCGATCGATTTCTGGAGGCATCCTTTACGACTGGGGCGCACACTTCACGGAGTACGCCCTGCAGCTTATGGACGATGAACTCGTCGAGGTCACCGGCTATTCCACCCACGGCCACTGGGCCACGCAGACTCCGTGGAAGGACGATACCATTGAAGACGAAGCCATGGCGATGGTGCGGTTCAAGCGCGGCGGCATTTACATGCTGCGCATCTCCCACCTCGAGAGCCACCCGCATCCCTATTTCATAAAGGTGACGGGTACACTCGGCTGCTACGAATTCAGTCCGCACGACAAGTATCGAATCACGACACAGGAAGGCGGTGAAGTGGTTGTCCGTGAAGGCGACGAACCGGAAGGTGAAGGCTGGCGTTTCTACAAGAACGTCACCAACCACCTAGTAAATGACGAACCCCTGGTAATCACCGGGGAATGGGCAACGCGCGTCATTCACGTGCTCGACCTCGCCTGCGATAGTGCCGCCAAAGGCCGCGCCCTTCCGGTCACGCATCCATGAGCGGCCAACTGCGAGTCGGCATGATCGGCGTCTGGCACCTATGTGCCAATAGCCCGTCAACGATGCGGAATGCCGGGCTGTTGAATATCGGCGAGATCAATTTGCAGATCGAATCGCGATAGCCCTGATGAGCCCCTGTGCTCGTGATTCCTCCACACCGTACGACGCTGTATCGGCTTCACAGGTCGAACGGCCGTACGATCGCAACCAGATAATCGCCGCGTTGGGTGCGCGGGAACTGGCGGCGCGAGATCACCATGCCCTCCGTTTCCGCCTGGACCGGATAGGCGTCGTCGAACGGACGTTCGAGCGAGTGAATCTGGCCGAGCTCCTGTCCCACCTCGACGTGACTTCCAAGGTCGACGAACGGCTCAAAAACCCCGCCCACCGGCGCCATGACATAGTCCTCGTGCCGGTCGGCAGCAACGACCTGCGGCGGCGACGCCGGCCTCGTGATCTCACCGTCCAGAATGCCGACATGCCGCAGCACGTTGTCGACGCCGTTCTCGGTGATCGCCACCATTTCTGTCCCGTACTGCGCCGCACCGCCGATCTCGGTGCCGAGCGTGATCTTGCCAAGAGACTCGGCATACCCCGGCAACAGGCCACTGCCGGCGATGTCCCGGTAAATAAAAATATAGGGCGTGCCCCACGCCTTGCCGGCCTCGATCATCCGGCTCATCTGCCCGTCGTCCGGTACGTGATGCATGTTGACGCATGGAATCCAGTGACCGGTGACCGCACCCGAGTGAATGTCGACCACGAGATCGGCTTTCGGAATGATCTCGTGCGCCATGTAATGCGCAATGATCCCGGTCACCGAATCCTCGTCGCGGTGCCCGGGAAAAGCCCGGTTCATGTTCCGCCCGTCAATCGGTGAGTGCCGGGTGCCGGCGTCGACGGCCGGCGGATTGAGTGCCGGCACGATGATGACACGACCGGCGATCTGATCCGGGGTCAGGCGACGGGCGAGCTTCATCAATGCTGTCGGGCCCTCGTATTCATCGCCATGATTACCGCCGAACAACACGGCAGTCGGTCCGTCGCCGTTTTTGACCACCGCGATATCGACGAACAACGTTGCCCATCCCGACCGGTTGGTCGACAGCGGCACATCGAGCCGACCGAATTGCTTGCCGTCCTTGTCGTAGTCGATCGTCGTGTAAGCCTGTGAGTCGATAGCCATTGTCACCGTCCCCTGTATTCATCCGTTGCTTTTCATAGATCAGTTGCCGGTGGTCTGAATTGATGAGTGTAGATACGCAGGTATCCGAATTCAAGAGTCGACCCAGAGATTGCGGCATGATCAATGATTTAGGATGGAGACGAGTCAGTATTCGGCGTGCAGGATCCCAGATTGCCATCCCTGCACAAACGGATAGGTTAGGCTCCGCAAAAAAACAACCCACAACACGCTTTGGGAGTACGGCATGCGCGTCGGCATCATCGGTATTCAGCACGAGTCAAACACGTTCATCCGAGAACCGACAACTTTCGCAGATTTTGAAGCCGCACGCTCCTTGGGCGGGGAAGCGATACGAGAAAGCCTCCAAGACACCAACCACGAAGTCGCCGGGTTCTTCGAAGGTCTAGCAGCCGCGGGGCTCGAAGCGGTCCCGATCTACTTCGCCATGACCCTGCCCTCCGGCGCGATCACGGCAGAGACTGCCGAAACCCTGGTACAGAACCTACTGGACGGACTGTCCGAGGCCGGCCCGCTCGACGGCATCCTGGCCGCGCCACATGGCGCCGGCGCCGCGGTCGGCGATGACCTCAGGGATTTCGACGGCTGCTGGCTTGCCCGCGTGCGGCAGGTCATCGGTGATGACCTGCCGATGATCACCACGATCGATCCACATGCCAATCTCAGTGAACGCATGGTCGCCGCATCCGACGCCGTGATCGCCTACGCCACGAATCCGCATATCGACCAGAAAGCGCGCGGCCTGGAAGCTGCCGAGCTCATGCGCCGGACTCTTGCCGGCGAGATCAAACCGGTCACGGCGGCCGCCTACCCGCCGGTAGCAATCAACATCGAGCGCCAATGTACCAGCGCCGCACCCTGCCGGCCGATGTATGAAATCCTTGAACGTATGCGCGATCAGCCGGGTGTCCTGTCGAACAGCATCGTCCTCGGCTTCCCCTATGCCGATGTCGAGGAGATGGGCAGTGCTCTGATCGTCGTCACAGACAACGACCCGGCACAGGCACAGGCCCTGGCTGACGAGGTGGCCGATTATCTGATCAGCCACCGCCAGGAATTCGCCGGCGAGTTCATCGATATCCCGACAGCGATCGACCAGGCAGTTGCTGGCGAAGGCCCGGTGTGCCTCATGGATATGGGGGACAATGTCGGCGGCGGCTCGACCGCAGACGGCACCTTTATCGCCCATGAACTGCACCGCCGCGCCGACACCACTGCGTACGTCTGCATTCACGACCCAGAATCTGCAGCGATGGCGCGGGGCGCCGGCGTCGGTGCCCGCATCACGCTGCAGATAGGCGGAAAAATGGACGACAGCCTCGGCACGCCCCTGGAGGCAGAGGTCACCGTCCGCAGCCTACACGACGGCGATTTTCACGACAGCGAAGTGCGCCACGGCGGGCAGACAGTTTACCGCATGGGTGACAGCGCCATCGTCGACACCGACACGGGTATCACGATCTGTTTGACATCGCTGCGCATCGTACCGTTCAGCATCAAGCAGATCACCTCGTGCGGGCTCGAGCCGCGGGACTTTCAGATCCTCGTAGCCAAGGGTGTGCAGGCACCGGCCGCTGCTTACGAACCGGTGTGTACGTCACTGATCCGGGTCAACACTCCCGGACCGACATCGGCCGATATGCACAGCTTCGACTACCAGTATCGTCGACAGCCGCTCTTTCCGTTCGAAGAAATCGGCAATTGAGCCACAAGGTTGGCAGGGACAGAATAGTCGAAACCTTGAAGAGGGTTCTTCAACCCAAACCTACAGGCTCGGCAGCTTCGGCACGACTTCCTGTGCCAAACGCTTCATGCAGTTCTGCCACTTCACTTTGTCGTCCCAATCGTGCGCTATCATCAGCAGCTTGCCGAATCCGCCGGTCAGATCCCACAGGCCTTCGAGCTGCTCGATGCAGTCATCGACCGAACCGATAATGCAAAGATTCCGCGCCACAAACTCCGGGGTCACCTCGGAATCCGGCGTTTCCAGATCCGGCTTCAGCAGGTCAAGCATGTTGGCGGACGTCAGCAGCGCTATCAGATACTCGAACGCGGCGGAAAATGTCCCGCCCAACACGTGGTCCCAGGCCTCGTCGGTGCTCTCGCCAACATAGATGCTGCGGGAAATACGCCAGATCTCACGGCTCGGCTCCGGCTTGCCGGCATCGGCAGCGCCGCCGCAATACGTTTCCCAATGCTGCATCACCGTCGTCACCGGGACCAGGTTCGTGCTCAGTGGAATGAAGTCGCGCTGGCCTGCCATGCGTGCCGCCATCGATTCGCCCTTGATCACACTCATGGCAATCGGCGGATGCGGCTTCTGGTAAGGCTTCAGCAACGTCCCCATGCCAAGATCTGCATTCGGTGTCTCGATGCGAATGCGCCAGTAATCACCCTGGAAATCAAACGGCGGCTCAGCTTCCCACAGCTTGAGAATCATGTCGATCCCTTCCACCGTCATCAACCCCTGCGTCTTCGGATCGGGCAGGTCGAAAAGTTCCCAGTCCGTGGGCACGCCGCCCTGGCCGAAACCGCAATTGATACGGCCGCGCGACAGGTGGTCAAGCATCGCCAGACGCACTGCGACATTGGCCGGATGATGCTGTGGAATGATTGAAACACCAGTGCCGAGCCGGATGTTCTTCGTGCGCGGCAGCACATTGGCGATGAAAAGGTCATTCGCCGGAATCGGCTCCCACGCCAGCGTGTGATGCTGACCAATCCATGCTTCCTCGAATCCCAGGTCGTCCGCCATCACCGTGAATTCAATGTCTTCTTCGAAACACTCCGTCCGGCATTTTTCCGGCGGATGCAGTGGCATCATGAAAGTTCCAAGCCTCATAGATCAAGTCCTGTGTCAGGGATTGGATTGGGGAAGGCAATAACTTATAGCCCAGCCTTCGAAATGCCACCGGCAGCAGCAGAGTCCCGTGATTCCCGCTGTTCGCTGCCCGAATCCAAGAACGCCCGGCATGTATTCACATGCATCTCCACCGTATCATCCTCGGAGACGGCGTACCCGCCGGCCAGCACACCGGCCAGTGCGATACCGCGTTTACGGACTTCGCAAATAACGTACTCGTCGCGTTGCCGCATGCCCTCCATCGACAAGCCCAGACCGCCAAGCTGGTCGTGCTCGTAGGGATCGACGCCGGCAACATACAGCACCAGCTGCGGACGGTGGTGGTCGAGGATATTCGGCAAATGCCGGGCCAGCGTCTCGAGATACTCCGCGTCACCAACCGCCGCCTCGAGCCCGACGTCGAGCGAGCTGCATTGCTTCACCGGATACAGCCGCTCCTGGTGCATGGAGAAGGTGAACACCGTGGGGTCGTCCGCAAAAATCTTCGCCGTGCCGTTGCCCTGGTGAACATCGAGGTCAACCACCGCGGCGCTGCAGATGCGTGTCTCCGCCTGCATGCAGCGAATGCCGATGGCCACGTCGTTCAAATAACAGAACCCCTCCGCGCGTTCAGCAAATGCGTGATGAAAGCCCCCGCTCAGATTGATCGCAGCGCCGCCGGCAAGCGCTTCGCGACAGGCCGCACACGTACCGCCTGCGGCCAGGTAGAACAGCCGGATGATCTCCCGGCTGAACGGCAGCTCCGACGCCTGCGTGCGACTGGTATGCGCCGCGCCCTCAAGGTCCGAGAGATACGCCTCGGCATGAACGAGAGCAGCCTCGGCACGGGTCACAGGTTCGGGTACTGCAACATCGCCCGCGGCTACGAGCCCATCGGCCAGAAGCCGTTCGAAAGTGCGCCGGAACTTGTGCACCTGAAACACGTGAGTACCGATATCGGCGCAGTACGCCGGCGAATGCACAATCCGTGGCATCAGCCGAACGTCTTCGAGTTCCAGCCGAACATGTTCCGGGCCGGACTCTGGAAGTCGATATAAACGCGGTCGCACGCGATACCCAGGCGCGCCTGCAGAAAATCGCAGATAGCCTCCGACAATGCGGGCGTCTGGTCCGGCTGGAGACCGAGGCTTTTGAGAACGACATGCGCTGTCGGCGCATCGGTACCGGCGAACACCATCGGCCGCTGCGGTTCCAGCACGACCATCACATACGCTTCCGACTTGCCGAGCTGCTCGGCGACCAGCACCGATAACGGCGCGATGATGCTCGCTTCGTCAACCGCGATGTTAGTTGTCAGGGCGAGATACGGCATGACCGGGTCAGGTGTCAGGTGTCAGGTGTCAGTCAATTGGCCAGACTTCATCGAAGTTGTCAGCCGGTATCGTCCCGCATCTCGCATCAGCTGTTCTTTCTTCCCAGAAACAACGCGCCGAGACCGGCAAACAGTAAAGCAATGCCGCCGCCGCCGAGTGCCGCCACTTTTCCAATGCTCGGCGGCTGGCGTTTGTGCTCGATGATCCAGCACGCCTCGAAGTCGACCCCGGGATAACTCTGCTCCAGCAGCTGTTTCTCCTCACTGCCGAGTGATTTGATCGTGTTGATCACCAGGCCTTGCAGCGTATCGGCCTCGGCGAGCGTAGTAAGCTCGTCTTCGCCCGATATGTGTTCAGTCTTCACGATGATCCCGATGTTCTCCGGCATCGGAGTATTCTCCGGGAGCCGGCCGTTCTCATCGCGCATTGAGAGAATCTGCAGGTGATACGCACCACCAATCGGCAACGCCGGGATATACAGCTTCGTCCAAATATTGCTGCCGGTCGCGGCCGCGTAAACGAACGCCTGTTCCAGCAGAATGAAATCCTCCATGATCACATGGGAGTTGTCACCCGGGCCGTTCTTCTCCAGTTCAGCGCAGCTGATCGTCTTTGGTTCGACCGCCGCCGCCTGCATCATCTGAAATTCCCGAAACCCCATGAACAGCAGCACGCCCCCCGCAACGATGAGCACAACGATCTTAAATTGCATGATGCACCCTTCCCAACTTAGGTGATCTAATACTGTTACTGAGGCGATTGCCCAATACGCATAGACGTTTAACAGGTTGAATGCAAGTGCCACAAGCCACCACAAAACAGAACGAATCTGCGTCTCCGTCCATTCGGCGATTGTCAATTCAGCAGATGGATGTTGGCCTACCGCAAGCACCCGCGCGGCAATATGAACCACAAACGTCATCGAAAATTTCGACGCCGTGTGTTACCGTACATCAGCCGCGTTGTATCGAACACAAACCCACACCCCAAGATTCTGAAGGAGTCCTGCTCTATGGCTGACACCGATACCGCCTTGAAGCCGGCGATCTACGCCGCCACTGCCGCTACGCACCCCGGACTGCCCACCCTCCACGGCGTGCCCTGGCCGCAAGGAGACCTGCAACCCGATGGAGCAGTCGCGGTACGTACACCCGCCGGCAATCTGCGGCCCGCATCGATGCACCCCCTGGTCAGCTGGCCGGACGGTTCGGTGCGCTGGGGGTTGATCGTATTCAACGCCACCGAAGTCGGCTGTCACGTAGTCGAATCGGCAGGTGTCGACGCACCGGCAAACGCAGTTGCAACGACCGTTGCCGATGACAGCGTCGTCCTCGACAACGGCCTGGTCCGCGTCGAACTGGCGAATACCGGCCCCGGCCCGATCCGCAGACTCACGGCAGCCCATCACGATTACCTGACGGCGCCTGAACAGTTCCGGCTCGCCGTCGACGACGCATCGACCCTCAACGAATCCGAGCGCTCGATCAAAGTGATCACCGCTTCACCTCTGCGCACGCGTGTTCGTATCGAAGGCGCCCATTACAAAGCGGACGGCAGCCGCTGCCTCAGCTATCGTCTCGATGTCGAACTGTGGGCCGGCTGGCCAACGCTGCGGCTCGACTATCAGTTCATGAACCTCGAGGCCGGCCGGAAAAGCGTCGACGTCGAACGTATCGGCGTCGACTGGGACTGGCAGCTCGGCGACACAACCGAGCGACACTTCAAGCAATGGGTTTGGGGACTTTATTTCGTGCCGCGCGAAGTGCGCAACCCGCAACGCGTCGCACTGGTGTCCGACGACTTGCGAAATGTCGTCCACATCGAGTCACCCGAGATGCTGCTCGATACGTTTGACTATCCTGACTATCTTCGCGCGCCGCTGCTGGAGACGGACGACTGGCTCGGCATCACCGACGGCAGCCGCAGCATCTACGCACGCCAGGAGGATCTAGCGCCGATGCGGCCGTCGCGCCTGGCCAGTGACGGTGCCGGCATGAGCCTGGATGCCTGGCCTCCGACCGCCGGTATTCTCGCCCTGCCCCAGGGGCGTACCCGTCGCCAGGTGATCACCCTCAGTTTTGCAGACTCCGCAGATTGCCAGATCGATTGGATCAAGGAAACGCTTGGGGCACCGATCACTGTCGGGCGCAGCTATGTGGCACCGGAGTGGGTGCGCGCCTGTGGCGAGTTCGATCAGGACCGGATGATGCAGCCGGGAGCACATTCGCGGTTCGAGAAGTACCTGCACCGGCTCATGCAGCTCGACCTGCCGGGGACTATGTTCGACCTGGGCGACACGCCGGATGCCGGCTACCAGAGCAGCTACATCGGAGCGGGACAGGTGGAGCGTCGGGCCGAGGCACCATACCTGAAAACCTACTATTTAACCAATCATCTCCAAGTGCCGGAATGGGCGCATCCCGAGTTTTTCGAGCTGGTATGGGTAAACAACGAGTACGATGTCATCTTCGCGTTCGCCAGCGAGATCATGCGCCGTGGGCGTTACGACCTGTGGCAGACCGTCGCACACCTGGCCCGGCACAATATCGAAGTCGACTTTCTGCATCTCCACGATGAGGATCGACTGCACCGTTCGACCCCGGCGCATTCGGCCGATCACACCACGACCGGGTCCTACCCCAGCCATTTCTGGACGCAGGGGCTGCTGGCGTATTACTGCATGAGCGGTGACATCGATGCGCTCGAAGTGGCCTGCGGACTCGGCGACAAAATTATCGAGACCTTCCAGAGCGAGACACTGCGTTCGAGCGTCATCGGCTTCAACCGCGAGATCGGCTGGCCGGTGCTGGCCCTCAGTTATCTCGACACATACAGCGGCGAAGACCGGTTTCGTGCGCAGCTCGACGATCTCCTCTCGTACCTGGTCGCTTTCGACCGCGGTGATCCGCCGGGCAACGTCAACCTTTCCGGTGTCGACCCGTATCATCCATTCACCCGCCAGTTGCTCGGCGCCTTCTTCGGGTATGCCAGCATGGTCGAAGGCATCGACCATTACATTCGGCGCACGGGCGACGAAAAGGTACGGGCCTGGCTGGTAACCTTCATCAGCGAGATGCGCGACGCATTGAAGCAGGTACACACCAAAGGCGAGTCAATGCCCTTCACGCAGATGCAGACGCTGGGCATGGCGATCGGCTATGAGTTGACGGGCGACCGCAGCTTTCTGGAGACCGGCATCGTCAGCTTGCAGGAGCTGCTGGATTCAACCTCCTGGCACACGCCGCCGCGCGATGGCAAGCTGGTGACAATGACCTGGCGCGGGCTGCCGCGGTTTCTCCATCACGCCGTCGAAAACGACCTGATCAGTCATCTCGATGTGCGCTGCTGAAGAGCACCCCTACAGGTGCATGCCACCGTCGAGGACGATGGCCTGGCCGGTCATGTACTCCGACAAGTCACAGGCCAGGTAGGTAGCCGCCTCGGCGATCTCCTCGGGCTTGCCGATACGTCCCATCGGCTGCCGTGCAATGAAGGCCGCGCGCGCCGCCACCGGATCCGGCGTGTCGTTGATGCGTCCCTGCAGCGACGGCGAATCGATAGTGGCCGGGCAGATTGCGTTGCAGCGGATACCATCCTTGATGAAGTCCGCTGCCAGGCACTTGGTCAGACCGATGACTGCCGCCTTGGAAGCGCCATACGCGAAACGGTTGACCACGCCCATCTCGGAACTGGCGATCGATGACATGTTGATGATGCTGCCGCCGCCCGCTTCGATCATCCCCGGCAGAAACGCCTCGCACACCAGGAAAACGCCCCGGCTGTTGACAGCGAATGTCTTGTCCCATTCGTCCAACGGCGTCGACAACGCCGTTCCCTGATGCACGTAACCGGCACAGTTGAAGAGCACATCGATCGTACCGACCTCGGCGGCGACGGCAGCAACCGCTGCCGGATCTGCAACGTCGAGCTGATACGTCTTTTGGCCGGTAATCTCCTCGAGCTTATGGAGATGCCCGGCATCCAGATCGCTGGCAATGACGATCGCCCCCTCCGCCACCCACCGGCGGGTTGTAGCTTCGCCGATCCCCTGCCCTGCCCCGGTGATGAAACAGCGTTTACCTTTGAGTCGGCCCATTCTTAATCCTCCCACGGGTAGTACTTCATGGCTCCATTGGCTCCAATGGCTCTGATGGCTCTGACAGTTCTTCCAGCAGCACCGTCATCTCGGCGTTGTCCGGGTCGATTGCCAGCTCGACTTCGCACGCGGTGCGTGCCGCGGCGGTTTCGCCGCGCTGCGAATGAACTTTGGCCAGGACCGCGTGCAATCCGGGGTATCGGTCGTCGATCGTCAGTCCTTTCGTCGCCCAGGTCACGGCAGCATCATGGTTCTCGGCCATGAAATTGCCCTGCGCTGCGAACCGGTGCGCCTGCGGGCTTTCCGGTTCCAGTGCTGCCAGCTTCTCGGCCGCAGCGACGAACTCACCGGCCTCCGGGCGGCCGTCCAGCGCTTCGAGGACGTAACGGTAGCCTTCGGCCGGATCATGTACAGGCGGCGGCGTGACCTTGTTGTAAATCAACAGAACCTTCGCATCAAGCGCCTCGCGCAAAGACCCCGGCGTGGATGGCGTGGGCGGCCATTGGCCGACATCCCCTGCTCGCGCGGCGGCGGCCACAAAGTCTTCCTGTCCGACATGGCACCGCACCAACCCCATGAGCGCCTCGCGGTTGCCAGGATCCACCGTCAGGAGCTGCTCGTAGTCCTCGACCGCCCCGCCGGGATTCTCGCGCCAGATGGTTTCCGCGTGGTTCAGGAGCTGGTCCTGTTCGGTCTCGGACATGAGTTGGTTGGCAATGAACAGTCCACCATATATCAATGCCGAGATGACCACCGCGGTGATCAGCAGTTTCAGAAACATGAATACCCAGCCGAATCCTATACCGCGCCGGCTCCTTTCGCGACTGCCAACGTACATCTCGCGCGGCAACCCGCCGGCGCGTATCGCCGGTACCAGGACCAGATACCAATGGAGCCGTTTCTCAGCCGCAAACATCGCAATGACCGTAACCAAGGCAACAGCACCGGACCATGGCCAGGATGCGGCCGTCGGCACGACGAGTAGCGCCAGAATCAGCGCCACATACGGTCCCAGCCGGGTGAACAACGCCACGACGAGCACACAGCCGAAGATAAAAAACCACGTGTCCAAAGCCGCAATCGCAAAGCCGACACCAGCCAGCAGGGCAATGATCAGAGCCTTGATCAACCGTGTGAGGGACGCGATGCTGAGCCTATGCCCCAAGGACTGCGGCCGTTCGGCAACCGTCGGGGGCCTCTCCCCCACGGGCCGCGCCCGCGGCGGCAGTCGCGAGACGATCGCGAGTTGCATGAACAGAACGCCGGCCAACATCGCCACGAACTGCAGGAAAAACACGAACCTCGCACCAAAGCCAATGCGAGTAAAGGTGTCGACACGTTCGCGAATGCCGGAGACATGGGCGGTCAGGGTCTCCGCCGCCTGGTCGAACTCTGCACTGTGATCGGAGCCGGACAAGTCGGCCTCGACACTCTCCGTGGCACCCAACATGCGTTCACCAAGCTCACCGGCATGCACGACGAACATCACGGCCTGCCGCTGCCAGGCAGGATAAGCCAGCAGGAGGGCCAGAGCTACAGCGACTGCCACCAACAACACGCAGGCGTGGGCAACCAGTGGCGGAACTTGCAGGTTCTGCAAAACCCTCACCACGCGCGGTGCCGCAATAGCGATCAGGCCGACCGCAAGGCAACAGATGATGGCGCTGTACAGGCCCATCAGGACCGCCGCCACCGTTAGTACCAGGCCGGCAATGAACAGTACCCGCTGCAACGTTGGGTCGATGGACATGCGCCGCTGGTCGTCCAGGGGGGAGGATCCGAATGCTGGATCGTCTTGCATATAATAGCTCTGTCGTGGATCAGGCCGGAAGCAAAGTGCTCATGCTGTTTTGTTAGACCGAATACTATAGTGCGGCATGGTCTATCCTGCTCAACGGAGCCATTTTTCGGGGATATAAAAGTTCGTGATCTGGGGTGCACGGCAGCACGCGATCACGGGTGTATTCCGGCCCTATTCACCGCATCATTATGCGGAGATCAGGTCAGACCACCCCAATGATCCGAAGTTGACAGGGTTATCAACTTCGCGTTCTTGCATCGCTCCTCCTCATTTACCAGGCAACTTGATTTGGATACGGTAGGCGATTATCATTGTCAACCAGATTTTTAAACCGTCCTGTGAATTGACGATCAAGAAGGAGAAAAATATGTCCAATGCCCTGACGAATGCGCTGAAGAGCGAAATTGCCCGGTTGGCACGCAAGGAAATCAAAGCTGCAACAGCACCGCTCCAGAAGGCGGTCACCAGGTTGCGCCGGGACAACGCTGCACTGAAACGGCAAAGCCAGAACCTGGAGGCTCAATTGAAACGATTGGGCAAGGCAACGCTCACTGCCAAAGCAGCCGCTGTACCACCAGCCAAGGACGTTCGCTTCTCACCGGGCCTGCTCAAGAAACTCCGCAAGCGTCTGGGCCTGTCCATGGCTAATCTCGCCAAGATCCTCGGCGTCAGTATAAACACGATCATGAATTGGGAAAGCGGCAAGACCAGACCGCGGGCAGCCGGCCTGCAGAAAATCTCGTCGGCCCGCCACCTCTCCCCTGCCTCAGCGCGAAAACTGATGGGCAAAGGCCGCAAGAAAGCGAAACGCTGATCACCTCTTACTTCGGCTACACGGCAGGATCGAAGTCGGGATTCGATTCCGGGATTTTCGCATCGACGCTCGTGCGCCACTCGACAAGCGACGCATGCAGACTCGCAACGATGTTGGACTCGGCAAGATTGCGATCCTCCAAGATGTCGTCACGCAGATTGTACAGACAGAGATCAAGCGGCGATAGTTGCCGAGTTGTTCAGGCACGGGTACGACATGCAAGTGACAATTTCACGAGACCTCAACGGGCCCAATCACCCGGCCACTTGCGGTAACTGCCTTGGGGACCTGAATGACAGAACTCAAATCCATGCAATTGACAATCCGTGCGCTGGCCGTTGACCGCATATGCCTGAAAAACCCAATTTACTGATCATCCTGAGCGACCAGCAGCGCCGCGACAGCCTGGGCTGTTACGGCAACCCGGTGATCCGCACACCGAACCTCGATCGTCTGGCGGCCGAGGGCGTCGTGTGCGACCAGGCATTCGTCGCCAACATGGTCTGCGCACCGTCCCGGGCCAGCATCTGGACGGGGCGGTACCCGCGGGCCCACGGTGTGGTTAGCAACGGGGTTGCACTGTCCAAAGATGAGATCACGATCGCGTCGGCACTCCTCGAGGCCGGCTATCGCACAGCTTCGTGCGGTGCGCTTCACCTGAGTCCGTCCTCCGACACGCCCGAGAACGACACGCCCGAGAGCCGGCACTTCCATGCCTCCGGCCAACCGTTTCCGTCACCGTACCACGGCTTCGAGACGGTCAGGCTGGTAACCGGCCTGGGGGACAAATGGGGTGATTACCATCAGTATCTGATCGATCAGGATCCCGACCTGCCGGCATTGTACAAGGAAGACCGGGCGCTCACACCGCCGACGGGAGCGCCGTCGAGCTGGAAGTGCGGTATGCCGGAGGAACACCATTGCACGACATGGGTCGCCGACGAGGCGATCAAATCTATGCAGTCGATGGCCGGGCAGGATGCGCCGTTTCTGTTGTCGGTCGGCTTTCTCGACCCCCACTTTCCCTTCGCACCACCAGCCCCGTGGTGCGACATGTACGACCCCGCCAACGTTGTCATGCCCAACCGCAGCGACGATGAGATGCCGGAAAAATCACTATGCTACCAGATGAAGCTCGACCGCTTCGTCGACGCCTGGCCCTGGCATCCCACCGAAATGCCGGAGGCCCACATCCGCGAGATCATCGCACATTATTACGGCATGGTCTCAATGGTGGACTACAACGTCGGGCGAATTCTCGCAGGGCTGGATGAGCTCGGGTTGTCGGACAATACGATTGTCCTGTACAGCACCGACCATGGGGAGCACCTCGGCGATCATTGGCTGATCTACAAATGCATGCCGTACGACGAGTGTACGCACGTGCCAATGATCTGGCGCTGTCCGGAGCAGTTCGCGACCGGCTCACGGATCGACGGACTGGTCAGTCACATCGACATCATGCCGACGATGCTCGAGCTTGCCGGCGTGCCCGTGCCCCACGGCGTCCAGGGCCAGTCGTATGCGACGGGATTGCAGTCCGGTGAATTCGCCGGACGTCCCTATATTCTCTGTGAAGACGACAATTTGGCGTATGGTCCCAACGTCGAAGGGCAGGCGCGCACATTACGAACGCCGCAATACCGCCTGACCTATTTTCTGCCGGGAGATGACGGGGAGCTGTATGATCTGGAAAAGGATCCGAATGAATTCTACAATCGCTGGGACGATCCGGAGTATGCACCGGTCAGGAACGAACTGATCCAGCAACTGCTGGGCGCGGTCATCGCCGCGGCCGATCCAAAGCCGCGACGCGTAGCGTCCTTTTAAGGAGCGAAGAGTGAAATGAAACTGGGCCGACGCGACCATCATCACGTCGTTTATCACAAGGACCACGGCGAGGTCTTCGGTGAAGGCGATGCACCACTCAGTCTCGAGCGGGTCCTTGAGAACTCGCTGGGCTGGTGCCGCAATACCGGCATCAATGTCTTCAACTTTCACATCAGCAGTCACAGCCGCGACTTCCTCGACATCGACCCGTGTGCGAATGCGGCGCCGCCGTTCGAGCACCTCGGTCCCTGGACAATCTACGAAACGATACGCTATCATCGCGAGAATGGTGTCGACCTGATGGCGGAGCTGTGCCGGGCAATGCGGTCAGCCGGGATCGCGTTCTGGGCCGGGCTGCGCGTCAACGACATCCACCACACGACCGGCGGCGAGTCGGTGCATCCACGTTTCTGGCTCGAGCATCCGGAATGCAGGACAGGCGAGAGCGTGCCCTGGGATCCGCAACGCAGCCCCGGGGCGCTGGATTTCGCGCATCAGGCCGTGCGCGACTATACGCTGGGCATCGTCGAGAAAACGCTCGAACTATACGATGTCGATGGCATCGATCTGGACTTCAACCGCATGCCGATTCTTTTCAAGTCCCAGGAAATAGAACAGCACCGCGATACGTTGACAGCGTGGCTGGCCGAGGTCCGTGCCGCCGTAGACGCCGCCGCCGAGCGCCGTGAACATCCGATCTGCCTCGAGGTGCGGGTGCCGTCCGTCGCGGATCAATGCCATCGCTTCGGCGCCGATGTCCTGACCTGGATCGATCGCGAGCTGGTCCACATCGTGACCGCGTCCTCGACGCGATTCGCCGAGTTCGAGATGCCGGTGGCACCTTTTCTCGAAGCCGCCCGTGACAAGGACGTGCTGGTCTTTGCCGGCATCGAAGGGCTGCAGGCGGATGGTGTGCTGAGCCGCGAGATGTATCGCGCCTGGGCGTACCATTACTGGCAAACCGGGGTTGATGGTCTGCACTTGTTCAACAACGGGTACAACCACATTTACGGCGGTGGTCCGCACCCCATCGACGAGCTGCATGACCCGGATCGGCTGGCCAGGCTTGGGAAGCGTTATGTCATTACCCGGACGTTGCCGGGCCGCCCGTATATCGAACACGGCGATCCGCTGCTTTCGTATCCCAAACAATTACCGCGGGAACTCTCCACGACTGGCGATGATAAGGGCGAACTTTTTGAGATCCTCGTCGATGACGATCTCGAGCACGCCCGGGATGCCGATATTCTGGAGGCCCTGGTCCTGCGCGTCCGAATTACGGAACTGACAAGGCGCGATCGCATCGCAATAAGAATAAACGGGAAATTGCTCGACGAAGAAAACCTTCGCGTCCGCGGATCAGGTTGGGACCGCCGAGTGACCAATCTGCCCAATGTATACAATGCGCCGTCCTGGAGCGCGACGACCTCCGGCAGTTGGCGCTGGATTCTCTGCGACCTGACCAAATGCGACTGCCTTCGCAGCGGCAAGAACCAGATCGAAGTGTCGCTCAACGAAAAAAATCCTGATGTGCTTGCCCCGCTATGCGTGTACAACATCGAGGTCGATGTCAAATACCGCCACATGCAGCATGAAGGCAATGAGGACACGGGTCGGTTCTGAGGTTCTAAGGATTTCTTCCATGATGCGATTGTTTCTCAAGCGTATCCATCGCGGGTTGGTGAAGGAATAGCCGGTGGGCAGGCCGTCGACGCCGCCTGTTCAAATGGTCAAACGGCAACCCCTGGGACCGGCGCCCGAAACAATCGGCGGGGAGGCAGCTACTCAAGTGATTGACTGGCTTGCCGCCTGCAAAGGGTTTCACCTGTTTCAAGTCGTCTAGGTGCCGTGAAACGCCTGCAATATCCACCTTTCTCGAAGGGCGGGTGCCATGTTGAGGCCCTCGTGCCTGGTGTAGCGGTCCAACATACCTCGGCGATCGTAGTCGAACCGCACGATCTGCACGTCGAGCGCTCCGCCGCTCTCCGTAATATTGAGCAAGCTGCATTGGGCATTATCGCTCGAAACAGAGTCGTCTTCAGCGCAGCGGTTTTCGATTGCACCGTCGGCGGTTCGGAATCGGCAGATTGGCACACTCACGGAACCGCAATTGGCAAGCCATGAGCCGTCTCGCTCGCGAACAAACGGGTAGTGCGTGTGGCTGATCACGGTCAGATCCACTCCGGTGTCGTGGAAAGTGTCCATGAGTTGATCCACTGTGGACATCCAGCTGGTGTAGTTCGTGTTCTTGGCATTCTGATGGCCGTGCAAGACGCGAATCTTCTTGCCCCGCCAGCTCACCATCAGCTGATCCGGCAGGTCGGCAACAAATTGAATCTGGTCGGGCTCGAGCTTTTCATAGCTGCCTAACTCACCATCGGGCGCCCATTGACCGGGTGGATCCTGGTCAACCTGGTTACTCCGGTAAGCAAACACGCGACTGTCATGATTGCCTCGAGTGGTGCGGCCTGTGGCATGCCTGCGAACCCATTCGACGGTCGCTGCCGCATCCATGCCGCCCTCGAAAAGGTCGCCGTTGACGAAAACCCGATAATCGTCGGTCAACTCCCCCAGGTATAGGTCCACGGCCTCGAGCGGTTCGCGGTAAGCGTGCAGGTCACTGACGATGATGAGCCGTTGAATCGACGCGTCAAGATCAATCGGTGTGGATTCAATGGTCCAGCTGCGAGGGTGACCCGGTCGCCAGTTCAGCCGATGTGGAAGGCTTTGATCTGAGGGCATTGAATCATTCCTGGTTATCTGATTTACTGTGAAGGCTGCCCGGCCAATGTTTTTCAATAACCGCGGCCCGATCCGTGCCGAGTGGCGCGTTGTACAAACGGTCCATCCAGGATACCGACAATAATCCTATCCCTTCTTGTTGTCACCGACAAATAATTACCGATGCAAAGACCGTCACCGCGAGCCCGCGAACAGATCAAGGCAGCACGCCAGAGCGGTAAGCGGGCGATGATCCGGTGAATTTCCCGCGTGACCATGCACTGGTGCCGGCATTGCAGAACGCCAGCGCGAAGGTACTGCCGGGAGTTCCGCCGATCGGCTGCTACCCCGCAGCGACGGATGCGCCATGGTTTGCCGCGGCAGGTATTCCCACCGTGCCGTCCTTTGGCCCCGGGATCATAACGCTGGCACACTCACCCAATGAATGTGTCGAAGTATCGAGCATTTTTGATTGTGCCCGCATCTATACCCTGGCCGCCCTTGAGTACTTGACATGAAGGCAAAGGCCCCCGGTAGACCTTCACGCTGAATAAACGCGAAAACCTCCAGATGCAGGATTGAGTCGGTGCGGATGTGTGGATCCAAGCACCAACCGAGAATTGACCACTTGGTAAAACCGATGGCGTTGGAAACCTTTGGCACCATAGCCGGTTATCTTGCACACCGACACGCTTGCAGACGTCGCCACAAGGCCAACCGCCACAGTGACAAGAATGGGTTGATTTGGGTCATCCGATTGCCCCTTGGCCTGATCTGACCCCCGTCCGGGCTCGCTTGCAACTGATATGCCACCGCGACACATTGGTCAAAACAAATGGAGGATATGGCGTTATGGCTGAAAAGATACGTGTCGGTATAATTCATTGCGATCTGCATTCGGTTTACTACGGAGCCCTGTTCGCGGATCACGATCCGCTGAAACTGCGGAGCCCGCGACCGCCGGATTATCCGAAAAAAACCGAATGGGAAACGGGTGCCGGTCATTTCTATCACTACACGTTCTACGACGATGCGAGACGGATCACCGTGGAAACCGTGGACGGCTTCGAAATCGTCAAATGCTGGGACCCGGATCCGGAGCGCGCGCAAATTTTTTCCGAGGTGTTCCATGACAAGCCTGAGGTATGCGACACACTGGAACAGGTCAGCGACGATGTTGATCTGGTGTTTGTCGGCGACTGCTCAGGAAACGGCAGCACCCATCTCGAGTGGGCCCGGCCCGGATTGGAAAAAGGAATCGCCACCTTCGTGGACAAGCCATTTGCCTACACCGTAGCGGACGTGAAACAGATCCTGGAACTTGCAGATGCAAACAATACACCGGTCATGTCGCTGTCAATTCTTCGGTCGCTGCCCGATGCCACACTGTTCGCCCAGCGCATGCCGGAGATCGGCGGTGCCCAGTACGGGGCTGTTTTCGGCGGCTTCACAGATATTGCCGGGGTGATCCATACGGTCAGTTTGAACCAGCATATTTTCGGCGCCGGCGTCGAGCGCGTGAAACGGGTGTCCAACGGGCAGCAGACGCTTATTCACCTTGACTACGGCGACCGGTCGGATCGGCCGCGGTACGGCGTGACCATCAACTGCATGATCCCACTCCCCCACTGCGCACTGTACGTTAGTGCCTTCGGCAGCCGTGGCCGGATTCATTCGCCGCACTTCGACGATTACGTGTTCCCGTTCGGCGCTGCAGAGAACGTGAAGAAAATCAAGCAGATGGTGACGACGCGTGAAGTGCCGGTGCCACGCGACGAGATGATCGAGTGTGTCGCCATCGCTGAGGCCTCCCGCCACGCCGAGCACCTCAATGAATCCGTCGCAGTGGCCGATGTCATCGCCGGGAAACTGGCGGAACTGCCAGATGATGCCGGCTGATTTCTACCGCGGCAGAGGGGAGGACAACCATGCACACCAGCAGCATGCTCAAGGCAACCGATTTTCATTATCGATGGTCGGACAGCAGGGAGCCGGCGGACTTTGATGCGTTCTGCCCGGACTATCACGAAAACGACCGACTGGCCGTGGTCTGCATCTGTCTCGAAGACAGTGTGCTGCATGCCGGCTACGGATTGCTGGCGGTAGCCACGGCCTTCTATGATGTGCTGCGGGAACGGGGAGGGGATTTCTTCGACTATCCGCGGCACTTCGCCTTTGTCGACCCCAATGAAAAACAGGTGAGCACCCGTGGGGAACGGGTGAACCTGGACCATGCGGCCCTGGCGGCGCCATGGTCCAACCTGGACGTGTGGCCGGAATCACAGTGTATCGAGGCGCCCGGCACAGCGATGGAAATGCTGCGCAAAGTCTTCGAGTTCCAAATCAACCGGGTGTTCTGGCCTGAAGGGCTGGATCCAGAGACCGAGGCGGGCGATGAACTGCTGCCGACCTATGCGCGCCGGCGGCTCGCCAGCCGGCTCAAGAGCGTGCACTATTACGCCTCGACAACGTCCACTCTCGAAGTCCACGCGGGACCGCCGGCGGTGGACCTGGTGCGAGGCAGCTTGCGTTGCGCAGACCACAGCAAGGACCAGCCGACCCGACTTGAAAACAACTTCGTGGGCTACCGACAGGCAACGGTCGACGGGTTTCTGAAAGAAATGGACAGTTGTTTCGCAGTATAGCGCAACGGCGTATTGCGCCGCACGCAACCCGCTCCCCCAACAGCTACGGTGCAGAACAGCCGCAGCGGCGCGCGTCTATGAGGACGAAACGATATTCAACGTTCGCCCCCTGTTTCTTCAACCTCGATCCATCGTGCTTCCTTTCAAGCCTGTCAATCCCCTTGCGTGTCGCACCGATCAGGAAAGCGTGTATTATGCGCAAAAAGGCTGGAGCTGTAAGATGACACCATATCGATTTCGTTGCCCTATGGGACAGATAAAGGATAGCCGGGCAGGAACTCGAAGATGGACCAATCGGCGGGTGCGTAACAGCATGATAATGAGATAGCTGCGATCCTCTCGATTCAATTAACGGTTTGCGTCAAAAAAAGATAAGAATCAGTAGGCTGCTTGAAGTGTCTGAAGAAACTTGCATAGTTTACAACGCGTTGGCTACAGCGCATAACAAGGAGGCCTGTTTGTGAATACCCAACGCATTCGGCATAGATGGTTGTTGCAATTCGCAGTTTGTATCCTCGTATCACCGCTTTTCATGAGCCCCCCTGCTTTCGGGTTGACGTTGGAAGAGCTCGCCGCCAGAATGGAAGCGCTGGAAGCGGAGAATCGGGTCCTCAGGGAAAAAGTTGCCGAGCTTGAAACTGGTGAGAATTCTGTCATCAAGACACGGGTCACCACTCCGGCCGAAGGTAGGGGTGAATTCCTAACCCTGAATAGTCGATTTTCGTACGAAATGCTCGACCCGACTACGCGGATCAATAGGAAGCAGCAGCTGATCCTGGAGAAAAAGCAGAGTGGGGAGTTATCCCCCAATTCTCTTGTTGTCGGTGGCGCTGTCACCTCGATTGCCGATATTCAACGAAGTAATACCGACAGCAAATTCGGGTGGTTGATGCGTCATCCGACTTCCAATAATCAAGTCACAAAAAGTGTTTCGGAAGCAGTTATCCACTCCGCCCAGTTAAGCCTCACAGCAAATCTCGGATCATGGGTGACCGCGTACAGCGAAATACTCTATGATCCAGAGCAGAGCTTCGGGACGGGCACGACCACTGCTTTGTCAAGGAATCAGCTGCAATTGCGGAGGGGTTATGTCCTTTTCGGAAACCTGGATGAGTTGCCGTTGTACCTGAGCCTGGGAAAAATGGCCACGCCATTCGGACTTACAGATACGGTGAACCCGTTCACCGCAAATACAGTGTGGCATGTTTTTGGTGGCTTGGCCTATGGTGTGCAAACCGGTTACATCAAGGACGGACTTAATCTCACGGTTATGGGCGTTCAGGGTGGCGCGCAGTTCAGGGCGCACAACACACCTGTTGATGGCACCGCCACGCCGAGCAAACTCAACAATTATGTCGTCGACGGGAATTATACTTTCGAATTGGGTGAGGAGGATCACACTTTGCTCCTTGGTGCTTCCTACCAAAAGGGCAGCGCTTATTGTCAAGGATTTCCGATAACCCACTTCGTCGAGTGTGAGAATCACAATCCGGCCATCGACGTGTATAGCCGCTATACGTTGAACAATTTTCTGATTCACGCCGAGTATGGCGAAACGAGGGACGAATGGCCAGGCACCTTCAATCCGGCCATTCCCGCGTTCCCGGCACACGAAGTTATTTCCTTTAATGTCGGCAGCAAATACACTGCAAATATTGACGGAAGGGATATCGATTTTTCTGCTGACTTCAGTCGTTTTGTCGCTGGACCCGATGGCGCGCCTTGGGAGAATCAGGACCAACTGGTTCTGGGCATTGCCACCTTCGTCACGCCCAGTGTGAAATTGTTCGCGGAGTACATCCACACGAAAGGATATGCACCTCTCAACTTCATCAGCGGCGATGTCGACCCCCCCGACGGGATCTTTCCGATTGGAGAAACACATAGCGACAATTCCGCGAGATCTGACATTCTTGTCCTGGGTGTCAATGCGGCATTCTGATCGATTCCTCTGGATGCGCAGACAAGGATCGGGTTTCAATGAGCCGGCAAGCGAACTCAGAGTACAATCACTTCCCGCGGCAGGCTAGTCAGCACCTCGCACCCGGTCTCTGTGACTGCAACGGTCTCGCTGCAGGTGGTGCCGCAACGACCGGGATCGCGCAGTGACGTGCTGCAGTGAAAGACCATGCCGGCTTGCAGCACCTTCTCGCTGTCTACTGTCACGTTGATCTCGGGACAATCCGCCCATGTGGGCGGAAATCCCAGGCCCACCGAGTAGCAGTAGGACCCATGCCAGATCACCTTCTCGATCACCGTCGCCAATTGCGTTTCCGCCTGTCGCGCCAGGTCTCCAGCAACAATGCCGGGACGTATATGCTCGATTAACTTATCGACGCTGGCGATGCAGGCGTCGATCATCCGCCGCACCTGGTCCGGGGGACGTCCGACAAAGACGGTACGCATGATCGGGCTGCTGTAGCGTCGGATGCAGGCGCCCAGTTCCATGAACACCGCATCGCCAGGTTTTATTTCCACACGTTGAAAAGTTGAATGCGGAATACCCGAGCGCCGGCCCACGGTGACGATGGGCTGATAACAGAAATACTCACTCCCGCCTGCGATCATTGTGCCATAGGCGACCGCTGCAACCTCGTTGTCGGTCTTGCCGGCAGCCACCGTGTCGATAGCCGCCTGCATGCCGACGCTGCTGAGCGCTGCAGCCTGTCGCATATAGTCGATCTCGGCCGCGGATTTGACTGCACGAACTCTAGATATCAGCGGCGCCGCGTCGGTGAACGATGCACGAGGCAGCAATTCTCCCAGCCGAACATAGTCGTGTGGCGTGAGACTGGTAAGCGGCCCCAGCTCGATGCCTATTCTGCCGCCGTCGAAGCCGCGATCCGACAATAGCTCCGCGGTCGCCGTGACGTGGTCCGCTTGCAGGTCGTAGGTTACCACGTCGGTGATCCAACACCCGATCGAGGCATTGAGGCTCTCGAATCCCTGGACCAGGAGCATGGGATCGCCGCTTCGCGGAACCGCGGCGAGCCAGTACTTGTGCACGGCGAAGCTCTCCAGCCCAGTCAGATAACAGACGCTGGCCATGGAGTGGGCGAGCAGGACGTCGAGGTCGGCGGCAGCCATCGCGTCCTGGACGTTCGCAACCCGACGCCGGTATTCGGCAACAGTGAAGGCCGAATCTGTCATGGTGCACCGACCGGCTTCGGCATGACGACGACTTCGACTTCATCAATCACGACGACGACAGGGCCATCGCTGGCGGTCACCAGCGTGACGCCCAGGGCATTGTCGCCATTCACCGCGGGTGGGGTTTCCAGATCGAACCACAGCGAAGTGTAAGCCGGCAACGGTCGGCTGAACTTTTCCGCACGGCCCTCTGCGTGGTATACCCGCCGCAGGTTGGCGACCGGAATGGATTGGCCGTTAATCTCTATCTGGATTTCATCTTCCCACATCGGTGCCAGTCCCGGCGCTTTTGTATTGAGTTCGCTCGTCGTTGCCGCTTTCAGTGCTTCGTCGGTAAGCACAGAGAGGCCGATGATGTACACGAAAATCTGGGCGTCGCTGGATTCAGCGAGATCCTCGGGGAGACGGAAGCAATACTCGCCGCGTTCACCCGCGGCGAGCGTGATGCCCAGCTTGAGCGGCCGGTTGCCCGAGTGGGATTTCTCGGATGTCAGTCCTTTGAAGTTGACTGTATAGCCACCGCTACCGTGGGAGAATGTGCTGGGGGCGCTGTCTTCGAAACCCTCGGCGTACCGAAAGGGGGCCAAGGGCAGCTCCCGGGCGATTGCAACTTGTGCAGCCGAACAGATACCAGCAGCGGCAAAGGCAATCAATACGCTGAGATACGGTCCGCAAGCACTGCAATGACGGAAACGACCGATCATTCCATGGTGTTCTTTCGGTCCGTAATGTTTCATGACAAACTGTCCTGGGATTCCAAAGGATCTGGAATATCCCGCTGCCGGGTATGAAGTACAACCGCCCCCCCGGAACCGCACTGAAAGTCTTGCAATGGCAGCAACCGCACTTAGCTTCTTCTCGCCCTCATGTCAAGTTCAGCCATGGATTGGCACAAGTCAACATCATACTGCTCGCGCCCAGTCAAGGGATTGTTTGCAATGGTAGACGGGAAAGTCGGATTCGGTGTCATTGGCCTGGGCATGGGAGCATCCCGCGCGCTGCAGGTTGCCAACACCGCAGGGGCGCAGCTCGTGGCGGTCGCGGATTTGGACGAAAGGCGCGGTAAACAGGCGCAAGCTGATCACGGCTGTGAATTCTTTCCCGACTACCGGCAGATGCTCGAGCGGGACGACATCGACGTCGTCCTGGTGATGACGCCGAGCGGCACACACATGGAGATGGGAACCGTGGTTGCCGCGGCGGGTAAGCACGTCGCCACCACCAAGCCCATTGATGTGACACTCGAAAACGCCGACAAGCTGATCAGCGCCTGCGCTGACGCCAACGTCGTGCTGGCAGTCGATTTTGAAAGTCGTTATGCCGCGGGAAACCAGAAGATCAAGGCGGCTGTCGATCAAGGGATATTTGGAAAAATTATCCTGGGTGAGGTGCGGCTGAAGTGGTATCGTGCGCAATCATATTTTGAAAACAGCTGGCGCGGCACCTGGGAGATGGATGGCGGCGGATCACTGATGAACCAGTGCGTGCATTGGATCGATGTATTGCAGTGGTTCCTGGGCGACGTCGAGAGTGTCAATTCGCAGACTGGAATTTTCGCACATGAGATCGAAACCGAAGACCTCACGACGTCGCTTGTCCGATTCCGAAACGGCGCGTTCGGCACCATCCTCTCGACCACGACTTTTCCCGATAGCCGACCGGCAACTGTTGAAATCCATGGTGATCGCGGCGGTGCCGTCGCGGTCAATCACGAAATCGATTACTGGCAGCACAAATTGTCGTTCAACGACGAAACCGACGCTCGGGACGCCGACGATTTTGCCTTTTCCTGCGACGGGCCGGCTAATATTGTGGAAGACATGATCGGGGTTGTCCTGGAAAACAAGACGCCCGCGGTCACCGGCGAAGAAGGCCGCAAATCAATCGAGATCGTGCTTTCGATCTATGAATCCGCAAAGCGTGGCGAACCGGTGACGCTGCCGCTTTGTTCGTGTCCTGTCCAGCGAGGCTGAATATGTCCAACTTGACCTTCAACGTTTCCGCCGAGACCCGCAGTTAGCAAAACTGCCCGGTCAACGCCAACCTCGCCGTCGACAGCTTGCCGGCTGAACCGGTAGTACTCACGGACAATGCCGGCACCGTCCTGCCCGGCCAGCTCGAGCGGTCTGGCGGCAATGTTCGAATTCACTGGATCATCCCGGTAACTACTGCTATCCGACCTAGTAGCATGTGCGGAACTACGGCCTGATGACCGCCAATCCGTTCGGCCTGTCGCATTTTACAGCGCAACGCCGGACCCCGACCCTGATTTCGACGGCAGTCACACGATTCAGAAAGACGAGGTGTTGAAGTTTCGTTACCGCGTCCTGGTTCACGCCGGTGACACCAGGTCGGCAGACGTCGCCGGACAGTATCACCACTACATCAATCCGCCGGTGATTGAAGCCTGACCATCGCCGGCGGAAAGATTGTCACCGTAATCCATTCCTGATACCGTCTCCACTTGGCGGCAGCGCCAGCACAGGACACGTCGAGTACGTTCGGATAGGTACGCTTGGATTCGAGATCGGCACGTATAAGTTCAAATGCAGTCGCCAGAGACGGGTGGATTGCCAACGTTTTTTCATGGTCGGTATCGAACACGTCGTCGGCGCCAGTCCGCTTATAACCGGCAACGCAGTACTCGTAGGTATTGATTGAGGGCCACTGCCGCCTGCCAGATACCCGCGTGCGTGCTTCGTGCTGCACCATGTGCTTGATTGGCGAGTCAGTCAGAGGTTGCCGGTTGGTACCGGTTGCGGCTCATTCTGCCCGCTGCTGTATCCGGTCGAAGATTTTGGTTGCTATCGCCTGGGCCTGATCAAGTTGTGACGGGGCAAGCTTGCGTTTGTGAGCGTCGCGATTTGTGCGGGCATCGGCAAAACCGGACGCTGCCGCTACGCTGTACCAGGCATAAGCCGCCACGTCGTTCTCAGCCACAATCTCGCCGTTGTCGTACATCACGGCGAGATTGTACTGCGCGTCGGCATCTCCCTGCATAGCCGCCTTGCGGAACCACTTCACCGCCTCGGCACCGTCCACAGGCACACCCTCGCCATAGGCGTACATATAACCGAGAGTAAACTGTGCAATGCTCTGCCCCCGCATAGCCGCCTGGCGGTACCACTTCGCCGCCTCGGCATCGTCCTCGAGCACACCGTAGCCGTTGGCATACATCACCCCGAGGTTGTACTGCGCTTCGGCGAATCCCTGCTCAGCCACCTGGCGGTACCACTTCGCCGCCTCGGCATCGTCCTCGGGCACACCTATGCCGTTGTCATACATCACGCCGAGATTGTACTGCGCGGCGGCATATCCCTGCTCAGCAGCCTGGGCGTACCACTTCGCCGCCTCGGCATCGTTCTCGGGCACACCTACGCCGTTGGCGTACATCCAGCCGAGATTGGTCTGCGCGGCAGCATGCCCCTGCCCAGCCGCCTGGCGATACCACTCCGCCGCCTCGGTATCGTCTTTAGCCGCCCCCTTGCCCGTGGCGTACATCACGCCGAGATTGTACTGCGCGTCGAGATTTCCCTGCTCAGCCGCCTGGCGGTACCACTTGAACGCCTCGACATCATCCACAGGCACACCTCTGCCATTGGCATACACCAGGCCGAGACTCCACTGCGCGTTGGCATCACCCTGCTCAGCCGCCTGGCGGAACCACTTGACCGCCTCGGCATCGTCCTCAGCCACGCCCCAGCCGTTGGCGTACATCCAGCCAAGGTTGTACTGCGCGTTGGCATATCCCTGCTCAGCAGCCTGGGCGTACCACTTGATCGCCTCCGCATCGTCCTCGGGCACGCCTTCGCCGCCGTCGTATTTCGAGCCGAGGCTGAACTGCGCGACGGCATAACCCTCCTCAGCAGCCCTGAGGATCCACTTGAACGCCTCCGTATCATTCTCAGGTGCACCCTTGCCGTTGGCGTACATCACGCCGAGATTGGTCTGCGCTCTCGCATGTCCCTGCACAGCGGCCTTGCGGTACCACTTGACCGCCTCGGCATCGTCCTCGGGTAGACCTGAGTTGGCAAACATCAGGCCGAGGCTCCACTGCGCGTTGATATCGCCTTGCTCAGCCGCCTGGCGGTACCACTTGCCCGCCTTGGCATCGTCTGCGGGCACACCACTGCCGTTGGCATGCATCACGCCTAAATTGTACTGAGCGTTGGCATGCCCCTGCTTAGCGGCCTGGCGGTACCACTTCACTGCCTCGGCATCGTCCTCAGCCACCCCCTCGCCGTTGGCGTACATCAGACCGAGATTGAACTGCGCGTCGGCATATCCCTGCTCAGCCGCCTTGCGGAACCACTTCGCCGCCTCGGCATCGTCCTCAGCCACACCCTCGCCGTTGGCGTACATCAGGCCGAGATACCACTGCGCGTTGGGATCACCCTGCTCAGCCGCTTTGCCGAACCATTTGAACGCCTCGACATCGTCCACAGGTACACCGTCACCGGTGTAGTACATCCAGCCGAAACCGAACTGCGCGTTGGCATGCCCCTGCTCAGCCGCCTTGCGATACCACTTGATCGCCTCGGTGTCGTCCACAGGCACGCCCTTGCCCTTGGCGTATATCACGCCGAGATTGAACTGGGCGTCGACATCTCCCGCCACCGCTGCCTTGTGGTACCACTTCAACGCCTCGGCATAGTCCGCAGGCACACCACTGCCAGTGTCGTACATCAGGCCAAGATTGTACTGCGCTTTGGCATATCCCTGCTCAGCCGCTTTGCGGTACCACTCGACCGCTTCGGCATCGTCCTTAGCCACCCCCACGCCGTCGGCGTACTTCGAGCCGAGATTATACTGTGCATTGACATGTCCCTGCTCGGCTGCCTTGCGGTACCAATCCACTGCTTCGGCATCGTTCTTGGCCACACCCCAGCCCTTGGCGCACATCCAGCCGAGATTGTACTGCGCGTTGGCATCTCCCGCCGCGGCTTTCCTGCGTAGTGTTTGCACATCTTCTGCGTCAACGGTGCACACCACAACCAACAGGACGACGATCAGCATTCGACTGAATGAAATTAAACGCACAGGTTTAATCCACGAAATGTTCATCACTCCCTCTTCGCTCGAATTAAGCACCGGGTGCCGCCGGAACGCTTCTGCCTATCCCCCGCCAAGCTTACAGGCGATTCCTTCGTCGGCGGCGCAATCCCTGCCTTTCGGCTTCTTGTGCCATCGGCAACTGCAATTGTACCGGTATCACAGGCAGAAAACGGCGGAATTTCTGTGGTAGGTGATCCCTCGTATGTCGCGATGTAGCAGGAACTGCGCCAGACGCAAAAAAACTTTGGAAGATCAGGAGTTCAGCCGTATGGATTGGAGCGGGTAGGGGGAATCGAACCCCCCTGGCCAGCTTGGGAAGCTGCCATACCTCCCATTTCTTCACAACGTAGCACACAACATTCAGATTCACAGTCAGTTACGCGATTAGCTTGCAGGCTCAAGCACCGTATTGCTACTCTGTTTTACGTGTTTTGTCGGTTCTGTTTTACGAAAATTGTTCCCCGGCACGATGCTGCCGGTGTGCTGGTTTGAGATGACACGATATACGTCCTCCTTTCGAAGCGCCACGAAACGTCCGACCTTGAGTGGAGAATTCAAGGGCGCGATGAGGCGTGCGATTTGTCGAGAGTTGAGCTTCGAGAAATCTCCGTGGACTTCAAGCAACGGGACGTAATCCTTAGCCATTCGTTCGATCTCGGCGGCGTCATATGCAGTTCTGCCTTTGTTGCCTTTTCTCGTGCTGTGTCCATTCTGATTCAAGAATTTATGCAATACACGCTTTGACGGCATCACATGCCACGCCCTGCATAATTGCTCCCAGGCCTCGTCGCCGTCGATCCAGCGAATCGGCGGACTCGCAGCAGCACTGCGTTCCTGGATTGCTTTGATCTCTACGTTCAAG
>Ga0114993_10000132_pt1 | contig 79644 bp, 74 predicted proteins | sample ArcticOcean_MG_C_FD_87042 | JGI IMG/M metagenome (GOLD analysis project Ga0114993, IMG submission 87042) | Marine microbial communities from western Arctic Ocean - ArcticOcean_MG_CB2_150 | ecosystem: Environmental > Aquatic > Marine > Oceanic | place: Arctic Ocean: Canada Basin | collected... | reverse complement strand
GTAACCAGCGATCCAATTTCTCATACGCTTGTTGGATACATCAGTATATTCTGTAACGTAGTGTTTATTATTTTCAAAATCAGCATTAAACATATCTGGATAAAGTTCAACTAATCTTAAAGCCCTAATTTTTATGAATGAAGGTCTGATATTGCCCATATTTATTCCTCCAATAATTTGACTTCTAAGGGGAAGCCTTCCTCTCTTGTGACCTGTACACGAATTTTTCTAGGAGGATTTTGCATACCTCTAGCCCAAATAACCTGATTGACTGCTTCATCGATCCAAATCTCTTCTTCATCGGTTTTCTTCATATGCTGAGAAACATGTTTTTTGATTTGAGCCATAGCACGGTTTGCTCTTCTTGTTCTTGGTACGGTCCAAGCAGCGCGTAATGGAATTGTCATTTCTCTAATTTCTGCCATACTTATTCACCTCTGTAATTTCGAACGGCGCCACATATGCCTTTTAGGATGGCTTGTGACATTTCTATTAGTTCGCAACATAACCCAAACAGGAACACGACGATTCTGCTTCGTGACTTTGTTAAGTCTAAGTTTCTTTGCTAGTGGTTTAACGCGAGCCATTTAATCACCTTAATATTTAGAGAGTCCTGGGTATTTTTCTTCGGCAGCACCTCTTACCGAGTGAGCAACCTTATCCAATAGTGCGTGGCCATCTGGAGTTAATACTTTACCAAAGTTAACTGTATTTGCAAGATTCCATTTACTTGTAATTAGTCCTGCTTCTGTTAACTGCTGTAATACCGTTCTAGCAACGTTTCTAGATCCTGCAGCTGCACGAGTTGGTTTAACTCCTCTATCCTTAGGTCCCCCATACAATTGCGCCATGTGATTTGCACCAATAGGACCTTTCAGTCCTACTTTTCGAAGAACCGCAGCTGAACGAATAAACCACCAATCGTCTTGAGTGGGTGGTCTTTCTCGATGAATGCCTGTTTTCACATACTCCGCCCATTCTGGAGGTGAAATTTGTTCTAATTCTTGGAGCTCAGAAGAAAGGCTACCAATCAGTAAATCAGCAGGTACATCGTAATACGTGGTCATACTCTCACCTTTGTGCGGACCGCCCGTCCTAGAGTCTGTATTTAACCGTGATGACAAAGGACGACCGTAGCGTATAGAGAAGAATACTGTAACATGATTCAACAAGTATTCAAAACCACCCCCCTAGCCCCCTATGATATGGAGAAGTCAATGTCACGTAACCCTAACATGTTACGAACACTAATCGGCCTAGGATTAGTGTTGATTATTATACTCGGTTACGCAGTACATTCCAACACAGTCGATTCTGAATATTATCTTTTTGAGACTTCGAATTCAGAGAATAATCTCGAACTAATTCAACTGGAAGATAATATGTCTGAGTGGTACGTTGTAACAAACTCTGCAATAACATGGATCAATACGACGGTTGATGGCGCCCCTCATGACAGTATTCTCAAATTAGACGCCTCAGGAGTTGATTGGTACCATACTCCATCTTTAGGGCAAAATGATAAAAACTTCAATTGCAAAGAATTTGCTCCTGATTATGTGAATTTGATTGAAACTTGTGTAAAGGGACCTTTTCATGAAATTAATCTAAATGAACAAAATAAAATGATTGGATTGGTATCGTTAGATTTACCAATTGGCGGACTTGGTTCAGTACAAGCCGATAATTTAGCAGAAGCAAATACAACTGTTCAAGAATTAGTTGATGATAATTCGAGGATAATTACTTGGAAAGTCAGTATAATAGATTCAGATGGGACCATATTGTCCTCGCAAGGTATAGAGGTTACGAGCACCATCACAACACATGAATTCATCTCAGTTGAAGAATTCAAACTCGACCCAATTCAAGAATCGATATACAGTTTCGCAACACTTGTTGGTTGTTTTACGTTATTACTAATACTACCGATGATCGCTTATCTGTCAGCAGTATACAAGGAAAAACGAGATGAAGAAGAAAGACTCAATACGCCAGAATTAGTCATTAAAGAGGAATAATCGCCTTTTTATTAATTATTACTGCTAAATTCAAATCAATAAAATTGGTTAAAGAGATATTTAGTCTTTCAGAAACTGGAGCAATTCTCTCATGGAATATATTATCCATAATATCACAAATTTCACCAAATGTTCTAGTTCCATCCATGAGTTCCCAGAATAAGGAGTTCATATCATCTAATGGTCTTTCTAATGCCCTAGGTGCATTGAATAACCTAGCTAAGATTTTTTCCAAAAAACTAAATTTCTTATCTATGACTATAACTACTCTCTTACCTGTAATGCCTGAGATATCAGGATGCTTGCCTATAGGTTCCTTAGTATACCACTCAACTGGTAACCTAATCGGGTAACTTTTATTATCGATCATAAGTATACCCAGTAAAGTAACGAAATTGCAGATGCTGCGCCAAGAAATGCGAAAAACATAGTATGAGATTTAGATTTAATAATATTCTTAGACCACCAAGTTGCCACTCCTGAAACCGATATTAACAATAGCAAAATTTCAGATCCTGGTGGTAAAAATTCCAAAATAATCACTTTAAAGTCTTAATTTTGTAGTATGATGAATAAGACTGTTGGCAAATTTCTCGATTCTATTGTTCAAATCTTCGTCGGTAATATTACCATCATCATCAAAAACATTTTTGACTTTAGCAACCACTAATTGCTCCGGTATAGATACACCATGAATCCATCTTGTTACAACCCTCATATGATTGAGTGTGGTAGTATTTGCTTGTCCTCCAAGAGTACTAATGAATCCAAATATTTTCCCAGTTGTTTGATCAAACGATAACCAATCTAAGGAATTCTTCATGACACCGCTCATTGTACCATGATATTCAGGACTAGAAAGAACAAAAGCATCTACAGATTCAGCCATCTCTTTGTATTTTAGAACATTGGGGTGGCTCCAACATCCTTCTTCTCCAACAAAGGGCAAAGGAGTTTCTTTGTTGTCCCAAACAACCCATTCCATACCCTTATCCTTGAGTAATTTAGAAACTATTTCTAGCATCCTTCCATTAGCAGAATCCAAGTCATAAGTCCCACATATTCCCATCACCTTAAGTTGGCGCGCCATGTATCCCGGAAGAAGTATATGTCTTCAATCCATGGCCCAAACAGAGACATATACGGCCAATGCTTAACTCAAAGAAGTCTATGCGAGTTATATGTCTGATTTCAGCATAAGGGAATTGCTGCAAGATGCTGAAGCAAATGCAAATAGCGGGAACTACAGGAAATCAGTAAATTTGTATAAGAAAGCTACGGAAATAGATAATAATTGCACATCTGCATGGTATGGTCTTGGTGTAATTCATGCCAAGTTGGGCAATTTCGAATATTCGGTTAGTTCATTCGAACAAGCACATAGGGTTAATCCAGATTATGGACCTACTAATGCGAACTTAGCACTTATGTTAGAACAGAATGACCCCGAAAGGGCTGCCAATTTTGCAAAAATGGCTATTGAGAGTATTGGCGAGAATTCAGAATTGTTAAGAATTTCTAAGTTAAATATTCCAAAAGAAATACCCTTATTTGATAACTCATACCTCTATGATGAAGGTGTTGAGGAGGAAAAAGAAATAATTACTCTCCCCTCCAAAGAAATTAATACTGAGATAGATGCACCTCTTAAAGAAGAAAAAAATCACATAGTTGACATGTCAAGCGAAGCGGAAGGAAAAAATGAGATTAAAGATTTTGTTAATAGTAAAACTGCAAGAGTTTCTCGTGCCCTGAAAATGAGTAAAAGGGGAGATCATGCAGCAGCAGTTAATGAATGGAAAGAATTACTGAAGAAAAATAATTCAGATATAGATTTGTGGAAAGGGTTAGCCGATTCCCTGTCAAAAGCAGGTTATATCGAGAGAGCTGATCAATGCTTGCAAAGGGTTCAAGAGTTGATAGAAATAGAAAATGATAGTGTACAAATTGATGAGGAAGAAGAATTAGAAAACTTAGTTTCAGCGGCTAAAGAAGTTAAGGCCAAAGTAAGTATTCAAGAGAAAAATGATGAGGCTAGTGTGAATGAATCTATAGAATGGTATAACAAAGGCCTTGTCTTGCTTGGAGAAAGCAATGCCTCTGGGTCCTTAAACTGCTTTAATAAAGCACTTTCGGGGACACCCGATGAAGAAGTTGAACTTCGAGTCAGAATACATAATGGAAAGGGGCAGTCGCTTTATCAATTAGAAGAATACGCTGAAAGTATACAAGAGTACCATGCAGCAGTCGTATTAGATCCTAGTGCAGTTACTGGTCGGACACTATACAATATGGGTTCATCATATGCCGCCATAGAGTTATATGCTGACGCAGTAAAATGTTTTGAACAAGCTAAAGGAAGGGGGAATTGGGTTGGGGATGAAGACCTAAAATTATGCAAAGCACAAATCAATAGATGTAAATTATTGATTAAGGAACAAAAAAAGTTTAGTTAGTGGATTTTTTAATACCGATTGGCACGGATTTACTTGTGGGAGTATTACTCTTATCGGCCACACTTTCTAGAGGGATGAGGACGTTTGATTCGGGAAAATAAGTGGCAACATTACCTCGAGGAATTTCATAAGGAACAACGTACCAACTAGGAGATATTACCAGGCCAGATTCTGTATCTGAACTTAGATCGACTAAATCACCTTCTTCTAACATATTTTCTAATATGTCTTCTTTATTCATTAATACTACTCTCCGGCCATTTTTAATTCCTCGATACCTGTCATCTAGGCCGTAAATGGTCGTGTTGTACTGATCATGAGATCTTATCGTCATCATCATGAATTGATCATCCGAAGAAGCGCAGGAAATGTCATTACTGACAAAATTAGCTAAACCATTTTTTGTTTTGAAAGTCCGGCTGTCTTTGGGAGGATTGGGGAGGTAGAATCCGGATTTTGAGATGATTTTTTTGTTGTAATCATTAAATCCAGGAATAGTTTTTTCAATTAAGTCACGAACTAAATCATAATTTTCTGAAAGATTTTGCCAAGCAATACCACTTCTTTCGAGCCTGGTTTCTAATGCCCCACCAATTCCTGTGACAATTGATGGCTCTGAGATTAAATGCCTGCTTGCTGGTTTCGAATGACCTTTTGAGGAATGAACTATACCCATGGAATTCTCAACAGATACGAATTGACGGCCAAGCGGTGAAACATCTATCTCAGTGCGACCTAAACAAGGTAAAATTAATCCTATTTTTCCGCTGATTAGGTGAGATCTATTTGGCTTAGTTGAAATGTGAACTGTCAAATCGCATTGGCTGAGAGCATTGGCTGTCCGGTTAGTATCGGACATTGCGGACACAAAGTTACCACCCATTGCAAGAAAAACTTTGGCTTCACCGGATTCCATTGCTCTAACTGATTCCACAGAATCGAATCCATGTTCTCTTGGAGAAATGATTCCAGTGGACTTTTCTAAACTATCAATGAAGGAAGGTGAAGGTTTGTGGTTAATCCCTACAGTTCTGTCCCCTTGGACATTGGAATGCCCTCTGACTGGACATACACCTGCACCTGGCTTGCCAATGTTTCCTCCCAATAGAAGAAAATTTACTATTTCTTGAATTGTGGCAACTGAATTTTTATGTTGAGTAATTCCCATCGCCCAACAAACAATAGTTGATTTAGAATCAGATATCTTTTTACTAACCTGAATAATCTCCTCGGTGCTGATTCCAGTAATCCTTGAAATCTCTTCGAAATCTGCATTCATAGCTAGATTTTTATAGTCTTCATAACCATTGGTGAAATTGTCAATGAAATCAGTATTTAACTTACCAGATTCAATAATAGTTTTTGAAAAAGCTCTGAATATAGCTTGGTCAGAATTTATTTTAACACTCAAATGTTTATCCGCTATTAATGAGCCTTGGCCAAACATTTCAATAGGATTTTGAGGGTGTTTAAATCTCTTCATCCCGGTTTCAATCAATGGATTAATACTAATTATCGAAGCGCCTTTTTTCCGTGCATCCCTCAGAGCAGTAAGCATCCTAGGATGGTTAGTTCCTGGATTTTGTCCTACAACAATTATCAAATCTGCATAATTGAAATCATCAAGAGTCACCGTCCCCTTACCAATCCCTATTGACTCAGTAAGAGCAACTCCAGATGACTCATGACACATGTTTGAACAGTCAGGAAGATTGTTGGTGCCAAATCTTCTTGCTAATAATTGCCAAAGGAATGCTGCCTCATTACTAGTTCTCCCAGAGGTGTAAAATATTGCTTCATTGGGATTATCTAGAGATACTAAATTATCCGCTATAATGTCAAATGAGTCATTCCAAGATATAGGGACATAATATTCTGATTCTGGCATCAATATCATAGGATGAGTAATACGGCCTCTAGAATTCAACCAATGATCGGATTGTTTGGATAAATCAGCTATACTCCATTTAGACCAGAAATCAATATCTGCTCTTTTTTTAGTTCCTTCATCTGCAACGGCTTTGGCTCCATTTTCACAAAATTCCGCGAAAGAACGGTGGATATCGGGGTCAGGCCATGCACAACCAGGGCAATCAAAACCGTTGAAATCATTGACTTTTGCTAAATTTTTAAGGGAACCAAATAACCCCATGTTGCCTAAGCCATATTTCGCAGTAGATATAATTGCAGGGATTCCGGCGGCTGAATTTTTAGGTTTACTCAATTTAGGCGCCTTAATTTCTAATGGCGTTAAAGGAGTTACATCTTTTTTCATTATTTCACCTATAATTTATATTAGTTAATGAATGATTCTGCCTTTTCCTGAATATACAGTCATTTTATTATTTTTTGTAAATCCTACCAATGTAAGCCCATGTTCTAAAGCAATATCAATAGCCAAACTACTAGGTGCACCAATTGCAATAAGAACTGAAATGCCAGCCCTACGCGCTTTGTGTACTAGTTCGAATGATAACCTACCAGAGAATAGTATAAAACTTTCAGCAAATATATTATCTGAAGAACACAAGACAGTACCCACTAGTTTATCCATCGCATTATGTCTGCCAATATCTTCAGCTATGAACAATAATTTTCCGTTGATATCAAACAAACCACTAGCATGGGCGCCACCAGTTTTCTGGAAGAGAAACTGATGTTTGCGTAATTCATCAATACTATCATTAATTACTGAGGATTTTATTAGAAGAGTTTCAGATAGTTCTGGCCCATGTATATGTAGAAGATTAGAAATAGATTCCTTGCCACAAACGCCACATGAGGAGGTTGAAGATTTTCTTCTCTGAAATTCTGAAATATCTTTTTCATTAATGCTAGGAATTACAACTAAAAAATTATTATCTTGTATTTGAAAATCAGTAATCTGATTAAAAGAATCGATTATACCCTCGGAAAATAATAAACCCACTACAAGTTCTTTATCCATACCAGGAGTCCTCATAGTCATGCCGAGAGATAAAATAGACTCCGAACCATCTGAAATAGAAATTGACAAGGCAGATTCTTGGCATACTGTATCCGTACCTTTGCGAATTCCCTCAGAAGATAGCCAATTGGCGGGCACATCCCTCAGTCCTTCCATGGCTTTGGGAGATATGCTTATCTTATGTTACCATAGGTTGTTATGCATAAGTACACGATTGTTCATATAGCCCTACTTGGTCAACCGTTCATGGGTATTCTAGGCGGAGGAGGATTCTCTTTGCCTGTGATTACACAGACTGAAGTCGTTGATGCAAAAATCAGCGTTACAGATTCTGCATTGAAACAAATGAAAAATACCATAAAAGAAGAAGGTGATACTCATTGTTTGGTTGTTAGCGCACAGTCCGGTGGTTGTTCTGGGTATTTATATGATATGAAAATAATGGAAAAACCTGATTCAGAGGAATTTCAGATACAAGATTTTGAAGGAGTCAAGGTATATATTCATAACAATGATAGCGCATTACTGAACGGTATAGAGTTAGATTTCAAAGATACATTAATGGGAGGAGGATTTAATATCACGAATCCAAATGCATCTAGATCATGTGGTTGCGGTCAATCATTTGGCTGAGTGATACAATTGAAACCAGAAAATCATTGTAAATACTATACACGAAACTATAGTGCTACTGTTATTGAAGGCAAAGATTCTATATTGCACATTAACCGAATTATAACATCAGATATTGCGGAAATTACGGACTTAGAATATTGTAAAAGCTTAATCTGCGATGCGAATGGTAAGATTATTGATGCAATAGAAATTAGCAACATTTCTGGACAATTACTACTATTAGGAATTTCTGCAAACGCAGAGAATACAAGAAATTTGATTGTATCTGGGATTCATTGGAATGAAGATGTAAAAATAATGAATGGGGACGGGGCATTGTCAATTATCTCCATGTTCGCAGAAAACCTAGAAGAAATCAAAAGAATTCTAGGAGAAAAATCGGTAAATGAGTCACACAGCATGTGGAATGAGTATGGCGATTATTACACTCTAAACACCCAATTGAAAAAAGATATACAAGTGAATATATTAATTCAAAGTAATCGTGTCCAAGATTTTATTGGAATTATTGAGGCTAAAGGAGCCGAGTCATGCACTAAGGAACTCTGGGATATGCACCGAATCGAAAATGGGATTTTATCTGATGAAGAATATGTTCACAAATTTTTACCCTCAGAACTGGGTCTAGAAAAAATTGTGAATCTGAAGAAAGGTTGCTATCCAGGGCAAGAAATTCATGCACGATTAGAAAGTAGGGGTAAGATAACTAAGAAAATTAGAAGATATAATGCAGATATCCGATTAGAATCAGGAACTTATACATCAAATTCGGGGAGAAAGGTAACAGTCACATCTAGTTCGAAAAACAAAGGTTTTGCTATGTTAAGCGTTAAAGAAAATAGTGAAATTACACTTAATGATGATATATCATTGTTGATCGAAGAATTATAATTTATTGAAGTCCCCAGACTCGAAATTCTCTCCTTGTTTAACCCAATCATCTAAAGACATTAGAGGAGATATTTTTAGATCACCTAAATGCTGAGTGAAAAGATACAATGTAGGAGAGTGCTCTTCAACAACTTGCTTTTGGAATTGAATCTTTACTGATTTACCCCGATTCCGGAAGAAGGTGACTTCTATCATAAGGCCAATTATAGTTGCTGTGTACAGAACTAACAATATCGCTAAAGAGAAAATTATCGGATCGGCAAACAGAGTATCTTCACGAATTCCTTTGTATGAGAAGGTTAATTGCCGAACTAAGAAGAAGATTAGACCCGCTCCCACCCATGGTGCCAGCCATGTTTCAACTAATGTATCCATAGGAATAACTCTCCTCTTAGGAAGGTCAGCAAAGGAAAGTGCACTAGCTGTTGCCGCTCTAATAACGGAAATAAATGAGACTAAAATGATGTATAATAAAGCTGCAAGGAGAATGGTGTTTCTAATGCTGAAACCAGCCAACCAGTGTAAATTCATGATTAAGAGATAAGAAAAAAGACCTAAAAATACTGTTATTGGCATCCGATGTATTGATGATAATATTCTATCAGATGTTTTAATTCCAATATCTAATCTTGGTATCCCTATTATTTCCCATCGATTAACTTTCTTTACGAAACTGGTTATTTTTAATAAGACTTTTTTCTCGATTAATATCCACTCAAAAATCTTTAACGGAAACCATGCTAATAAACCTATGATTACAGAAAATGGAAACAAAATCGGCCAAGCAATTAATGCAGGAAACAATATGAAATGCGACACACCTAAGGGGTTTAGGAGATCGGATTCGATACGTGCCTGACGATCTGGGTCAAGATACACTTTTCTAGCTTCAGCATCTAATTCAGAGCGATATCGACTCAATGGGATACCTGAATCTAAAACAACTCTGACCTTTTCTCTATAATGTTCATGTTCGGGTTCCATTCCTGTCCACCATTTCCATGCAAAGGATAGGGGGATAGCAAGAAATAATGGAGATATAAGTACTAAAACTGCTACAAATGTGGACTCAAGTCCTGCAGCCATAGCCTTCCCATAACCAACTCTTCAATAAAGAAATGGTGAATGTAGTCTAAAACACCAATATAATATCGAAAGAGATGGGGTTTCAGCACATTACATCCAAAATAGGAAAAAATAAGAAATTAATAGCGCTGGTATAGCACTGTATAAAGTTGCAATTATAGCCATCCTCGGAGTTAATGCAATAGCAGGAAACAAAGCATCGCCATCATTTGATATTGCGTTACCGATTAATGCTGCGAAGGGAATTATTCCATTAAGATATAATGTTGTAACTAAAATTTGAGGACCACATCCCGGTATAAAACCAATCAATACCGCTAACAAAGGAATGAATATCAATGCTGATTCAGATAGAACCGTCAAATCTAATCCTAAGAAAGCATTAGCATATTCATATGCTAGGTAAGCAGTAATGACCCAGGCGGTGACAAAAGAGGATTCTTCGGTGGACCTAGTAAATGGGTGATCACTATGAACAGTTACTGCATTAACTGGAGATGTTGCCCAAATAATAACTGAAAGAATCGCTCCAGTAAGGCCGATCAAGAGCACTAAATCTCCTAATCCATAGATATCTACCTGAAGAAGTTGCATTGAACCGAGAATTAGTCCAGGAACTGCAATAATCATGTATATTATATCTCTAATACGAAGTATGCCTATTTCTTTCAATTCGAGACTCTGGACCTCAGAATTGTAAAGTTCGCCCCTATGAAATCTATCTACTAACCACCCACAAAGGACGGCTGCCGAAAAAGAAATAAGCATTACCTTGGCATATGTGGCAGGCTCTTTTGCTATTAGAAGGAAAGCTGCATCACCCATAGTACTAATCAATGCTGCAACCATTGCGCCAAGTGTGATATTACCGCGAGCAAAAGCAGTAATCGCAACTACGGCTCCACCGCATCCAGGTAGTGCACCTAAGCAACTTGCAGTAGGTACTTGCCAGACTCCACCTCTTTCCATTAGAGCACCTACATCAATTTTAAGAAAATGCTCTAGACTAAAGAAAATTAACAATGTTGCAGCGACAAAAACTGTGACTTGAGTGTAGGCATCGAATATTGAAAGCCTGGTTATTTCCCCTAACTCCCCTGGATATATTATTGCAATAATTAAAAGGACAGTAGCAATAACTCTGCGATATCTTTTAATTAACAAATTAATTAATTCAGAAGAAGTACCATCAACTTTGGAGGGCTTTTTAGAAATAGGAAGATTGAACAAATTATCAGTCCTCAAAAGAAATTTGTACTAGGCTGGCTATAGATGAAGATATACGTATTTTCCTATTACCAATAATGACATTAATGCCTCCATCAAAATCATCTCTAGATATAATTTCTAATTGAACACCAGGGTGAATTCCATTCTTCTCCAACCACGATAAAATATTAAAATCATCATCTGGAACTTGCATAACAGTCAGAGACACATTGAGAGGCGAGTCAGATAGAGGTAAATCAGTCTCGTTGTATAATTCACCATTAGGACCCGGGATTGGATGTCCATGAGGATCGCGTTTAGGATACCCTAGATACTCGGCTATTGAGTTTTCTAAATTTTTAGAAAGGGCATGTTCAAGTTTCTCAGCCTCTTCATGTAACTGTTCACGGCCAAGCCCTAAAGTTTGAGACAAAAATGTCTCTAATAAACGATGTCTGCGAACCACCGATAATGCCTCTAATTCACCTTTTTTAGTTAGAGATGCGCCCTTGTAAGGTATATGATCAACCAAGCCTCTTTCCGTTAGTCTGAGTATCATTTTTGTCGCAGAGGCTGGCGTAACATCTAGATTATCTGCAAGTTCCTGAGTACCCACATTTTTCGGGCCGAGTTTCCAAAGAGACTTGAGATAATCCTCGACGGCAACGGAGTACACGTACTTGGTTTAGTCGTGGCTAATATAAAGTTTAGCCGAGGCTAAATTACTAGGATGCAATAAATCCACTAGAAGATTTTAAGATATAGAGGTAAGTTATGTATAGTTGACATTTGCCGGAACTATCATGGCTTCACCACCATTAGTCTATGCTGGATTGACTTTGGTCATTGCATTGATTGGGGGATTGATTCCAATATGGAGCAATAAAAACGAGGATCTTGATAAATTAAAAATTCTCACAGGAATTGCAGCAGGTGTTATTATTGGTTCAGCAATGTTAGTTGTAATTCCGGAGGGCTTTGAATTAACAACATCAGAAAATCATGAAGAAATTGGAGAAAGTCATATTGAATCGTTAATCCTTGGAGGAGCTATACTATCAGGGTTCGTTATGATGTTAATATTAGAAGGATCTGGAATAGGACATGCTGTTCACGAAGAACATCATGACCATGATCACTCACATGGACACAAACATGTCCACCATGGCCCTACTGGTTGGATACTGTTACTGGGCCTCACTTTACATGCAGCTACTGATGGTTTGGCGATTGGAGCAGCAGCAGCTAGTGGTGGAATAACTGTCACGGCATCTGTTACTCTCGCAGTATTAATTCACAAAGCTCCAGCAGCATTCAGTCTAGGGGTATTCTCGATGCATGAAAGAGATGAAAGGAAAGATTCTATTCGAGATGTGATTATATTTTCATTAGCAACGCCTTTGATGATCATGGTTGCGTTCTATTCTCTAGCAGATTTAGATAGTTACACTATTGGACTGCTTATGTTATTCTCAGGTGGAACCTTCCTCTATGTAGCAACAGTAGACATATTACCTGATATTCACAATCCAGAAACAGGGAAAAAAGCCTTGATTTACGTTCTTTCCGGAATTGCAATATTAACTGCGGTTTTGTTTGCAATGGAATTACTAGATTTGGGGACTATGCACTAATAACCCCTAAATTAAGGAAGCATTACTGCAATGATTTCGGAAATATTGACTTGTCCGAAGTTATGACTGTCGTCACTTGCACTCGGGTCGGGGTTGTCACCAACAAGAAATGCACATCCCTCACTTATTGATTCAACTCTTTTGATAATCATAAGATTAGATTGCAGTGGGTGTTTTGTTAGAATAATTTGCCCAACTTTAATGTCTTCAACTATGATTTTCTCGAACCTTGCGATGAAGCCATCGCTCAGCGTAGGCCACATTGAGTCGCCTTTAACGACTACATTTAGGAAGCGCGAATCCATGGGACTTCACGACCTTTAGCCGCCCAGAACATATTGTGGATTGCTTCAACAGCATCCATTAGTTCCTGAGCATGTTGCGAAGAAACTTCTACTTTACAAGCAGAGCAAAGTTTTGCAGCCTGCCAAAAAGTATCATGAAGATCAGGGATTGACTCAAGATGTTGGGGCTTGAAAAAATCTGTCCAAAGAATTAATAATTCGTCTTTACATTTTTGGGCTTCTTCTTCCTTAATTGCCGCATAACGTGACATTGTGTTTAGGTACCCTACAAATTGATTGGATTGTGATTTAGGAGTTTCTAATGCCACCATTTTTTTAGTCATTGATTGAACTGCTTCAGCGGCTACACGAGCACTAGCGGGGTCATAAACTCCACACGGCCCATCACAATGTGCACTTGCTTCTATTGTTGATATCTCGTCATTGGTCAATTCGGTATCTGTCATACTATCTTACCTCTGACTAGGCGCATTGGGTGCCGTATTATGAATACTAAGGTCAATGAATTACATTAGTAATATTGATTGGGTAAGTTATACTAGAGGTGTTATGGCAAGAGTCGCTGTCACAGATGGGATGGATGAAAAAGCAGTAAAAATCATAGTTGATTCAGGTCATCAGGTAATCTTACAGCATTATTCCGAAGAAGAATTACTCAATGGCGTGCTAGCGGATTTTGATGCCGTAGTAATTAGAAGTGCCACGAAAATGACTAAAAAAGTAATCGAATCTTCAAAAAAGAAAGAGGGAAAATTAACCTTCATTGGTCGAGCAGGGGTGGGGGTTGATAATATTGATATTAAAACTGCAACTGAGAATAACATTACAGTTTGTAACACTCCTAGAGCATCTACAAGAAGTGTTGTTGAAATGACTGTAGCGCACTTACTTGCATCTTGTAGAAACATAACAACAGCAGACAGAAAATTAAGAGAGGGAGTTTGGGCAAAGAAGGAGTTAGTTGGTTCCGAGTTATCAGGTAAGTCACTCGGACTGATCGGGTATGGGAGAATTGCTCAAGGCGTTGGAGCAGCTGCAAAAGCATTGGGTATGGAAATACATGCTTATGATCCATATGTAACTGATGAACTAGCGAAAAAACAAAATTGCACCTTACATAAAGATGTAAATGGGGTGTTCAAAATGTGTACGCATATCTCCATACATTGTAGCCTTACTGATGAAACATATCACTTAGCAAACAGCACCAGAATTAATTTAATGCCTGGGATGGGGAGTGATGGAATAAATTGTGGAAACCATCTGATAAATTGCGCAAGAGGAGGGATTGTTGATGAAAATGCAGCATTAGATGCTCTGGAAAGTGGGCAACTTTCTAGTGTTGCATTAGATGTTTTTGAGATTGAACCAGCAATAGATCACCCATTATTTGAGCATGCGAATTTTCATGGAACCCCCCACATAGGTGCTGCAACTAAAGAAGCACAAAAAAGAATAGGTACAGAAATAGCAGGCCTAATCATCGAACACTTTGAAGGAAGAAAACCACCTACTTCTTTGAATTAGATGATTCTATGCATCCGGTTTAGCGAGGAGGATAGAGATTCCAATTCTTGGGGGATTTGTATATCCGATATTTCTGTGTTAAGTGATATCCCAGAGTCTTTCTTCAGTTTCCACACATTAGAATTGAATTCAATAACAGGATTAGTTAATTCTAAAAGTTCAGGGATACTAGGGATTATTTCGGGGAATTCTCTGACATCAACCGAGCTATTTGAATAAAGTGTGGTAGAAAGATAATGAGTGAAAAATGGGCAGATGGGGCTTAAAGAAGTTAAAATATCTCGAACTATACGATGTAAAGTCCATGCTGCAGTCTTATCTCCATCATATAATCGAGACTTGACCATTTCCAACCAATGGCTAGGAAACACCCCCGTACTGAAATTCTTGATTGTTTGAGCAGCATTATAGATGTCAATATTTTCCCAAGATTTTTCGACTTTATGCATCATCTCACTAAATTCAGAAAGAATCCATTTATCTTCCGGTTCCAAATCGGAAGGAACTAAATCTAAATCTGATGGGACTTCAAACTGGCTAGCAAATCTAGCAACATTGAATATTTTTGTTAAAACACCAAAATATTTTGCCTCGATTTCTTCGGGATTAATATGAAAATCGTCACCTACTTGTGCATCACAGGCTTTCCACAGACGGAAACATTCACTACCTATTTTATTGGCCTTCAAATTGATTTGTTTGCCATCTGTACCTTTGATTTTCCAAGAACCAGTACGACCTCCGGCTCCACATTCCAATACTGAATCAGCATCAATACCATTCCCAAGAGACTTCGACATCTTACGGCCCCATGGATCCATGCCTAGGCCATCAATCCAAATATTAGAAAATCCAGGTTTATCGAGTAAAAGGGTGCTTTTAAGAAGAGTATAATACAACCAAGTCCGAACAATCTCTTTACCTTGGGGTCGTAAAGCGGTGGGAAAAGCACGGGAAAAGAATTCAGGATCTTTACCATAACCTGAAACAAACAAATTCGAATTCGAAGAATCCATCCACGTATCAAATACTTTTTGCTCTCCTACTAATACCCCGAGTTCGTCTAGTAAATCTTCATAATTTCCTAATTTTACTTTTGTTTCACGATCCAAAACTTCTGAACCAACAGGGGGAGAATCTCGCCAAGGTTGAACATATTCGCCAGAAGGGGGGACAACAACATTCTTTCCATCTTCGCTATACCAAATTGGGACTTCGGTATGGTACCATCGTCTTCGAGATATAGGCCAGTCAATTGATATATTCTGCATCCAATCATCAAGGAATTGTTTATTTCTAGGTGGTATAAAATTTATCTCAGAAATTAATTCATTCATGCGATCTAATGTATGTGTTTGTCTGACATACCACTCTTTCAATAGTATAATCTCTACTGGATTATTTCCTCTCTCACTAACTGGTATTTCTTGTTCATGGTCTATTATTGAAGATAGTTTACTACTTTCATCTAGAATTTCAATGGCTCTTTTCCTAGCCTCTAGTACTGAAAGTCCAGAGAGAGGACCGGAGATGTCGGTCATTTCGCCTTTGAGATTGATTGCAACAAATGGTTCAATTCCAAAATCACGAAATACAGAGACATCATTTTGATCTCCGAAAGAGCATACCATCAAAACACCTGAACCAAAATCCATCTTAACGGAATGATGAGCGGAAACTAGAACTTGATTACTCCGTCCATTAACTGGAAGTGGCAAATTGATTTTTTTTCCAATTAAATGCATATAACGGCTATCATCAGGATGAACTAAAACAATGCCGCAAGCACATATTAATTCGGGACGAGACGTCGTAATGAGTACTTCCTCACCATCTTCAGTATGCCATAAAACATCACATAATTTAGTTTTACGAGATATCCTTTGGACTTCAGCATCAGCTATCGTAGTCCCTTCGACTGGGTCGTAAATATTAGGGCGTAAATCTTCAATAATATTTCCTTGTTTGAATAAATCTACAAATATTGACTGAGATACTGATCTATATTCGGGAGAATCAGTAAGATACTCATTCTCAAAAGAGCAAGAAAGTCCCACTCTACATGCTGTTTCTCGCATTGCTTGTGTATATTCTTCTATTGTATCTTTGCAAAGGTCAAGGAAATCACCTCTCTCAAAAGTTCGCATTTTCTTGCCAGTTTTCTTTTCTACTGTGAACTCAATATTTATCCCATTACGATCAACTCCCCACGGAAAATACACCTCTTTCCCAAGTAATCGCTGGCTACGAGCAATTACATCAATCATACTATACTGCGCTACTGCACCAATATGCCATGTGCCGCTTGGATACGGAGGGGGAGTATCTATTACGAAAATTTCTTTCTTACTCGTAGGATTAAAGGAATACCTGTCACTATAAGATGCCCCATAATGCTCCTCTTGTATACGTTTTTCAAGGTCTATTGACCACCTCTTATCCGTAATTTTTGGTGCACCCATGACAATCTCACCTAAGCGGTATATACAGACCCCGCAGTAACTTATTCTTGACCATTGCCGAGTTAGCGGTATGAACAAAATGTAGTTTCGAAGGATTTTGGATGCGTTGGGTTGAAGTCCCTGTCTTAACTACGGAGACATGAGAGGATTGCACCATGGTTCCAGAAGAAAGTGACAAATCTGGGAAAAAAACTCCTATGAATTGGCCGATTACTCCTTCTTCTTTCAAAGATTCCTTCACAGCAAGAATAAATAAAACTCAAGAATCTATGAGAAGTATAGATGCTGATGCTGTGAAAGATGCTGTTATTCATACGCCCAACAAAATTAGAAGATCGTTGTCGGGAATCTCTGCATCAGAGGCTCTTGTTAAATTCCCAGTTTTGATAATAGTTTTGTGTTTATTAGTTACAGGGTTCTTTACAATGCATTCAGGTGCTATCGATTGCAGGGATGGTTTTGAAAATTCAATTTGTAAAGAGGAATCTTCTATGAATGTGAATGGAGACTTAGAGGTATACTTACCAGATGGATCTCATGTATCAGATCTAATTGAAGATGTGGAAAAAGATTGGACTACTAATGTCATGATAATATATGTTGAGTCAGAAGGTACGGCTAATCTGACTGGGAATGTAACATCGCTACATATACTTAAGCAAATTGATGCTATGGAAAATATGATGAACCCAAATCGAAACGATGGCGGTGAATTTGATGACATAATATACGTCTTATCCATATCTGCAGTTATCAAGGAAGTTAACTCAAGTGCAGGAAGAGTTGCCAAAGCATTTGCATCCGGACTTGCTGACGCATCTGGTCTTGAAGAGGTATCAGAGATAATCAATGAAACTATTGATAGTCAAAAAGATATCATAGGTAATTACGCGATTCCTGATGAACAACAAAGGGTAAACCAGATATTGGATGAAATGCCACAAAATGCCCTAGATAAATTAGTAAGAGATGTCGGCACAGAAGTAACAGTTGAAGCCAAATTTTGGAATCGGGCAGTTATAATAATGGGCATATCAAGCGATGTGGATGTTGCTAAATTAATAGAGGAAACTCAAGAAAAAATTGATAATCTGAGTGGCGAAAATGATTGGGATGGAATGAATCTAACAATGACGCTAACTGGACCCACTCCCATTACAAATGCAGTAACGGAAGAATCATTCAAGCTTTTTTGGACTGTTTTTCCAACGGGTATTTTTTACGTGGCATTCACGCTGTTTTTATTCCACTGTGATTTGTTGCAAACGGGCAGGTTTAGATTCGTTCAAGGAGTAAAAGTATTGATAATAACAGGTTTACCAACATTATGTTCAGTATTTTTAACGATGGGGATAATAGGTTTTACAAATTATGAAGTCACTATGACTGTAATTATCGTGGGTCCGATAATTCTTGCATTAGGTGTATCATATGGACTTCATATTACAAATCGTTATGCGGAAGCTAAAGGCACCCCCCATGAAAAAATGGACGAGGCTTTAAATTCGACTGGAAAAGCGGTTTTCTTATCTGCTGTAACGACTATAATTGGTTTCATATCATTAACATTTACCCCCATGGCACCCATACAAACAGTAGGCTGGTCTCTGGCATTTGGAATTGTGGTAGTCTATATTATGACAATGCTCATGGTGCCTAATTTAACTATATTATTAGATCTGAAAAAACCTTCACACCCTCCACCTAAGTTATTTGTTAATGCAGTATCAATACCAGTCAAATGGACAAAACTGACTTTGGCGGTTTTCATAATAGCAATGATCATATCCGCAGGAATATCAAGAGAAAATGTGGATTCAAATCTGGATTTACTTGAAATGGCCCCTGAAGATGTTGAAGCAGTAAAGAAGATGAAAACTTATAGCGATGAATTTGAGTCAGGACAGCCAGGATTTTTATTGGTAGAAGGAGACATAAGTGCATCAGCAGATTTTGCATTAACTGCTAATGATCCGTTTGATGTTTTAGAAGATATAGAAAACCTCGAAGGACAATGTGCATCAGTAGACCAAGTTACTGCAGTTTCTATTGTGTTTTTGATGAAGGCAATAGCTGTCTCAGTAAATTTTTCAGGTGCGCCTATTGCTGATTTGATAGATGATACTCCGGCACCTGACCCAATCAAAGATGTGGCACATCTAATATTTGATAATGAACAAGCAGGTAACGCATCCTTTTGGAGGACTCTAGATACTTTAGATGCACAAGATTTGGGTGGAATACAAACGCAGAACTTTTTGATATATGTATTTTACAATAGTCTAACTGAAGAAATGAGGGGTTTATTTATATCAGATAGTTATGAAAGAAGTTTGATTTATATTGATATGCCTTTCATGGACGTTGTTGACACAACGGAGGCCACTAATTTGGTTAACAAACATGCTTCTAATTCAGGACTTCCGGGGCCACCTGAGTTAATTGGAGTTGCATCGGTAACCATAGAAGTCAATGACTTAATTGTAGGATCACAGTGGAGTTCACTAGGTTTTGCTTTATTATTCACAATAATTACCTTAGGACTCGTATTTAGAGATATATTATACGCCTTGTTAACAACAATTCCAGTTGGATTTACTGTTGCGATGCAGTGGATGATAATGGATGCAGGGAATGTTGAACTTTCACTCGTTACTGTTATGATTGGTTCAATATTAGTTGGAGTAGGAGTTGACTTTTCAATCCACATTGCGAATAGAGTCAAAGAGTTAGGTGGATCTTTAGAAGCAATAAAATCATCATGTGCCAGTACTGGGATGAGTTTAGTCGAAGCAACTACAGTTACTGCTGCAGGCATGATGTGCGCATTCAAAATTCCAATTCCAGCAATTAAGCCGTTCGTAATTGTAATTATTGTCTTATTAGTCATAGCTGCAATCTCGGCATTATTACTGTTACCAGCCATATATTCGTTGATGGTCAAATCAAATGTAAATTTGACAGGGGGGGTTTCTAGAATGGTAAAAACTGCTGGCCTCAAGAGAGCGATTGAGAGGGATGAAGCAGATTCAATAGATGCTACACTAATAATGGGCTCTGCAGAAGATGCTTGGTAACGACACTTTCATTCACCTCTTGCATCTCGTGGACATATGAATTACTGGTTGATGAAGAGCGAACCCCATGTATATCCTTGGAAAAAATTAGTCGAAGACAAGAAAACCCACTGGGATGGAGTGAGGAATTATCAAGCTCGAAATATGATGAGAGACGATATGAAATTGGGTGACTTAGTACTATTTTACCATTCAAACTTCAAACCGCCACACGTAGTAGGAGTAGCAGAAATCTGTAAAGAGGGATATCCTGACCATACTGCTCAAGATCCTACGTCGAATTATTATGATGAAAAAGCAACCCCCGAAAATCCAAGATGGATGATGGTTGAAATAAAACCTGTGAAAGTAATGGGAAGAATAATTTCTCTTCAAGAAATGAGGGAGAATCCTGCATTAGAAGGTATGAAATTACTAATGAAGGGGAGTCGACTTTCCGTGCAACCAGTAATTGAAAAACACTTCGAAATAGTCTGTCAAATGGGTGGCCTCAAAGGAATCCCAAAAAAATAAAATTAGTGGGCATGTCTTCGGTGGACGCTCGTCAACATCGATAAATAATCATTAGACTCCTCAACTCCGCTATTCCAAGGCATCCAGCATCCCCAGTCGGGCTGCTCGCTTCCGCGTCTGACCTGGTTCCCGGGTATAAGGCACTTCGAATTTCCCTCCGGAAGTTCGTTATGCCAACCTGCATCTCTTGGAGGCGAAGTATCGACGTCGCCCAATGGTTCATCGATGGCTCGTTTACGCCGCCCTCAGACTTCAGGTCACCATTATTGACGATTTGTGAATAATAGAGCACGTCAACACTCCCCCTAGCCCGTATGGCCGTGTTTAACGACCCATTTTAATGAAACCCTGAAAGGATGTTAGTAAATTCCATCATTGAGCTTCATATTTTGAAGGACACCCTGTCTGTATTGAGTTAGCTGAAATAGTCCATTTCCCATCCGATTCCAGAAGATCTCCCTTGACTGCAATTACGTAACCTTCTGCGAAACCATCTGGCAAAGCAACTGATGATATATCTACAAAAATATGAGCATCAGCACCAGAGAGAATGAAGGTTTTTGATTCACCATCAACTGACCCTTCCAAAACAGTACCCCTAAGATGAACTTCTTCAGAAGTATATTCATTTGGTGATTCCATAATCACATCTACAGTATATTGGACTTCTGGGTCTACACTAATATACATCAAAGAAACAAGAGCAAATAAAGCACAGCCGACTACTAGTAATCGAGTTGACCTAGTTGCTACCATGATTACCCCAGAGGAATTATACTCAAGAGGTTTATGATATTCATTTGTGGTAATAACCAACGGCTTCTTCAATGCTAAGGAAATTATTTTCCTTGACTCTTTTTTTGAGGCCTTTAACAATATGAGATACAATTGATGGGCCTTGAAATACCAATGCAGAGTATAATTGTATTAATGAAGCACCAGAATTTATCATATCCCATGCAGAATCAACAGAATCAATACCACCCACGCCTACTATCGGGATTCTGGAATCAAGATGACCATACAATAAATTGACAACTTCCAAAGATCGTGAATGCAGGGGTCTGCCTGAAAGCCCTCCAGATTGCGCGAAGGCAGAACGTGATTGAGAGTTTTTAGGGACATAACGAGAGAGAGTTGTATTTGTAGCTACAAAACCATCTATCCCAAATTTAAGTGCTGCATCCACAGAATTTAACAGTTCTTCATTTTCCATATCTGGAGAGAATTTTAGTAAAATAGGTTTGTAATTTTGTTTTCTTTCACGGATAATATTGCATGCATTGAGTACCTTAGACAAATGTTCTTCTTCTTGTAACTCACGGAGTCCGGGTGTATTAGGAGAAGAAACATTAAGGACAAATAAATCGGAATAATCCCATAATATATCCAAGGTTGATGAATAGTCATTAGGCGCATCTTCATTAGATACTTTCTTCGAACGGCCAATATTTGCGGCAATAGGATTGGTTGGCCATTGACCTTGGGATTTTTTTTCAACCAAACTATCCCTTACTGCAAGAGCTCCGGGATTGTTAAATCCCATCCTGTTTATTAGAGCATTTTCTTTGTTGGCTCTAAACATCCTTGGCTTGGGGTTACCTTCTTGAGGAAATCTCGTGATACCGCCATATTCCATCCAAGAAAACCCCAAAGATGGCCATGCGGAAAGGGCTTGAGCCTTTTTATCAAATCCTGCTGCGAGTCCAAGAGGATGATGAAAAGCCATTCCAAAAACATGCGTAGGTAATTCTGGTGCCTGATAAAGAGAGTCTAACGTTTTCCGGCCAATGGAAGATTTACCTAAACTTGTTAATGCTGAAACTCCGATTCCATGAGCCTTCTCAGAATTAATAAGACCGAGGATAGGCCTTCCAAATATACGGTATGGCAGCCCCATTAGGAAGTCGGTTCAACCGACACTCTTCAAGCGTTGCGCACTTCCGAAGACTCATGAGGAGTTCTTCAGAGGATGCGGCAATAGCCGAATTAGCAAGAAGAATTCTAAGATCTAACGGTGTTAAGATAACCCATAATGGTCAATTATCAGACAAAATAGAATCTTTATCTGCCGAATTATCAGATAGTGCACCAAAAATAATCTTTGGAATTGAATCAATTATTAAAAATACAAAAGAAATTATTTTTGAAAGTAAAAATTCATCAGATGGAGTAATTTCTTTGGTGCCACCGGATTCATTAGAAATTGTTTGGATAAAAGGTGGGGGGGGAAAGTGGTTTCAACTGACACAAAAAATAGTTGAATTAGGTAGTGCAGGTTATCCAGGATGCATAGGTTGTGCTGGACCGGCAGCAAGTGAACCGTGGGATGAGAAAGAATCAAGAAAGGGGATTTTATAACTTGGCTTCGCGCGCTCACGTACGCGGGCGCGCCTTGTTATCAAACGGAGTAGACTCAAGTTTATACAGGTAGTATTGTGCCATGATGGTTATGGTCGATGCTAGGTTATTGACCAAGTGATGAAGTGAGTATTGTGAAACTAATGATTCTTGAGTCCGGTGCTAAAGCTAAGACTGTAAAGAAATACTTAGGTAAAGGATGGATTGTTCAGGCATGTGGAGGGCATGTTCAAGATTTACCATCTAAACCCCAGAAAGACCATTCTAAAACTATGTGGGATTCTGAAAGAAATAAATTACCTGAACCTCCTTGGGGATGGACACCCGGTGCTAAAAAGAAAATTGGTGATTTAATTAAGAAAGCGAAGTCTTCCAAAGTGGAAGAAGTTTATATCGCAACAGACCCAGATCGAGAAGGAGAATTTATAGCTTGGAGACTTAGCATAATATTTGCAGATTTCCCGGTGCAAAAAAGAGTCACATTTAACGAAATTACTGAGGACTCGGTTCAAAATGCTATTGAAAAAGCAAGAGAAATAGATTACGCATTAGTTGACTCGGCAAAAGTAAGGAGATTTATGGACAGACTAATGGGTTTTGAATGTTCGAGATTTGCTTGGTCATGGTCATTAAAATCAATGGGCCGAGTACAAACTCCAACTTTGGGATTTATTATCGATAGAGAAATACTTAGAGAGAAGCATGTACCTATAGTTTACAATAGTGTAAGTTTCATATCAAATGATGTAAATTTCAAAGTAAGATTCCATGAAAATGATGAACCAGAATCTTGGCGAGATGATGCCGGAAAACATTTTCCAGATAGGACATTTAATCAAGATTTAGCTAAAGACGTAATGACTAAATTAAATAAAAATAAAAAAATAGAGATTCAATCCATAAAGGAAGGAAAAAATAAGAGAAGCCCTAAGCCACCGTTTACTACAGATACGATGTTACAATCAGCAAGCTCTGATCTAGGTTGGTCGGTAGGAAGAACAAGTTCAGTAGCAGGCGAATTATATAATTTAGGTCATGTCACTTATATTCGTACTGATTCAACTAGGACAAATAAAGACGCAAGAGAGACTATTAAAAATTTCATTAAAGAGGAATTTGGAAAGGATCATTTAGGAGCTGGTGTTTTAGGCTCAGATGCCAAGAAAAATAGTACAAATGTACAAGATGCTCACGAGGCAATTAGACCTACTAGACCAGATGTACAGATAGTAGAGTCTCTGAAAGATGAACATCAGAAACTATATCGACTCATATGGGCAAGATTTGCTGGTAGTCAAATGTCGGATTCAATACGTGAAACAAGGAGTATTGAGGCAAAAACTCAAGGTTTCGATAAAAAAATTACAGGCACAGCCTCATGGAGAATTCATGCAGGATGGGAGGCCGTGTTCGAACCTTATCACAAGAATGTCAAGTTAGAACCACCAAAATCAGAACTAGTACAAGGAACCAACTGGGATATTGAATGCAATAATGAAAATCCAAAATTAGTTAGCGATCAGACAAAGCCTCCAAGGAGATTTTCAGAGAGTTCTATTATTCAAGAAATGAAGAAAGAAGGGATAGGGAGACCTTCGACATATGTTTCAATAATTCAAACCCTTAGTAAAAAGAAATATGTGGAAAATACTAAGGGGGCACTTATTCCAACAGATGCTGGAAGAACACTATGGCTAGAAGTAGTTCCGTTCTTTAATGAACAAAACGAAAAAGGACTTTTTGCCACAGAATTTACTGCGAAAATGGAGGATGATCTTGACACAATAGAGAATAATGACAAATCAGCACCTGATGTATGGCATGAATTTGTGGATATTTTCAAAGAAATGTACGAGGCTGCTAAAATAAAGAGAAAAAGTGTTCCATCAAAAAAACAGATAGTTTATCTGAAAAATTTACTTAAAAATATGAATGAAAAAGAGAGAGAGGAAATACTTAATGGTAAGGAACCAGAAGAATTTACTGGATCTGAAATGAGACTCACACTCGATAAAATCAAGGAAGCTGGAACAGGTGGCGATTTCCCTCCTAGTGAGAAACAAATCGCTGCAATAATTAAGTTAGCAGATCAATTAAATTATACTCTAGAAAAAGTGTGCAATATGGCTGAAATTGATGACATGGCACATCTTAAGGGGGGGAAAAATGGCAATGCTAGTAAGTTAATAGGCAGCCTAATAAATCTGAGTAAAAAATTACCTGCTACTGAAAAACAAGTGAAATTAGTGGAGAAAATTGCCGTAAGAGAGGAAGTCCCATTAAGCGATATTCTAGCAATTGCAGACATTGTATCTATTGATGAAATGACTAAGGAGGATGCTAGTAAAATCATCGATGCAGTCATGAAGAAAAACAAAAGATCAAAGAAAAAGAAGTGAGATTTAGATTAGAAGATATCAATAAGGTTAACCTATTGATTCACAATATGGATGACTACGATTATGATGTTGTCATTGTTGGTGCTGGCCCAGTTGGGGGGTATCTTGCTAATAAATTAGCTAAAAGAAATATTAGTATATTGATATTAGAGGAACATGCAGAAATTGGAAGACCCTTTCAATGTGCAGGTTTAGTCAATCCTAAGGCAATGAAATCTGTGAAATTAGAAAATACTGTACTTACTCCAATTTGGGGAGCAAGAATTTACAGCCCGGGGGGAACTCTAGTTGAAATAGGACAAAAAGAAAAAATAAGAACTTGGTCTGTATGCAGGAAATTATTTGACGAGGGTGTTGTAAATCAGGCACTTAGTTCGGGAGCGGAACTATGGTTATCTAGTAAACCAACAAAACTAGAAATTACAGAAAAAAAAGTTGTAATGAACATCTCAACTCCAGAAGGGACAAAAAAAATAACTTCAAAATTCATATGTGGTTCTGATGGCGCCCATTCTTGGGTTCGCAGAACTCTACGATTAGGTCGCCCGAAAGAAACTATGATTGGAATGCAAATTGAGGTTACTGGTTACCAAGGTATTGAAGGAAAACTGGACATGTATACTGGATCCGAGATTTCTCCAGGATTTTTCGCATGGGCAATACCATCTGGTGAAACTACAAGAATTGGAGTATGGAGTCAGGCGCAATACATTGGAGGAAAATCTTGTGAAGATTTATTAATTGAATTAATGAAAAACAGCAAATGGAGTTATAGATTCAAAGATTGTAAAGAAGTCGGGAGATTTGTGGGATCGGTACCTAGTGGAATACTTAAGAAAACAACGGCTAGAAGGGCAGCATTGTTTGGAGATGCAGCAGGAATATGTAAACCAACTACAGGAGGAGGAATAGGACCTGGTTTTGCACATATTGATTTGATTATTGATGATTTGGTTCAATGTATAAAGAAAAATAATTTAGAGTTGAAAGATTTGGGAGTTATTGATAAAAAATTAGATAAAATGAGAAAGTCACAAAACAGGGCAAGGGGGCTCAGAAATGCATTTTTGTCCCAATCGAATGATGAAGAACTAGAAGAAATTTTCAAAGTGTGGGCGAAGCCTGAAGTTATCAGCATGATTAATGAAGTAGGGGAAATAGAGAACCCGATACCACTAGGAACAAAAATGTTGAAAGAGATTCCTGAGTTTAGGAAACTAGCCGGAAAAGCAATTAGAACAATATTATGGAGTTGAGGGTATGGAGAAATCAGTCCAAAGAATTCGTTATCCTCCATTCGAACATTCAGATATGATACCAAGTCATATTCCCATTATTGAAGTAATATTAAAATCAGAAAATAAACCACCACCCTCATTCAAAATAGGTAAAGATAATAATTGGCTAGTGGAATGGAGGAAAATAAGTGAAAATGATAAGAAATTACCGACCATAATCGGAGAAGTGTCAAAAGAAACTTTTCCTTTTTTGATGAAAACTAGAAATGGTTGGTATATTGATCCGGATCCAATGCATTATAGAGCACGAAAAATGATTACCCCAGCGGTCATTTTAATAATAACTACTTTGTTTTTGAGAGCTATAATGCCTGCAATAAATGAAATTAAATATATATCCTCAATATTAGATTTGTTAAACTACTCTGTAAAGATAGGACAATTAGATTACCCCCTATTCCTGTTTTTTGCATTTCCAATATTTATTTCGCCAATGGTTTTTAGAATGGCTGCGAATATGAAAGATATCAAAAGGCAAAATATATTAATTAAAAATCCGATTAATCCTCCAGAAATATCAATTCAAAAAAAAGAAAATCAAGTTATTGTCTCTAAATTGAAAACCCCTAAAGGACTTATGATACAAAGAGCAAGGATGCAAGTTGGAATCGCCGTTCCTGAAAGAAAAATGATATTGGAATCACAAGGTAAGAATGAAGGTGAGCAAACAATACCAGGAATGTCTACAGCGTTGCCAGAGGGGAGAATTACTACTGGAGAAGAACTTGGCACAGGCGTAGGTGAATCTACACCAATGACTGTTGCACACAGAAGAGTGATGATGTTGGAGCCAATGAGAGTTCTGGATTCAGGGAAATGGGTGGATATAATAAATGATAATGAAGCAGATAATGAAATTATTTTACAAGGACCGGAAGAAATGTGGCCTGGATCTATTTACTCAGGGCTAATCGCTGTCCACTGGGAATTAATTATCGAATTCAAAGCAACTGATGGAACTAAAATGAAATGGGTTAGGCCGTTGATAATGGACAATTATCACCATAAAATCGAGATTGGAGAACTACCAGTAAAAAGTGGAAGATTAGAACTCTCTGATTATTAATTTTGTTTAGGTATAGTTGCTATCAGATCTTTTTTGATAATTACCATGGTTTGTAAGTGATTATAATCAGAATCTCTTTTGATAGGAGAAAATCCGGCCCTAACAATCGACTCTTGGAGTTCTTCTTCTTTGGCTAATCTTTTCTGAGTTCCTGAAGCAGAAACTACATTTTCTTCCATCATTGTAGAGCCGGCATCATCAGCTCCTGCTAATATTGCCATTTGAGCAACACCCAAACCCATGGTAGGCCAAGACGCCTGAATATGGTTTATATTATCGAAAAAGAGACGCGAAACCGAGATATGCCGTAAATACTCAACTGGTCCAGCTCCTAATTCCACCCTATTGCGGCCCCGATTCCTTTTACCAAAGGAGTTGTTTTCTAATTGAACAGGCCAAGCAACAAAGGATGTGAAACCAACTCGGTCTAAAGATAACGCGTGGTCTTGCATAATCCTAATTTTCTCCATATGCAGAACCCTATGGTAATCAGTTTCACCGAAACCAAAAACATTAGTCGCAGATGTTGTGAGACCTAGCTCTTGGGCTTCGGACATTACTCTAAGCCAGTTATTCGCTGAGCCTTTTTTAGGGGATATGTCAAGTCTGACATCGTCAACTAACATCTCTGCACCACCTCCAGGTAAACCATGCATACCAGCAGCTGCTAGCTTCTTGAGAACTTCGAAAGTATCTAGTCCACAGACGTCTGCAATACCTTCTATTTCGATAGGAGAAAAGCAGTCTAAAGAAATAGTAGGATGATGCTCACGGATTTGAGATATCAAATCCAAGTACCAATCTAGACTTAGTTCTGGATTTACACCACCCTGCATCAGAATTCTAGAGCCGCCGATATCTTCTAACTCTGATATTCTTTGACTTATTTCTTCAAAGGTTTGAGTGTAAACTTCTGAATGACCAGGGGGGCGGTAAAATGAGCAGAATTGGCAATTAATAGTACAAATATTAGTATAATTAATATTACGATCGACCAAATAAGTGACACCATTACCTGGAACTTGTTGTTTCCTTCGATTAAGAGAGACGTACATCAAATCATTGATATCTGCTTCCTCGTATAGTTTTGTAGCATCATCTACTGTAAGCCGTGGTGCATCAGGAGATAATTGCTCTGACAATATATCTTTCCAATTACGCATTATTTCCACTCAAACCTTTACTGATTAATGATTCAATCTCAGATATCTCTTTAGGACACTCAGATGTTAGAACCACAGGACCGTTTGCAGTGATAAGTACATCATCTTCTATACGAATACCAATTCCTGAGTACCTAGCAGGAACCTCAATATCTGTTCTCCAACTTCCAAAATACAGCCCTGGTTCTATAGTTAAAACCATACCTGGTTGTAAAGTTCTTTCATCATTAGTCGCATCACCCTGTCTTCCGCCACCTACATCATGCACGTCGAGGCCTAACATGTGCCCAGTCCCATGCATGAAAAAATTTCTGTATGGTCCATCGAAATCTTTTCCGAGGGCTTCATCCAAGCTACAATCTAAAATTTCAAGATCAATCAATCCTTGAGCAAGAACTTTCGAAGTAGCATGATGCATGGAGCTCCAAGGAGACCCTGCCTGACAGGCTGTAATTCCTGCGATTTCCGCTTTAAGAACAAGTTCATATATTTCTTTCTGAGGTTCAGTAAACTTACCATTAACAGGCCAAGTTCTAGTAATATCAGAGGCATAACCTGAAATCTCGCAACCAGCATCCACGAGAACTAAATCTCCATCATTAATGCGTGCATCATTAGAGTTGTAATGCAATATCGTACCGTTATCACCACCTCCTACAATTGAATTGTAACTTGGACAACTTTGTTTTTTTGTGAAATAAGAATCTATAATAGACTGTATCTCCCATTCACCCACTCCTGAAAAACTACCCTTCATGCCTTCAATATGTGCTTGAGATGCCAATGATGCTGATTCTTGCATTAATCTGATCTCTCCTTCTGACTTAATAACACGCATATTGTCTAAAATAACTTTAGGATCAGAAACCACTACTTCAGCGGATTGAAGGGAATGAGAAATGATTTTATCTAATGCTATATTAAGGTGAGGAATAGAATAAATCTTTTGTGATTTGCTGATTTTGGCAGGAATTATGGTTTCCATATCAGTTAAAGAATATGCTTCGTCAATGGGCCAATATGAAGATGCACCTTCAGTTCCGACTCTTCTCCCCTCCCATATCTCTGCTTTAGTATCCCTTGGCTGGACAAAAATAGAAGTAACCCAAGACTTAGAATTATGATAAGCCATGAATACGGCCTCTGGATCACTCCAGCCACATAAATACAACATGTAAGAACTAGCACGATATGGATAAGTTGTGTCATTGGAACGGTAGGATACGGGGTTAGTGGGTATTAACACAAGACTATCTTTAGGTATATCTTTGAGGAAAAAATCCTGACGAATTTTGTAATCCTCGATGGGAAATGGAAGTCTACTCGTGCGCCCCATGATATAATCGGGGTTAGCATCTCTTATCTATTTGTGGAATATACTATTTTCCTTTGGTCCACTTAGGTATCGATGAGGTTTCGGAATCTTTCTTAAATCTATAAAAAACAGATGAGATTAAGAAAAGAAATGAAATGAAAAGAATAATCATAGGATATGGTAGAGGATCGCTAGCATTAGGATTGATGAGTTTGACAGATACTGAAGAGTAGGCGCCGTCATCATCCATTACATCGAGTCTAAGAATTAGGGCTTTATTGTCAATCTTATCTTCAGGCCAAATTAACTCTCTATTACAGCCTTCAAAAATAATTACTGCGTTAATTGACCAAATACATCTCAGGCTATCTATATCATTTTCTGTATCTACTGAGTTAGATCCATCTATTATTATATTTTCAAGAGTAAGCAGTTCTATCTCATCGCCATCAACTATCTGTGCACCATTAACCAACAGATTTGACGAAGGTAACATGTTAGATATTGTAAAATTAAATTCGACAAAAGAAGATAATCCTCCTTTGTCCATGATTTCAAGTTTGAGTGTGTAAAAAGAATAATTCTGAGTGTTTAATTCAAAAATATCTTTATTAAAACCCTCGTGGATAAGTATGTCACTACTCTCTGAACTAGTGCATGTCCAGATATAGTACAAATCATCTTCAGACCATATCGGATCTTCAGATGATGAAGCATCAATTCTCATTAGCAAATTACTTTCAAACTGATCAGAAGGGTCTTCTAATATTGAAATTACTGGTGCTAAATTATTTAATTTAAGAGACATGCAAGAATAGACATCGTATTCGGAAAGAGAAGCTTCAGATGGGATGAGGAAAGTTAATTCATACCATCCATCTGGTTTAGAATTCATGTCAAAGTAGTGGGAAAATTCATTATTTTCACTATAAATAGGATTTATTACGTGATCATCACTATATGTTATTCCGCTATTACATGTTTCTGCAAATGTAACATAGCGTTTCAAGTAAACTTGGATGGAAGATGGAGGAATACCATTAATACCAGTAACTTGGGCTTCAATTGTTAAATCACCATTAATCCAATCTAAATTTCTTGGATTGGAAATTAGCAAGGAATAAGGAGAATCTGGAGCATAAGCATCATTCAAGATGAAAAATGGCATATTATCTTCAAAGATAACCTGACTGTCATATTCAACATATATATTAAATTGGCAAGAACAAGAATAATAATCATTAGAATTAATAGAGATTCCCCAATCTAATGAGAAATATCCCTCACTTATTTCAATTAGATTCTCTGAAAAATCATTAAAATCCCCCCAATTAAATCTAAAACCTGTTGAGTTTTGAATATCCCAAGATACAACAATATCTTCTCTAGAACTTATCACTGTTCCAGATAAGGTTTTTTCATCATCGACTAATTCTCCAAATGAAAAATCGAAACCAATCGATACATCAACCTCCTCTGAATCTGCATACACAGAATCTAAAGGTAAAAGGATAAAGATGAAGGAAACGATACCTAACAGTATGACTCGCACATACCTAGGGACTAACATTATAGTATTGAACCCAATCCATAAATGAATCAAGTATTACCTATCTGATATTTTCATTTGCCATGACAACTCGTCCAACCATAGGCCTAATGTTCTACGAGTTACAAATTCATGACTAGCCTGAGCTGTGAGAACACATTCACAAGCAGCAGCAGCCAGTACAACAGCAGAAGACATTGGGAATTGGTGTCCTAAAGCTGCGGCTAGTGCTGTAGCAGCAGCATCATGAAGCCCGATTTGCTGTGAAGGCGAAGGTGCATAACAAGGAATAAATTCTATATTTCCATCAGACTCGTATAGTGTCACCCCGTCAACTCCACCTAAAACTATCAGAGAGTCCCAATTGTATGTTTCAATCAAGCTAGATGCTGCATCTTTAGCACTATCTAACATTAATCTCCTCCGTAATAAATCGAGACCTCGGATTTCAAAAAGAACTACAGTTGCTCCGCGACTGCGTTCAAGACCTGTTAATTTTGGATCTACGATTGAAGGTATTGAATTATCCCGAGCACATTGAATTAGTTTCTGAGCACCTACATCAGTAAGCACACCTTTATCATAATCTGAAATAACAAGTGCACAACTATCAGGAATTGATTTCAGAGTTTTTTCCACTAAACGGTTACTTACCTCTACATCAAGATCTTCAAGTGGCTCTCTATCTGCCTGAAGAAGAATTTGAGACTTTTCTAGCAAACTCTGCCTACTACCAAAAAATCTTATTTTGGTTAAAGTTTGGCGACCAGAAACTGTTTCTATCCCATCTACCGATAAACCATCAGATAAAAATTGGTTATTGATAACTTCGCCCTCTCTATCATCACCAACACACGAAAAAATAGAAACATTAAGTCCAAGTGAACTTAATCCTCGAGCTATATGAGCAGCAGCTCCTGGTGATTCTTCAGAATGTTGAATTTTTAATACAGGTACTGGAGCTGTGGAAATTAGTCTATTAGAATAACCATGGTGATACCTATCAAGCATGATATCGCCGATTAGTGTCACTTTAGAAAAATCCATTTTATCTAAAAGACCCCTTAAATCCTTCAATATTTTCACCCTTTGTCTCTGCCCCTCATCCATGTTATCGTACCTCCGAGTATTATCTCATGAATGATATTTTGCAACCGTCGACATGAAAACGAGAACCCCCTCGTACATTCATGGAGTCATACAAAGACGGTTGGTTATATTCGGGCTCCGCTAGCGAAAGATTGTGGAATAAATCGGCAATAGGGAAGAAAATAACCAATAATCAACTATTATTAACCTCATCAGAAGTTATTTTTTGCCATAACCATAGACATTTAGATTGGCCGTATGAGAACTGGTTTGAAGAGGAAATACTAAAAAATCCAAACTTGATAAACGAATCGATAATAGTTGAAGCATTAAGAGTTCCAGGAAATAAACTAATGCTGACTAAATTATTAGAAGAAGATGGACTTGATTCATGCGACAAAGATACTTGGGGATTAAGGTGGAATTCGAGCAATCACCCAAGAAATGATAAACCCGAAGCAGAAATTAGGTGGTTTCATTCCTCGGATTATATAGACAGAGAAAAATTGCTATCATGGGCAATTAATGTAAATCAAAGAGGACGACAGGCAGAGGTATTAATTGTAGATAATGAACAAGCAGTTGTCACTTACAAGATTACAGCAGAATATCCTAAAGGTGAATTATTACCACCTTCTCAAGACCTACTAGATAGAATTGCAAGCTTCAAAAGAACGAGGATTAATAATAAGCAAACATTTGTTCATTATGAGGGAGAGTGGCCATGTGAACAGATCGGAATTGATTATGATAAAGGAAGAATTATTGATGATATTTCCGAGAAATTAATTCTTGGAAATAAAGAGAATTTGCCACCCGAAGTAAGTGTTTTTTCAGACCTTTTAGTAAGAGGACTGCATCCCAGACCTGGATTTAAGTATGGAACTTTATGGCGATGCTATGATCAGAAAATTGGTACCGATCATGCTCCATGGCTGATAGTTAATCCATCAAATCCTCCAATAAATTGGGAAAATGCGTGTCTAGCATCAAGATTAGCATCGGGTGTGAATAAGATATGGTTGCAACCTTTGAAAGTAAATGGAATTTGGAATTATTTAGGGATTGTGAGACCACCGGCCAATTCAAGATGGACAAATCCAATTAAAAAATAAGGATAATACTAACTAGGCCTCTGATTGTTCAGATGATACGTGTTTGCCATTGTTTCTGCCACCCGTAAATATCGATATTGCAAGTAATATACTAATTAGAAATATACCATTTCCAGGTTCAGAAAGCCAAGAAAAGGCTGAATTACTGTTGAAGGATGACTTGGCTTCAAGAGTAATAGGAATTCTTAATTCTATGCCAAAATCATCGACCATCACTAATTCACCCTTTGCAATCATACCAGGAACGAGGAGGCCATCGGGAGTAATTGAAATAAATAAATCATCACCGGGAGTTAAATGCCCAGGATTTTGAATTTCTGCAACACGTGAAGCAGCGCCTTGAATCTCAATATTATAACTCCGGGAATCTGGTCCTTCGTAAATTGGAGAAATGGAGATTGTGCTAACTTTATCGTAATCAATTAATGAATTAAAACTATCTGAAATTATACGGTGACCAACTTTATGCCATTTTAAATCTATAGATCTAGAATTAATCTCATCACAACCTATCTTGCCTATCAAATCGCCAGTGGAAGGAAAACTGTCATCTATATCCATAATTGGTACTCGGGAAATACCAATAGGTAATTGATCAATAGTTTTATTGATAAAATGTCCATTATAAGATATGACGTTTATAGAAAGATCGCAGGTCTCATTAGTTGAAACATCGACGAAAAGAGTCTCGCCATCTAACAATTCTACTGGCACCCTAGGGGTGAGGACATCAAAAAACTCGACTTCCATAGTCGGGGTTATAGATACCATGTATTCACTACCATTAGTAGCCGAAATTGATGCGAACCAACTGACTAATCTGCCTCTGTTGTCGTATATCAACATGCCATCAGAACTTTCTAAATTACCGAATTTATCTCCATCTTGAAAAGTATCTGCTGCACTTCCACTATTTTTATTTCGAATCAAAGCATCATCACCGTCGGCCTCAACAATTTTCAACCAAGCATTTTGAGCATCAGTATTTACAAGATTACTATGTGGATCTCCATTGTTAAGATCCTGTTGTTCAACTAAAATACCAAAACCAGGCAAAGATGAATCGAATCCAAAATCCCCTCTATTTGTGATTCTAATAAATTCCCTAGGAGCTATTTCAATCGAAAGGGTAGTCCCGCCTTCAGAAATTGGTTTGAGGGAAAAGTTACCACCTACACTTGGATTGACGGAAATCGTTCTATTGATTCCAATTAATTCAAGAGTTGAGGATGAAGGTAATGCTGGATAGGCACCATTGCCATTCCAGTTACCACTAGCCATTATACCCCAATCACCAATACCGTTCCAATTATTAGTTGGAAGAGAACTATGAACATCATACAAATCATATGCCCCCATTTGATGAAGCATCTCATGGACAATTGTACCCATACCAGATTTAGTGGAAGCTATAGTATAATGATTAACTGACCATTGACCTACTTTTACTGGTTCATCTAAACCAGACATATGACTCCAAATTGAATTCGTGCCACCTCCAATCTCTTGAGGATTGGCGGAGTGAAGAATTAGGATACGGTCTATAATACCATTATCATCAAGATCCCATGGGGACAGGTCTTTATCATTTAGCATATTTTTAACAACTGTTTCTACTAACTCAGTAACACCTAAGCCATTAGTTCCCGAATCTCTTCCTGAGTCTCCATCTACACCCCATAACTCAATCTCATTTGTGGAAATCCAAACATCATCAAGAATTGTGGCGTTAAGAATTGAGTTACCTGCACTAATCTGCTCAATATATGTGCTAGCTGAGTTTTGACCGTTAAGCAATGAATCAGCCTTAACACGATTAAAATCATCCCCGTCAAACGATACAGGAATGACTAACCAATTTTCTAGATTTTGCACGCCTACAAGTATTTCATTACTATCCTCTTGATTTTGAACTTGATTATCTAACCAATCATCAATAATATCAGAGTTAGTGTTAGCGAACAGTCCGAGCATTATGATAACGACAGAAATAGCCGTTCGCGCAGCATTCATATTAGCCCCTGAACAAAACTATGATTTGAATACGTTGTAATTATGTACAACAATTGGGAATTTCGGATGGTATTAATGCTATGAACTTCAGATTGTTAGAGGTTTAAATTAAAAATGAAGAAATATGAATATGTCTATTATTCATATATTGGTACAATTCTGGAAAGAGAATCGGCAAAAAGAATTGTGAAAAATGAGATTATGATTCTTAAGCCGTCATATGTTTCAGGAAGAGTTAGAAAAATCATAGAGGCACTAATAAGAATAATCCGTATTCTAACCCTCGACTCATTATCTTCAACAACTCCGAAGAGGCGTGATAAAGAGAGTATTAAAAATGTCATAATTCCGATGACGAAACACCAAGAAACACCTATTCCCAAACTGATTATGGAAACAGCATCATATCTAGTTGTTACACCATCAATATGCCCTACATTATTGAAAAACTCAATAGAATATGGTAACGCTAAGAACCATATAGAAAATATCGCAAGAGGAATCGCAATTATACTTGTTAATAAAACGAGAGAAAACCATCTCTGTTCCCTAGGATACAAACCAGATAGGGCAAAACTACGTAGCTTTATACTTGTCAGGGGCAACACCATTGTTATAGAAAAGATAAGTAAAATTGTCCATTTAATATTTATCCAGTCATAAGGAGCATAAATCGAAAAGTCGGATAATTGACTCTCTAATTCAAGATTTACTAACCAATCTTTCATGAAATCATCAATGAAGAAAGACAAAAAAATAGATGCAAAAACAACTCCTAATGCACTAATTCTAATGATTCCATAGAGCTCAGAGAAATGATCAGAAATGGTCATCTGACTTGTTTTAGAAGATATCATGTCAAAGTAGATCCTTAACTTTAGGTTTAGCTCTTGCTGCCAAAATTGTTCGATACACACTATAAGCGAACCACGCACTAAACAAGAATGTAAATCCTATGATAAAACTGGTAAGATCAGTCACACCTGCACCCTCACCGACAAGAGATTGGGGTGGGAACTTCAAAGTGGCATCATTTGCTAACCATCTGACTGCTACGATAAATGAAATTGCAGAAACTGTAGCTTGCCTAAGAACTTGAGGATATGCTAATTCCAAGGCTAAATGCTCTGGACCTTCGTCATACTTTCTTTCTAATATTTCCCTTTGAACGACTGCTCCAACAATTAATGCTGTCAAACTAAACCAGTAAAATAAATTTCCTTGCTCGTATATTTTGTTAGCAATCGCTTCCTGCCTCTTAGCTTCTTTTTCTTCATCAGTTTCTTCGAGAAGGAACAATGAATCATAATCACCAACTGAAATAGTACGCGTGGACAAAATAGCCTCACTTTCTTCATCGGTTATAGTTCCAGGAGGACTGATGGAGAAAGCAAGGAGATTCCAGTAATCAGTAGTATCAGGGACTCCTCCTCCATCAACTGAGTTGCCTGCTAACCAGAAATTAACGTTCCCTGTATCTTCAGTTGGTGCAGTCCATGTAACTATCCAAGTGCCATCTGAATCTGTCTTACTGTGAGATATATCTCCCTCACTATCAGCAGCAATACGAATATCTTCATCTTCTTCCCATGAAAATGTTCCTATAAATCCTGATGAAAGAAGAAAACCCGCCTTAGAATTACCCTCTCCTCCAGATAATGTTAGTGAATCCGCTACTTTTATGGTAAATTGGTATGCTTCGCCTAATTCATACATTATTGGTACACTACTAATCATAACCACAGCTCTCTCGGAAGTGGCACCATTATTGTGACAAGTACAACCATATTTTACAGTTAAATCTTCATCTTGATTCAGATATGGGGGGCCGCTACTGTTCCCTAAAGCAGGAATTGCAGCCATACCAATAATCAACAAAACAACGAGAGCTTTGGAGTTGATGAACGTCATGCTGTACACCTATGTTATTTCGAGTGTTAACTACCACATAACCGTTGCTTGCCTAAAGCCTTTGGACCAACCATATCATAACTCTTTGATTGCACGGTTTAATTCATTCATCATCTTCTTACCGTCACCAAAAAGCATCATAGTTTTATCTTCATAAAATAGATCATTGTCAACGCCTGCATAGCCAACAGATAAACTTCTCTTGATTATTACAACAGTTCTTGCCTTGTCAGCATCAACGATAGGCATACCTGCTAATGGGCCTTCTCCACTTCTTGCAGCAGGATTACACGTATCATTCGCTCCGATAACAACTGCCACATCACATTCAGGAAATTCTGAATTTATTGTTTCCGCTTCTATTAATTGCTCATATGGGACATTAGCTTCTGCTAGAAGCACGTTCATATGACCGGGCATACGTCCAGCAACAGGATGAATTGCATACTTAACTTCCGTGTCAAATTTTTCTTGGATAAGGTCTGCAAATTCCTTAACTTGATGTTGACACTGACTAACTGCCATACCATAACCAGGTACGATTATGATTTTTTGAGCACCATCAATCATCATAGCTACTTCCTCAGCATCAGAACCGACTTTGGTGCGTGTCAACGTTTCTCTTTCGGCACCTCCTCCAAAAGATTTGAATAAAACATCTTTCAATGTCCTGTTCATCGCCTTGCACATAATAAATGTCAAAATTAATCCTGAAGCCCCAACAAGAGAACCAGCAACTATCAATACGCTATTCGAGATTATGAAGCCCGTAAATGCGGCAGCAATACCTGAAAGAGAATTAAGTAAAGAAACAACTACTGGCATATCTGCCCCGCCTATTGGAAGAACTATTAAAATTCCAAGAATTGAAGAAATTGCTACAATACCCCAAAGAATATTTGTATCCGTAGGATTTTGAGTTGACAGATATATAAGAACCAGGGAAGAAACAAATAAAATTACCTTTATTGAATTTAACCAAGTGGGACCCCAGGTTGGAGTTCTATACCAGTTACCAAAAACCGATATGCCGCCTTTAAGTTTGAACATTGCCAATAATGAACCTGTTAATGTCATCCATCCAACTAACGCTGACATTCCTGCTGCAACATATATTACAGTCAAATCAAGTCCTGTTGGTAAAGCATTTCCTTCGTATACATATTTCCAACTTTCAGATAAAGCTACCAAAGCAGATGCAGCGCCACCGAATCCGTTGAACAAAGCAACTAATTCAGGCATTCCAGTCATTTCCACTCGTGCGGCCATTATATATCCGATTATGGAACCAATTAAGATACCGGAAATGATTAATTCCCAACCAATAATTCCTCCTTCAACTATATTCAACTCAACTATAGTAGTAATAATTGCAACGGCCATCCCCATTGCACCCAATTGATTACCCCGTGGTGCAGTCTTTGGATGGCCAAGATTTTTAAGGCCAAAAATAAACAATGCTGCAGAAATAAGATACCCAACTGAAATCCAATCACCTAACATAATTAGCGCCCCTTCTTTTTGCCAGCAATCATATTCAGCATCCTATTAGTAACAGCAAATCCTCCAATGACATTGATCATCGCAAGAACTATAGCAACAAATGCTAAGACACCGGAAGTATCAGTATCCATGCCAGCAAATAAAACATTAGCTCCAATTAACGCACCTACAACACTGATTCCAGATATTGCATTAGCACCACTCATCAATGGAGTATGTAGCATTGAAGGGACCTTGGTTATTAATTCAAAACCAAGGAAAATCGCTAAAACAAATAATGTGATTGAACCAATTAATAATTCAGGAGTCACTCAAGTACACCTCCAAGTCGTGTTTGTTTAGGATGGAGCTTTCCTTCGCGGCATATTAGTACTCCACCCATACCATTAACATAAAAATCGGAACCTTCGGGTGCCCCAACCAAAATATCATCTTCTTCAGAGATTACTAACTCTCCTTCATTGAGAATAGATATTATGAAAGTTGTTAGATTGTTTGAGTAAAGCATACTAGAAGTGTTAGCTAGTGTGCCAGGAAGGTTAGATGTCCCTACTATTATGACGCCATTATCTGTGGTATAAACTTCACCTGGTTTTGTTAATTCACAATTTCCGCCGACATCAGCATTCATATCAACAATTACAGTTCCAGATTTGAATGTAGACACAGCAGAAGCGGGAATAGTAATCGGAGCCGGGCGTCCAAAAATTCTAGCAGTAGTCACAATAATATCTGCTTCTGAGGCCACCTCACAAACAGTATCATTAACTTTCTGAATAAACTCAGGTGTCAAAGGCTTAGCATATCCTGATTCATCCTCAAAATCATCCATTCCTTCGACTTCTATGAAACGGCCTCCGACGGATTCTATCTGCTCTGCTGCAGATTTCCTTACGTCAGATGCATAAACAATAGCGCCTAATCTCTTGGCAGTTGCAATTGCTTGGAGACCCGCCACTCCACTCCCCATAATTACAACCTTTGCAGGTTTTATTGTTCCTGCTGAAGTTGTCATCATTGGGATTCCTCTGGGTACATAAGACGCACCTAATAAAACTGCTTTGTAGCCGGCTAAATTATCTTGGCTGGAATTAACATCCATAGATTGAGCACGTGACAACCTTCGAGGAATCATATCCATAGAAAATAAATTCACGTTAGATTTAATGCAATAATTAATTTTCTCAGGGTGACGAAATGGATCTGCAACACAAACAAGATTCATGCCGCTTCGTAACTCTGATAGCTCAGGCATTCTTACTGAAATTATGAGTTCGCAGGATAATACGTCAACTCTTGAAGAGATATTCGCGCCAGCAGATTCATACTCACTATCGGAATAATTAGACTTGTTTCCAGCACCAGATTCAACAAAAATTTTCAATCCTTTTTTTATTAACTTCTTAACAGAATTTGGTACTATCGCAACTCTATTCTCGCCCTTAGGCTCAGTCAATACTCCTAACCTCATAATCTCATGTCTCCAAAATTGAACCTTTGGCTCATTATTATTAATCATCGCGAACGGAATCAGATTATTGAATGAAGCGGGTGAATGTCTTCGGATTAAAGAGGAAAAAGTGGTAATGCTTTAGAATAAAATAGTATAACCTATACCAAAAACTGCAACATCACAGATAGCATGAGATAACCAACACACCCAAATCGAACGGTATCTAATGTATAGCCAAGACCAGATTGCTGCTGCGGATAAAAGTCCGAAAGAAGCGAATATTGTTTGCCACCAAAGGAAACCAAACAAATGTAAGGCTATTGCATGATGAAGGGTGAATAATGATGCGGAAAAAACAATTGCAGCAATTTCATTTCCGAATATTATAATTGACTTAGTCGTTACAAACCAGCGGAAGACATATTCTTCAAGAAGACTGTTTAAGAAAATCCAATATAACATTCCTAAAACATACAGATTAATATTCGAAAGACCCTTGGATTGCAAAGTGGAAATCATTTGATCGGTATCCAATGTACTTTCGAATATTAACCATGTAAATAATATAATAACTGACATTGTTAATCCAGTAATAAATCCCATCTTAATTCCCTCTTTGGAAGGAAAGTTTTTTGAAACGAAATTATTTTCTATACGCAGATACCAAAAAGTCGGAACAATAAATATCCATAATTTACAAGAAAGGAAAAAAAGTTGTGAGAGGAAATCATCCTCAATGATTTTAATTCCAAATATAATAGATATGGAAGGAATAAAACCAACTAAAAGAATCGCGACAAGAGAGTGTTTCTTCGACTCCATAGCCCGCCCTAGTTACGTTGAATAAAAGATTTTGTTCCTGCAGAGTTAGAGTGGACTCCTCACTAAAGGCTAAGGATGAAACACCGGCGGGCATATAATGAGGAGAACTCAATGGCAAGAGAAGCAAGAAAGATAGCAGTAATTGGTGCAGGTAATGTAGGGGCAACTTGTGCCTTTGTGATGGCTGAAAGAAAGTTAGGTGAAATAGTCTTATTAGATATTTATGAAGGATTTGCAAAAGGAAAAGCATTAGATATGAGCCAAGGAGGCCAAATTCTAAACTATGATGGAAAAATAACAGGGACATCGAAGTATGAAGATATTGCGGATTCAGATGTAGTAGTGGTTACGTCGGGTTTTCCAAGACAACCTGGGATGAGTCGAGAAGATTTAATTGGTAAAAATGCAGAAATAATTTCACAAGTTGGTACTGGAATTAGAGATTTTGCACCAAAAGCAGTAGTAATAGTAGTTACAAATCCCCTTGATTTAATGACCTATCATATGCAAAAAGTCACAGGTTTCCCATCAAATAGAGTGATTGGCCAAGCAGGGATATTAGATTCAGCAAGAATGACCCATTTCGTATCTGAAGCAATAGGTTGTTCCAACGAAGACGTACAGGCTATGGTCTTAGGTGGGCATGGAGATACCATGGTCCCTTTACCAAGATATACAACCGTTGGAGGTATTCCTATAACTCAATTATTGGATGAGGAAACTATAGAATCTATATCAAAAAGAACCGCTAGTGGAGGCGGAGAGATTGTTAAATTATTAGAAAGAGGGAGCGCTTTTTATGCACCAGGAAGTGCAGCGGCTATTATGGCCGAATCAGTTTTGAATGATAGAAAAAGAATGCTTCCTTGCAGCGCTTTACTAAACGGAGAATATGGATTAGAAGATGTTTACATAGGAGTACCAGTAATCTTGGGTAAGGATGGCATTGAGAAAATTATAGAATTAAAACTTGAAAAACAGGAACTAGATAGTCTGCAAGATTCAGCTAATTTCTACAAATCACAACTGAGTGATATATTAGGTTATTAGTAAACAAGAAGGAACAATAATGGCAGATTATATTCATCTAGAACATGATGGGAAGTTGCTTCTTGTCAACAATGATGGCGATGGTCCAGCTATACCAGAATTGGGTAGAATAAATTGGGAAGGAGAGACTTTCCTGATACGATTACCCACTCCTGATGAAGCAATTAAAATGGGAATCACATGGGATTTAAAAAGAATAAATAATCTTATTCTTGGTGATAGTGAGAAAAAAGTGATGGTGGCAACTCCTAATATAAAATGGCCGGAAAACTGGGCGTGGAAAGACTCAGTAATTAGCGATAGTGCCGTGGATCCTATAGCAAGAGAATCTGTTTATAGGACAATACACAGAGTAGTATCTAAAGTAATAATTCAAAATCGTGAACAAATGATACTCATGGCGAAAGTAAAAAGAGGTTTTTTCACGGGTTGTTGGACATTACCTGGTGGATTCGTTGATTATGGTGAGCATCCAAGAAAAGGTGCTGTAAGAGAAGTTTTAGAAGAATTAGGAATTAACATAGAAATCTCTGATAAATTTGGTGAATCAGGTGAAGTTATAAATGGAGAAAATGAAGTTATAATTCAACAAAGCATATTTACTTCAGAAGGAATAAACTGGTTATCGTTCACATATAGATGCGATTTAGATGTCCCTATCCAAGAGATCATACTAAAAGAAGATGAAATAGAAGAAGCAAAGTGGTTTACCATAGAAGATGCTCTAAGAAACGCCGTCAGTATATTCGACAGAGATGCAATAATGAGAATCAAACAATAAAATAAATATTCATACTACCAATTAGTGGTGGGCCTGCCTGGATTTGAACCAGAGTCTGTTCGTCCCAAACGAACAAGCATAGACCAGACTAACCCACAGGCCCTGTGAGTAACCTGTCGACTGAACGGCCTGTCAAGAACTTAACTCAACCAATTCCATGTATTTTCATTCACACGAAATAACAAACCTTGCATCTCGGCTTGCCCAATTAGGTATTCGCTATTCATTTCTGATGAACTCTCCTCTGACAATATCTTATCAAGTGAAGACTTATTTAAGTCACCGTTATCATCAGTAGCTAGTTTCATTAAACTCAATGCATCTGTTGTTTTTTTGATAGAATTTGATTTTTGTTTAGATTCTTTGCGTTTTATCTTAAGAGTCAATTCTTTACTGATTTCTTTAGGGATATTTGCAAAAGATACTGCTGAGGATAAGGCTTCGGCATCATCAAAACGTTCAATATTTTTAATGTTAATAGATGAACCACATTTCGTACAATAATTAACTTTCATATTAGTTGAACCGAAGGAGTGTCCACAACCGCAAGTAATGAGATTAAACTGTGAGGTCACAAATACTCTCGCGAAGTGGTGGTTCAAGAGGTTGTCTGATAAATGGTGTCACAATTAATTCATCAATAAAGAGGGTAGTCGACACACATGAGACGAGCGGGAGGGACAGTATCGTGGCTGATTATTATGATAATGATCTTGTTGTCTGCCAATAGTTTTCTTAAATCGGGAGGAGATTCGATTAATGCTTGGGCATTACTACTATTAATTCCATTGCCACTTTCTTTCATAATTTCAGAATATTCAAAAAAAGATCCTTATGGCAATAGAGAATTAGAAAAGTGGGATGATGGAGATGATGATGTTTCATCGCCAGAAAAACGGGCAGATGACCCTCTAGAGGCCGGTTTTGACATTCCTATATTGTGATTATAATAATCTCAAAGTTTCTAAATTAGCAGGTGCGTAAGTCTGAACACGGAATTTCTCACGTAAACCTTGCCGGAAAGCATTACATGTTTGAGCATCGCCATGATGGCAAATGATTTTTCTTGGAGTAGGATTCAGAGCAGCAACATAATCCATTAACTGATTTCTATCGGAATGACCGCTAAATCCATCAATTTTCCTCATAGAACACTTTACTTCAATCATTAGTGTCTGTCCTTTGTCGATCAAAGGAACTGAGGAATGACCATCACGCAGTCTACTCCCTAATGTCCCTGATGCTTGATAACCGACAAAACACAGAGTATTATTGGGTTCAGGTGCCCAGTATTTGAAATATTCCACAATAGGGCCGCCAGTCATCATTCCGCTAGTAGCTAAAACAATACAAGGAGATGGATCAAGAAGTATAGATTCTCTCTGTTGATATGACTCAACAGTACGGAACCATTTGGAGTGGAATGGATTTTCTGAGCCGCCCTTTAACAGTTTTTTTCTTAAATCGCGGTTTAAGAAGTTAGGATGGCTCGCATGAATCGCTGTCGCTTCAGAAATCATTCCATCGAGCCAAACCGTAACTGGTGATACCTTGCCAGATTTGAATAACTCATCAATTGCAATCATAACTTCTTGAGAACGCCCTACTGCGAAAACTGGACAGAATATTTTTCCACCTCGACCAATTACATCAATTATCATTTCTTGAAGTTCATGACTTGCTGCATCCCTAGTAGGTTGAATATCTTGAGGGCCACCATAGGTTGACTCTATAACTAAAGTATCAACCTTAGGAAACCGGACAGTTGCAGCATCAAATAACCATGATTTTTCATACTTGATATCGCCAGAAAATAAGATTTTATGTTCGTTATTCCCTTCACCAATGTTCATATAAACACTAGATGATCCTAAAATATGGCCTGCATTTTCCATTGTCATCTTAATATCAGGAGCTATGTCAGTCTTGTCACCCCAATTAACATCAACAACATGTTTGATGCATTCTTGAATATCAGCTTTAGAATAGGGTGGTTCGTTGCCTTCTGCCTGACTTACTTTAATATAATCAATTTGAAGAAGTGTCATCAGATCTCTAGTCGGTGGAGTACAATAAACCGGCCCACGATACCCATAACGAAATAATACAGGTAACATAGCAATATGGTCAACGTGAGCATGAGTGATTACTATAGCATCAAGGTTATCCAAAGGCATTAGTTCAGGTGCATTAAAAAAAGGCTGAACTTCATTCTTGTTCGTAGTAGGTTTCGCACCACAATCAACCAATACTTTAGACTCATTAGTTGTTATCAGATGCATAGCTCTGCCTACTTCTCTATACGATCCTAGGGCAGTTATTCTTACCCAAGGTTCGCCGGGCCTTTGAGGTCTGTAAATTCTCGTACCAAATTTCCTAAGCAAAGACTTTCTCTCGTCTGACATTTCTTTTCTATACCTTCTAATGTCATGTTGAGTTCTACTTTCAATTGATGGAGCTCTTACGACTTTAACTAACCAACCAATTCTATCTCTTAACAATTTAATATTGGACCCCTTTGGTCCTACGGCAACAGATGGATTATCGCATTCTAATATCACTTCACTCAGCGCAGGATCAAGCCAAACTTTTCGGACTTCAGCTTCGGGAGGAATAATCTGCCCAACTGCATCATGAACTTCGTCTTCACTAGATAAAATATCAGGATGAGGGCGGATTACAATCCTCCTCTTAACCTGCTTTGCAATTTTTACTGTTAAATTATCAGTATTACTCACAAATCTTTCTGGTTGTTTGGTTATCACAGATATTGAACCTGCTTCAAGATCAATCTCATAATCAATATCCTTAGGTATTATACCTGATATTTTCTTTTTTAATTCAGCGTATGACATTCTCATAAAAAACAAATCCTAAGTTACTCACGACAAAGGTGATACTCCGAAAAACGGAGGTGTGCACAATGCAACGTGAGTATCAAAGCGAAGAAAGAAGAGCAGCGATCTGTTCTTCAGATAATTGTTGGAATCCATGTTCTGCTGTAATTACTGCAAGATCCATGCCATTTCCGCTAGCAGCATCTCTCTGAGCAGAGGCAAGGAGCGATTTGGCTGCGACTTTAAGTGCTGATTTTTCATCCATTCCGTCACGGAATTGATCTTCGAGAACTCCATACATATATGGAGAACCAGACCCAGTAGCGCAGTAAACATCAGGGATAGAACCACCTGCTGAATCAATACTATAAACGCTCGAACCTGAAGAATCCACTCCAACAATTAGTAATTGGACATAATGAGGGCGCCCTACTAAGATATTAGCAGTTAATGTAGCTGCACCTTTTACTGTCATAGCAGTTCCTTCTTTGAGTTCATATAACTTTAATTCGGCTGTAAGAGTTCTCGATAGAGATTGAGCGTGACCAACTAGTCCAGCAGTAGTTAGAGCGATACTATTAGAAATCTGAAACATTTTTTGTACATTTTTGTTTGCAATGAAATGACCCATTGTGGCCCTGTGGTCCGCTCCTACAACAACTCCACCATCAAAGGTAATTCCGATTGTGCTTGTTCCTGTCTTTACTGCATCAGTTGTCGCGTGCATTTTAATCACTGCCGTAAGAGGAAGTCCTCTCAGCGTTTGCAACTAATATGAACCCCTTTATCAATGCGACGGATAAGGCGCGTGAAATTTATTGAAAACAAGGTAAAACAGACAATTGCATAATATTTTACTAGATAAGTCAAAGAATGGTGCCTAGACGCGATGTCGTGGCGAAAGAAGAAAGTGGTGAACCGAAATGGATCGAAATGCCTAGTTTACCTAGCAGTAATAGTAATTCGATTGAAGCCGAGCAAGATTACCACGATTTGGGTGAAAGATACTCGCAGGCACCCGTTCCAATACATTCTGATGATACGATAATACATAGAGCAACTCTTGAAGATATTACTGGAATATCTGACCTCATGGACTGGATTTCTGAGGGCGATATTGTAATAGTGGAAATGGGTGGGATGACAAATCGCGAAATAGAACTACAAACTGCTGTATCAAAGTTACAAAAATTTGTAGAAAATGAAATGAAAGGAACTGTTTTTGGTCTCGGACATAATCGTTTACTATTGTTACCTCCAAATTATGGTTCTAAAAAGGCTGATATAACTCATAGATGAGGGTGCCGTATGGAGAGTACCGTCGAACAACCTTGTCCTATTTGTTTCTCAGATAAGGGATTAACTATGATCGCGCATAGCTCCGAAATACCATACTTTGGTGAGCATACACAACTGACTATCTTATGCCCTTCTTGTGGATGGAGGCACACCGATTTCATCCCCGCAGAAGGTAAAAAACCTGGAGCTTGGAGTTTAGAAATTAATAATCGAGACATGCTATCTGTAAGGATTGTTCGGTCCTCATCGTGTACCGTAAAGATAAGTGAGTTGGGCTTAGAAGTTGAGCCAGGAGGTGCCACTACAGGTTATGTATCAAATATCGAAGGAGTTTTGAATAGATTTGAAGATGCCATTCAACTAATGTACAGACAATCAAAATTATCTAATGAGGAAGGAATTATCGAAAACTGTGAAAGATTATTGGAAAAAATAAATCAAGTGAAAGAGGGAGAGATGAATGTGATGATGACACTCTTAGATCCGATGGGCCATAGTCAGATATTACATGCAGAAGCAGTATCTAGGAATTTGACAGAGCAGGAATTAAATGATTTGGAAGTCGGACCGAGCGTCCCGGTTTTCAATTCAGAAGATTTATAATAATTATTTCGAATCGGGTGCAAGGAACTCATCGATTCTATCTGCCCATTGGTTTCTTTTCTCGGATAGATCGGTTAACCATTCAGAAGCTTTATCGACACATATTTGTTTGATTTCTCCGGCTAATAGCCTACCTGATTCATAATCACGACCAATAGAATGTAATTCACTATCACTTTCTTCGAAAAAGAATTGAAGATACTGATAGGCGACATCTTTGGATAAATTCCCACCTAATCTCCTATGTTCCTCAATTGTGGCCTGGCCACCACTATATGCACGCTTTACTTTCTTGGACATCTCTTCGACTGTATCGCGCATGAATATAGTAGTTTCGGGCTTTGATGAAGACATTTTATCTCCAGTCATACCAACTGCAAAACGATGATATGTGGAACAAGGGGGCATTAACCCCATACCTCCCATACTCCTTTCGAGAGATAATAAAGAAAGTTTAATTCTAGCCATGTCGCTAATTGTCGCACCAGGAATTTCTAAAGTACCATGTTTGGGGTTAGTCAAAACATCAGCAAAACCAAGTTGTGACAAAGAAAGTTGGAGTTTTTCAAAAACTACACCTCTAACCTGGCTGTTAACGCCTCCAGAATTTAAGACTCCCATCTGAAATTTATTTTCATCCTGAATTGAGAGACCTATCGTTAGACCGCCGCTCTTTCTTGTTTTAATATTAAACCAATTTGTCTTGTTGACTAGCCCTCTTGTAAGACGGATATGAGGGTCTTGGTCGACACCTACGGGCACTACAATTGGTCTCAACCCACCATATTCATCTAACTGAGGGTGTATTATATCGCCTGCTTGAACGAGAGGGGCTTGGATATGAGCAAGATTAGTATCTCCTGAGAAACCATATATTGCCTCAAATTCTGAGAGATTTGTTTTTTTTCCTAATATGAAACCAAGGCGCTGAACGTCTGGCCTCATACTTTGAAAATATACATTCGTTTTTTCAGGATCGAGACCTAATGCCGCATAATTAAGAATATATTCAGACAAAGCAAGTTTCCGCCCTTCTTTAAGAGATGTTCCTCGTGTAGCTAAAGCCTCTAAATCAGCAACAGTCACAGTGATATCACCTCCCTGATCTTGAAACCACCTAACTTGATCAATGACCATACTGTGGCCAAGGTGCATTTTCCCACTCGGCATTAGACCAGTAAGGACACCGAAATCATCCCCCCTATCTATACAACCAAGAATCACATCTAAGTCTCTGTGTGCGAATACTATGCCACGACGATGTAATTGGTTTGGGTTAGGGATTTTTGAAATCTCGACATCACTTAAACCAAAATTATCTCTAATTTTTGCATAATCAGTAGACTGTTGAGAAGACCAAGGATCTATCCGAGACTCACCGGCCATGTATGCTCGAGTGCAAAGCCCTCAATCAAGGCTACGCATGAAATATTACAAATATGCCCAACTACTATGGGCGTGAACTACGGCGGAGAGACGAGAATATGACTACTATACACTGCTTAGGTTCGGGGCTTGTAGGTTCTTTTGTTATCAAAAAATTATCTAAAAAAGGAATAAAAGTAAATGTAGTGGATATAGAGGAAAAAAGTTACCCTAAAGATCAGAAGTTGGTGGAAATACATGTTGCAGATGCTTTTACCTATTGCCAAAAAATATCAAATAAGAACGATTTATTTGTAAATATGCTCCCTGGAAGCCTGGGTCACAAGGTAACAAAATCACTAGTATCCAAGGGAAAGAAAGTTGTGGACCTTAGTTTTAGTGAAGAAACACCTGAATTATTACATGAATCTGCCTTGAAATCTGGTGCGAAATTACTCTGGGATGTTGGCATAGCACCAGGATTTTCAAATATGCTAATCGCATATGCTTCAAGAATTGGGAATGGAGTAATTAATGCTGAAGTGAGAGTAGGGGGGAATCCAGTAGAAACTGATGAAGAATGGAGTTACATGGCTCCTTTTTCACCAAACGATGTAATTGCAGAATACACGCGTCCAGCCAGAATAATAAGAGACAGAAAATTGTGTGTTTTACCAGCATTAAGTGAGAGGCACAAAGTCAATGTAAAGCAAAGAGGAACAATGGAAGCTTTTCTTACGGATGGATTGAGAAGTTTACTTCATACAATACCGGCCAACGATATGACGGAGTACACAGTCAGATGGCCAGGCCATATTCAAAAATTCATTGACCAGAGAGATGCAGGATTGATAGATGAAAAAGAACTTATACAAAAATGGGTGTTTGATGTAAAACGCAAAGAATTCACGTGGATGGAAGTGAAAGTTGAATGTAATAATGGTAAAGAAATGAATTGGACAATATATGATGAAGGTATGAATAGTGATTCATCAATGGCTAGAACAACAGGGATAGTTACGGCATCATGTATAAAACAATGGATAATGGATGATTCACTCATTCCAGAAGGAGTTTATCCACCTGAAAGTTTGCCAAATGAAGTGATATTTAATGTCCTGCAAGATTTAAGGGATGAGGGAGTCATTATTGAAGGACCGGATATTAATTTCTAAACGTCCCACTATTTTTGATCTCTATTAACAAGCCACTTAATAGACAAGGGGGTTGCAACTAACACACTTAATGCAATAATGGGTAACCTCCAATCCATTTCTAACGCAGAAGGTCTTTCAATTAGCCAAGTGAAAAGTAATGGGGAGGCATAAAAGTCCGAAGCCCATTCATGGAGGTTAGTTACATGATGACCCACGATAGTTACACTATGATGTAAATCGTTAAAAGTTTGAAGAGGAGAGGTCGAACAGGAAGGAGGATTAGCAAATTCTATCGTAATTGTATTACCTGGAGATATGGTTAAGAACAATGCTTCATCTTGACTTCTCCAACCATTTTGAAGTACTTTGATACTGGAATCTAATAATGGGAAAATATCCCCATTCTTATCAGTAACTGATAGAACTGATGATGAAACTTGAATTCGTAAACTACCAGGAACTCTCCATTCCGATTCCAAATTTTTATCTAAATTAATAATCAAAGAATTATTACTCGCAATACAAGAGATCATTGAACTAGAAATTTTATGATTAAACCACTCCCCCCAAGTAGTATACCATACTTCCTGATTTTCTAAAAATTCTATTGCATCCTTATCTTCTCTAACTTTAAGATCGAAGATACGGGCTTCCCAATAAATTGAAACAAGAGAGTCCCTATCTGCTGAATCGAGTAAACTAATATTTGCAGAATTTTTTTCTATACTGCCACCATTTCTCTGGACGACGAACAGGTCACTAATTTCAGTAGCTAAATTATCTCCTATAATAACAAAACCAGATTCTATTAAGGAGGAAACTGTGGTATTATCAATAACCTCAGGAACACCAAAAGAAATTGGATTAGCCCCCCACCTAGAAGAATTTGTATGCCCAGAAAGATATTTTTTACAAGATTCTATTACTGAATTATCATCATTTATATTTATTCCTTCATAGCCATGGCAGGCGAATTCATCACCATGTTCTAATCTTTCAGGGCCTATGAGATTCCATAACCAGTTGTCGTCATCCCAGTCTGCAGAAACTGTTGGCCCAAGTAAAGGGGTGATAAATATAACAAGTAAAATTAGGCTCTTATATCGAATCTCCATGAACCTCCGAATGAGAAATAAGAAATGAACCCTTGTGAGCCTCATGGAAAGCAATAAGGACAAAGTATGGGCGCGATAGTAATGTCATGCTATCAGATAGTAGTTTAAGATCTATATCAGAATTAGTAGATATATCAGGTACTGGAAAAGAATTTTCAACACCATTAATCTATAAATTTCTATTATTTATATTACCTGCTCCATTCAGATCTTTAACAAATATCCACTACCATGGACTGGAAAAAATACCGAAAAAAGATTCTGTGATTTTTGTAGCAAATCATACATCTCATGTTGACCCATTTGTGAAAATAATTGCAGCAAATAGACCCATCCATTATCTTGCCAAACAAGAACACTTTGAATCTCAAGCTACAAAGATTTTTATGAAAAGTACCGGACAAATTGAAACTGCGAGAGATAATGGTGCTAGAAGCGCTTTATCGAAGGCAGTAGATGCATTAGATTCGGGGGCAGCAGTAGGAATTTTTCCAGAAGGTACAAGATCAAGAAAAGAAAAAACACCATTTTTACAAAAAGGGAAAACTGGTGTGGCAAGATTAGCTGCTCGGTTTCCAAATGCTTCAGTTATACCAATGTCAATAAATGGTGCCAGAGAATTCATGAAACCAGGTAGTTTGATTATTATGCCATGGAAGCGTATTGATGTATTTATTGGCACACCAATAACTTTTGCAGAATGGGCATCAAGTCCTAGTGGAGGAGATCTTGATGATGAGAAAGTGAAATTATTGTTAATCAAAGATGAACACGTAAGAACAAATGAAATGAAAAAAATGTTCAGAAAAATGACTGATCAAATCATCGAAACTTTACGTATTAATGGTGCTCCCTGAGTGACCTAAGGAGAGTATCATTCAAAGACTGTCGTCTAAACCGCTAATATCAGCATGGAACAATATCTAGGTTTTTTACGGCGAATCCTTGAAGAAGGAGGAGAAAAGGGAGATAGAACTGGTACCGGAACAAAGTCAATATTTGGACATCAAATGCGTTTTGATTTATCGGAAAGTTTTCCAGCAGTAACTACAAAAAAGGTGCACTGGCCGAGTGTCATTCATGAACTATTGTGGATATTATCAGGGGATACCAATGTTAGTTATTTACAAGAAAATAAAGTCAGAATATGGAATGAGTGGGCTGATGAAAATGGTGAGTTGGGGCCAGTTTATGGGAAACAGTGGCGAAAATGGGCATCTAATGATGGAGAAGTGATTGATCAAATTAAAAAATCCATTGAACTTATAAAAACTAATCCAGAATCAAGAAGAATTATTGTTTCGGCATGGAATGTTGGTGAGTTGGAAAAAATGGCTTTGATGCCATGCCATGCATTTTTCCAATTTTTTGTCCGTGATGGAAAATTGTCGTGTCAATTATATCAAAGAAGTGCGGATGCGTTCCTAGGAGTTCCGTTCAATATCTCATCCTATAGCCTACTTACTTGCATGATGGCACAGGTATGTGAACTGGAACCCGGCGAGTTCATATGGACAGGAGGAGACTGTCATTTATACAACAATCATCTTGAGCAAGCTAAATTACAGATTTCACGGGCACCTCTTGAGCAACCAAAACTAGTTCTGGATTCAAGTATTAAAGATATTGATGATTTTAAAGCAGGACATATAGAAATTATTGACTATAAACATCATCCACACATATCTGCACCAATTTCAATATGAGTGATTTGTATGAAGATTATGATGATTGTTGCTATGGATGAACAAGGTAATATTGGAAAAAAGGGAGAACTCCCATGGAAATTATCTACAGATATGGTGAGATTTAGGGATTTGACGACGGCAGACGGTTTTAATTCTGTGATAATGGGAAGAAAAACATGGGATTCTTTACCCGATAATTACAAACCTCTTCCTGAAAGACTGAATATTGTGATGTCAAGGAATACAGGCTGGGCAAATAAAAGTGCAGAATCGGCACTTTACCCAGGGAGGGCGATAGAAATAGCATATGCGAATGGATGTGATGAATGTTGGGTAATTGGTGGCGCACAAATTTACAATATGTACATAGACAGAGTCGAAGAAATACATGTGACAAAAGTGCACACCTTAGAAAGCGGAGACATTAGTTTTCCTGAAATAAATTGGTCAGATTGGGAGGAAGAAATTATTGAAAAAATACCTAAAGATGAAAAAAATGATTATGCGACAACATATTCAATATGGTTGAAGAAAAGATAATTTAAATGAGCCGCGCGGCTAACGCCTCCCCACAATATATTTGAAAATGAAACAATAAATCAACGGTGAGTGGGAATGGAAAATAACGATGTCTTGTTATTAGATAGTGAATGCGGTCTTTGCAATAGTATTGCTATATTTTTACACCCTCGTTTAGATAAAAGGGGGGGGATGATTTTTATTACCAATGAAAGTGAGGAAGGAAAAAAAATTATTAGTAATTTTTCCATAGAACAACAAAAAGCAGATACTGTCTATCTCGTTAGAAATGGAAAAGCGCACATTAGATCTGCTGCAGCAATAAGGTGTTTGCTTTATTTGAAATGGAAATATAAAATATTTTATCCTTTTTTTTGGTTGATACCTAATCCATTAAGAGACTTAGTTTACAAACTAATATCAAAATATAGACATAGAATATTCTCGAAACCAGATATTTGCATTATTCCATCATTGAATAACGCCAAGTAATGTGCTCAGACAAAGGATATTGGTATTCATCAGAATTAGGCCAATCAAGAATTTGAGCAAGGAAAATAATTGCAGAAACATTGGCTAAATCAGCAGAGATTCCAACATCCAGAAGACCATCACAACCCCTGGCAGCACAAGCTATAGGGGAAAAGGCATAGTGTCCTGAATTATTGAAAATACCAAGATTTACAAGATTAGATCCTAATCTAACAGATGTATTAGTCACTTCAGAAATAACTGTTGTGTCGTCAATGTCGCCTGTCAAAATTAGGGTTGGTACGGAAACACTTGAAATACCCTGATTAAGAATAGTACCATTCCAGGGAGATAATAAAATACTTGCCCACACTCTTTCATCAGAAATCTGAATTGTATCATTAAGATCATGATTCAAAGACCAAAAATCAATTGCATTACAACTTATTAGATTTCCATCTGCACAACCTGATTCTAAATCAGCAGTCATAATTTCTGCACCAGAAACCATCATAGAAGCATATCCACCAGTGGAGTGTCCAATCATTGAATATCCATCCCCGGGAACTATGCAATTATTTAATTCACCATTGCTATTAGATTGGTCAAGTAGCCAGTCAAAACTTTCCATGATGTCAAGTGGCATAGATAACAGAAGTTCAGCTAATTTGTCAGGATTCGCATCTAGAAGTGTTCCATACCTATGATCTGGAGCGATAGAAATAAATCCATGTGTTGCTAAATGTTCCATCAAAAAAGCAGAGCCCCACCTTATACTTGGAAAACCATGACTGTAAATACTGACTGGTCTTGGTTCAGAACAATCAGGAGTCGTATCATCTAATGCAAGTCCTGGGAAAACATTATTGTAAATAACTCGGGAACCAGATTCTTCAATCGAAGGGAACCAGATTTGTAGTGTTATTTCATGCCCTCTTGGAGAAACAAAGGTCAAATCTTTGGTTCCAGCCACAAATGGACCTTTGTCTAAAAGTGAGGAATATGGGGTCAAGTCAAATTGATCATCTGGATCATTAATTCCATCATCATCGTCATCATTATCAATACCATTGGGTATTCCATCTAAATCAGTATCTCTTTGCTCTGTTGAATCTAAGGGATACGCATCATACGAATTGTCGGTTCCATCGCCATCTATATCCTCGTCAGAGTTGTCTCCAATACCATCTCCGTCCAAATCAGATGATTCTGTAATATCAAAAGGGTGAGAATCATCAGCGTCTAAAATCAAATCATTATCATCGTCTTCATCACATAAATCACCAAATTCATCATTATCATAATTTAATTGCTCAGAATTAAATATTTCTCGACAATTGTCGTTGTTGTCGCTAATACCATCGGAGTCAAGATCTGGTTCTGCTATACAACCTACAAGTATATTGGAAAGCAGAATAAGAGTAATGAGGGAAACCAAATCTGATTTATGCATAGCACTTGTAGGAAGGACTTAGCAATAAGCCTATGTTTTTTCATTATTATATTCAGTTACACGGATTCCCAACTTAGTATGCCGAGTGGGTCTTAACATGATTTTTTCCATTTTTTTATTGAATTCTTGATACAGATCAACCTCGAGAGCTAGGGAATGACCAAGAATCAAAATAAGTAAATCTGCTAATTCCTCAGCCACTTCATTGTCAGGTTTACCCTTGGTAATAGCAGCAGAGAATTCACCTAACTCCTCTACAGTTAGAGCAATGCGATAGCCCATATCATGGCCTTTGTTTACTGGTGCTTCAAAATTATGTTTAGAATGAAATTCGGCCACCTTACGCATCATAATATTCCATGACATAGCATTATCTTCAAACTTCTCGAAATTCATCCATTCCTTTACACTCAACGGGGACATTGAGTGGTACTCAAGGGTAAAGGGTCATCAAACTAATCCCGGAGGATGGTCAGTTGAGTTTGGAAGTATCAATATTAATCCAACAAGACTTGAAATAAGAAATATAAATAAAGACAGAAGAAATAATTGTAAATTGAGAACTTCTTCGTCTTTCAAAATATCACATTCTTCAGGACTTACATCGGTGCTAATTCCCATATATACTCGATAGGTAGGGTCGCAACCACTCTTATATTCTTCTTCAGAATTATCCCAATTATTCAATGCAGAGATAGTTGTTGGTATCATAATTAAAGCAAGAATAACACATACTATTCCATTTTTTATAGTCATAAAAAACACTCAGAAATTTGCCATTAAACTATCGATACAGTCTACAATTCTAGTTCTCAAAGTTGCTGCCATTAAATCAACTGCATGATGATTTATTTCTGCATCACGGTCACCAGGTGTTCGGCCTGCGGCCCAGTTTGACGAACAGGCTAAAGCTACGTGAGGGACTTGGGATTCCGATATCAGGCGCTGCTCGGGGCCTAAAGTCATCCCAACTACATCAGCACCGAGACTAACCAAAGCATCTATCTCAGATGGTGTTTCAAATTGAGGTCCTATACACTGAGCAACAATTAGTTCTTTGACAACAGAGGATTGTTGCTCAAGTAATACTTCTTCGCAGCAAAACATTGCCTTTTCGTCAAAAACAGAAGTTCGATCAGAATGAGTCGCGTCCTCATCAAAAAACGTCCATGGAATTTGTGTTAAATCAATAATATCCCCTGATATTCCAATATCTCCCGGGGGGAAATTATCCCGAATAGAACCTACGGAATTAACACTAAGAATAACATGTGGTTTACAACTTAGTATTGCACGGACGTTTGCTCTATGCTCAATCATATGCGGTGGAGTACGTCTATCTGATTGAGAATGGTGGCGATCTAATATGAATATTTTCCCACCATTATTATCAATTATAGTTAAAGGAACTTCCCCCCATTCAGTATCAATTCTGATATCTGATAATTCGCATTCATCCTTTTTTTGATAATCTTTTGATAAATTACTCATACCCGTGCCACATATTACAGCCACACGAGTCATACCCTTCGCCTCTATTAGAGGTTCATGTGCTTATCTAAAAAGAAATTACTCGTTAAGTCGAGTAATGAGGTCTGATTTCTTGCCAGATACTGGCTTTCCTGCTGCCTTGAGTAATTCTTTCAGTTGGACTACAGTCATTGATGAATAGTCTACCTCTGCAGATTCATTGACTTCTTCCTCTAAACTTTCTTCCGGCTCGATATTATCATCGGATTCGATATTTGATTCCTCAGATATAGGTGAAGCAGCATCACTCTCTTCTTTCTCTTGAGCATGAATTTCATCGAGAGTAGGGCCATCTTCTACTAACACTCCAGCTTGAATAAGTTGTGTGCGACGAATGACTACGGTTCTTACTGGTTGAATTTTAGAAACTGCATCTTTGATTTTTGTTTCAAGAGTTCCATCAAGAGTTGCTGCTTGAAGATTAAACCAAGTAGTTGTTGCTCCTGTTGTCAAAATAACTTCTCTTGCTAAAGTTCTCATTTGTTGTTTTTGACTTGCCTTGATTCGCCCCCTAGAAATCATTAGTGGTTTAAATCGAACATAATATCCATCTTCAGTCACAACGTCAATAGTGTCATCAATTTTGCCACGATCTCTCCGTACTTGTCTTCGCACGTGGTCTTTCAACAGTTCATGGCCCACAAATTCAGTAATTGCGTCATTTCCTAGAACATCAGTAACTTTGAACACAACCTTAACATGCATCTTTGAGAAATCTCCATCTAACTCATTTTGGATAACTTCAAAGTTACGACCAATCAACTGTTCTGGTTCTTCGGCGAATGTTTCACCAATTACTCTGAATGCCCACGGAGTTCTTGGAGCCCTAATTGTGTACCAGCGCTTTGACTTCCACTTATCTTTCTGTTTACGTGCCGCTGCTCTTGCTGATGCTCCTTTTGCCATTTTCAACGACTCCGTATATACCGGGGGCTGCCCCGTTTGCGGGCCGAGCGACTTTCAGGCAGTATATGAACGAGACGCAATAAACGAAGTTGAAATATTTGTAAAAGCGTCGCATTCAATACTAGGGAGGCAGACGAGTAGACATGGGTCTGCACGGCGTCACATGGAGAGTTAATGTTAGTGCATTGGATGATTGTGATTTAATTGAGGAATCATTAAAGTGGATATCTGGTGAAAAATCAACACTTCAGAGAGTGAAGGACAAATCATTCCATGGGGGACTACAATACACTATTGTAGCACAAGTGAATAAAAAAAGAGAAGCGGTTTCCTCACTAAGAAAATTAGGCACAGAAATTCTAAAATACATTTTGGAAGAAGGTATAGAAATCAGAGTGGATGATTCAAAAAATCTTCACATAAGGTTGGAGTTAGCGGAACTAGTGAAGGGGCAGGTACACTTAGCCAATAAGAACACAACAGCCGCCACAGTAAAGGGACAATTTAAGATTGAATCATACCCTGGCCAATCAGTAATTGAAGTGATCTCTGATTTAATTAAAGAATTGATAGATAAGCCTTAAATTAATGTGTATTTGTATAATATGAATATGTATTAATACAAGTATTCTTATGGTATATGTTTACACGAGGTATTGTGACCTACGTAGTAACAGACGCTTGTGTTATGCACAAGTACCAAGATTGCGTGGCAGTATGCCCCGTGGAAGCCTTTAGAGAAAATGAAACATATCTAGTAATTGATCCTGACGAGTGCATAGATTGTGCTGCTTGTGTCCCTGAATGCCCCGTAGATGCCATATTTGCAGATACAGAGTTACCAGAAGATAAAGAAGAGTGGTTAGAAAGGAACGAGAATGAAGCACCCAATCTCCCTATTGCTGAAGGTGACTCACCGGTTTTGGCAGATTAAAAGAAAAATTAAATTAATATTTTATGGACATAGGTTCATGAATGGAAGCCACGACGAATGCTCATGAGTAAACGTGTCGACTTCAATAATTTGAGGCATGGAACTTCTTTACTAAAGCGCGGATTTGCTAAGATGCAAGAAGGTGGCGTCATAATGGATGTTGTAACGCCGGAAGAAGCACATATTGCAGAAGATGCCGGTGCTGTATCTGTAATGGCTCTAGAGAGAGTCCCTGCAGACATAAGGGCCCAAGGTGGAGTAGCTCGAATGAGCCACCCTGACATGATTACTGAAATTATTGATACTACCAGTATACCAGTTATGGCTAAAGCAAGAATTGGCCATGATGATGAAGCAAGAGTTTTGCAATCTCTTGGAGTTGATATGATTGATGAATCTGAAGTATTGACTCCTGCAGATCCATTCTATCATATCGCGAAGAACGATTTCACAATACCATTTGTATGTGGTTGCACAAGTTTGGGAGAAGCAATAAGGAGAGTAGCCGAAGGTGCTGCAAAGATTCGAACAAAAGGGGAAGCGGGAACTGGAAATGTAGTTAGTGCAGTACAACATGCAAGATTAGTCAAAGAAGAAATTTTTCATGCTCAGAATACTGATATCAATGGACAAGAAATAATGGTTGAGGAAATAATGAGAGGATTTAACAGAATCCCTAATGTATCGAGTTTTGATATTTCAATAAGTAAAACACCTTTTGGAGACATAGAAAGTTTACGCACTGAGGTCTCAACTATTCTCAAAGAAGTAGTGGAATTGGGGCGATTACCTGTCGTGACTTTTTCAGCAGGAGGTATTGCAACGCCTGCAGATGCTGCTTTAATGATGAATCATGGAATGGATGGGATTTTCGTTGGCTCCGGTATCTTCAAAAGTTCAGATCCTAAAACTACTGCAGAAGCTATAGTTCTGGCAACACATAGATACCAAGATGCTGATTCTGTTGCTGAAGCAAGCAGAATGATTGGAGAAGCTATGCCAGGTTTAGAAATTGAAAGTTTAGATGTACGCATGGAAGAAAGAGGGTGGTAAGACTATTTCTTACCACGTACAGTTCCTAACTTACGAGATTGCTTTTTACTCCTAGTTGATTTAATAGTCATTGCAGAAGAATCACCATTCAATGCTCCACCAAGTGTCAATGAACCGCTACTCAAAAGATGAGATGCTAAAGAATTAGCCATATCTTCATCTTCACTAGGTTTTTTCAAAGCATCTTTAACAGACTGATTATGGTCTTTAATCACTTTTATTCGTTCTTCCTCCGCTGCTTTCATTTCATCTCTGATTTCATTAACTTGTCCGATTAACTCTTTCATATTTTCATGAACCTCATTAGCGGATTCCCTGCATGCAACATATGCTGCATGGAGCCTATCTGCCTCTGCTTGTAAAAAGTCTCTATCAGAAAGCATAGGTTTTACCTCTTCCCAAATAAGATCTGCTTTTTTATGGAAATCAATCATTTCTTGATGGGCATGATCAGCTTCTGATTTCAAAAAGCGGATAGATCCATCCAGATCACCAAGATCGATATTAATAATTTCAAATTCTTGGACAGATGGCATTAATTTATCTCTTTTCGCAATTAGCACCTTGAGTTTCTTGAGAAGTTTATTTTCTGTTTCTAAAGTTAAACGGCCGTCTGTCATCATTGTATTTTCTATTTTCGCTATTTCATTAATAGTTTCAGATAATTGAATAACTACTGATTTAGATTCTTTAGCGTCATCTCTCCGACCTCTAGTTTGATTAATTAATTCCCGGATTTGTTTTTGTATCTCATCTCTCTTAGCTTTACAAATCTGTGCCTGATCTCGCACCTTCTTTTGTTCGTCCAGTTTCTCTTTAATAGATTCGCGAATTTCTTTACTTTGTTCTTGAAGTGCGTTTCTAGAATCAGCTGCTCGACGAGCGTCCTCATTGAAAGAATTTCTATGTTCTTTCATTCTCCTGAGCTTAGTTTCCATGGCATGCAATCGTGTTCTAAGGTCATCCTCAGGGTTCTGCTGCTCATCAGTCACGAGTCGTCGAGTAAGGCATCCTTCTTCAAAGGAACTATTTGATTCATAGACCTAAAAGAGATACGAAAAATGGGAAAATAGGTGATAAAATGGCTATTCCGGCACCTACCAAGAAAATTGCACCGATAGAAATTCTTAATCTTGTGAAAAGATCTGATCTATTCTGTACAGTCAATACCCTCCCACTAAGTAAGTTACCATTTTCATCTTCTAATCGTACAGTTACGGTCGCTTCTCCTGTTTCTTCAGGGAGTAAACTTTGCCATATGATTTTAGTGGATTCCATAACTAAAGGTAATTTTTGAATAGAAGATAATCCTGGATTATCGTCTAACAATTGATTACAAGAGTTCACTCTAAGTTTGTATACACAGCCTGATGGACGGAAATCTGGAGTTTGAATTCTTAATATCAAATTAATAGGCTCTTTGCCATAATTTAAGATGTATGCAAAAAGATTAGCCTGCCCTACGACTAAATTTTCCATATCTACATCAAACCAAATATCATGATTAATGCCGGTATCGAGTTTCATCCTAAGGCGATCATGTAGTCTAAAAAAGGATGCACATTTATCTCGTGCCCTGATAATTAAACGATCCCAAGTTTCCTCACCGAGTTCAGGATGTCGAAATAATTCATCTATAATGTGAGCCGGCATCATGATTTCCAACTCTGACCTAAAATCGTCTTCATCTAGATAACCAGCCCTTCTAAGATGCAGGAAATGTAACAATTTTTCTTGTAATTCAGATATGTTATTACCTTCACTTACTTCGTGCTGGATAGAACTCAAGTATTCAGAAATTCTAATTGAAAGAAGAGGATCCACATGGGCACTAATTACATCACTAAATGGTCTTTTCAAAAGCGCTGGATGAATAGGAGGTGAAAATGAATCTAGCATCCCCCAAGTCTCACAAGTATTAAATCGAGAACGATTTGAAACCATGTATACACCATGGCCTGAAAGAAGAAAACCAGTGGAAAACGATAAAAGAACCGAATTACCACTTACAATATCTGAAAATTGAAGGCTGAAAATAAGAAAGACGCCAGATAGAAACATGAGAAAGGTGGAAGCTACAAGTTGTCTAAAAGAACCTTCAATTGTTTCTTTCATTTCGGCATATCCATGAGCGCTTTTAAATGTTAAACCTGTAGTTGTTAATTTTTGTGATTGAAGATTAAATATTCTCCTAGTAACGGAAAGTAACATTAGTAATAGACCTAAAAGCCCTAAATCAGCAATTATGAAGAAAAATGCGAGGTAATAGAAACCCACATCAATAGTGATTTCAAAAGGGAGGGCGGGAAGCACATGCACACTCCACCAATTGGGTGCTGAGCCACTAAAAGATTCACCTAAGCCATACAATAACATTACTAGTATTGGAAGTACTAATACAAATCTCATACCTCTACTTATGAACAAACGGTCTAATTTAACTAAATTACGCTCATATTCTTGAAGCTTTTTGATATTTTTAATATTGAGATTATTTGTATGTTCATTGGTGATCTTGGGACTTTCGGCAATTATATTAGGGGCCCCTGGAATATCAGATCCTGAAGTATCAAGTAATTCATCAAAAGTATTCTCTTGGATATCAATCATAGAACCTCACCTAAAAATTACTCCAACCTAACTATTACTTTGAAACTTAACTCACGAGAAAATTGAAATTCAGAATCATCACAATAGTACTTATTGGACTCTTTTCGCACCCTAGAACCTATACTAAGTCCCACACCATCTAATGTTTTTATTGCCACGCTACTCGAAATTATGAATTCAATTATTGAATCCACATTCTCAGGTAATGATGAAATTGGTAATAATATATTTCTCCCAGATATTTTCAAATCGCGATCAACCATAGGTATTAACAAACCTTCTTTATTTCTCTCAGGGTAACCAAGCATTCTATCTATTGATGCTTCTAATTCACTATCTATGTTATGTTCTAATTTACAAGCAGCAGAATCAACATCTCCTTCATACCTAATTACATCAGATAAAAGAATACGGAGTAGTTCTTCTCGACGCTTGATTCGAGATGCATGTTTGAACCCCAAAGAAGTCAGCCTACATCCCTTATAAGGAATATAAGTCAAATAATCACGGTTAGACAGACGCTGAATCATTTCAGTAGTAGATGCTGCACTAACTTCCATTAATTCTGCCAATTGTGTTGTTTTAACTATCGCATCTGGTTGATTAAAATGTGCCTCGAAAATTCTTTTGAGATACATCTCTTCGAATTCACTTAATTCTGACATTTTAAAATACCTCAACCAAATTTCGCAATAAATTCTGCTCTACAAGCAGGGCAGCGTGACCTAATAGGCCTCTTGTCAAGTGACACTCTAAGAGTTTGCTCACATTGAGGGCAAGAGAGTAAATCGCTTTCAGAGGATGATTCCAAGGTTAACGGCTCATTAATTCTGTCACCAGAATTCGGGGGATGAATTGGTGAATTATCGCTAATATCCTCTATTAAAGTAGGTTGAGTAAACACCATAGTACACGCAGGGCATTTCACAGAACCTTTGTGAGTTAAGGGGACATTTAGTCTTTGGTTGCAACCAGGGCAATGAATTTCTTTCTTTTCATCGGGTTGATTTGCTCTAGATATCCTAGTTCCTGATAACTTATTACGGTTCCAAGATGAAAAAGTCGAAGGAGTTTTGTGTGATACTACTCTAAATGCAACGAGAAATGTCATAACTATAGCAACACCAGATAATGCACCATATATTGCAGCATTAATATTGAAGGGAAGGTGAAAACTAGTACTAGTTCCAGAATCAACAATTACAGATGTTTGATTAATAGCATGTGCTTCTTCCATCATCCAGACAAATTTAATATCAGTTGTTTGAGAATATTCCCATGATAAAATTGTAATAGTGCCGGGAAATCTAGCACCAGCATCAATTGCAGGAATTGAATGTTCAGAAAATATAATATCATTTGCTATACCTACTACTCTTAGCGAACCAACAGATGAGCGTTCTGTACCTTTATTTTCAAGAATATAATTAATGAATACTGTGTCACCTACTGAAACAATATCAGGAGAAGTGTCGACAATCATTATCGAAGGCAGGATTAGTGGAGGAGAGATATCAAGGATTTTTTCTCCAACCCCCTGGAGAGACACCCAATTATCAGGAGTAACTGAAATTTTCAACCTACTAGCATCTGGGTGACCAAGATTGAAATGTAAGTTTCGTATCCCGGGACTTAAGTCCACCGAAAATGTTTGATAAAGAGAATAATCATTACCTGATTTCATTTCAATAGATACTATGACGTTACGATTTAACCCGGAACTGAGTGAAACTGAAGCTTCAAGATTAAGGCCGTCTTGGAGTGTCCAAAAAATTTGATCTATATTTATCACTATATCTTGAGATTCTTGTACATCTAGGTTAGATGTCCCATTTAGAGAAATATCTATACCACCATTAGAACCCAAAATTGCCCATTCAATTGATTGAGTTCCTGAACTTAATGGAGTAAAGGATACAGAAACTTCTCTACTTGACCCAGGGGAGATAATCACAGGATTGCCTAAAACAATTATATTCCCCTCATTTCTTTTTAATTGGAGTTGAACAGAATCGCTTGTTTCCCCTTGATTATGAACTAGTATCGATGCTGTGAGTTCATCTCCAACATGAGCGGGCTGACCGATTAATACAAGATTAGCATCTCCGGCAGAAGTGAAATTGACCGGATTAGGGCCGACTCGAATTTCAAGTATTTCATTCTCAAGAGTATCGTCAACTTCAAGTTTACAAAGAATAATTCCTTCACTTACTGGACCAAAAGAAATCTCTATTTCTGATAAGGATTGATTCCCTTCTAATATTCCAGAGTGGCCGCCATACCATTGTCCGCCGAATCCAAAGCTAAAACTCCATGCCGAATCTTCAGAAGAAAGATTGGAATTATATACAGGTATTATGAGGTTGATAAAGTCTCCATCTGAGGCAGATTGATTATCGCTACTTTGCATGGTATTACTGTCTAAATAATCTAATGACCAGATATTGCCTTCAGAAATATCGAAATCACTACCTTCAGCAGATGCAGCGCTAGTGCAACATATTAATAAAATTAGAAATAAGAATAAAACCGGCAGTGAGGGTACTGTAGTTCTTCTTGCCATTGGGGAATACTCGACAATAACAACCGTATGAATGAAACCCCTCTTTGAGGACACATAGTGACCTTTATTGATACCATCAGGTAGCCCCGAATACAATGGACACAGAACAACTGCTTGCTGTCTCGCCCGAAGACATGGCCAGAGCCCTACTTGCACGCAGACAATTGTTGAAAGAACAATTACCTACAGTGATTAGGACTTTAGAGGCAGAGGAACAAAAATTAACACCTAAAGCCAAAAAGGCTATGGAAAATAATAAAATAATTAATGCCAAAGTTAGTGACCTAAAAGAAAAAAGGAACAATGCTCAAAAGAAAGCAAATGAACTCCTCAAAGTAGTCAAGGAAAGTAGAACTAAACTTATGGAAGTTGATGGAATGATAAATCTTGACCCTTCATGGAAGAAAGAAAAAATGTTTGAAGAGATTGAAGAGATTGAAAAATTAATTGAAACTTCGGCTTTAGATCATAAAGCGGAAAGAAAACTTCTAGACAGAAGAAAAAAAATTATTGAAGTAAATGACAAATGGTTGAGAGAGAGGAGAGATTTAAATCCAGAAATGGTGACTTACATAAATGCGAGAAGAGAAATGAATGCGCTATTCCGTGAAGCAGATAAATCACATAGGAATATGCTTAATGGTGTTGAGAAAGCTCAACCCCAACATGACAAACAAATGAAAATTAGAAATGAAATACGAGAAATAAGAAGGCAATTAGACAGAGCGAAAGAACTATTTGCACAATCAGATAAAGCCATCAGCCACTGGGAAAGGAGGCTGAAACAAGGTTTTGGAGAATTAGATGGAGGTTTTAGTGATTTACTTGCTGCTCAAAAGAAGGTATCTGAAGGAGGAGATTCTTCATTTGCAAGAAAGAAAAGTACTAACAAGGTCAAGAAAGAAAAAATAGTCCGTAAACCTAAGGAGGAAAAAGAATGAATGATTCGGAATCAGACATAGGTCTCTTTTCAGATTTGGAAGAAATTGATCGAAAAGAAATCGAACAGACGGTTAGCGATTTAGAAAGACATGTTAGAACTATTGAAGAAGAACATGAATCACTAAGGGATGAAAGAAAAAATCAAGTTGAGATCGCTAAATCTCTCAGAGCCGCACTAGGAGAAATGGATGCAGTTAATGATGAAAGAAGGGGGTTGCTTAAAAAATTCCATAATGCTAGGAAATTAGCTGAAAAGGCCAGAGAAAAGAGAGACGATGTCAATCGATCAATACCACCGCCGACGAGTATCCTGTTAGAATGGATAGAGGACACCCATCAAAGATTAGTTACAATAGATAATGATTTAACTGCTGTACCAACTCTAAATCGAGAAATTGAAATGTTCAAAAGATTCTTTGAATTACAAGCAGCGTATACAAAAAAACAAGACTCGGAGATATATCATGCAGAATACAAGAAGATTCTTGGAATTATAAGAAAAACCGCAAAAGAACTCGACGCCACAAGGAAATCTGCTGGAAAGGAAAAAACGGAAACATCAGATATTGAAGGAGAGGGTCTTTTAAATCGGTCGGATGTTAGAAAATTAAGTAAAGAAATAAACAAAATAGATAAAGAATTAGATAAAATATCTGAGGAAAGAAAAAACATCAGAAAAGAGATAAAACGTATTCGGTCATATCTAAGGATAACAAGCAGTCGAGGAAAGCCAATTAAAATGTCAGAGGTAAAGGACCGTGCACAGAGTGGAGATTCCCTGAATACTCAAGAATTAGGGGCATTACTTAGGACAGGAGGGTTATCAGAGTTAACAAAAGATAGTTCAAAAATAGTAAAGAAAAGAGAACATAAGAAAACATCGGGTAAGAAACAGCACAGAAGACTCGGAGTAGCTAGAGGTGGAGCCAGATTAGGTTCACGTGCATCTAAACGTGATGACTAGAGCAGTAGCCCGTTTTATCACCCCCCTATGCCCTTATATGAGATTCTTAAGTCGGAGAATATGAGGGAGGCCTACTAATGATGGATTTTGATGAGGTGCGAACCGTTCTGACACCTAAAAGTGCATCCCTTGATGAAAAACTTTCAGTATTCAGAGAAGATAGAGACATCTGGAATGCAAAAGTTAAGAAATACCTGACAGAAAGAAACGAAATGAATCGCCAAGTTAAAGAATTAATTACTGAAGTTCAGAATCAGAAAATTATACGAGACGAAGCAAATAGTAAAGTTAAGGAATTAAAAATAATTCGTGCAGAAAGATCAACTGTTCTCAAGCAACGTCGGGCAGAGTTACAGGAAAAGAAACCTGCAAATGAACCGAAAAAACAAGAAAGGAAGGAAAAAAAGCGCAATGAAAGAGTGATTCGAAATGACATAGATAAAATGGACATGAGGTTTAACTATGGCCATTTTCAAGGCAAAGAGAAAAATTTCGAAAGGGAAATGAAAAAATTATATCAAGAATTGAAAAATATAAAGGCGAATAAAGTGGTAAATAAATTTTCTGATTTGGAAAAAAGTATAAGGAAGGCAGCAAAATCACAGGAAGAAGCTCACAAACTTGTTGAAGAGGCAGTAAATACTGCACAGGAATCTCATGACTTAATGATTGAATTATCGGAAGAGGTGGATCGGCTTAGAGCTAAGGCTAATTCTTCTCAAGAAGGAGTAATTCGATCAAAGAGAGAAGCGGATATGTTACACAACAAGTATGTAGTATCTTTGAGAAGTATACACTCAATACAAGATTTATTCAAAGCAATGTATGCACAGGAAAAGAACCTGGATGACGACTCTGGAAGCAGACTTGAGGTAACGGATTTAATGTCCAGATTAATGTCAGGAGATACATTATCTACTGATGAACTAATGGCTTTGCAGAGGAATTAATCTTCGAAAGGATAAGTTTTACCATTGCGGCTGTGAAGGATTTTTTTAACACCATCATCAAACATCAATACCCAAGCTGGTATATAGGCATATTCTGATTCGAGTGATAATGTATCTAAATCAACTCTCCACCATTCAAGCATAATTGATTTAACTTTATCTGTGGCTTCGGAGGACCTTTCTTTTTTCCTATAATCAAGTAATGGTTTGAGATTTTTCTTTAATGAATCAACAGCATGCCATTTCCCCTCTAATGGACTTAATTTACGTAAATTAGGAGAATTTTTGAGTACTTCATCACTATCAAATTGATAAATTTTAGTTGACCAAGGGTCTTCAATATATGACCAATTCTTAATGTCATTTTCAAGATTTGGTCCCGTCACTTCACCGGTGATTGACCATAATTTAACATTAATTAATACAGGTAAAGTGTTCAGCGTAGTTAATGACTCATTATCCAACCAATCGTTTATCTCAATTAATGGATTTAAAGTTACAGATTTATTACTTGAGACTTCTTTATGAGAACTAGTTGGATTCTGAATAACTTGAGAATGATCTTGTTTTTCCGAATTGACTATTAAATCACCTCGTAAAACCGCTTCTCCTATCCAACGAGATAATTTTTTTGGCCCCCAAGCATTAACTTTGAAATCTTCAGATATGTTTTCAAAAATATCAGGATTAAAATCCCTCTCACTAAGGATCCAATGGCGGTTTCCTGGTGCATCAATAGACCACCTTTCAATTTCATTCTTCGAAAGTGGGAGAATATCATTTTGAACATGCCAGACATAAACTGGAGATGAATCTGAATCCTCAAAGTCAAGTATCTTTTCAGCAATTCCTAGGCAACGGAAACCATATATCTGAACTGTTTCAGATACTGATTCTAATCGGACTGTCCTTGAGGCAAGGATGTCTCGAACAGTTTGTTCCATGTCCCTCCGGATTGTATCATCTCACTTCAAAAGAACGTCTCATACCAGAGAAAACAAGCCATTAGCGGGCTAAATTACTTTATTCAAACATTCGTGGAAAGAGAAAGTAACTCGCTCTGACCAGGATCTAATATACAAACCGCGCTAACCGGGAAAGGCTTAGCACAAGCTGCACCAAGTTGTCTGTTGACTAAGATGACTTGGTGCACAGTTATATCTGGATGGTTTTGTTTAATATCTGCGATATATGATTTCGGGCAATTTGCAGCGACTAATACCATACGGGCGTCGCCTTTCGAACAAGCACTTTTTGTTTGGCGCTGGCCGAATAGTAAATTTCCTGTGCTGATTCCTTGTTTTAATTGTCTTGCTAAATCCATCTTCAAACCCCTTATGCATCCTCTGGAATATAATATAAGTCTACTGCACCTGTTCCTAATGAAACTGGTTGACCAACAATAATGTTCTCAGTAACTCCCCGCAATTCATCACGTTCACCAATAATTCCTGCACGAAGAAGATGGGTGACTGTTACTTCGAAAGCAGACCTAGCAAGGATACTGTGCTTAGTACCGCTAACTCCGTGGCGGCCAATAGCACGTACTTCACCTTCACTAGTCATAACATCTGAGACCATGAGTAAATGCCTCACATCTACGTCTAAACCTGCTCCTTCAAGTGTTAGTATCATTTCATTGATTATCGCTTGTCGTGCGGCTTCAATACCTAAGTACTGATGAATTTCTGTAATATTATTCGTATATGTTCGCGCCCTATCTACACCAGCATACTCGCTAACTTTAGACAAGTTAGAGCCGATAGTAGAGATGTAATACTCTCCAGTATCTGCATCTGGACCCTGTACATTAGCTCTCATGATGTCTGGAAGGCCCTTTAGTCGTAACTTTTTGATTTTCTCTTCGAGCTGAAGGAGAGCAGTATAAGTTGGTGGATCACTCGCAAGAGTAGCTAAATCTTCTTCTTTAATTACTCCTGGTATAATTGTGAGAACCTTCGGTTTGTCATCTCTATCTGCTTTAACATAGAGTTTTAAAGCACGAGATAATTTATCTCTAACTTCTGCTCCATTCATTTTCTTTATGCGAAGATTACCGGCGCTTAATGAGAGACTGATATGACGCTGAGTAATATCTACATCAATACTAGCTATATCTCTAGTAGTAGTAGTTTCTAATCCCGCAGCAATTTCTTGGACCAACTTTTCGTTTGTTCTAAGTGGCTTGCCTTTAGCATTATTTTCATCAAGATAAATTCTCATTGTTGGTGTGTTAGGTACTTTTCTTGCATCAACAATCTCAATGATTCTTGGGAGACCTTGTGTGACGTTTACAGTAGCTACACCAGCATAGTGGAATGTCCTCATTGTCATTTGAGTACCTGGCTCACCAATCGATTGAGCGGTAGTAATGCCAACCGCTTCGTGAGGATCGACTCTAGATCTAAGAAGGTGCTGGTTAGCAGAAGTAATTACTTTCTTTGCCTTAGCAGGTGTCAATTTGGTTTCACCTCTAGCGATTAATGCATTAACTAAGTCATTAATTATTCTAGGAGTCATGCGCATATTCAGTTTTTTTGAAACATCTGTCAACTGAGAATATAATTCTAAATCCACGTCGACATCTCGGAGTATCTGAATTAATTTCGACTCTGAATCATATGCCTGTATAGGTAAAGCGGTCCTCTTGGAAGATCTTCTTGCCCTACCCTTCCTTCGCAATAATGTTTTATCAATCCTAGCAGCAGCTCTCTGAGCAGCTTTAGAGGACCCAGCCATTACTTCGAATATCTTAGCCGCAGTTCCAGAATCGGTTCCACAAATTTGTGCAATTTGTGAAGAGGTTAGGATCTTGACATCGTCCCATTTCTTATCATCTGCAAGTTTATGAGCATATTCCTCTTCAATCCCGAGATCCATTAATTTCTTTTTTGTTGCACTCTTAACTACCATCAATTAGCACCCCCTAACGCATCATCAAGTACTTGATTGACATCGAAAGGCTCTCCCTTTCTGCTTCTTGCAGGATCAACTTTATCTTCTCCGTATTCGAATTGGATAACTCTATTTGCAGTATTTCTTACAGAACGCATATCATCATTTGCTACTTTCAGGTCATCCATAGCATTAATCAATCGACGTTGCATGTATCCGGATTTAGAGGTACGAACTGCGGTATCAACAAGTGATTCTCGACCAGATACTGAAAGCATAAAGAATTCAGTAGGTTCGAGGCCTCTTTTGAAAGAAGACGAAACAAATCCTTTCTCTTTAGCACCCTTAACACCTCTCTGGAAGTGAGAAAGTACTCTCTCTTGGTAACCACGCTCTAGTCTCTTACCTCTAACCTTAGGTTGTCCTATAGAACCAGCCATCATTGCAAGGTTATCCATTGATCCCCTAGCACCAGATACCGCCATCAATACAGCCGAGTTGTCATCACCTAGGAATTCTTTCGCAACTTTTCCTGATTCTGCTTTTCCAGAGTCAAGTATATTCAAAATATTCTCTTCTAATGTTTCTTCGGCAGTGCGCCCAGGACGTGTTTCATATCTTCGACCATCTTTTCCAAATAGTTCAAGCTCTATATTTACATTATCACTAGCTACACGATTGATTTCAGCGATTTGGGATTTTGCTTCTGGAGGCAGATCTTCATCATCAATACCAGTAGTAAAGCCCATAGAAGTACATATTGCTATTGTCATCTTGGTCATTCTATTAATGAACTCAGCACCTATATCTGGTCCATGAGTTTGCACTACTGCGTCTAATAGTCTTCCATCTTCAGCACCAATACCTCTTTTATCAATAGTTCCAGTAACATTTCCTTCACTAACTCGTACCTGATCTCCTGAACGACTCATATATTCAAGATTGAAACCTGATGGAACGATTAAACTTAGAACTTCTGATCCAATGTAACCTTTTACTCCATCGATTTCTTTTAATTCTGGGAGGGGACCATCCCATCCAACAGCGCCAAGAATTTCCATTACTAATTTCTCAGGGAGGATTTTTTGCCCATGTGTTAGTAAGTAAGAACCAGAAATATGATCGTGTATTCCTCCTATAACTGAACCACCATATCTTGGAGTTATGATATGCTCCTGAACCCTCATGAGGATTTTAGCCTCTGCTCTAGCTTCTTCAGATTGAATGACGTGAAGGTTCATCTCATCCCCGTCAAAATCAGCATTATAAGGAGTACAATCCGCTAAATTGAACCTAAACGTTTTACCCTCCATAACTCTAATCTCGTGGACCATCATGGACATTCTGTGCAAAGATGGTTGTCTGTTGAATATAGTTACATCACCATCAATTAGGTGCCTTTCTACAACAACACCAGGTTTAGGGTTACCATCACGATCAATTGTGCTAAGTCTATCTTCTACATCTGTCTGATATGATTCACCAAAATCATTTTCAACAGACGGACTTCCACAGTGTGGACAGTTTACTTCAAGATGAGGAGGGAAGGCTTCATCAGGGTTAGAATGTTCCCAAACCCAGCGATTATGAATTAAAGCACGAGGATCGTCGAGAGGAAGGCTCTGTCCTTTCAATGAGCCTTCACTTTCTTCGCCTCTAAGATTATAAATAGTTTTTTCGAGATCTACGCCCCATTCTTCTTCGAGATCACCAATAGAATTTCGTCTCACTACACGTTTAAGTTCAAGACCTGGAAGGAAATTAGGTGCAGGGAGAACTTGATTTAGATCTCCTCTATAACCCGAATATTCTTCACCCGGGTCATCGCTTCCAGAGTTACAATCAGGATTCATACATCTAAAACCAGCCCAAATATACTTAGTTCTATCAGTTATTCTGACCCTTAGTGTATCACCACGAATAATGTAGTTAACACCCGGATGAAAATCAGGACCTCGGAGTATCATTTGACGCAGTTGTTCCCTGTTTCTATTCGTAACACGCACAGGAACTGTTAGTTCTTTAGCAGTTTTTCGAGGGATACCGACTTCGTTAATTCCAAGGTTAGGATCTGGAGATATCACCGTTCTGGCACAAAAGTTAACTCTCTTTCCAGATAAGTTGGAACGGAATCTACCTTCCTTCCCTTTCAAACGTTGAGTCAAGGTTTTCAGAGGTCTACCTGAGCGATGACGTGCAGGCGGTATACCACTTGTTTGGTTATCGAAATAGGTGGTACAGTGATATTGCAGAAGTTCCCACAAATCCTCAACAATCAGTTGAGGGGCACCGGCATCTCTATTTTCCCTTAATCTTTGATTAATTCTCAAAACATCAACTAACTTGTGAGTTAAATCATCTTCTGAACGGTCACCACTATCTAACGTAATAGATGGCCTGACTGTAATTGGCGGTACTGGCAGAACTTTCATGATTGTCCACTCTGGGCGGCTTGAATCTTTGTCCATTCCAATAAATAACAAATGATCATCAGGAATTCGTTCTAACCATTCTCTGATGTCTCTGGCATTTAATTTGTGCTCACCTTTATTTTCTTTCTTCTCCTTGAAAGTAGATGGTTTGTCAAGAATAATTTTACCTTGTTCTGAACCACAATGCATACAAATAGTTCTTTTCTTACTAGAGCACTCTTTTTCTATATCTTTAATTATCTTCTTAAATTCTCGTGAACCAACACCGTGTTTTATCATAACATCTTTAACTCTGTCACGATAATAATCTTGCTCAGATTTCTCAGGATCAAGAGGGTGCGAATTTTCTTGATTATGTAGCAATATGTTACTACAAGAATTACACGTTGATTTCAAAGACATTTTGATAAGATCAGTAAAACCAATGTGCATAATAGGAAGCTCGAGAGCTATGTGCCCAAAGTGGCTAGGGCATTCTTCGTGCTTATTACCACATGTCTCACACCTTACACCTGGATCGATTACACCCATTTTTGGATCCATCAAACCTTGCTTGTAAGCATGACCATCATCGCGATATGTGTCAGCAGTTTTTACTTCTACTGCTGACATTTTACGTATTTCATTCGGCTCCAATAATCCAAACTTAATTGATTGAATCCTTTTAGGGATTTTTGCTGCGTCTCTAGCACTCATCTTCGGTCCTCCAGTTCAAGTCTCATAGCGACCCCAAGACTTTTCATTTCGTCCAGAAGAAGCTTGAATGCATACGATGTTTGGACTGTATGTACATCAGCCCTATCACCACAATAAGGACAAACAGTAGTCCTGCGTTTCCAATCGAAGTACGCAATATGTCCGCATCCACGGGTGTTACAAACCATTAGATCCCAACCATCTGATTCATCGAGTAAGCGGTCTTTAATGACCATGGAAGCACCATGAGAAATCAAACAATCACGCTCCATTTCTCCGAATCTCAGGCCACCTTGTCGAGCACGGCCTTCCGTAGGTTGCCTGGTGAGAATTTGGACTCTACCACGACTTCTTGCGTGTAATTTACTACTTACTAGGTGATGTAGCCGTTGATAATAGATCACTCCGACAAACACCTCAGCTGGAAATTCTTCGCCAGTTTCGCCGCTAATCATCGTTTCTCGACCGGTGTGATTGTAGCCATTTCTTAGTAATCCTGAGCGAAGAGAATCTTCTTTCTCTCCTGTAAACGCTGTACCATCTATTTGACGGCCTTCCATAGCACCTACTTTCCCTCCAATCATTTCGAGAACGTGGGCTACAGTCATTCTTGACGGAATAGCGTGAGGATTAATCAGTACATCTGGAACAACACCATTAACTGTAAATGGCATATCTTTTTCATCTACAAGCCTACCAATGATTCCTTTTTGTCCGTGTCTTGAAGCAAATTTATCTCCTAACTCTGGAATTTTATTTGTCCTCAAGGTAATCCTGACCAGTCTGCCAGAATCTAACGACTCTGTTACGAAGACATTGTCAACCCATCCATACTCACCATGTCTAACCATCATTGATGACTCTCTACGTTCCTGAGCTTGGAGGAATGCTCCTGCTGACTCTTCAAGGAATCTAGGAGGACTTGTCTTTCCAACCAATACTTTCGAATCTGGAGAACCACTAGATAAAAATTCTTCAGGTATGGGGAGTCCATCTCTTTCAAGGTGCGAATAACTATTGAAGGATTTTAGACCTTTAATCTCATCTAAACCAGTACCTGGGACTTCAATCCTCTCTTCTTGCCCACCAGGGAACCTCTTGTTTTCCGCATTATAAGTTCTAATGAATGATGAACGTCCTAAAGAACGTTCCACAGATGCTCGATTCATCACAATTGCATCTTGCATATTATAGCCATGGTGGCTCATTATTGCAACAACGAAATTTTGACCACCAGGTCTTTGCTGGAATTTAGTGGATTTCATGGCTCTAGTGCCTACTATAGATTGCTGAGGGTAGTGCATAATATGGGCTCTAGTATCAGGACGTAATCTGTAGTTGGAGCTTGGAAGCCCTAGACTTTGCTTGACCATAGCAGTACCACCAGTAACTCTTGGAGTAGAGTTGTGCTCAGGATAAGGGACGAGGGCTGCACATACACCCAATATTAATTGAGGATCTATTTCAACGTGAGTGTATGCAAGAACTGTATTTTGCTTTGTTTGTTTTGAAACCAACTGTTCTAAATTTTCTTGGTAATAATTAAGAGGGACTGAAAACTCCTCGTGCTTTACCTCACCATTTGGCATTTGGACTTCTACATTCAAATGTGCTTCTTTTTTATTCTGTTTATCTCCAAGATTCACCCATTCAACCTTTGCAGGATTTATTGGACGGGAGTATTTGGGTGAGAATTCAGGTAAGTCGAAAGGACGAGGTGCAACAAGAAGATCTTCTTCTTCTTCAGCATCAATCCATTCTACAACTCCTGTGTTTACTAAATCATTAAACGATAACTCGCCATTTCTCAAGCCGTCAAGAATAGCTTTTGAAAGTACTAAACTACCTTCCTCTAGCACCAGTAATGGCCTTAGAATTCGCCCACGATCCGTATTGATGTATACATCCTTATTTTCTGAGTCATGGCGTATACTTACCTCTGATCTAATACGCCCTTGTCGGCGGCGGCGCTTAAACTGGGCAACTAATTTATTTGGTCGCTTGTGTAAACCAAAGATGTCCCCGTTTACGTGTATCCTAGAGCCATCCGCCCAACCAGCAGGTGAATCATCTACCCCTGCTTCTTTCAGTAATTCTTTCACTTCAGATTCGGGAACTTCTTCGGAAACATCAATCATCTGTGCTGCATTCTTAACTAGACCGCAATTTTGCCCTTCAGGGGTTTCATTAGGACATAATCTACCCCAGTGAGTAGGATGCAAATCTCTAGCCTCGAAATGTGGTTGGCTCCTAACTAGGGGGCTTGTAACGCGGCGCATGTGAGAAAGAGCCGCGAGGTATGTTGTTCTATCCAGTAACTGACTAACACCGGAACGACCGCCCACCCAGTTTCCTGTGGCTAAAGCGTGCATTATTTTTGAAGTCAATACATCAGGTCTGAGGCAAGCATTGATTTTTAATTCTCTCTTCCTGTTGTGGTGGCGCTCAAGTTGATATTTGAGGTCGCGCGCAAGTTGTTGTAAGCTAACACGGAATAAATCTTCAATTAGGTCCCCTGCCAAGCGTACTCTTTTGTTAGCATAATGGTCCTTATCATTAGGATCTCTATTGGTTATAGCCATTTCCAAAACTTGTCGGACGATTCTTCCCAAGAATATTGCTTTCTTCTCTCTTACTTCTGGAAGAGAACCTAGATGAGGGAGCAATTCTTTATCAAGCATATTTTGTATGCGTGATTCACGATATTCTTTTTGTTGCCCGTGAGCAAATTTCTTCTCCAACCACATAATTGCTTCTTCAGAGGTCTCTACACCATATTCTTCATTGTCTTTGACGTCATTTAAATTAGCAACAGTATACTTCATTGCTTCGACAGGACCTGCGATGGCAGCGAAGATTTCTTTGTCATTTTGCATACCTAGAGCACGCATGAGTAAAACCACAGGTATTGCTGCTGTACCCGCGCTAGGAATTTTAACCATAAGCATACCATCACGGCGTTTTTCAACATTCAGAGGCTTTCTCACACCATCTTTTTGCGAGAAAATCTTGGCCACTTCAGTTTCATGGGCGTATTTCTTATTCTTTTCAACTGTTACTCTATTAGGAGCTAGGTCTTCCATAGATATCAGTACACGCTCAGTACCATTGATGATGAAATATCCACCGGGATCCAATGGATCTTCGCCGAATTTCCTCAGGAGTTGATCATAATATTCAGCATCATCAGGTGACGTGTTAGGTGATAATTTCCTAGGTGAGTCCTGAGAACCTGCTATATTATTAGGGTGTAAATTACATCTTGCGGATCTAACCATTATCGGAAGGTTACCTATGTGGACCTTTCCTTCTTCAATTGTACCATGAGTTTGCCCTGGCTCAGGATCCATGTCGTCACGGTATATGATGAAATCCATGTATATTGGAGAGAAATATGTTAATTTACGAATTCTGCATTCCATAGGAGTTGCAGGGTGTTCAGCACCATTGGCCTCCCTAATTGTGGGGTTACCTAAACGGAGCCCTTTCAAACGAACATAAATCTCTTTATCGAGAACGTCAAGTTTTATCGCTCCACCTTCGGCCTTCCCGCCAGGAATTTCATCTACAGCATCATCAGCCCCAACACGTATGTTTCTTACAATTTTTTCCATACGGCTAAGACGGCCTTCTCCACCTAATATTGTGTCATTGTAAGACATAAGCTGGTGATTGACTAAACTTCTAGTTTGAAAATAACTCTCTACAATTTCCTTCATAATATTCAACTCCTCAAGTAGTCTCCACAATTAGTCTGAATGCAGTACTAGATCCAGCAGATTTACTGTATCTAATAACTTTGACAATCCTGTTAGTTAACCAACCAGCAGGGAGTTCAGAATTATTTATCTCTTCGACTTCTTTAATTGCTTGAATAGCAGGGTCTGTGATTAGTATTTTTGGCAATAATTCCTTGGCTAACCTAATAGTACCATCTGATTCGGTTTCAAACAGGTCCCAAGGTGCGAGTTGAGTTTCTTCTTCAATAGCTGGAATCAACTCATGATGAGGGACTAAGAAATGATTTAGCACGTTGAATCTGTCGTCGCCCTGAGGAATATCGTCATCAAGTATAGATTTCCTAGAAATTGTAATTCTCCCACTACGGCTTCTCTTCCTTGAAGCCATTTGTTCACGGATAATACCCATTATATTTTCGAGTTCGTCATCGCCTGTTTTCAAGTCAACCTTCTTAGCGACTTGGTCAACAGTCATTCTCTTGATTGCATCCATGTTTGCGTCGTCAGCAAGTTTGTGAGCATGTTCCTCAGATACGCCCAGTTCCATTAGTCTCTTTTTTGTTGAACTTTTTACTGCCAAATACACACCACCTTCCAACAAAAAACATGGGCTTGCGAGCCAGAAAAGAACATTTGAGGGGGGAGTTACCCTCTATTATCAAAAGTATTATTTGACCTTGTTCTTGACTACGCCACAGGCCCATAGCATATGCTGGGCTGTCGTCGGACTGAGGGGGCATTTATGAACCTAGTGGTAAAGGCATGGCTGCCACTGGACTGGGGGTGCAGGTTAGGAGGTCCCAATCAGCAAACCTATAACAAGGGGGGCAATGATAAAGGTTTGGAAAAAAAAGGGGGTTTTAGGTATAAAAAAAGACATTTTATCATCTAATAAAAATAAAACTTCAGTATTTAATTCTAAAGATACTTTATTTGATCTGGATGGAGATCATACTATTGAATTATTGGTCCCTAAAACAGTTTATCCGCCTAGAGAAGACTCGAAATTATTACTAGATTGTATCAATAGTTTGAATGGCCCGAACGGGAAAGCGTTGGAAATTGGTTGTGGGACCGGAATAATCAGTATAGCTCTAGCGAAAAAAGGGTGGGAGGTGGAGGCAATTGACATCAATCCGTATGCAGTAATTTCAACAAAAGAAAATATTCGTCGAGCCTCGGTTGAAGACTTGGTATTAGTTAGCGAAGGCGGACTAGGAGAAGAAGAATTTTCAATACCTGAAGACACAAAACTAATCGTATGGAATCT
>Ga0114993_10000130_pt1 | contig 79955 bp, 66 predicted proteins | sample ArcticOcean_MG_C_FD_87042 | JGI IMG/M metagenome (GOLD analysis project Ga0114993, IMG submission 87042) | Marine microbial communities from western Arctic Ocean - ArcticOcean_MG_CB2_150 | ecosystem: Environmental > Aquatic > Marine > Oceanic | place: Arctic Ocean: Canada Basin | collected... | reverse complement strand
TACCGCTTTTTTTCTGGCGGCTGACGATACGCGTGCGATTCGTGGCAAGTCGATCGATGTGTATTACGGGCAGGACCTGCGGGAGGCGTGATTTTCGGCGATTTCCCGCAAAGAAGAAAAGGCATATTGAAACGTCGTCTTGTCCGTCTCAGGGTTTCCATAAAGTCCTGCAAATTAACAAGTTGACCATCCCCCCCCTGCTTTCTTCTGGATCCATTCAAGACGACATACAAAATGGACAGACGCAGAGAGCCCCTGCCGTTTCAACCGCAATTTTTTTCTTGACTTTTTGGCGGAGATTAACTATAACAGTTTGAAACATCGCGATGCTGATGCACCACTGATGGTTAGGAGTGTGTCGGTTTCACCTAACAAACGACACTCGCAACGTACAGTTGCGGGAGAACTCGAAGGAGTCAAAAATGATCAAGCAAATCCAGACAGTAATTGCAGCCGTGCTCATGCTCGGCATCGTGAGTCAGGTTCAGGCACACACAATCACCGTGGACTCGACAGGAACATTCGGTGGTGGTAATTATACCATTTATGGTCCTACCAATCCAGGTGATTTTGCTGCGGTTGCTCACGGAAGTGGGCCGGTCACAGGATCCATCGAGACTGGTGCGTATTCTCTGGTACCCCAGCACGGTGCAGCAGGCAAGGCGAGCATTCAATTCGAAGTCGATGCCGCCGGCCTGATTCAAAACATTGTGCCAGCCATCTCCGCGGTGGGTGAGGGAACCAGCACGCTCCTCGCCACCCCGATAAACATTGAATCGTGGTTGGTAAACCCGAGCAACGGGCAATGGGCAATTTTCGGCGGCGGCGGTCCGGTCCATCATGGTTATTGGAGTATTTCCTCACCCGTAGTACCTGATGGGCATGGAGTTGATCTTCTCCCAAATGACCCTGGCGCGTCGTACGACATTCATAACTTCGCGGCGGCCCATCATATCAGTTTCCGTATCAACGAAGACGCCAGTATCTCAATCACTCACGAGGGCGCCGGCACGGGCTCTGTCACTAACGGCGTCTACACGATGGTTACGGATGTTGGTCCTTCTATAGTGCTGCCGATCTACCCGGATGCGGACGCGAGATTCCGCTACTTGCAATCGCAAGGCGGCGGGGCTGCCGGTGCACAGGGGCCGCAAGGCAAGCAAGGTGATGCTGGTGCTGCTGGTGCTGCCGGTGCTGCTGGCGACACCGGTGCGGCCGGTGCGGCTGGCGATGCTGGTGCGGCTGGTGCGGCTGGTGCGGCTGGTGCACAGGGCGATGCCGCCCCGTGCACACCATGTGACGACGTAGTCAACGCGGCAGTCGAATTGGCCTGCACGGCGCTGGGTATCAGCCCGGCGACCAATTTGCAGCAGCTTCAGGATACTGCAGCGTCCATCGTTGCTACGTTGCTGATCAGCGCCAATATCTGCGATTCGACGAACTGCGATATCAACGCCGGAATCCAGGCTGCCATCGACGCCAAACTCTAATCCGTACGGACGATACTATTTAGAGAAAGCACGGAGCCTTCGGGCTCCGTGCTTTTTTTTATTCTACGCGGTGCCGGCAGTATTGTGCGTACCGCTCCCCATCCGTGCCCCGCCCAAAAAGAGTTGTGCCCCCCCCCGGCACCGAACTTAAATGGCGCTACATTTAACCTTTAGCGCCATTTTTTGTGGTTCAATTCGCCGAGCGTTGAGGCGATCTGCTGACGATGACTTACGACTTACCAACGGGGAAAGTACCCTAACCCGGCTATGCATCACACGCCGAGACAACGATTCACGCTGATTGAACTACTGGTAGTCATAGTGATCATCGCCATCCTGGCATCGATGCTGATGCCGGCAATGCAGAGAGCGAAAAGCACGGCGAGGCTCGTGCACTGTATCAGTAACACCAGGCAACTGGCGATCGCGGCGGGCGGCATTTACCCAAACGACAATGACAGGATCGTTGTCCCAGGGGTCGCGCCGGGGCCGACAACGCGCTTGTACACGGGGGCTGTGCGGGATCAGGGCATGTATGGCGTTGGTGGAACGCATGGTTACTCGGTTTCGTGGCTGGAACTGATCCAGGATAAAACGGTTGATCTGTCCGCCAACCGGGCCGACGAGGTCTATGACATCGCCTATTGCCCCGATGACGAATCCCATGTCAACCCGTACGGCAAGAAAGGCTGGTGGTTCGGTTTCGGGTACGTTCGACAACAGTCGTATGCGTTGAACCACAATTTCACCAACGCCCAAGGCATCCATCTTCCTGCCCCCAGGTATTTGAACTACGTAAGGATAACCAGGGCCTTAGTCCCGAACGAGACAGTGCTGATCGCGGAAACACACTATTCCACAGTGTGGGGCGCCAGGCCTCATTTTCTCTCGACCTGGCCGGGCATATCACGAACGGCGAATCACGGGGCGCTGGAGGTGATGACCAATGAACCGCAGAGCGTATGGCCCGATGTAGGGGCTATCAGCTTGCCACGCCACGGAGGCAGGGGATTCAATGTCGCATTCACAGATCTCCACGTCGAGTTCATCGAACACGACGGGCGGGCGAACTCCCCGTGGAAAAACCCGACCTCCTCGGCAGACATCGCCGAGATGGAAAAGCACTGGTTAGTTGATTACGAGTGATCGGCACAGGGCCTCCTTGGATAGTGGATCAAGGGCAAACGTTGGTCCGTCAGCCACCGCCAGGATCTCGAGGAAGTTCTGCCCCGCAGAATACAACCACAGGTCACGGAGGAAACCGAAAAGTTTGACGGTTTCCACTCTTCGTTCTATCGGTCGATTTTTTGATTCCTGTACTCCAAAATTCCCTTACCCGCCTCGGTGGGTACCTGTTCCGTTGCCGCGTTCCTGCAACTGACCTATATTCAAGTTGAATTGCGTTTTAAGAAACTTAAAAATGCTTGCATCGTTATGCCGACTCCCTCTACTTCCAGTCACCAACACCTGACGCTTCGCCAACTCATCAATCTGGCGGCGCCGATGGTGCTGTCTTTTGTCATGATGTCGGGTGCTGCGCCGATCGTCACCGGGGGTGTTGCCTGGAAATTCGGGCCGGAAGGCGAGAGCCTGCATCTGTCGGCATTCCTGGTCTGCTTCATGTCCGCGCTGCTGCTTTACAGCCCGGTTTTCGTAAGCCGCGAGATAGCGATACGCACGGTCACCGACAGCGCCTCGAAGCGGCAGTACTTGCGGTTTTTCATGGCCGTATCGGGGACATGCTCGCTGCTGGTGGTCGTGATGTCGCAGATGACCCCGCTCAATGTGTTTTTTTATGAACGACTCGTCGGTATCGATTCATTGACGCGCGAGCTGGCATGCGAAGGGCTGATCTACTTTATGCCGCTGCCGTTCCTGATCTCACTGCGCAGCTACTTCCAGTCGCGTCACATCAACCAGCGAACCGCCTGGTACAACGGTGGCGGCACGGCGGTCAGGCTGATTGCCATGGCTGTCTTTGTTTTCGGTTTCGCTATACACATGCCCGACATGACGGGGCCGAAGCTCGGCGGCTTGACATTCTTGATCGGCCTCAGTTTCGAAACGCTGTTCGTGTTTGTGGCGGCGCATAGCCACCGGCTGCCGGTCGGCAATGCAGCTGTCAGTACGGGAACGATGCTGAAGTTTGCCGTGCCTTTGATCCTTTCAGCAATCACCCAGATGATTATTCCGATGTTGTTGATCCGGCTGCTCGCCGTGACCACGTATCCCGCGGAAGGCCAGGCCGGCTACGACCTTATGCGATCGACCCTGTGGCTGTCGCTCAGCATCATGTACGCGATGCAGCCGACGATCGTCAGCTGCGCAACATCGCGCGAGAACCTGCAGCTGCTGTGCCGGGCCTCGACAGCGCTGGCAATATTTGTTGCATGTTGCTTCACGCTCGTCGCGTTCACGCCGCTGCATCGTCTGCTGTTCGTCGAGCTGATGGACCTCGACAATGTGCTGATCCAGACGTTGCTCTTCGATGCGCTGCCGTGGGCCACGGTGCTGCCGCTGATCGTGATGGTCGACGTCTTCCTCGTCTCGCTGCACATGCGCGCCGGTTCGACCCTCTGGGTGTGGGCCAGCAGGACATGCGGTCTCGTGGTGCTGTTGCTGATCGTAGGCCTGGCGGATCTGTCGGCATTCAACGGCGTCAAGCTGGTCGTGTTCGCCGAAATTCTGCATCACCTCACAGCCGTCGTGCTGTTGTCGATAGGCATACTAAAGCAAGGCATCGAACGTTCGCTGCATCGGGGCACGGTAGCGGAGTCGATGGCGTAGATTGCTCAATCCAGCCTTGCTTTCAGCTAGGTCTCACAGATGCGATATAACTCGAACATCGACTGGATATCGATCCATTCATCGGCAGCGTGAAGATTGCCGACCTGTGGCCGGGTCATGATCACCGGGATGTCGTGCTCGCAGATGAAACGGGCGTCGATGCGGCCGGTGATCGACCACCAGGACGTTGTCGGTGCCGCGGAACAACAAGTTCAGGATAGGCGCCAGACGACCGCCGTAACTGTCGGGCCAGTGGATTTCCCCTTCGAGCACCTGCCGCTGCTGGGGGTTGCCGAAGAACAGCGATAGCAGATTGGCAACGAACACCACCTGCGGTCCCAGAAAGCAGGCAGCCTGTCCACAGCGTCATTTCGACCGGTGGCACCATTGTTGTTTGCGTAGTGTGCATGTTACAGGTGTAACGATACATGCGTGCCAACTACGATCTACACCCGCAGATACAGCCGGTTCACCAGCAAGCCGCCCAGATGTTCGGTTGCGGCGTTCTCGACAAAACCGCGAGCGACGAAGGCCGGTGCCAGGTTCGGCAAAGCCCGCGGCTGCACCCCACAGACCAGCCCAAAGAAACTGTAGAGTATACGGACAACAGCACGCCGCCAGGCCCGTGACAGTGGGCCCCGACCTGACACATCGAAGTCGTGAAACAACCAAGCCCCGTTGGGTGCCAGGCAACTGTCAAGCCGGTCCATTACCGGCGCCAGCTCGGAAGGCGCGAAGCAATCCAGAAAACACTGGGTGCAAACGAGATCAAAGACCTCGTCCCCTGCTATTTGGTCCCAGGAACCATGACGAAATGTCACACGTCCAGCGTCGTCTGCGCTGAGACGGGCGGCAGCGCGGCTCAGCATGGCTTCAGATGATTCAACATAAATAACTGATGAAAAGCTATTTACAGCCAGAAATTCACTGAGAAAACGCCCTGTCCCGCCGCCGATCATCAGAACCCGTCCGCGGGCTGGTAGAGCATCGAGCAGGGTGCATTGTGAGGCATGCAGCACCCCGCCGAAAGCCATTGTTCCAAGACCATCGTAGACTGATGCCAGGCGATCGAAGTTGTTCATGCAAACGGGGCGAAGGTTTGATGTTTCGTCTTTTCAAATTATGATAATACATGTCTTCGTATGCACAAGGCACGATAACGGACTAATGTCATCTTTCCGGAACACATCATATGCAAGATACACCCCGATCAGGCTTCGACGTCGACGATATCGAGACCAGGGAATGGCTCGAGTCACTGGAGTGGGTCCTCGAGAATGAGGGCCCCGAAAGGGCTGCTCATCTGATCACGCGCCTCGAATCGCTGATGGCGCGGCGCGGCGCCCCGATGCCCGCCGGCTCACGTACGCCCTATGTCAATTCCATCCCGGTCGACCAGGAGCCACAGCATCCCGGTAACCGCGACATCGAGCGGCGCATCAAGAGCATCGTGCGCTGGAACGCCATGGCAATGGTCGTGCGGGCCAATCGCCACAACACCGACGTCGGCGGGCATATCTCGACATACGCGTCGGCTGCAACGCTGTACGAGGTCGGGTTTAACCACTTTTTCCAGGGGCCTTCCGAGGACCACGCCGGGGACCAGGTGTATTTCCAGGGGCACGCCTCGCCGGGCATCTACGCCCGGGCCTTCGTGGAAGGCCGCTTGAGCCAGCAGCAGCTTGAAAATTTTCGGAGAGAATTACAGCCCGGCGGCGGACTCTCGTCGTACCCTCATCCCTGGCTGATGCCGGATTTCTGGGAATTCCCCACCGTCTCCATGGGGCTGGGGCCGATCATGGCGATTTATCAGGCCCGTTTCAACCGCTATCTCGAGGACCGCGGACTCAAGCCTGAGAACGGCGGCAAAGTCTGGGCCTTCATAGGCGACGGCGAAACGGACGAACCCGAGTCCCTGGGCGCCATCTCTCTGCCGGTGCGCGAGCAACTCGACAACCTGATCTTCGTCATCAACTGCAACCTCCAGCGACTCGACGGCCCGGTGCGCGGCAATTTCAAAGTGATCCAGGAACTCGAAGCAGCGTTCCGCGGCGCCGGCTGGAACGTCATCAAGGTGATCTGGGGTTCGGACTGGGATCCCCTGCTGGCAGCGGACAAAAGCGGTGCGTTGATCAAGCGCATGGACGAAGTCGTCGATGGGCAGTACCAGAAGTACAGCGTTTCCGACGGCGCTTTTATCCGTGAGGATTTCTTCGGCAAGTCTCCGCAGCTGCTCAAGCTGGTCGAGCACCTCGGCGACGAAGAGCTGCGCAAGATGAACCGCGGCGGCCATGACACACAGAAAGTCTATGCCGCTTACAAGGCCGCCGTCGAGCACAAGGGCTCGCCCACTGTTATTCTGGCGAAGACTATCAAGGGGTACGGTCTCGGGGAATCCGGTGAAGGTAAGAACATCACGCACCAGCAGAAAAAGCTCAACGAAGAAGAGCTGCGCCGCTTCCGGACCCGTTTCGGCATTCCGATCAACGACGATGACGTGGCGGAAGCCCCGTTCTATCGCCCGCCGGACGACAGTCCGGAAATGATTTACCTGCACGAGCGGCGGCAGGCGCTCAACGGCTATATTCCGGCACGCCAAGTCCGTTGCGAGCCCTTGATGGCACCGCCCGAAAAGTTGTTCTCGAAGTTCTATGAAGGCAGCGGCGAGCGAAAGATCTCGACAACCCGCGCTTTCGTTGATATTCTCGAAAAACTGCTGCGCGACAAGCGGCTCGGTCAATACATCGTGCCTATCGTACCAGACGAGGCACGAACCTTCGGTATGGACAAGCTCTTCCGCCGCGTTGGCATTTATTCGCACGTCGGGCAGCTATACGACCCGGTCGATTCCAACGAACTGCTGTACTACAAGGAAGCAGTCAACGGGCAGATTCTCGAGGAAGGCATCACCGAGGCCGGCTCGATGTCGTCATTCATCGCGGCGGGCACCGCCTACGCAACGCACGGCATCAATACGATCCCGTTTTTTATCTACTACTCGATGTTCGGCATGCAGCGCATCGGCGACCTCATCTGGCTGGCCGGCGACATTCGTGCCCGCGGCTTCCTGCTCGGCGGGACAGCGGGACGCACAACGCTCAATGGTGAAGGCCTTCAGCACCAGGACGGCCACTCGATCGTCTTCGCCAGCGCCGTCCCCAACATGATCACCTACGACGTCACGTACGCCTACGAGCTGGCCGTGATCATCCGCGACGGCATTCGTCGCATGTACCAGGAACAGGAGAATGTCTTCTACTACCTGACCCTGGAAAACGATCCGTATGTCATGCCGCCGAAACCCGACGGCGTCGACGAAGGCATTCTGCGCGGCATCTACAAGCTCAAGCCGGCCGCCGGCAAAAAGGCTAAGCTCAAAGCGCACCTCTTCGGTAGTGGCGCCATCACCAACGAAGCGCTGAAAGCCCAGGAGATTCTGGCCGAAAAGTATAATATCGCAGCGGACGTCTGGAGCGTCACCAGCTACAACGAACTTCGCCGCGACGCCCTCAACGCCGAACGCTGGAACCTGCTGCATCCCGAAGAAAAACCGCGCGTGCCGTTCATTTCCGAGACCCTCGAGGGTGAGGACGGCGTCTACGTTGCCGCTTCTGATTATATGAAAACTCTGCCGGATGGACTGCGCCAATGGATTCCCGGTGAATTCATTTCTCTCGGGACCGACGGATTCGGCCGCAGTGAGACCCGCGAAGCTCTGCGCGATTTCTTCGAGGTCGACGCCCGCTATATCGCCGTCGCCGCCATAGCCGCCCTAACGCGTGCCGGCAAGTTGCAGCCGGCTGACGTTTCGGGCGCCATCAAGGACCTCGACATCGATCCCGAAAAAGTCAATCCGATGATCTCATAACCCTTTGGGAAACCTCGTGAGCCAAGAAATTAAAGTGCCAAGCGTAGGCGAAGGTATCGAGTCTGTCGACATCGTCGAAGTTCTCGTCGAACCCGGGCAGAAGATCGAGATCGAAGAACCGTTGATCGAGGTCGAATCAGACAAGGCCGCCGCCGAAATTCCATCTCCGGCAGCCGGTGTCATCGACAAAATCCTGGTCCAGGCAGGTGACACCGCTACGGTCGGTCAGGTGTTCATGACGCTGACAGTCGACAACGCCGAAACCGCGGCAGCCGAGCCGGCAGCCGCGGACGCTTCGCCACCCGAACCCGAGACGCCGGCACCAGTTGTGGAGTCCGCAAAACCGGCAACGCCACCAGCCGCGGCGAAACCGCCACCAGTCTCCAGGCCCGCCGCACCTCTGCCCTCACAAAGCGATGGGAAGTCGATCCCGGCATCACCATCGGTCCGACGGTTCGCGCGTGAAATCGGTATCGACGTCGCCCAGGTCCCAGGCAGCGACAAGACCGGAAGAATCTCGATTGAGGACGTCAAGGCATATTCGCGTTCCGTCAACGTCGGTGGACAAACGGCTCCAGCCGCCGCACCTGCCGCCAGGGCTTTGCCGGATTTTGCGAAGCTCGGCAGCGTGCACAGTGAACAGATGAGCGGCATTCGCAAGGCCACAGCCACACACATGAGCTATTGCTGGTCGACGATTCCGCATGTCACCCAGTTCGACGAAGCGGACATCACCGAGCTCGAGCCGCAACGCAAACGCTTCGGCAAGTCGGTGGAAGCCGCCGGCGCCAAACTCACGATCACTGCAATCGCCATCAAGGTGCTGGCCGCGGCGCTCAAGAAGTTCCCGCAGTTCAACGCCAGCGTCGATATGGCGAATCAGTCGATCGTCTACAAGGACTATTTCAACATCGGCGTAGCTGTCGACACGGATCGCGGGCTGCTGGTGCCGGTCATCCGGGATGTCGATGGGAAGAGCGTCCTCGACTTGGCGATAGAACTCGGGCAGGTCGCCGAACGCGCTCGCGACCGTAAGCTCGGTGCCGACGACATGCAGGGCGGTTGCATGACCGTGACTAATTTGGGCGGTATCGGCGGCATTGGCTTCACGCCGATTGTCAACTGGCCCGAAGTAGCGATCCTCGGCATCGCCCGCGGCAGTATGCAGCAGGTCTGGCGCAACAACAGCTTTGCGCCGCGCCTGGTCCTGCCGCTGTCGTTGTCTTATGACCACCGCGTGATCGATGGTGCCGATGGTGCCCGCTTCCTCCGCTGGATCGCCGAGGCGTTAGAGAATCCGTTTGTCATCTCGTTGGAAAGCTGAAGCTTCAGGCGCCGGCCGTTGCCGGCGCCGCAACAGTTTCCAACAGCAACCATCAGATCCGCAGGGGGGTAACCGTGGGACGCCCAGTCACCTTGTTCACCGGCCAGTGGGCCGATCTCAGTTTCGAGCTTATTTGCGCCAAGGCAAAGAGCTTCGGGTACGACGGTCTGGAGCTGGCGTGCTGGGGTGATCACTTCGAGGTCGACAAGGCGGCGACCGTCAAGTACTGCAAGGAGCGCTGGGAAATCCTGATGGACCACGGGCTCTCCGCTTACTCGATTTCGAATCATCTGGTCGGCCAGGCAGTGTGCGACAACATCGACGACCGGCACAAACTAATTCTGTCGCCGGAGATCTGGGGCGACGGCAAGCCCGAGGGCGTCCGCCGGCGTGCCGCCCGCGAGATGATCCGCACCGTCAAAGCATGCCGCCGCTTCCTCAACGCCAAGCCCGGCCGCAAGAAAAGCGACCGGGACGAATTCCCCGGCGTTGTCAACGGCTTCACAGGCAGCAGTATCTGGCACAGCATTTATGCGTTTCCGCCAACCAGTCAGGACTATTGGGACAAGGGGTTCGATGACTTCGCAAAGCGCTGGACGCCAATTCTCGACGCTTGCGAGAAAGTCAACATCAACTTCGCCCTGGAAGTGCACCCGACGGAGATCGCCTTTGACATCGCCTCTTCGGCACGAGCTTTGAAGGCGGTAAAAAATCACAAGCGGTTCGGGTTCAATTACGATCCAAGCCACCTCGGCTATCAGGGCGTCGACTACGTGCGCTTCCTGCGCGACTTTGGCAAACGCATCTTCCATGTGCACATGAAGGACGCCTGGTGGGGCCACGGCGACGGGACGGTCGGCGTCTTCGGCGGCCACACGGACTTCGGCGACGCCGCCAGAGCCTGGGACTTCCGCTCGGTCGGCCGCGGCGACACCCGGTTCGAGGACATCATGGTGGCACTGAATGACATCGGCTACAAAGGGCCGTTGTCGATCGAGTGGGAGGACGCCCGCATGGACCGCGAGCACGGTGCCACGGAATCCTGCGCCTACGTCAAAAAACTGGACTTCTCAGCGTCAGCTATCGTCTTCGACGCGGCATTCGCCGAATAACTACAGACACGACGATGCATAAAAATGGCGGAACCGCGTCATCACCGACACACAGATCGCTCTCAGCTACCGCAACAACAACGCTTCCGAATCTTCGGCACCAAAGGATCGTTGGAATCGCGCCAGGATACAGCGGAAAAACTGATCGTGCGCCGCGGGGAACATGACGAAGTTTACTGGACCGGCACCAACTGCACCTTTTTTCGGCGAACGACGGAAGTTACCAGCGTATCTCCGCCGGACATCACGAAGACTTCTTCGGGGCCCTGCACATTGCCGACATGGGCAGTGACGCCCATTACGGCCAGGCCGAGAGTGTTATCGCTTCCAGTCGATGTCGCGACCGGTCTGGACGATGCCGGTATCGCGCATAGCCGCGATGTAGTCGGGCACGGTCTCGAACGTGAAGGTGTATAGCTGACAACTGACATCGGTCAGTTCGATGGGCCAGGTCCGATCGTCCGGCCACTCGGTTGTGTCCAAACGAAATTCGGCAGGACCGGCAGACATCTCCCCCTTCACAGTTTCAAAGAAAAACTCATGGCAGTCGGCGTCGGCACCGCAGATCTTACCGAACTTGCCGTCGATGAAACCCGGAATGCTGAGCAGAAACTGGTCGTCGTCCTGGATGCCGCGGACGCAGAGCAATGAATACGCTTCGGACTTGCCCTTCAGGCGGATGGGATTGAAGCCAGCGCCCCAAACGTGCAACCCCTGATTGCGCTGCAGGAAAGACTCGCTGACCATCAACATATTGCCAGTAGCCTTGGACTCGACACGCTTGGCTATATTGACATGATCGCCGATGATAGTGTACTCCATGCGGTCTTCGGAACCGATGTTGCCGGCAATGAATTCACCGCTGTGCAGACCAACCCCCATGACGAACGCCTGGACGGCGTGGTCGATGATATTGCGGCTGAAAGCAACTATCGCATTCTGCATGCGCAGGGCGCAGGCCAATGCGTGGGCGGTGTCACCCTCGACAGCAAGGGGCGCACCCCAAACAGCCATGATCGCGTCGCCACCGAATTTGTCGACCGTTCCCTGTTCGTCGAGGATGATACCGACCATCACACCGAAATACTCGTTCAGGCACTTGATGGCTTCGCGCGCACCGACTTTCTCACTTAGAGAAGTGAAGCCGACAATATCGCAGAACATGACACAGCCCTCTCGCAGCTCACCGCCAAGCTGCACATCCTCGTTCATGACCTGCCGTGCCACGGTCGGCGAAAAGAAGCGCTGCAGCTGCGACCGCCGATTCGCTTCGACGGCAACGTCGCGCATGAGCTTGGCATTGCGCAGGAACAACGCGGCTTGCACGGCAATACCGACCAACATATTAAGATCCTTGCCCTCGAAAGGAGCGCTGATGCTGAAGTTCTCGATCTGTACGACCCCGAATATCTCATCCTGGCAGATCATCGGCACGCACATCACAGAGTTGATCTCCTGAGCGATAATACTCACGGCCTGGCCGTAATGGGCGTCACTGTCCATGTCGGCAACGAGCAGGGCCTCGCGTTTGGTAAGAACGTCCTCGAGAACGGTACGGCTGACAGTGATTTCGCTGATGCTCTCGCATTTTCCGTCGCGCGTCTTGACATGGGAAATCTGCATGTCGTCAAGGTGCTGCCCAGTCATCACGAAGGCTCGGTCGGCTTGGGGAAAGACGGTAAACAGGCAGTCGATGACTTCACGCAGCAGTTCTTCGTCCTCGGCGGCAGAAGTCAGCGCCTGGGCTACCTGGTAGAAGATATCAAGGCGCTTCTGCAGTTCGATCTCCGAGTTGGCCAGCCGATCCAGTGTGATTGGATCGAAGTCACCGTCTTCGCCCTCTCCGCAAAGCACCGGGTAGTAGGAGGCGTCCATGGAAATGGACCTGCCGAGACTGCTATTATCGTCGAGGATGAAGCTGCTGGCGTAGGTGGTCTCTTCCGTGGTCGATTCGTATTCAATAAAGCGCAGACTGTAATGGCTGACATTGACGATGTCATTGGTGGCGAGCCGGCGCGTGCCCCTGACTTGCTCGCCGTTGACGAAGGTGCCGTTGCGGCTCTTCATATCCTCGACGACGTAGCAGCCGCCGTCCTCGAACAGGCGGCATTGCCTGCGAGACATGCCGGCGGCAGCCAGGACTATGTCACAGGACGAGTGGCGGCCGATCACAGCCTCGTCGTGGATCTCAAACTGCTGGCCCTGATTCGAGCCACTCTCAACTATGAGGTAAGCCATGGATGTTGCGATTTTTCGGTCCAGTACCGTGGAAGTTGAAACTTTCGTGACGTCTGCAACTCGCTCTCCCAGGGATTGCACCAGACCTCAGGCCCGGACACGACACAGAATCAAGTTGTTCGGTCCCCTGTAAGATGCCGGGATACCCTGGATTTTTAATCCACCCCGTGCCGGCGTATACCGGTCAAGGACAGTATCATTCGATGACAAAAACACGGGAGCGAACAAGTCGAGTGCAACCGGAGGCATGCAGCACGGAAACAGTGGCGAAATTCCGCCGGAACTCCCGTCGGCGGCGTTACGGTTACCGAAAAGAACTACGGGCGGGTAAATACCAACCCCAATGCAGTTGTGTTAATGTAGTGATCCCAATACTTTCCGGCATCGCCTCGGGAATGGCCTGGTGATCTTCATTAATTGTATTTGAACGGTGCCGTTTTCCAACGATGTTACCGAGGCCGGAATACGCCATTCGCCGCGGTAATCCGACACGGCATTTGCGGTGAGCAACATGGGTGACCAACCAGCCAAACACATGAGAGACAAAAAGTCCCCTACTAAACACATTTTTGTTACCGGCGGGGTTGTATCGTCGCTGGGCAAAGGCATTACGTCGGCATCGCTGGCCTTGTTGCTGAAGCGGCGCGGTTACCGCATTGCCATGCAGAAACTCGACCCGTATCTGAATGTCGACCCCGGCACTATGTCGCCATATCAGCACGGCGAAGTGTATGTCACTGATGACGGCGCCGAGACTGACCTGGACCTCGGCCACTACGAGCGCTTTGCCGGAATCGTCTGCACCCAGGACAGCAATTACACGACCGGCCGCATCTACAGCAATGTGATCGCCCGTGAGCGCGCCGGCGGTTACCTGGGCAAGACGGTACAGGTGATTCCGCACGTGACGGACGAAATCAAGGCGGCTATCCGCACCTTCGACCGTCCCGACGTTGATATCGTAATTACTGAAATCGGTGGCACGGCGGGTGATATCGAATCGTTGCCGTATCTCGAAGCGATCCGCCAGTACCGGCAGGAGATCGGCCGCAGCAACGGAATTTTTGTGCATCTGACGCTGGTACCGTACATCAAAGCCTGCGGCGAGTTAAAGACCAAGCCGTCGCAGCAATCGGTCGGTATCATACGTGAGATCGGCATCATGCCGGACATCCTGATCTGCCGTAACGAGGTGCCGCTGGCAGCCGAGCACAAGGACAAGCTGGCGCTGTTCTGCAATGTCGACCGCGACCTGGTCTTCGAAGAGCTCGATGTCAGCCATACCATTTACGAAGTGCCATTGGATCTGGCCAAGCAGGACGTCGATACCTATGTCCTGGAGCTGCTGAACCTACATGTGCGCTCCCTGAACATGACGGATTGGAAGCGGATGGTCCAAACCCATATTTCGCCGGAGAAAGGCGAGGTCGAGGTCGCTGTCGTCGGTAAATACATGAGCCTGCCGGACGCGTACAAAAGCATCGACCAGGCGCTGACCCACGCCGGCATCGCTAACTCCGTACGCGTGAATGTCCGCCGCATCGAAGCCGAAGACATCGAAGCACAGGGCGCCCAGGCGCTGCTCGACGGCGCCCAGGCGCTACTGGTGCCAGGCGGCTTCGGCAACCGCGGTATCGAAGGCAAGATTCAGGCGATCCGTTACGCCCGCGAGCGGCGTCTGCCGTTTTTCGGGATCTGCCTGGGTATGCAGTGCGCGGTCATCGAGTTCGCCCGAAACGTCTGCGGGCTGGACGGTGCGGACAGCAGTGAATTCGACGAGGAATCGCCGCATCCTGTCATTCATCTGATGGAAGAGCAGAAGACGATCACCGAGAAAGGCGGTACGATGCGGCTGGGCGCTTACCCGTGCGTGTTGCACCCCGACAGCAAAGCGGCGGCGACCTACAAGGCGATAGAGATTTCGGAGCGTCATCGGCACCGATACGAAGTCAACAACGAATACCGCGAGCGTCTGGAGGCGAATGGCATGGTCTGTTCGGGCACCTCGCCGGACAACGTGCTCGTAGAGATTGTCGAACTCAGCGACCATCCATGGTTTATCGCCGGCCAATTCCATCCCGAGTTCCAATCCGGACCGCTGAACGCCCACCCGCTGTTTCAAGGCTTCGTAGAAGCCGCCATCACCCGGCGCGACCAAGGGGACAGCTGATGACAAGTGAGTACGCAGACGACAAGCCCCGTGACCATTGCGGCGTATTCGGCATTGCCAATCACGAGCAGGCCGTCGAACTGACACGGCAGGGACTGTTTTCGCTGCAACACCGTGGCCAGGAAAGCGCCGGAATTTACCGCTACTCCGATGGCAAGTGCCACCTGCACAAAGCCATGGGCCTGGTTGGCGACGTGTTCCGCGAAATGCCTCCGGAGTTTGAGGCCGACCAGGGCACTATGGCGATTGGTCACGTGCGATACAGCACTGCCGGTGATTCCAACTTGATCAATGCCCAGCCGTTTGTCGTCGAGTTCGACACGTTCAACCTCGGGCTGGCACACAACGGCAACCTGTCGAACGGCGGTTATCTGCGCAACCACCTCAAGCAGGGCGGCGCCATTCTGCAAGGCACTCTGGACACCGAGATCATTCTGCACCTGGCGGCGCGCCAGCATACCATGGGGTCGCCGCCGTGGGAGGCACTGCAGGCAGCGCTGAAGCAGACCGAAGGCGCTTACTCTATCGTGGCGCTGTGCGAGGACGGACTGGCGGCGTATCGCGATCCCTACGGCTTCCGGCCGCTGATCATGGGACACCTGGACGATGCCGTCGTCTTCGCTTCCGAGTCGTGCGCTTTGGACTTGATCGGTGCGACCTGCGAACGCGATGTCGAGCCGGGCGAATTCATCATCGTTCGGCCGGACGGCACCATGGAGTCGGGCTATTTCGACTTCGCCCGGCGCAAGGCCCACTGCATTTTCGAGCTGGTTTATTTTGCACGACCGGACAGCCACGTTTTCGGGGAGTGCGTCTACGACGTCCGCAAGCAATTCGGCGCCAAACTGGCCGAGGAATCGCCGGTCGAAGCGGACGTCGTCATGCCGCTGCCGGACGGCGGCATCTACGCCGCGCTGGGATTTGCCGAAGCCACCGGCATTCCTTTCGACCTGGGCATCATGCGTAATCATTACGTCGGCCGCACCTTCATCCGCCCGTCGGAGGACGATCGGCGCGCCGCGGTGCGAATCAAGCTGAACCCGATCGGCGAAGCGATCGAGGGCAAGCGTATCTGCCTGGTCGAGGACAGCATCGTTCGCGGCAACACAACGCGCGAGCGCGTCCGCACCCTGCTCGACTGCGGCGCTAAGGAAATACACATTCGCGTCAGTTGCCCGCCACACGTCAGCCCGTGCTATTACGGTATCGATTTCCCGAGCAAGGAAGAGTTGATCGCCAACAATTATTCGATCGACGAAATTGCTGAGCTCATCGGCGCGGACTCGCTTGCCTATCTGTCGCTCGACGCTATGCTTTCGTGCGTTCAGAAACACCCGGCGAACAACTATTGTCACGCGTGTTTTTCGGGAGAATACCCGCTGAAACCCAAGGGTACCTGCTCGCGGACCTGAGCGTCGCGGGGACTTCATACGGAGCTGCATCGCCCGCCATGCCAAAACGCCTAGACATCAAGAAGATCATGCTGATCGGCTCGGGCCCGATCGTCATCGGTCAGGCTTGCGAATTCGATTATTCCGGTGTGCAGGCGTGCAAAGCCCTGCGTGAAGAAGGGTACGAGATCGTGCTGGTCAACAGTAATCCGGCAACGATCATGACCGATCCGGAATTCGCCGATCGAACCTATATCGAACCGCTGACCTGTGACACGTTGCACGCCATTCTGGAGCGCGAGCGCCCCGACGCACTGCTGCCGACGCTCGGCGGGCAGACGGCACTGAATCTGGCAATGGAACTGGCGGAGGCTGGACTGCTGGAGCAGTTCGAAGTCGAGTTGATCGGGGCCGATACGAAAGCCATAGCCAAGGCCGAGGACCGCCAACTGTTCAAGGAGGCAATGCGCAACATCGGGCTGGATCTGCCTGCCAGCCGCGCCGTGCATACGCTCGAAGAGGCTCAGGCCGCGAAGGATGAGCTTGGCGATTTTCCGCTTATCATCCGGCCTGCCTTTACGCTTGGCGGCAGTGGCAGCGGCATCGCCTACGACGCCGAGGCATACATCTCGATCGTCACCCACGGCTTGAACCAGAGCCCGATCAGCGAAGTGCTTATCGAAGAATCGATACTCGGCTGGAAGGAGTTCGAGCTCGAGGTCATGCGCGATCGCGTCGACAACTGCGTAGTGGTCTGTTCAATCGAAAACCTCGACCCAATGGGCGTACACACCGGCGACAGCATCACAGTGGCGCCGGCACAAACGCTGACGGACCGCGAATATCAGATCATGCGCGACGCCGCCTTCGCGATCATGCGGGAGATCGGTGTCGAAACTGGTGGCTCGAATGTGCAGTTTGCAGTCAATCCCGTCGACGGCCGCCTGGTCATAATCGAAATGAACCCGCGCGTCTCGCGATCCAGCGCGCTGGCTTCTAAGGCAACCGGCTTCCCAATTGCAAAGATCGCAGCCAAGCTCGCAGTCGGCTACACGCTCGACGAGATCCGCAACGATATCACGCGCGAGACACCGGCCAGCTTCGAGCCGGCCATCGACTATGTCGTGACCAAAATTCCACGGTTCACCTTCGAAAAATTCCCTTCGACCGACAGCACGCTGGGCACGCAGATGAAATCCGTCGGCGAGACAATGAGTATCGGCAAGACCTTTAAGCAATCGCTGCAGAAGGGGCTGCGTGGTCTGGAAACGGGGCGTTCCGGCTTCGGCGCCGACGGCCGGGACGAGCCTTACGAACAGATGAGCGACACCGAGGTCGAAGCTGAGCTGCGGCGTCCGAACTGTGAACGACTGTTCGTGTTGCGGGCAGCGCTGAAACGTGGTTGGAGTATCGATCGGATCTATGAGCTGACAATGATCGACCGTTGGTTCCTGCGGCATCTGGCCGAGCTTGCCGCCTATGAAGAGGAGATCCGGAGCGCCAACGACCTGGACGGCCTGGTGGCTGACGACAGACTCTTCCGGCAAGCCAAGGAATTCGGCTATTCCGATCGGCAAATCGCCTATTTGATAGGCGACAACGAGGACGCGGTGCGAGCGGCCCGCAAGAAGATGGGGCTGATACCGGTCTATGGCCTGGTCGACACATGTGCGGCCGAATTTGTCGCCCACACGCCGTATTACTATTCTTCGTACGGCGAGCTCGACGAGGTCCGGGACAGCGACCGCAAGAAAGTCATGATCCTCGGCGGCGGCCCCAATCGCATCGGCCAGGGCATCGAGTTCGATTACTGCTGCGTGCACGCGGCCTTCGCGTTGCGTGAGGCAGGATTCGAGACCATCATGGTTAACAGTAATCCAGAGACTGTCAGTACCGATTACGACACCAGCGACAAACTGTATTTCGAGCCTTTGACGCTCGAAGACGTGCTGCATATCTACGAGCGAGAGAACTGCTGGGGGGTCATTCCGCAGTTCGGTGGGCAAACGCCCTTGAACCTGGCAAAGGATCTGCAGCGCAACGGCGTCAACATCATCGGTACGTCACCGGAAAACATCGAAGCAGCGGAGGATCGCCGATTTTTCCAGGAACTGGCGGAGCGCCTGGGCATACCGCAGCCGCCGAATGATACGGCAACGAACACCGAAGAAGCGGTGGCGATCGCCACGCGTATTGGCTATCCGGTACTCGTGCGCCCATCGTTTGTGCTGGGCGGGCGGGCCATGGTGATTGTCTATGAGGAGAACCAACTGCGGCAGTACATGCACGCGGCGGTTCAGGCATCGGACGAGCGACCGGTTCTGATCGATAGCTACCTGGAAGCCGCGGTGGAGGTCGATGTTGACTGCATATCCGACGGCAACATGACGGTTATCGGTGCAATCATAGAGCATGTCGAGGAAGCCGGCGTGCATTCCGGCGACAGCGCGTGTGTAATCCCGGCACCGACACTCGACGGCGCAATCAAGGACCGTATTCGTGAGTATTCCCAAGCCCTGTCGAAGGAGCTCAATGTCATTGGCTTGATGAATATCCAATACGCAGTGCAGGACAACGAGGTGTACATCCTGGAGGTCAATCCACGGGCCTCGCGGACAATTCCGTTCGTCAGCAAGGCAATCGGTGTCCCGCTGGCCAAGTACGCCAGCCTGATCATGGTCGGAAAAACCCTTCCCGAGCTGGGCTTTACAGCTGAAGTGACACCGCCGCAGGTGTCGGTGAAGGAAGCGGTCTTCCCGTTTCTCCGCTTCCCCGGCACTGACATCACGCTGTCGCCGGAGATGAAATCGACCGGGGAGGTGATGGGTATCGACGCATCGGTGGGCCTGGCGTACCTGAAGAGCCAGCTGGCAGCCGGCAACAAGCTGCCACGCACCGGCAATATCTTCCTGAGCGTCCGTGACACCGACAAAGAGAACGTGCTCGACGGTGCGCGACGGCTACAGTCGATGGGCTTCAACATCTATGCCACTGCAGGCACCGAAGCCTATTTGCGGGCACATGGAGTGGCAAGCCTCGAAGTAGAGAAAATCTCGGATGGTAGCCCGAATGTTCTGGATCTGATTGCCGATCGCAACCTCGCCTGGATCGTCAATACCCCTTCCGGTGGAGCAGCACCACGCGTCGACGAGATCCGCATGCGTAGTGAATCGGTAATCAGTGGCATCCCGATAACGACAACGGTGGCCGGTTTCATCGCTGCGGTCTCTGGACTCGAGGCGCTGCAGGGTGACGAGCGAATGGACGTCAGGACAATCCAGGAATATCACGCCGTTCTCAACGGCTGATTTTTTCTGAAATCCTCCCGGCAAGGTGGCTCCCCAAGCCACTGACGGGATCAAGTTGACGTTGGGAAAAAGAATCCGGATCGCAGAACCCATGGGCTTTTGCTCGCTTTTTTTCTGAACCGGGCATTGACGAGCACGAAAACAAGATTATGTTTGTGATGTATGGCGTACTCCCGAAGCGGAGTATCCCCACCATACAACACGGACACTCTCCAACCCGCCAATTTCAGTTTACTACCGCGCCTCTGTGGCGTTCTGGAACTGGCTGGTGTCTGGTATGACAGTCGTCATACCGCCGGAAAGCCATCGGCTTATAGGGCACTGCTTGGCGACATCGTATTGATTAGACACAATCTTCGACAGCTAAGCACTTTCCATGACCATTGATGCCAGCATGTCGTGGTATGGCTTATGCAGAAAAACTGTTTCCGTTGAAAGTCGGACTGATGAACGCTTTTTTCCTGTGCGCCTGTCGGTCGACGCAATTTCCTATAACTTCGCCGATGCTGGAAATTCCGGCTTGCCGACGTTTAACACAAAATCGCAGATACTATAGTCTGCAAAGTTGGTACTTACGTATTGTTAACATTTTACGGAAGCGCCAAATCTCAACACCGACCTGTTAGTTCGAACCAGCACCGGGATTCCCGGCAGCAAACAACCTACAAAAATAACCCGCCGTTTCAGGCCGCGCCCGCGGCCGCAACAATCCGAGGATCTCATGAACGATTCAGAAATGTTCCCAGACGAAAACAGCAGCGGTAGCAGCGACGCTCCCACTCCGGCTCCGGCTTCATCAGACCAGGGACCATCACAACAGGAATCCTCACAGCAGGAATCCCCACAGCAGGAATCCCCACAGCAGGAATCCTCACAGCAGGAATCCTCACAGCAGGGATCCTCACAGCAGCGATCCCCACAGCAGGAATCCTCACAGCAGCGACCCTCACAGCAACGAAAACGCCCCAACCGGCGCCGGCCGATGCGTGGGCGCGGCGGCGGCGGCGGCGGCGGCGGCGGCGGCGGCGGCAATACCAGGAACCCCGGCTCCGGCAACGACAAGCGCGGCGAGAATTTCCGAGGCGACGGCAACGACAAGCGCGGCGAGAATTTCCGAGGCGACGGCAACTCTCGGCGCCGTAGCGGCGGTCGCAAACACAACGACGGCCTGCCGAAGATGACCGAAGAGGAAGAGTTCGAGTTGCTCCAGCGCGACTCGCTGGCACCAACGCTCAACCTCATCGAGCTGCAGGAAAACTCTATGTCCGAGCTGACGACCATGGCAAATGAAATGGGCGTCGAAGCAGTGGGCGCAATCAGCAAGCAAAATCTCGTCTATGAAATTCTCAAGGCCAATGCCGAGAAAAATGGACTGATGTTCGGCGGCGGAGTTCTGGAAGTACTTGGCGACGGCTTTGGATTCCTACGCTCGCCAAAGTACAGCTATCTGCCCTGCCCCGAGGACATTTACCTGAGTCCGTCGCAAATTCGACGCTTTTCTCTGCGCAAGGGCGACACTATCACCGGTCAAATCCGTCCGCCGCGCGAGAACGAACGTTTTTTCGCCATGCTCAAGGTCGAGGCAATCAACGACGAACCGCCGGAACTGAAGAAGGGTAAGATACCGTTCGAGAACCTGACGCCGTTTTTCCCGCGCGAACGGCTCATCCTGGAACGCGGCCAGGAAGAGGTCGCGATGCGCATCGTCGACCTGGTCTCGCCAATCGGAAAAGGACAGCGCGGCCTGATCGTCGCCCCGCCACGAACCGGCAAAACGGTGCTGCAGCAGAAAATGGCTAACAGCGTCACCGAGAACAATCCCGACGCCATCCTGATCATCCTGCTGATCGACGAACGGCCCGAAGAGGTCACCGACATGGAGCGTGAAGTCGACGCCGAAGTCATCAGCTCCACCTTCGACGAACCGCCGACGCGGCACGTACAGGTTGCCGAAATGGCGATCGCAAAGGCAAAACGCCTGGTTGAGCACGGCAAGGACGTCGTCATTCTGCTCGACAGCATCACCCGCCTGGCGCGGGCCTACAACACCGTGGAACCACACAGTGGCCGTATTCTCACCGGTGGTGTGGACGCCAATGCCCTGCACAAGCCCCGCCGCATTTTTGCCGCAGCCAGAAACATCGAGGAAGGCGGAAGTCTGACTATCCTGGCTACCGCCCTCATCGACACCGGCAGCCGCATGGACGAGGTGATCTTCGAAGAGTTCAAAGGTACCGGCAACATGGAACTGCATCTCGATCGCGAACTCGTGCATCGCCGCTGCTACCCTGCCATCAACATTCAGAAATCCGGCACCCGCCGTGAGGAGCTGCTGCTGCATCCAGACGAACTCGAGCGCGTCTGGCAGCTGCGCAAGTATATGAACGACATCCCGCCGGTCGAGGCCATGGAACTGCTCATCAAGAAGATGAAAGAGACGGAAAACAACGTCGAGTTCCTGATGGCCCTAAAGAGTTGAAGCTCCAATTGGTGCCCACGTCGGATCGGTAACGTATCGTCGCGCTGTGGCGGTCAAGGGTGACCACGCCTTCTCCAGCAGGTCATGGCAGACAATGACCTGACTACCCCTTTTATCCCCCCTGTTTACCCTCCCCCACTCCATAGATATACCTCAAATCATGGGACGGGCGACTTGGAATTGTCGAAACTTATTTCGTAATCCACTGTAAATACTTGGGTCTACGACAAAAGTAACCCCCTTCAATGACCGAGATCGCACAGGCGTCACAACGGTCACCAGTAACGACCCCGCCGGATTACAGGCAGCACAAAAATCCTTCACCAAGGCTTCATGATAACGCTGCCAAGTCCATCTCCAACGTAATGCTACCGCATACGTACCACGGCAAAAAATGCAAACGGAAGCTGCCTGGAAATCCGTGAAATCTTCAACGCGCCGTCCAAAGCGAAGACTCAAAAACCGCCTGAAAACTGGCCGGATGCGGCAGTATAGGCAGGCTGTCAATAAGGGCTATATGGGAAAATGACTTTCCAAAAAGAAAAGGAACATTCCCGAATGTCGCTAAGAAAAGACTTGACGTCGCGGTAAACCTAACTATATAATACGGTTGTTCGCTGCGGTAATGCCCAATGCGGCGGGCTTTTCCCGCACGCAACATCCATCGGCCCTTTGCGACATACAAGGAGACCATAGCGGATGGAACGTATCTCGTGTCCGTACTGCGAAGTAGAAGTCCGTATGGAAGACGTCGACAATGACGGCGGCGCCTGTCCCGAGTGCGGAGCCACGATCACAGGATCCCTCCTGTTTTCCGGCTCCGGTGATGAGGTCGAGGAAGACGAGTTCGATCTCGAAGTCACCAGATCCCGCAAATCGCGGAGAGGCTGACTCATCCCATAAAAAGGCCGCCGTCGACGGAAATTTCCTGGCCGGTAATGTAGTCCGCCGCGTCCGATGCCAAAAAGGCAATCAACGCTGCGACCTCTATCGCTGTGCCCAGCCGGCGTCCGGGAACCTCACGCGCTATCGCCTTGCGCTTGTTTTCGTCCAGGTCAGCTGTCATCGGCGTCTCGATGTATCCCGGACTCACAGCGTTCACCTGAACGTTGCTGCCCGCAAGCTCGCGCGCCACCGCCCTGGTAAACCCCGCAAGCCCCGCTTTGGCGGCCGAGTAGTTCGAGCGACCGGCACCGCCCAGTCGACCAGCATCGGATGAGACATTGATAATCCTCCCCTGCCTTTGCCGCGCCATCACCATAGACACCTCGCGCGTCACATAGAAGGCGCTGTGTAGGTTCGCCGCCATAACCTCGTGCCACTGCTCGTCGCTCATGAAACTCAACGGGCTGTCATCGAGCACGCCGGCGTTGTTCACCAGGACATCGATCGTTTCGCAGGCCCCGTACACCGCCTGGACCATCGCTCGAGCCGCCGCCGTGTCGCGCAGATCCGCCTGAAACGTTGTCACCTCACAGCCGGCCGCGGCCAGCTCCGCTCGTAGGTCATCAGCACCATCGCCGTTCCTGTGGTAATGGAGCGCCAGCCGGAAACCATCACGACCGAACTGCCGTGCCGTCGCCTGACCAATCCCGCCGCTCGCACCTGTAATCAAAACGGTTCGCATTAGTCGTCACTCCGAGCTGTCAGGTACGCTTCCACGTCCTTCCGGTGAATCACGTTGCCCGTTGCGATCTTCGCAACCTCGTCGAGATCGATGGCGTGCTTCTTCGCCAGCACCCGCGCCGCCGGCGCCACTCGCAACTTACCCGGCTTCGGCTTCTTTGGCGGCCGAGTCTCCGAGGCCGGGCTGCTCACCGGCACCGACGCGAGCGCAGCAGCAGCCAGCAGCGCCTCGTTTTCTGACGCCACGTCTGGCGCAGTCGCAGCAGCAGGCCCAATTGCCGCCAGGATATAGCCAATCGGCACCACGCTGCGAACCGGCGCGTACGTCTTCAACAGCGTGCCGGAAAAGGTCGATTCAAACTCCAGAACAGTCTTGTCCGTAATCAATTCCACCAACGCCTCACCAATTGTTACCGGTTCGTCATCGGCGACCAGCCATGCACCAATGGTGGCCTCCTCCATGTTTTCGTACAGCTTTGGCAGTCGGAAAAGCTGGATGTCGTCCGTCTTCATGCGGTAACAATACCCTTCAAACCGGGCAGATTCGACGTCTGAAGAATTAAGGTGCCGAATAGCAGCATCCCCCCTTGCGCACTGGCGGCTATGTTTGGGCCGCTGGCCAGAGGTTACTATGTTCGGCAACGGTACGCCCGCTTGTGGGGACCGCCGCCGCCCACTGCTTTCAAGAGTGCAAGCTTACCAGACACTCGGGAAGTCACGTGTCTCAAGGTACGAAAAGGTCCGATATCCGGAAAAAAGTATTTTATTCCGTCGACGTCGAAACGCGCGGACACAGACGGTGCGCAACCTTCCCGGAGTCGATTTTGTCGTTCTTCGTCTTCGTGCCGTGAATCGCCTTCACATACAGTGCAGGATCGGGCACAAACTCTATGTCCGCATCCGCGCCAGCATCGCGGAGCCAGTACCACCGGTTGAATTCCGTTTCGGTTTGGTATAGCTTCACCGTCAGACCTTGGAACCCTTCTATATGCTTGGCTGCCATCATTTGGGTTGTCGTATATTGCCTGCATCGAAGATCCGGACTGCCGAAATGCCTCCGCAGTGTTTCGTCCGGCCCTTCCGACCACAGGCACGGCGAGGGGCTCAGTCTGATTTCATGTGCGCCGGCCCCGCAAAAAGACGTGCCGCTCGATGCAAAATTGCGTCGTGTGAAGCGAAAGGGCTCTCACCGTCTCAAAGGAGTATGCGGCATGAGTTCGGCGAGTGACGAGCTTCTAATCATTTTACCGCATCTTCATTATTCCCCGCCGCATGCTATATGTATCCGCCCTGAATCCAAACCCTGAATCCAGCAATGAACAAAAAATCCGTTCGCGACATCGCGCTTGCCGGTAAACGCGTCATCATGCGAGTTGACTTCAATGTCCCGCTCGATGGCAATACGATAACCGATGACACCCGCATACGGGCCGCCCTGCCGACCATCGAATACATTCTTGACCAGGGCGCCGGCCTCGTGTTGATGAGCCATCTCGGCCGCCCCAAAGGCAAGCGTGTCCCCGAAATGAGTCTGGCGCCGGCCGCCAGGCGCTTACAGGAACTGCTGCAACGCAACGTTGTAATCGCCGATGACTGTATCGGCGAGGCCGTTGCGTCGCAAGCCAGCGCCGTACAACCCGGGCAGGTCATGATGCTCGAAAACACCCGCTTTCATGCCGCCGAAGAAGGTAAAGGCCCCAACCTCCAGGAACCGCAACGAGACATGGCCCGCCAGCTCGCCGCCCTCGGCGATATCTACGTCAACGACGCCTTCGGCGCCGCCCACCGCGCTCATGCTTCCACAGCCGTCGTTGCGGAGTTCGCAGAGGTGGCGGTCACCGGATTCCTGATAGAGAAGGAACTTGAATATCTCGGCAAAGCACTGGAGTCACCGGAACGTCCCTTCGTCGCGATCATCGGCGGCGCCAAAGTGTCCGGCAAACTGGAAGTACTAAAGGCGTTGGTCGGCAAAGTCGACACCGCTGTAATCGGCGGCGGCATGGCCTATACTTTCTTTAAGGCCCAGGGCCGAAAAATCGGCAATTCCCTGCACGAAGACGACCTGCTGGACACCGTCAACGGAATTCTCGCCGACGGCGTAGCCAACGGTGTGGACGTGCTGCTGCCGGTCGACAATGTCATTGCAGACGACTTCAGCGAGACCGCCAATATTCAGGTCGTCACCGGTGATATCCCCGACGGTTGGGAAGGCATGGATATCGGCCCTGCCACGATTAAGAAGCTCTCGGCGATTATTGCCGCCGCGAAAACAATCGTCTGGAACGGGCCGCTCGGCTGCTTCGAGATGGCGACGTTCGCCAAAGGCACCATGGCCGTTTGCGAAGAGATTGCCGATGCGGATGCGGTCAGCATCGTCGGTGGCGGTGATTCTGTCGCTGCCGTGCGTCAAAGCGGTCTTGCTGACCGCTTTGATCATATTTCGACTGGCGGCGGCGCCTTGCTGGAATTTCTTGCGGGTAAAAGACTGCCCGGCATCGCAGTTCTGAACGGTAAATAGGGGGAACACCCATGGTACGCAAACTGATAATCGCCGGCAATTGGAAAATGAGCCACCGGGCCGACAAAGCTCGCGAGATCGTCACCGGCCTCCGGGCCGAACTCGCCGATGTCACGGCTGTGGACATCGTCGTCTGCCCACCTTTCACCTCGCTGTCGGCTGCCGTAGAAGCCGCGGCAGGGTCGAACATAGTGGTGGCTGCACAAAACCTGCATTGGGCGGAGAGCGGCGCCTTCACGGGCGAGATTTCGGCGGCCATGCTTACGGAACTGCCGGTAACATACGTCGTCATCGGACATAGCGAACGGCGTCAATACTTCGGCGAGACGGATGAAACCGTTAATCAGCGACTGCGTGCGGCTCTTGACGCCGACCTCATTCCCATCGTCTGTGTCGGCGAAACCCAACGCGACCGGGAAGCGGGCGAGACCGAGTCAGTGGTCGGGCGCCAACTCGGTGGCGGTCTGGCGGGCCTCAGCGCCGCGGAAGTCGCCGGCTCCGTGATCGCCTACGAACCAGTCTGGGCGATCGGCACTGGATTAACAGCGACGCCGGACCAGGCGCAGGCCGTGCATGCCTTTATCCGCAAGTGCATCCAAACTGTCCACGGAGGTGATGTCGCAGGGCAGGTCCGCATTCAGTATGGCGGTTCGGTCAAGGTCGACAACGTTGCAGAACTTATGGGCCAGACAGATATCGACGGTGCCTTAGTCGGCGGCGCCAGTCTGAAGGTTGACGACTTCGCCACCCTGATCCGCAACGCAGTCACCGGCTGAATGTCCGAAAAACTCTACAGCCAAGCTCTTGCCGACGAATATACGGCAAACTATATTAGGATGTTTATTTGTCAGGTTTTCCAACCCTGTATCAGAGGTTTTCCCGCATGGAAATTGTTGCCAATCTTCTCATTTTCATAATCGTCGCGCTGGCAGTCATATTGATTTGTCTGATTCTCGTGCAGCGCAGCAAGCAGGGCGGACTCGGTGCGCTTGGCGGTGGCAGCGGCGGCGGCGCCACCGAGGAAGTATTCGGTGCAGGTTTCGGCAACGTGCTCAGCAAGGCAACGGTTGTGTGCGTGGTGCTCTTCTTCGCCTCAACCATGGGGCTGACATTTGTCGAAGGACAGCGTGCCAAGAGCAAAATCAATGCGACAATTGCCCCGGGGGAAAGAAGCACTCCTCTACCCGGCGACGCGAGTCTCGATGGCTCCGAAAAAAAGGCCGGTAACCCCAGCCCCGTCACGCCAGCCGCCAGCAATAACGATGGCTCCGGAAAGAAGACCGGCGATGCCGCCGGTACAGCAGCCGCCAGCAACAACGACGGCGCCGGCAAAAAGGCCAGCAATAACAGCGACGCAGAAGCCGCGCTCGGTACGACCTTCAGCCCGGCCGGCGACGGTACGGCTGATCCGGGACCGCCGAACATTGTCGAGGAAGACCAAAACGAAAAAAAGTAGGGCAGCCCGGCGCTGCCGGTTATGACTGAACGGCAAGCCACGATTCGGAATCAGCAAGGCATTCACTGCCGTCCATCCGCTGTGATTTATAAGGCCGCCCAGGCTTACGATGGGCGTATCCACATTTCATCAGCCAACGGTAGCAACGACCTTGATTCCATGATGGCCCTCATCGCTCTCGCCCTTACCCCGGGCACGATCGTTACGATCCAAGTCGACGGCCCCGACGATGAATCGTTCTGTCAACACCTAGTCGAACTTTTCGAGAATATCTACGATTTCCCGCCACAAGACGATTCCGGAGTAACCCCATGAAAAGCGCCTATGAACTCGCGATGGAAAAGTTCGGCGGTAATGCTACGCCGAAATTGACGGACCAGCAAAAGGCCGAGATTGCCGAAGTCGACAACCGCTTCAAGGCGAAAATTGCCGAAGCCGAGATCATGTCGCAACAACAGATCGACCAGGCAGGCGACGACACCGTCAAGGTTGACCAGATGCGAGAGGCGCTGGCCGCCGAGATCAGCAAGATGCGCGAAAAAGCCGAGCGCCAAAAGAATAAGATCCGAGAGCGCGAGACATAATAGGCGAACGTTTGCCATGTATTCCCAGCGCTGCCGCTCCGTGCGGCAGTTGCAAAAGTGTCCGGCACTGCCGGTTTTTGCGCCAGCCAAAAGCCCCGTTTCACGGCGAATACACGTTACGTAGACACACCGGTGCAGCAGGGCTTATCGTCGGAAGACTCAGGCTTAGGTCCGGCTACTTGTCACCCTGAATTTCGGGGCAGTATATTCTGTATACTATACGAGTCATAAAAAAAAGGCTATGGGTGACAAGTTCCTATGGAACCTTGTCACCCAAGCCAAAATATAAGATTACCTGTCGAGCTTATCTCGCTCGGGATTACTTCTCGACGTCAGCTTCTTCCACGCCAGCATCGGCGTTTTCAGTGGTAGCGTCCGCAGCGTCCGCTGCCGGAGCTTCTTCTTTCTTGGCGCAACCTGTACTACCAATTACGAACATTGCGACTACGAGCATAAGAGCGAAACGATAGATGCTTTTCATCATGTTTCTCCGTTGTGGGTTGGGGTCCTTGATTAGTTAACAGGGGAAAACCTAAAGCATGGAAAGTAAAAGGCAAACGCCAGATCCAACTTTTTTCCCTGTCTTGACGGCCGTCTTCTTCAGCTCACCGTTCCTCTCTGGGAAGGTCCTGTTGTCAATCGACTGCCACCGCTTCAACGGCACAGAAAGTATACGGGGACGAATCCGTCTTTGGTGTTTTGAGGTAGCGTAAGCAGCACTGCTTTGCTGCTTACGCTTATCAGAAAACGTGCCGCGTGTCCTGAGACTCGGATCAGTCTCAACGGCCTGGAGTGATGTTAAAGTCCTTGCAGAATAGGCCAGCCGTTTATCGTAATTCAACCCGAACTTGCCAAGAGATTTCGCGGCGCTGGCCAGCGATTCAGCGATGCGGCAAAAGCTGACACGTCAACTGCACAACCTCGCACGACTCGGCTGTCACCTTGGCGACCGCAGCACGGCGGACGCCTGGCACCCATAGGATTGTGCCGTCGACATGGCACACAATCGGCAGCGATCGCTTGACCCTGCCGCCAAGAGGTGAGTTCGACAGCAGCTTCTTCACCCGTGTCACCTGGTCGCCGCCAAACGGCAACATTCGGTCACCCGGCTGCCGTGGCCGCAGCGTCAATTCGTTACCGAGCTGTTCCGCATCCCAGTATTCGCACCAGGAGTCGTCACCGCACCTGTCCGCCGGCATTTCGACAAGTCGCGATTCCAAACGCAACGTGCCGGTCTCCAGGACCACCTGCTCACGCCACTTCCAGGTGAACACGGCGTCGGGCTCGCTATCTTTCGCCCTCAGATACAGACGCCCCTTTTCAAATTGCAGAAAAAAACGGCCGTCAAGGTCGATCCGACAGGAATCCGACGCGCGGTCAAGCACGTTCCGCAAGCGCTCGATGGCAGCCCGACGGAGCGTCAGGTCAAAACCGTATTGTCGCTGGCCCCACTGGCGCAGCAACCGTGGCCACATGCAGGGGTCGGTACCCTGCAGTATGTCAATCGACAGCTCGCCGGTATCGCCCAGCACCGCCGCGGCCTGGCGCTCGAGGCACAAGGCATCCTGCTCGAGCAGGTCAAGACTGGCAAGAGCGCCCGTCGTATTGAAGGTCTCGAACAACGGCGTCAGCTGGGCACGGATACGATTGCGATCAATCGACTCGTCGGTATTCGAGGCGTCAACTCGATAATCGTTGACGCCATGCTGCTCGAGCCAGGATAAGATCTCTTGCCGCCGGATACACAGCAGCGGCCGGACGAAGCGCACGCCAGCAACCCTCGAAGTATTGCGGAGCCCGCAAAGGCCACTGGCGTTGCTGGAACGAAAGAGGCGCTGCAGGAAAGTCTCGAGGCGATCGTCGAGATGATGCCCCAGCGCAACGACCGTCGATTCATCATCGGCAGCACGGTCGGCCCAGTACTCGAGCCGCTGGCGGCGGGCGGCCATCTCGACGCTTTCACCCGGCAACCGGTGCGCCGGCACGTCGAGCTCGGCGCTGCTGAACGGGATATTGCGGTGCGCGCAGAAGGCACGGCACCAGTCACGGTCGTCGTCTGCCGCGTCCGCACGCAGGCCGTGGTGCAGATGAACCGCTTCGATATTGCTGTAGTGCTCGGCAAGGAGGAGCAGCAGTGCGGTGCTGTCGGAGCCGCCACTGAAGCCGACCAGAAGGCAATCAGCACCGTCGAGCATACCGGATTCTGTGATGAACGCACTTACGCGTGTTGCCAGATCGTCCATGCGTATTTCGAAGCTACTACGGCACCGCGGTATAGGCGATCGCAACCACCTGGTTGACGGTGCGGATGAACAAGGTATTCTCGGAAATTGCCGGCGCTGCCATGCAGTGTTCGCCCATCGGGTTGGTGGCCAGCCGCTCGAAACGCCGGCCGGCCTTGAAGACATGGACATCGCCGGATTCAGCAGGCACGTAAATCTTGCCATCGGCCGCAACCGGAGAGGCCCAGAAACCGCCGGGCGTAGTCGACATGCGTTCCTGATACTGACGCTTGCCCGTCCTGCGGTGGTAACAGCTCATGACACCGTTGAACCTGGGCACATGAATGTAGTTACCGACAATCACGGGCGTGATGATGTACGCACCGCCTTTGCGGATGGACCAGGCGATGTAGTCACTGCTGTTGTCGGTGCCGGTCAGGGTGATATCGCCTGTGGCGTCCGGGCGCACGGCGTAGATCGGTGACTGGCCACCGTGGCTGTTGGTGATGTAAATCAGACCGCGCGACAGCATCGGCGCCGGCACAGGGATGTCGCCGCCGCCGCGCATCCACCAGATGCGGGCACCCGTATCGGCGTCGTAAGCGGCGATCTCTTTGTAGCCGTTGGCGATGACATGGGCCCGGTCGCGCGTCTGCACCAGCGTCGGCGGGCCCCAGGTGGGATAGTCCTCACGCAGCGTCCGCCAGAGCTCTTCACCCGTTGCCAGGCTGAAGGCAGCGATAAACTGCTGGGACTGGCAGTCACACTGCACGATGACCCTGTCTTTGTAAATAACCGGTGAACTGCCGAAGCCCCATTGGGAATCCTTCTGCTTGAACCAGCCGGCGCTCAGGTCGCCCAGATCCTTGGACCAAAGCAGCTCACCTGCGGTGTTGTAGCAGAAGAGCCCCTCAGACCCGAAAAAGGTGACGACATAGCGACCATCGGTGGCCGGCGTCGAATTCGCCTGCGACGCCTTGGCATGCCGGCGGCTGCGCGGTAGCCCCTCATACCCGAGGCGGTCCCAGATGATCTCGCCGGTGTGCTTGTCGAGGCAATACATCCGCCACTGGTGCCGGCCTTCCTGCGGCAGCGACGAGACGTCGCCACTGACGCCAGTCCGGAATTCGGCGTTGCCCGAAGTGTCGATGGCGGTGATCAGGTACATGCGATCACCCCAGATTACGGGTGACGCGTGACTGAGGCCGGGAATCGCCGTCTGCCACTTGATATTACGGCCGCTGGCAAGATCCCAGGTGGTGGGCAATCGGGTGCCGCGCGAGCCGACCCCGCTGGCTTGAACTCCCCGGTAAGTCGGCCAGTTTTCTGTCGTTTCTGCACCTGGAATCGTCCGACAACCGGAATCCAATGCGACAACGGCGAGCAGCAAGGCGACCAGAAAACAGTGGGTGTTGTGACAAGGCACTGGATCAGCTACCCATGCGTGCGAGAATGCTGCAAATATCGGTGACGGTCTGCTTCAGCCTCGGGTGCGAACCCTCGAACTTCTTGACGGACGACGACAGGTTGGCAATGGCATCCTGGATGACGTCTTCGTTTTGTTCCGGCCGCGTCGCCGCGTACGCCTGAGCTGTAATGTTGTAGGCATCCTCAACACTGGTGGCCGAGAGGTCGGTGACTTCCGTGCGCAACACCTTGAGTAGTTGCAACAAGGCTTCGCGGTTCTCGTCGCTCAGCTTGGGAGAGCCGGCAATACGCGCTTTGATTTCGTTGATCATTTGTCCAGGCACGTCGAAAACTCCCGGCACGCTTAATGTATGATATTGCCGGTCTCACGAACCCACGCAACATGCGCATGACGCAGGTACGCGCAACTCTCGTGCCGCACGAAACAAGGAAAGTTGGAGGCGTGGACCGGACTTGAACCGGTGTACGTGGTTTTGCAGACCACTGCCTAACCGCTCGGCCACCACGCCCAATTAACATTGGGTTACAATAACATTGCTCCAACGCTTTTTCTACTGTTACCCTGTCAGAAAATAACCGACCTTTTTTGACGTGCCCCATCGAGAAACCGCATTTGACCCAGGTTTTGCACTGCATCATTTGATCAAGACAACTCAAAGGCTGTGCATCTACAACTTCAGCCGCCGCCGCGCCCCTCGCTTAACGGCCGGGTGGCACCCGCCCAGTCATGCACTACCTTGTCGGCGTGGGCTCAGATCTTACCCGAAATTTTGGAACTGCAGACCCGTGGGAGCCGGATGAGTAAATTTGAGCAATCCCAACGCATTTTCGATGTCCAGACACCGGTGATTCCCGTCGTGGGGACGTTGATCCGCGAAAACCCCGGTACGATTTCGCTTGGCCAGGGTGTCGTGTACTACGGACCGCCGCAGGAAGCGCTCGACGCATATGTCGACTTCATCGCCGATCCGGACATGAACAAGTATCAACTGGTTCAGGGCACGCCACAACTCCTGGCAGCAATCACCGCAAAGCTGGAAACCGACAACAATATTCGTGTCGACAACCGCCGCCAGATCGTCGTGACCGCCGGCGGCAACATGGCATTCCTGAACGCCCTCCTGGCGACTGCCGACCCCGGCGACGAGCTCATCCAGTTGACACCCTGTTATTTCAATCACGAAATGGCCATCACAATGGCAAACTGCAAGCCGGTGCCGGTTCCCACGGACGACAACTACCAACCCGTCGTCGAGCGCATCGCGGACGCGATCACCGCAAAGACGCGGGCGGTCGTCACGATCTCACCGAACAATCCGACCGGCGCTGTCTACAGCCGTACCTGTCTCGAAGAGATCAACGCGTTGTGCCACGAACGCGGCGTGTTTCACATTCACGACGAGGCCTACGAGTATTTCACCTACAACGGTGCCGAACATTTCTCGCCCGGTTCGATCGATGCAACAGCAGAAAGCACGATCTGTCTGTACTCATTGTCGAAATCATTTGGCTTTGCGAGCTGGCGAATCGGCTACATGGTGATCCCTGAGACGTTGTTCGAGCCGGTGCGCAAGATCCAGGACACCAATGTTATCTGCCCGCCCGTCATCTCGCAATTCGCCGCCTGCGGAGCAATGCGTGCCGGCCGCGCGTACTGCCGCAAACAACTTCGAGCACTCGAGGAAGTGCGGGAGGTCGTCGAACAGAAACTGGCAACGATCGCCGATATCTGCGACATGCCGCCGGCCGACGGTGCTTTTTACTATCTGCTTCGAATCCACACCGACATGGACCCCATGACCCTGGTCGAGCGACTCATCCGGGAACACCATGTCGCGGTCATGCCCGGATCGACGTTCGGCCTGACCGACGGCTGCACCGTCCGGATTGCCTATGGGGCCCTTGAAAAAGCAACAGTGGTCGAAGGTATCGGACGTCTGGCAACCGGGCTGCGCGCCATAGTAGGCGGACCATAGCACGCACGGTGAGCGCAAGAAATGCGCACCCGGCGAGGACACGGGTTTACGGTCCGCGGGCGGTTCGCCAGTTGTATTCCCGATTCGATCGTGCACATTTGCAATACGTCAATTCAGGCAAGAATCGTGTCGTGCCGCCATCGCAGCCGCGAGGCCAGATCGTCGGCACCGTTCGCAAACGATTCCTTACACCACACCCCGAAGTCGGTTTCCCGTCAACCCGCTGTGATCACCGTAACAATCATCCTGATTTTCTGCACACTGCTGCTCGGTTCCGCCATGCTGCAATGCTGGATAGCGGCCAAGCGGCCCGGCACCAACACCAAATGCCTGATGTCATTGCTGCTGCTGCTCGGCGGCGTCCTGATATCGGTGTGTCTGCACTGGATCGATCAACTCTCTGATACCTTCACCCCCCTGATACGGACCGCAACGCTGATCGTGTACCCCATCATGCTGCTGGCATCCGTAGCGGTATCGACCTTGGGGCGGCGCGAGTTGATGGCAGATCCGAAGAACGCCTCTCAAGGCGAAGACCAGGCCGTCTACGCAGCGATCTTCGCACTGATCATGCTCTGCGCGTTCTGCGGCAGCATAGCCGTGGACCTCAGCCAGCGCTACTGAATTTTACGAGCAACTCTCGCTCAGCCAGTCCAGATACGGCTGGTATCCCTCGCCGATCGGCAACCCGATGATGCATGGGCAGTCGTAACTGTGCAGCTCCTTTACTCGCGCGATCAGCGCTGGCATTTGTGCAACCGTCGTTTTTGCGATCATCGCAACCTCGCGTTCCTCGCACAACTCGCCCTGCCATTCGTAGATCGATTCGATGTCACCGAGAATGTTGACGCAGGCTGCAATATTCTCCTGTACCAGGGCCCGGCCAATTGATCGGGCTTCCTCGGTACTGCTGCAGGTCATATATACGAATCGGTAGTCCATATCAGGTTTCAGGTGTCAGGAACGCACGACTTGCGAAGATAAACACGGGCACCTAACTGCTGCTCCAGTTCCGGCAGGTCAGCTTGTTCGAAATTCGCTTCGCGCCACGCCGCAAACTCTGCTGTGATGTCCGTTGGATTGGTCAGCACACAGATGTCCGGCGGATTCTCCCGCAGCACCGCAAAAACCGCGTCCCAGGTCGTCACATTCATCGTGTGGTAATACCAGGAGATGAAATATTTTACCGCTGGGCGGTTGCGTGAGTAAAAAAGAATGCCCGGCCGACTGCCATCGACGAAAATCCGCTTGCCCGTCAAGCCCTCGGCATGCAGCCACTCGCCGATCATCTTGTCGCGTACGAACCATACTTTGCCGTACTTGTGGAAACTGATCTGCTTCGGCGGTACGCGTAAATAAGTGACGCTGACGGTCGCCAGCAAATAAACGATCGAAGTGAGCATCACCCACAGCCGCAGACGCTTTGGCAGGTACCGGCAGAACTCGCTGAACGCCAGCAACACGAAGGGCAGACACAGGATATAATAATGCTCGAACCACTTGCCCGGCAACGCGATCGCCAAAATCGCCGCCACCCAGTACGCTGCCAGGTGCACCGTTTTCTGATCCCGATAAGCGTACAGCCGCAGCCCGATCGCCGCGAACCCCATCAGAATGAGCGGCGCCAGAGCCAGCACATGCGGCTCGAACGGAAACAGGAAAATCGTGCGCAACCACCGCCCCAGCCGCGACGATATTTCAACATCACCGACAGTGCCGCCGCCGGCGACATAACTGGCGTTACGCCTGAACTGCTGCCAGGCAAAATCCCAGTCAAAGCCCAGCATGGCATAGGCAATGATATGCACCGCGGCAACAATCAGCGCAACTGCGGCCAAATGCAGCAATAGCCGGCGCCAGTCGCGCCAGGCCAGCGCCGCGAATGGTGCCAGCAGAAATGGCAGTGCAACCTGCTTGATCAGAATTGCCAAACACACCGACAGAACCGCCATCCACCACAGCCACTGGCGTGGCCGCGCCAGGTAGAGACGCGTCAGCAAAAACGCCAGCACCAGTAGCGGCAACATCACAACCTCGGCGTTGATACCGTTGGCGAAACACGAGACCAGCCCATTGCACAGCCCCCAGATCACCAATAGCGCCCCGATCAATAGAGCCGGCAGCCGTTCCAGTGCGAAGCAAACGCAGAGCAGGACGGCACACAGCCCCATGCACAGCAGACCGAAGATCTTCAACCCCGTTTCGTCATAGCCGAAGGCGGTAATCGCCAGACGATAGGCCACGAAAGTGCCGACCGGTTTGTTGTCCCAGGCCGTGTCGTACGGGCGCCCGCCCTGACGCCAATCCTCAGCAACGACAGCGTAGATCGCCTCGTCCGCCTCGAGCGGCTCACTGAAGCTGTGGGCCCGGATGGCGGCCAGCACCGCAAGCCCAATCGCCAGCGCAGCCACACACTGCCAGCCGTACCGCATGGTGCTTAGAGCTGGGTCGGCGGCTGACGCCGTAGTCGCTGTATCGTCCACAGACATATGATTATCCCGATGCCGATGAGGGAGGTCCAATAACGTTGACTATAGTCGATGCCGAGCCACTGCGCGATTAGGTCGGGGCGCATAAGTACCAGCGTTGCAACCAGGAAGAACGGCAGTTCATACCAGCGGTTGCGACGCAGAAACCACCCTTGGGTCGCCGCCGCGAAGGCAAAGTTCCCAATGCAGGCCGTAACGAAGATCAGGATACCGTGATCCCAGCGCGTGACGTTGTGCAGGATCAGATCGTTGTTGAATATGAACATGAACGGTAGAATTGCTGTGCGGATGTCGTACAGAAATGCCTGCACCCCCGTCGCAATCGGTGGTGACTTGGCAATTGCCGCAGCGGCATACGCCGCCAGACCGACCGGTGGCGTGTCATCCGCTAGTATGCCGAAGTAGAAGCAAAACAGGTGTGCCGCCATCAGCGGCACGACAAAACCATAGACCCCGCCCACATCAACGATCACTGTCGCAATGAGCGAACCGATGACGACATACGTCGCAGTCGTCGGCAGTCCCATACCGATGATCAGGCTGGCAACCGCAGTGATCAGCAGCAGCAGAAAAATATTGCCACGCGACAAGGTGCCGATAATGTCCGTGATCGTGCCGGCCAATCCCATATCAACGATACCAACGACGATGCCCGCCGCCGCGCAGGCCAGCGCTACACTCACCATGTTGCGCGCCCCGGATGCCAGGCCGTCGAGTATGTCACGCAATCCCCTCACAACTCCGCCCGCAACACCCCGGGCAACCTTATGGCCAGCTGAAGCCACCGTGCTGAAACCCGTCTCCCGCATCGGTGCGGCATCCCCCCGTGTCATTTGCAGCGCCTGCCAGATCCGGCGCGCCACCATGACGATCGCCAGTACCCAGATCGCGTGAAAAACCGACGGCTCCGGCGAGCGGCGCTCGATAATCAGAAAGTACAGCAGCACGCCAAGCGGAATAAGAAAATGAAAACCTTGGAGCAACACTGTTGTAAAGGTCTTGAGGTTCTCTTTGGCCATCCCCATCAGCCCCAGCTTACAGGCCTCCAAATGGGTGATGTAGAACAATGTTGCGTAAGACACCGCCGCCGGAATGATCGCTGCCTTCACCACCTCCAGGTACGGCACGTTGATATACTCGGCAATGATGAACGCTGCCGCGCCCATGATCGGCGGCGCCAGTTGACCGTCGGTGCTCGCCGCTACCTCGATAGCGGCCGCCTTCTTCGCCGGATACCCAACCTTCTTCATCAGCGGAATCGTGAACGTGCCCGTCGTCACGATATTGGCGATACTCGAGCCTGAGATCATGCCTGTCAGCCCGCTGCTCAGCACCGCCGCCTTCGCAGGGCCGCCGCGATATCGGCCTACCAGGCTCAGCGCCAAGTCGATGAAAAACCGCCCGCCGCCAGCTCGATCCAGCATCGCTCCGAACAGCACAAACAGAAACACGACCTTCGCAGACACGTCCAACGGCACACCATAAACGCCGGCGTCCCACAGAGTCACCTGCTCGACGTAACGATAAAGCGAGACGCTCTTGTCGAAAATAAACTCCGGCATGTGCTCGGAGGTAAAAACGTAAACCGTAAAGACCAGAACGATCACGGCCAGGGCGGGACCGATCACCCGTCGCGACGCCTCCAACAACAGCACCAACAGCACGATCCCGATGACGATGTCGCGCACAAATGGCTGCCCCTGACGCCGCGCCAACCCCTCGTAATCAATCGCCAGATACAGCGCCGCCAGACAGCCCACCACCGCACAGAAAATATCCCACCACGGCAACCGCCGCATATCCGCCCACGCCTTAATGCCGAAACGCGGCTTGCGAAACAGCGGATAGTTGAGGAACAGCAGCAGCATCGCAAAGCCCAGGTGAATGCTGCGGACACGGATCGAATCCAGACGTTTCTCGAACACCAGGTCACCGGCAGCAACGGCAATCTGAAACAGCGACCAGGCGATCGCGATCAGCGTAATGAACACCCGCCAGAAGCCGCCAGGCTTACGGAGAATGCCGGCCTCGGATTCGGCCAGCGCCTCCGCGTCCCTCGGCAAAGCAGCGGCCGTTAACCCGTTGCTACCTGTGTCCGGATCCACGATCCCCCCGGTCTGTCGTGTAAGGGCCTTTCTCGAACATTTCGAACATGTCCTGCGGATTCACTAACTATCTGCAAGCGTGAATATTTGTGAAGTTTCGCACAACCTTATCAACAAGTTATCAACAAACTGTTTCCGAAACTCAAGCTTCGGCGCAACACGTTGAATATGAATAGGTAATGTCATATCATTTGATCCATGGCCGCTGGAATGAACGGGAAGTACAACGTTATGAACAATTCTGAACATCGGCTGCGACTTGGCAATCTCCCGGAGTCAGACCTTGTCACAGACCTGCAGGCAAAAATCCTCAATTGCCAACGGTTCGTCGACATTGAACCGCAAAGATTCCAGTAACCCCTCGGTCACGTCCAGGCTGCGCCGCGCCGCGCCCGGATTTAACGGCGGCAGCCCGTCATCACCCAGGCAGACATACAGCTCAGGATGCGGCAGGTGATCGACGTCGACGCCGTGCGAACGCAAATACTCCTGGGCGAACCAGGTGTGCACAACACTGAACAAAGATTCGCGCCGCGACAGATACAGCGTTGCAGCCTGGGCCAGAAACTCATCATCCAATCGTTTCTGCACCGACCGGTCCAGGTCGGCCGACTGGTCCGTCAACCTTCTGTGCTGCTGTTTCACCTCGGTTTCGGCTTCCTTCTTCAACGACTGCAGTGTCGCCACGATGCGCAATGCCGCGTCCACTGCGACGATCGCTCCCTTACCCTTCGTCATCTTCGAGATCACGCGGATCAGTTCGTCCCGTCCGGTGAAGTCATAGCCGACACGGTTCTGTAGAATTGACAGCGTCTGACAGCGTGAGCGGATGGTCGGCAGCAGGCTCATCGTATTGCCGGTCAAAAGCAGCAGCAGCGTGCGCGGCGACGGTTCCTCGAGCGTCTTGAGAAACGCGTTTTGTGACGCTTCATTCATCCGATCGGCGTCATGGATTAGACCGATCTTGATCTGGCCGTCCGACTTGAGGTGCAGATAGTGCTCCAACTCACGAATCTGTTCGATAAGGATCTGTCGCGACTTCGATCGCGGCTTGAGCACCTGCTGGTACGCATACGTCCCGTTCGCCAGGCGCGTGCAAGTCTCGCAGTTGCCGCACGCGTCATTGTTGACCGGCGTCGTGCACAGACACATCTGTGACCAGCCCAGCGCGAATCGCTCGAGCGACGTCGGATGATCGCCGGTGAGCAGATAGGCGTGCGCAATGCGGTCACCGCAGCGCGCCTGCCACAGCCGTTCGATCAGCGTCGGATATTTATTTTTGAATTCGCCCAAGGGCATGACTGACCTGCTCCCGAATCTGGTTTTGAATGGTTTGCTGGTCGCCCCCGCCGTCGATCACCTTGACTCGGTCCCCTGCGGTCTCCGCAATTTTCAGATACCCCTCGCGCACGGTCTCGTGGAACCGCCTGGACTCTTCTTCGATGCGGTCCTGGACGAATAACGTCTCCATCCGCATCTGGCCGCGCTGCTGCATGGTCTCCGGATCAATGTCGAGAAGTATCGTCAGGTCCGGCATACGCCCGCACGTGGCCAGTTGATTGATCTGAGCGATCAGCGCCAGATCGAAGCCACGGCCGTAGCCCTGGTAGGCCGTCGTCGAGTCCGCAAAACGATCGCACAGCACGACGCCGCCGCGGGACAGGCAGGGCATGATGATTTTGCGGGTCAATTGGGCACGGCTGGCGCCGAAAATCAACAGCTCGGATTCGTCGCACACGGCGTCCTCGCCGCAAACGTGCTTGACGATGTGCCGCAGTTCCTCCCCAACTCGCGTACCGCCCGGGTCGCGTGTCTCCAGCACTTCATAGCCGCCCGCCCGCAACCACTCGGCCAGCAGCTGCGTCTGGGTCGATTTGCCGGAGCATTCCGCCCCTTCGAATGTGATGAAAAGGCCCTCGGCCTGCCGCGTGTTTTGAACCATCCGCCAAGTTATTGCCAGATAAACAGAATACCAACGCGAGCCAATGTGGAAGGCACGGCAAAGCACTGTGAGGGGCCGGGACCAGCACAGCGACCACAAACGTCATTCCGGCCGCTGCACCATTTCGGAAAGCCGCTGCCGACGGAACAGGAAGCGGAACAGGCACCACAGAACAAGGAAAATCGTCGCGACGCCCGCCGTCAACGCAAACCAGTCCCCGTGCCGGGTGTAAAAGGTCAACGGCAATTGCTCCCACACCGGCACGTCATAGACCCGCGCGGCCCGGATAAACCGCGTGTCACTGCCGTACAGCAAATCCTCGACCCGGCCGTCCGGCAGGATCAGGCAGGTGTCAGTGTTGTTGCCGTTGCGCAGCAGCGGCCGGCAAGTCTCCACCGCACGCAGAACCGAATGCGCCAGGTGCTGGCGCGATGCCGACGTCGTGCCGAACCAGGCATCGTTGGTGATCACGATTAGCACATTGGCGCCTCGCAGCACAAAATTGCGGCTGATCCCCGGAAAAACGTCCTCGTAACAGATATTGATGCCGAACCGGGCACCGTCGCCAAACGGCATGACGGTGTATTCTGTACCCGGCGTCAGATTGCGGCCCATGCCGATCCACTCGACCAGAAACGGCAAGTACCGATCGAACGGCACATACTCGCCGAACGGCACGAGATGCATCTTGTCGTACCAGTTGACGACATTGCCGCCGGCGTCATAGAGCAACGCCGAGTTGTAATCGAACACCTCGCCCTCAGCCGGGTCATACGGCTGGCGGCGGTCGATAGTGCCGGCAAGCAGCGGTGTTTTCGTCTGCTCAAAAATTTCCGCCATATAGTCGCGCATGCGGCCGCGCAACATGACAGGCAGGGCCGTCTCCGGCCAGACAACGAGGTCCGGCTTCTCACGTGCTACAATATCGAGCGTCAGTTCGTCGTAGACCGCCGTGGCCTCGGCAAGTTGCGCCTTGGAAAACCTGCGAATCTGCGGGATGTTACCCTGCACGGCAGCAATACGCACCGTGCTCTCAGGCACCGGCAGGTCGTACCTCGGTGCCAGCAAGCCGGCCAGTACGATCAACAGCGCCGCCAGCAGCAATGGTGAGAATACCAGTCGCTTCGAGTCTACCAGCCGCCAGTAGTCGGCAAACCTCTCGGTGGAATCGCGCCCCGCGAACCAGGAAACGACTGCAATGTAGACAGCCACATTCGTCAACACGACCAGAAAGCTGATACCGTCGACCCCAGTCACCCGAGTCAACGGCAGCAGCCAGTCATTCTGCCACTGGCTCACACCGATATTACTCCACGGGGCCAACAAGCCGCGAATCAGTTCGGAGCCGCACCAGCACAGCGCCAGAGCAACCACGAGCAAACAGGATCGGCCACGGAAACATCGTGGATGCACACGCACCAAGCCGTCCGTCTGCGGCTTGAGATCTTCCGCCGGCGACAGTCGAGCATTGAGCCAAATCTGCTGCGCCAGCTTCAGCCAGCAGGCCGGAATCCAGGCATATATCAACGCTACCCCAAAGAGTGCGGGCCACTGCAGTTCGCGCAACCAGGCCATCCCCGACATGCCCGAAACCAGCCCGAAAACCAGCCCGAGACGCCATGCCGCCCGCCGCGCCGGCAGTGCCACCACCAGCAACGGCACCAGCCCCACCCACGCGATCCACGACCACTCCGCTGGTGCGAAAGCCAGCGAGGACAACAACCCGCTAGCCGCCGCCACCGCCACCCTGAAAATCTGCGGAGTCCATGACACACGGTCGATCTGATTGAACGGGCCAGTATTCATTTTACGGATAGATGGCGGCTACATTCTGTTGTATATTCGCTGGCTTAACTGCAATGACCTATGGCGGTAATAGCTTAAAGCTGCAAAGCAGCAAACCAAATTCGTTAACCGGCACCGCTTCCCTCGACACCGTGCCCCAACCCGGATTTGGGTTGATGGATTTTGTTCGGCCAAATGATCTTTGCTTCCAAACACTGAGCACAGCCGTTGAGCTGTTAAAACTCAATATGGAGACAATAAAATGAGAAAAATCGATGAGAGCCGTCTGACAGCCGCCTACGAGCAAGCCCGTGACCTCTACGCCGAATACGGTGTCGACACCGAAAAAGCCATGGGTGCACTGGTAAAAATCCCGATTTCACTGAATTGCTGGCAGGGTGACGACGTCGGCGGGTTCGAATCGGACGCCGGTCTCACCGGCGGCGGTATTTTGGCCACCGGTAACTATCCCGGCAAAGCCGGCAACGCCGACGAGCTCCGCGCCGATCTCGAGATGACTTTCCGCATGCTGCCGGGCAAGCACCGGCTTAATCTTCACGCGATGTACGGCGAGTACGATTCCTTTCCCGTCGAGCGTTCCACCATCGAGCCGCGTCATTTCGCCGGCTGGGTCGACTGGGCCAGGGTTAATGGCATTGGCATGGATTTTAATCCGACCGCATTCTCACATGAGCTGGCAGAAAGCGGTTTCACGCTGGCCAGCTACGACGAAAAGATTCGAGAGTTCTGGATCGATCACTGTATTGCCTGCCGTAAAATCGGTGAATACTTCGGTAAGGAGCTGAACAATCCGTGTGTCACCAACATATGGATTCCCGATGGCTTCAAGGACCTGACGATCGACCGGCACACGCCGCGAGCACAGCTGGTCGAATCGCTCGATCGCATCTTCGAGGAGAAAATCGATCCGCAACACAACCTCGATGCTATCGAGTGCAAGCTGTTTGGGATCGGCTCGGAAAGTTGCGTCATCGGCAGTCACGAATTCTATCTCGGCTACGCCGTCAGCCGCAACATGATGCTCTGCCTCGATGCCGGACACTTCCACCCGACCGAAGTGATCTCCGACAAGATCTCGTCAGTCCTGCAGTTCGTCGACGAGCTGCTGCTGCATGTCAGTCGCGGTGTGCGCTGGGACAGCGATCATGTGGTCGTGCTTACGGACGAACTGCAGGCGATCAGCCAGGAGGTCATTCGCAACAACTACACCGATCGCGTGCATATCGGCCTGGACTTCTTCGACGCCAGCATCAACCGGCTCGCAGCCTGGACCATCGGCACACGCTGCATGATCAAGTCACTGCTGATGGCACTGCTGGAACCCACGACTATGCTGCGCGAATTGGAAATCGCCGGTGACTACACCGCCCGCCTGGCGTTTCTCGAGGAGCTCAAAACGCTGCCGTACGGTGCCGTATGGGATTACTATTGCCAGCGCGAAAGCGTCCCCGTCGGATCGTCCTGGCTCGAAGAAATCCGCCAGTACGAATCAGACGTGCTCTCGCAGCGCTGAGTTCCCCTGCCGGGCACTCATCGCCAGCATTGCATGCATGTACAGCATGCAATAGGTCACAATGGCGGTCAACCTCTACAAAATCAACCGTTGCTTGAAGGCAACAGCATGAGCACCCAAACTATTGCCCCATGCGCGATCTCCTCGACATCCTCGCTGCTGTCCGTGAATTCGATGACCGCGGTAAACCGTACGCTGTAGCCACCGTAGTGAAGGTGGCCGGATCCACCTATCGCCGGCCCGGGGCACGCATGTTTCTGTCTGAGACCGACACGGTCGGTGCCGTCAGTGGCGGGTGCCTGGAAAACGATGTGCGTGAGCACGCCAGCCAGGTCATTGCCTCCGGGAAACCGAAGGTCGTGCGCTATGACACCAGCTTCGAGAACGACACGGTCATGGGCCACGGTATCGGCTGCGACGGCATCATCAATGTCCTGATCGAGCGGCTACCGGCGCTCGACGACGCGCCGGCCTACACCGACTTCCTGGCCCACTGCCTGGCCCAGAACGACCACGGCGTGCTGGCGACAGTGTTCGCCAGCGACCTGCCGGATACACCCATCGGCAGCCGACTGATCCTGCGTTCCGACGGCACGACGGCGTCGAATATCGGCAGTACCACTGCCCAGGCCGTTCTCGCCGATGCCAGCCAGGTCATTGATGCCCACCAGTCGATTGTCACCGCCTATGCGGACGGCCGAGTCGAGGTCTTGATCGAGGCTATCAACCCGCCCTTGCCGCTGCTTGTTTTTGGTGCCGGTCACGATGCCATGCCATTGGTTGCCCTGGCGGCAGCCCTCGGCTGGCACGTCACCGTCGTCGACCCGCGCGATGCCCTCGCAAATACAGCAAGATTCCCCGGCGCCGCCCGGATCATCATTTGTCATCCTGAGCAGTTGTCACAGCATCTCACCCTTTCATCGCCCGCCGTCGCCGTCGTGATGACTCATAATTACGAGTGGGACAGGATTCTGGCCGCCGCGTTACTTGCTTCGAGTATCGGTTACGTCGGCATGCTTGGCCCAAAGAAGCGCACCACCCGTCTGCTCAACGCACTCGAAAATGCCGCAGAAATCCCTGCTGGCCGACGAGATGTCCTGCGTTTCCCTGTCGGTCTTGACATCGGTGCGGAGACATCCGAGGAGGTTGCCCTGTCCATCATCGCCGAGATCCAGGCAGTGATCCGCGCCCGTTCCGCCGGCTTCCTCAAAGACCGCGAAAGCGCAATCCACTGAACCCTTTGAAAAGTACGTTCCGTAAAACGTTATCACGGGAGGGAATGCGCTGCACCACGGGAGCAATTCGCCTCACTTGTACTCATAGCCGCAATCGGCACAGAAGCGGCTACCAGCTGTCTGTCGAGTGCGACCGCAGGACGGACATTGACCGACCGTGTGCCGGCGGACAGCCAAAACACACGCAACCGCGACTGCAACACTACCGAGAACTTTGAGTAATTTCATTGAAAGCTCCTATAGGCGGCAGAGCCGCAAGTTGACAGGGTTAAAATAGGTAAAAAAGTAAAAAGCATGTGAATTGTACTCTTTCACTTTTCACAGGCCGGCATTGTATGCTTTTTGCACTTAAACAGCACGCGAATTTCGTTCCACCATTCGGGCTCCGGCCCGTGCAATTCGACGGTGTAGGTGTGACCAATTGCCCACTGAGCATAGCGTTTCTATGGGTGCCTCTTGCCGCAACTCGACAGACCGCGCATCAGATGGACAATCTTCCCGGCAACCCGCTGTCGAGCTCCGATTCGAACTCCGAAAGAGCCCTTTGAAAATCTTATCAGTCATACGGATATACCGGTATCATCATCCGGTTTCGTTTGCACGTTGCACGATTTTATAATAAGTTCTGCTGCGGAAAATCCAAGCCTCGGGGGCGGTTGACATGACAAAAAATCGTATCGAATACCCGCAAATTTTTCGGGTGCGTCAACATTTTGACGCACCGCGGGTTGACGATGCTTCCGGCGCCGTCGAATCACAGCTGGCACACCTGGCACTTGGCCAGCGGATCAAGCCGGGCCAGTCCGTGGCGATTGCCGTCGGCAGCCGTGGCATCGCCAATATCCAGGAAATCATCAAGGCGATCGTCGATCACGTCAAAGCGCTGGGTGCCGAACCGTTCCTGGTGCCGGCCATGGGCAGCCACGGCGGTGGCACAGCGACGGGCCAGCAGAAGATCATCGAGTCTTACGGGATCACTGAAACATACTGCGGGTGCCAAATCCAGGCAACTATGGAAACGGTTGTTGTCTGCCGGTCGGCCGAAGGTTTTCCTGTACATTTCGACAAGTTCGCGTTCGCCGCTGATCACGTCATTGTGACGAACCGTATCAAACCGCACACGCAGTTTTCCGGTGACATCGAGAGTGGTGTGTTGAAAATGCTGCTCATCGGGCTGGGGAAACACGAAGGCGCAAAAATCTATCATCGCGCCATCAAAGACTACAGTTTCGCGCAGATCGTGCGCAGTGTAGCAAAGGAAGTGCTTGCCAAGTGCCCGATTACCGCCGGCATTGGGATCGTCGAGAACTGTTACGGCCAGACCGCCCGTATCGAAGCAATTGCGCCGGCGCAGTTCGAGGAACGCGAAAAAGCATTGCTGGTGATGGCCCGCGAACTGATGCCGCGGCTGCCGTTTGAGCAGGCGCATATTCTGCTGATCGACGAAGTCGGCAAGAACATCAGCGGTACAGGTTTCGATGTCACAGTCACTGGTCGCAAGTATATTGATCACGCGGCCGCGGCCGACGAGTATCCAAAGATCAACATTCTTGCACTGCGCGATCTCACCGAACTCAGCGGAGGTAATGGCGAAGGTATGGGTCTGGCCGAATTCTGCCGTACCCGACTGCTCGACAAGGTGGACATGAATATTACACGAGTCAACGCCTTCACCAGCGGGCATTACACCGGCTCGATGATTCCGCTCAATTTCGATACCGACCATGAGATGCTGCAGGTGATGCTTCGGCAAATAGGCCTGACCGAGCCGCCTGATGCCAAGCTGATGTGGATCCACAACACGAAATCACTGACCGAGGTCGAGTGTGGCGCTGCCTGGTACGAAGAGGCGGCACAGCGCGATGATCTCGAAATACTGACAGATTGCCGGCCTCTGCCGTTCGATGCGGATGGCAATCTGCCGGACGATCAATTCAATGGGTATTGAAACGCGCGTCGGCAAACCGCCTGTGAGCGAATCCCGCTACATCATCGGCATTGATCTGGGTACGACCAATATCGCCGTCTGCTATATCGACACGGACGAAGGCGAAGACTACGAAATCCAATCTTTTCCGATTCCCCAACTGACAGCGGCCGGCGAAGTAGACACCCGGCCGCTGCTACCATCCTTCTGCTACCTCCCAGGCCCCTCCGAACTGCCGAAGGGCGCCCTGGCCCTGCCCTGGAACAAAAAGATGGCTTTCGCCGTTGGTGAGTTTGCCCGCGAACAGGGGGCCCGCGTGCCACACCGCCTGGTCGCCTCCGCAAAGTCATGGCTGGCACATGCCGGCATCGATCGTACGCGTGCCATCCTGCCTTGGGGTAGTGAGCTCGATGATCAAATGATGTCGCCGGTGCAGGTGACCACCGCTTATCTCGACCACATCCGCCAAGCCTGGAACCAGCAGTTCAAGCGCCAGAAACCGAAAAAGCGTGAAGCACTGCTGCTGGAAAATCAGCAGATCATCATCACGATCCCTGCAAGCTTTGACGAAACTGCCCGTGAGCTCACGATAAATGCCGCCGCCGCCGCAGGCTACAACGACATCTGCCTGCTCGAGGAACCACTGGCCGCTTTCTATGCCTGGCTGCAAAACCACGAGTGGGACTGGGACAGCGCCATTCGCTGGGGCCAGAAATGTCTGATCGTAGACGTCGGCGGCGGGACTACCGATCTTTCGATTATTCAGATCGACGACGAAGGCTACCTACACCGCTTTGCCGTAGGCAGTCACCTGTTGCTTGGCGGCGATAACATCGACATGGCACTGGCTCGAATGATGGAGGAAAAGTGGGGCGAAAAACTGGTCGCTACCGACTGGACACTGTTGTGCCAGCGCTGCCGAGAAGCCAAAGAAATCCTGCTCGAGTCACGCCGGGAAAAAACTGACATCACCCTGCTCTCGGCCGGTAGCTCCGTACTCAAGAATATTAAAAAAGCAGAGCTACGCCGTACGGCCGTCGTCGACCTATTGGAAGATGGATTCTACCCGAAAATCCCGGTTGATGACCCCCCGCCACGACGGCAGGCGGGCATGCGCCAGATGGGATTGCCGTATGCCGTCGATCCCGCAATCACCCGGTATTTGCTAGAGTTTCTGCATCAGGCTGCGAAGGTCGCAAACGATGAAGAGGACGATCATCCTTGCATGTTCCCCGAACGCGTCCTGTTCAATGGCGGCAGCATGAAGACGAAATTCCTGCGCCGCCGCATTCTCGACGCCATCGCCGGCTGGCGAACGGATCGCGGGCAGCCAAAAGAACTCATCGGCGAAAACGTCTCGCAGGCAGTTGCCATCGGTGCTTCTTACTATGGCTGGGTGCGCCGCGGTCATGGTGTCAAAGTCCGCAGCGGTCTGGCGCATGCCTGCTATCTCGAAGTCGCGGATGCCGGCAACGGCACCCGACTGGTGACTGTCGTTCCGCGGGATACCAACGAGAATATGCTGATTACCGTGCCCGGTGACTTTCGGGTTCAAACGAATCAGAAAGTGTTGTTCAACCTGTACACCAGCGACACGCGCCTCGACGATCAACCCGGCGATGTCGTGACGCCAGGTGATGACGAGGTCGAAAAGATCGCACCGCTGGTGTCGGTGCTGCCCGATGGCGGTAAAGATACCGAATCTATCGGCGTCCGCATCACAGCGCAGCTCAACGACGTTGGTGCTCTCGAGGTCTCGCTTGAAGCAACTGACGGCAAGCTGCGCTGGCCGCTGCGTTTTGACCTGCGCCCGGTTGCCGAATCCGCAGAACCGCCGCCAGCAGCCGCGCCGGAGAAGCCTGCGGTCATCGTTGATGCAGAACGTCTGGCGGCGGCGGAAAAATTGATCCGTGACCGCTTCAACAGGCCGGCCGACGAATTGCGGCCGCTGACGCGTGAGCTCGAAGAGACTCTCGCCACAACAAAGGCCAACTGGCCGCTGCACGCCGTCCGTACCATGGCCGATGTCTTCCTGGAGCTGCGCGATTGCTGCAACCGCAGTCCCTATCACGAGCGGCGCTGGCTCAACCTCACGGGGTACTGCATGCGCCCGGGCTTCGGCGACGTCGCCGACAAATTGCGCCTCCAGGAGTTTTGGAAGCAGTGGATCGTCGGGCCCGTGTACAAGCGCGACAATGATGTGGCCGCCGAGTGGTGGGTTTTCTGGCGACGTATCCTATCCGGGCTCAACGTCGGCCACCAGACCACGATCGGCGTCGAACTGGTGAAGAAGCTGTTTCCGGGCAACACGTATGCCTACTACATTCGCGCCGGCGAACGGGCGCGCCAGGAGATGTGGCGTTGCCTTGGTGCCCTGGAATTGCAGCCCGTACACATGAAAATCAACGCCGGCAACATCATGGTCAATCGCGATGACGACCTGCGCGGTTTCGAATGCTGGGTGCTGGCACGGCTCGGTGCACGCCGGCCATTCCACGCACCGGCACATGCGGTGGTGCCGGCAAACATCGCGGCACCATGGGTCGAGCGGCTGATGGCGCTGGACACCGAAGGGAGCAACGACCGCATGCACCTCTTCGCGATCGCCCGCATTGCCGCCATGACCGACGACCGCAACCTCGACCTGCCTGCCGATCTGCTGACGCGGGCGCAAGATTTTCTTGCGGACAAGCGTTGCCCGCGCAGTTGGATCGACGGCCTCCACAACGCAGTGCGACTGACGACGGAAGACCAAGCCAAAATTCTCGGGGACACTTTGCCGCTCGGATTGACACTGGGCGACAGTGACTCTTGAAGCCGAACGATGTCTCCGGGGGCTAATCCTCGCGTCGAGCCCTCTTCGCCCGTTTCTTCCCCTTAAACTGACAAATCATACCGGCGACGGCGAGCAGCACAATACCCCACCAGGTGCGCTCCACGGCAGCGGCGTAGGCTGACTCAAGTTCCCCGGCATTAAAAAGATGATCGCGGGTATCGATCATCTGGATCGCCGTCATGACGACAAAGGAACCGGTTGTGGCAGTTACGATGATCAGCAGCGGCCGCTGCAGAATCACCGCCAACAACCCGGTGACCGTCGCAAACAAAATCGCAATGACCGCGCCGGCCAGGCTTTCGGGGTCAGTGAGCAGCGGCACGATCAGGGGCGCCAGGCAGGTCCCGAAAACAAAACCGACACACCAGATCGCCAGGTTGAATACGAAACGGACGATCACCCCGGCAATGAGGCTGGTGAGTAGCGCAATTATCAAAAATACGACAACGCTGCCCTGGAAATACGCCGAAGCAATCAGATTGGCCAGGGCAACACCTGCCACCACGCCGCCCACAGCCAGCAGCAGCTTCAGGAATCGGTAGCCGAAGAAACAGTAGACGGCACCGAAACAGATGAAAACTATTTCCTGAAGTGACTCGAGGTTCAACTTCTTAACGTCAGGGGCTGAGTGTCCTTCGCCAAGAACGACGGAGTGCGCTGCCGGCCGGCGGCTTCTTCGTCAGCATTGGAATTGGCGATTGTCGTGCGGATAACGCTGACCAGCAGACCGATGCCGACCCAGGTCGTGAGCATGCTGGAACCGCCGTAGCTGATCAGCGGTGCGGTGATGCCGGTTGTCGGACCGGCACCGCTGACCACGGCAGCGTGAATAAGGGCATGCAGGCCAATAGACAGGCCAACGCCCGCAGTGAGCAGCATGCCCTCGCGGTCCAAGGCGTTGGTGCTGACCGTCAAGGCCGCACCGAGTACCAGCAGATACATCAGCATGACGCCGGCGACTGCGGTAAAACCGAGCTCCTCACCGACGATCGCCAGGATGAAATCCGTGTGTGATTCCGGCAGATACCTTTCCTTCAGCCGGCTCTCGTTGAACCCGACACCGGTCCAATGCCCGGAACCAAGCGCATACTGCGACATCAGCAGTTGGTAGCCGTTACCGGTCGCTGTGGCTTCGGGATGACGGAATGAGGTCAGCCGCGATCTACGCTCCTTGCTGCCGCCCACAACAAAAGCGCAAAGAATGATCCCGATTGAAATCAGCAGCAGCAGATAGCGCAAACGGACACCGGCAATGAACATGATTGCCATGACCACCATCCCCGTGATCATCGTGACGCTGAGGCTGCCGCCGAGCAGTACCAGGACGACGATCATGCCAACCACCAACATCGGACGCCAGACACCTTTGTTGAAGTTCAGGACATTGCGCGGCTTGGTACCGTAGTAATGAGCCAGAAAAATAATCAGCGCCGGCTTGGCGAATTCCGACGGCTGCAGCGTGAAGTCACCGACACGAAGCCAGCGGAAAGCGCCATTGATCGACGCCACGAACGGCAGCTCGGTGACCCAATCCTGGTCGTAGAAGTGCAGCACATGTGCACTGGCCAAATAGACCAAAGGCAGAGCAACTAACAACAGAACCCACTTGCTGGCGGCACCGATTCGACGGTAATCGACAACGCAGATCACTGCGGCAAGCATCATGCCAAGGAGAATCCAGACCGACTGTTTGAGCAGGAAATGCTGGTGTGATGTCGCACTCGTCGTCGAGTACAGCATCACCAGTCCGAAGATCGTCAGCAACACCACAGATGCCAGCAATGTGGCAGTGGCGAATCTGAGTTTGTGGATCGTCGCTTTCTGTTCCACAAAGGTTAGTTCTACTTTTTTTTGCTTAGATTAGAGAATTGGCGTACTGGAGAACATCGGGAATGGTAGATCATTGGCGTAATTCTGCGCTTTCCTCACGCAATCCGCACTATTCCAACTCTCCGCCACTCTGATTTAACAAAGTAGAATTAGTGGTAATGCAGTTCCAGCTCGCAGGAAGGTTCTGTCGTTGGTATTACGAAGCTGCGGCTTCAGCTTCCTGCGGGACAGGTTCCAGCGTCGCTGCTTCCAGCGGCTCCTCGCCGGTGACGCCAAGCTTGTCGCCGATTTTCTCGTGGATCGCGGCCAGCAGGCGCTCTTCGAGTTCCGCGTCATCCTTGATTGCCTGCTTCGTCTGCTCGCGCCCCTGGCCAAGCTGCTCGCTGCCAAAAGAAAACCACGAACCGCGTTTGTCGATCAATTTATTTTCCAGCGCCACGTCCAGGATCGAACCGGAACGGGAGATCCCCTCGTCATACATGATGTCAAACTCCGCAATCTGGAACGGCGCGGCAATCTTGTTCTTGACGACCTTGACCCGTACGTGGTTGCCGATGACTTCACCGACGGAGTTCTTGATCGCTTCCTTGCGCCGCACGTCCAGACGCACAGAGGCATAAAACTTCAGAGCATTGCCGCCCGGCGTAGTTTCGGGACTGCCGAACATGACACCGATCTTCTCGCGGATCTGGTTGGTGAAGATGACGCAGGTCTTGCTCTTGGCGATAACACCGGTAAGCTTGCGCAGCGCCTGCGACATCAACCGCGCCTGCAAACCGACGAAGGTATCGCCCATCTGCCCCTCGATCTCGGCGCGCGGCACCAAGGCAGCCACAGAGTCGATGACCAGAACGTCGAGCGCGTTGCTGCGCACCAGGGTCTCGGCGATATTCAAGGCATCCTCGCCGCAGTCCGGCTGCGACACCAGAATGTCCGCCGTGTCGACGCCAATGATGCGAGCGTAATGCGGATCGAGCGCGTGCTCCGTGTCGATGAAGGCACACAAACCCCCAGCCTTCTGGGCATTGGCGATAATGTGCGTGCAGATGGTAGTCTTACCGGAAGCTTCCGGACCATAAATCTCGACGATGCGCCCGCGCGGCACACCGCCGATGCCGAGCGCCACGTCAAGGGACAGGGCGCCGGTACTGATCGTCGGGATGTTTATACGCTTATCATCGCCGAGCCGCATGATGGCGCCGTTGCCAAATTCCTTCTCAATCTGGGCGATGGCAATTACAAGATTTTTGTCTGCCTTTCCATCCGGAAGAACAAAAGTTTTTGTGGATTTTGCCATTTTCTGGTCCTCGTTATGTGTTTCTCTAAAAAATCCTGTCTTGGCTGGCAGGAGACCGTTGCGGATGCGAATAACCGCGGTCAACAGCGGGTAGTATAGGCGAGTTGTGAGAATTTGTACAATGTAATACTAAATTTTTTAACCGAAAATCTGAAAATTACCCACAAATCCGTCCGGAAATGTAAGGCTGAGAAGGTTTGTCACCTTGAACAGCAACTCGTACACAGGCCGACCGGCTCCGGCTGTTCCACCGCAAGACACACGCACCCGGGGACTACTACTTCTTACCCTTCATCGGCCGCAACTGGATGTGCAACTCGCGCAACTGCCGCTCGTTGATCTCGCTCGGTGCGTTCATCATCAGGTCCTGGGCCGACTGATTCATCGGGAACGCGATGATCTCGCGGATGTTCGGCTGGTTGGCCAGCAGCATGACAATGCGGTCCAGCCCAGGCGCAATGCCGCCATGCGGCGGCGCACCCAGCGTGAAGGCAGTGATCAGTCCGGGAAACTTGTTGTCCACTACGGCCGAATCGTAGCCGGCAATCTCGAACGCCTTGTACATGATCTCCGGCTTATGATTCCGGATGGCGCCGCTGGAAAGCTCGATGCCGTTGCACACCAGGTCGTATTGGTAAGCCAGAACCTCCAGCGGATCCTTCGTCTCCAGCGCTTCCATCTCGCCCTGCGGCATCGAAAACGGGTTGTGCGAAAACTCGACTTTGCCTGTCGCCTCGTCGCGCTCGAACATCGGATAGTCGACGATCCAGCAAAACCGGTAGGCGTTAGGTTCCAGCAGCTCGAGGCGCGCCCCCAGCTCGTTGCGCACTGCCGCCCCGATCTCGCAGGCCGCCTTCTCCTTATCGGCGATGAAGAACAGCACGTCGCCACTTTCGATGTCCGCCGCCGTCTTCAGCGCTTCGAGCTGCTCGCGGTTGAGGAATTTGGCAATCGGGCTGCGGACCTCTTCGTCCTTCCAGCCGATGTAGCCCAGCCCTTTCGAACCAACCGACTGCGCAAACTCGATCATATCATCGAAGAACTTACGCGACTGATCGACAATCCCCGTCACCTTCATGGCTCGTACCACCCCGCCCTTCTTGACGACGCTGGTGAAGGCCTTGAACTCGGTGTCCTCAAACACCTCGGTGACATCGATGATGCGGAGCGGATTGCGCAAGTCCGGCTTGTCGCAGCCGAAGTCCAGCATCGCCTGCCGGTAGGGGATGCGCTCGAACGGCAGCGTGCTGGTCTTCGTGCCGTCGTCCGCGAATTCGTCGAACAGGCCGGACATCACGGTCTCGACCACTTCGAACACGTCGTCCTGCGTGCAGAACGACATTTCCATGTCGAGTTGATAGAACTCGCCGGGCGAACGGTCGGCGCGGGAGTCTTCATCGCGGAAGCACGGGGCAATCTGAAAGTATTTGTCGAAGCCGGCAACCATGAGGAGCTGCTTGAAGATCTGCGGCGCCTGCGGCAACGCGTAGAACTTGTGTGGATGCAGGCGGCTGGGGACCAGGAAGTCGCGGGCACCTTCGGGTGAACTGGCAGTCAGGATCGGGGTCTGCACCTCGTTGAAATCCAGCCCGATCATCCGCTGGCGGATGCTGTTGGTGATCTTCGAGCGCAACACAATGTTTTCGTGCAGCTGCCCGCGGCGCAAATCGAGAAACCGGTACCTGAGGCGGGTCGCTTCCGGGTAGTCCGTCTCGTCCGCCACCGGGAACGGCAGCGTCTCGGCGCGGTTCAGGACCTTCATCTCGTCAGCCATCAGTTCGACCTTCCCGGTAGCGAGACCGGCGTTAGCCGTCTCCTCATCGCGCCGCACGATCTCGCCGGTGAAACAGACCGTAGACTCCAGCCGCCAATGGTGGACATCCTCATAGAAATCGCGTTCCGGATCGACCACAATCTGCGTGATCCCGTAGTGGTCGCGCAAGTCAATGAAAACCACGCCGCCATGGTCGCGCACACGGTGGATCCAGCCCGATATCCGGGCCTGCTGCCCGACTTCGGACTCGTTGATTTCGTTGCATGTATGGGTTCGATAGGGATGCATAACCGTCACTCCAGAATCAAAAAAAACAAAGCCGTTAAGTATATCGTTGCAACGGGAAAATGCTATGCCCATGGTGTTGAACGGGCGCGGAAAATCGTTCTACTTTCCAAGCGGCAATGCGCGGCCGGGAGAGGCTGGCACTGCATACATATTTCGAGGCTGAAGACCACGGGTGCTCGGGCTCAGAACTCAGAGTTTTTCCGGCAGCTCGGGGATCTCCTTGCCAAGGTCCCGGAGGCCATTGGCGACGGCGCGCCAGTATTGAGCCTGCAAAGGATCGACTGCAGTGCCAATGCCGTCGCCATAACATTTGGCGAGGGCTTTCTGGGCCTTGGGACTGCCCATGTTCGCCGCTAACCGGAAATGCTTGAACGCTTCGCTCTCGTCCACCGCCACAGCCGAGCCGTTTGCGTAGCAGACCCCGAGGTTGTAGATCGCGGTCGGGAAGTTCTCGGCCGCCGCCTTTTTGTACCACTCGAGTGCTTCGTCCAAGTCCATCGCCACACCCTTGCCCGTGGCATAGCAATGGCCGACATTCACCATCGCCTGCAGATGCCCGCGCCCGGCAGCCTTTCGATACCACACCACCGCCGTCGCAGAGTCCTGTATGACGCCGACACCGTATTCATAGCAATATCCCACCTTGGCAATCGCTTCAACCGAATCGTTGTGCACAGCCTGCCACAGATAATTCTTGACCTTCACCGGATCGGATTTGACGTTTGGATAGAGACCGGCGTAACAATCCGCGAGCAGCAGTTGCGACGCCACATCGCCGCGGCGGGCGGCCGACTCAACATACTTCAAGCCTTCATCGGTGTTCTGCAGGTAAAACTCCTCGCCCTCCCGGTTGCGGCCCTTGACACCCTTGATCAGGCATAGGCCGTATTCGCGCATACTGTCGAGGTTGCCCTTTTGCGCTGCCAACCCGAACAACTCTGTCGCCATGCCATGGTCGCCACGCTTACGGTAGAGCAACGCCGCATTGACATGGGCCGCTATCACACCACGTTTGGCGGCCTGCATGTAATATTCAATGGCGGTGTCTTCGTTCTGCGGAACACCATCGCCGCCCTCGTAGCACAGGCCCAGATTGAATTTTGCCAGCGCCACATCCTGTGCGGCGGCTTGATTGAACCAGTAAACCGCTTTGACCAGATCCTTCTCGACACTAAGGTCACCAATGTAATACACCGTGGCGAGCTGCATCTGCGCTTCGGCATTACCTTTCGACGCCAGCTGAGTCAGGACCTTGACGGGATTGAGCTGTTCGCGGCGCTTGGCGCGGTCGCCTTCGTAGTCATCGGACTTGGCCCCGTCGGCCCGAGCCACTAAGTTAGAACAGACAAGAACCGTCAGGGCAATGCCCGGGATCAACAACCTTTTCATCATCAACTCCTCGAATTATGAATTCGCAACAACTCAATGACATCCTGCAACGGCTTGCTGACGGCGAACTCGACGTGGCCGCAGCCGCCAAAACGCTCAGTAGCCTCGAAACCGCAGATCTCGGCTTCGCACAGATCGATCATCAGCGCGCTGTTCGTTGTGGGTTTTCGGAAGTTATTTACGGTGACGGCAAATCTGCGGATCAGATCGCCGCGATCATTCGAAATTTTCTCGAGCACGCCAGCAACGTCCTTGTGACGCGGCTCGACGACACGGCCGCCACAGCACTGGCGGCAGAATTTCCGCAGGCTGTACACGTTCCGACCGCCGGCCTGTTCGCGGTGTTCCATCACCAGCCGGAAAAACGCCATGGCCGAGTCGGGGTACTGTCGGCCGGCACTTCCGACGGCGCAGTCGCCGACGAAGCCAGCGAAACGCTCCGTTTCTTCGGCTTCGAGCCGCGTTGCATTTCAGATGTCGGGGTCGCCGGTCTCCATCGGTTGCTGGCGCGGCTCGACGAACTCGCCGATTGCCAGGTGATCATTGCCGTTGCCGGCATGGAAGGGGCACTGCCCAGTGTCGTCGGCGGCCTTGTCCGGGCTCCGGTTATCGCTGTGCCAACCAGTATCGGCTACGGCACCAGCTACGACGGCATCACAGCCCTCCTCGCCATGCTCAACAGTTGTGCCAGCGGCGTCACGGTTACCAACATCGACAACGGCTTCGGCGCCGCCTGCGCCGCGATCCGCATATTGAACACCATTTAAGATGCGTTCGGTTGTCAGGTTTCAGTCATGGCCCTGGCACGCACATTTTGTCAAAATTCCTGAAACCTCATTCGTATTCCACAGGATCGACCGTGCCGAACTCGGCAAAAGCTTTCAAACGCTCGACGCATGCCGGACAGTTGCCGCAAGCCTTTTCCCCGCCACGATAGCAACTCCAGGTACGGCCATAATCTACACCTAGTTCCTGGCCGATTCGCAGTTCATCGACTTTCCGCATGGTCATGAATGGCGCCTGAACCTCCACCGCGTGCCGCCGGTTCAGCGACAGGACGTGATTCAGACGCTCGAGGAAATCGACTGTGCAGTCCCAGTAACCGTAATCGTCCTGCGCCTGGGCACCATAAAAGACCGTGCGGCAGCCGCGGCTTTCGCTGTACGCCGCCGCCAGTGACAGCAGGATCATGTTGCGGTTCGGCACGTACGTCGGCGGTTGCGACAGTTCATCCTCAGTCAATGCCGCGAGCGCCGGCACATCAATGCTGCGGTCAGTCAATGCCGAAGCGCCCAGAGTCAGCTCTCCGAGCACCGAGACGTCAATCAGCCGCCAGTCCTTGACCGCCGCAAGCTGCTCACATTGCCACTTCGCCATCTCCACTTCACGGTCATGCTTCTGACCATAGGCATACGACACCCCATAGACTTCGTCATATCCAAGCGTCTGCACGACGTAGTACAACAGGGTGGCGGAATCCATGCCGCCGCTGACCAAAACAACTGCCTTCATAGGAAGACGCTTAAAGAGTCAAAAAGTTGAACGAAAAATCAGGCGATCAGGTGCACGAGGAACCGACTGTAAAACGCACCGGCACAAATTACAAGGAACAACACGCCGCAGCGCCGGTGCCAACGCCTGCCCTAACCCGTACACACCGCTGACGACCACATAAGCGACCAGCACCTCCGCAAAGGCCACCGACGCCGGCACGTTCTCCGTCAACCGGCAAACCACGGCGTACGGAAAAACGATCACGACCAGCGGCTGAAAGGTTGCGCAGAACGGCAGCAGCCTGGTATTGCTCAGGCACTGCAGCCGCTACCTTTCTTTCGCTTGGTCCCACAAGGCGTCAAGCTCCGCAAGAGTCATATCTTCGAGCTCGCGATCCTGCTGAGCCGCAGCAGCTTCGATGAAGGTGAACCGATCGCGGAACCTGGCGATCGTCTGGCGCAACGCCTCCTCCCCATTGAAATCGCAGAACCGGCTGAGATTGACGATGGTGAACAACAGGTCACCCGCCTCCGCAGCGATAGCCTCCGGATTCCGCCCGGCGATGGCCGCTTTGAGTTCCGCCACTTCCTCCTCCAGCTTGTCAATCACCGGGGCAACATCGGGCCAGTCAAAACCAACCTTGGCCGCCTTTTTCTGCATCTTCTCGGCCTGCAACAGCGCCGGCACATGACGCGGCACACCGTCGAGCCGAGAGGCTCTTTTCTTGCCGGCACACTCGTCGGCCTTGATCTCCTCCCATTGCCGCTCGACACCGGCAGCGTCATCAACGGTGGTGTCACCGAAGACATGCGGGTGCCGCCGGATGAGTTTCTCGCAGATCGTCCGCGCCACGGTCTGCAGGTCAAAACGATCGGTCTCACGCGCTATCTGGCAGTGGAAGACAATCTGCAGCAGGACGTCACCCAGTTCGTCAGCCAGATGCTCATCGTCGCCGTCGTCGATGGCGTCGAGTAGTTCGTAGGCTTCCTCGATGAGGTAACGCTTGAGCGTCGTGTGGTCCTGCTCGAGATCCCAGGGGCAGCCGTCGTCGGCACGCAGGCAAGCCATGATCTGCACCAGCTCGGCGACCCAGTCATTGACCGGGCGGCCGACGGCGGATGCTGGTCTGTCGGAAGATTCTGGCATCTCAGAAAGCGGCCCCTTCGCCGGTAGTAATCGGAGTCTTGACCAAGGCGAAAAAATCGGCCCGGTCGCTGTCGAAGCCAGGGGTAAAAGCGGTTGTCACTGCCCCGATCCCTCTCACTGATTTGGGCTTTCCAGACATTGTTCCACTCCCCCTGGCAGGGTTGTATGCATTCATCTTATTCTAACGTATATTGCTGGCAAAGCATCCCGATCCTTCCCACAGTTTTGTAAGCCCTCGAAGGACTTCAGGTGTATGAAAAGCGAACGGCTCGAACTCAGCACCAACGACGTCAAGCTGGCGGATCAGATCCTGGAATCGATCCCCGATTCCAGCGAAAAAATGCTCCAGATCACGCAGCGCCTGCTCAATCGTGAACGGCAGCACGGGCGTTACATCGTGCGCGACCAGCTGGCCCGTGGCGGCATGGGTGTGATCTATACCGTCTACGACCAGGATCTGCGCCGCACGACAGCGATGAAGGTTCTTCCGCCACAAATACTGCACCAGGAGCCCAAAGTCAGTGCATTCATCGAGGAATCCCGGATCACGGCGCAGCTCGAGCATCCCAACATCGTACCGATTCATGAGATCGGCGTGATCGAAGGCAGCTCTCTGCCGTACTACACGATGAAGCTGATTGACGGCGAACCGCTCACGAACGTCATCAAGATGGTTGCCCGCGAAGATCCGGATTATGTGCGGCACTACACCCGACACCGCCTGCTGGACATTTTTCTGAAGGTTTGCAATGCCGTGGCGTACGCCCATTCGCACGGCGTCATCCACCGGGACATCAAGCCGGAAAATATCATGGTCGGCAAGTTTGGTGAAGTGCTTCTGATGGACTGGGGCCTGGCCAAATACGTCGATGCAGACGACAACACGGCATTCGAAGAAGCACAAGACAGCTCGCAGATCATCGAGCACAACCCCAGCCGCACCGAGGACGGTGTCATCAAGGGCAGCCTGGCCTACATCGCGCCGGAACAGGTGCTCGGCGAACCGTCCGCAATCGACAAGAAAACCGACATCTTCCTGCTCGGCGGAACGCTGTACCAGATTTTCACGCATTTACCGCCGTACGAAGGCGAGAACATGATGGATGTTCTGCAGCGCGCCGAACTCTGCCAGTACGAGGTGCCGTCCAAGCGCAATCCGCGCGCCCAGATTCCGAAAGCAGTCGAACGTATCATCCTGCATGCTATGGCACCGACCAAGGACAAGCGCTACGCAAGCTGCCAGGACCTGATCGACGACGTTGAAGCGTTCCTCGCCGGCAGACGTTCCGGCGGTATCCGGCAGTTCCGAGTCGGTCAGGAGATCATCAAGGCCGGCGATGACTCGAAAGAGACGTTCGTCATTATCAGCGGCAAGGCCAAAGTTCATCGCAACGTCAACGGCCGAAACATGACGATTGCCGAGATCGGTGCGGGCGAAATCGTCGGCGAGATGGCCGGAATCGGCCAGGGTGCACGCACAGCGACGGTCACAGCAACCGAAGACACAGAAGCGCTGATCATCACGTACGAACTAATGCTGGACGAACTGCGCAAGTTGCCGCCGTGGATGGAGAAGATCGTCTTCTCGCTCGCCGATCGTGTGCGCATCAACTCCGGTTACCTGCACCCGCTGCTGCTGGAGAACCGGATTTTCCCGCTGGTCAACCAGCTGTTTTTGATTTATGCCGGCGCCCACGTCCAGGCGGAGCCAGATACGCCAATTTCGTACCCGCTGAAGGATGTCGTCAATGAAGTTACGATGAATCTCGGTCTCGACATGGCGAGCACTACGAAAGTCATCGACATCCTCGCCGAGGAAGGCCTGTGCGTCAATGTTGCCGAGCAACTGTCGATCCCAAGCCTACAGGACCTCGCATTGTTCAACGACTACTGCCGCTGCAAGATGGATATCAACACGGGCGTTAAGAAGATCAAGAAAATACAGCTGACAAAGGAAAAGGATTCCTGCTTTCGCCGAATCGTGCGCCATTTGCACGAAATCGATGTCTGAGCGCTCAATGCTGCTGCAGGACACGTAAAAGAGGCCGAAAAGTGCGAATGCCGCTGTGGAGCTAAGATCGTCCACGCGAACATACAGTACCCATCGATTTTTCACCCGTGACCGCCTGTCGCGGAAAGAGTCGGAACGCTCGTCGACGACGTGGTATGTGATCGCGTCGCGCGGAACATCCATCCCCCCGACACTGCAGTGATTCTGTTTTCATGGCGATCGGTTTGTCGCGTCGAATTTGCGACGTAATCCGCAACAAACTGCGGGCAAATGTGAAATCTATAGGGGACCCGCTACATTGGGACTTGGGTCGTTACGGCCGAAACAACAGGACAAGGAGTCGAAGAATGTATGTTGGTCGAATCGTTGCCGTCGGGCGTAATGCCAACGGCGCAGCATGCGGGTTGTACCGGGTTTCGTCCCGTTCGTTCCCGAACCGCGAAGCCAGGATCCTCGAGAACAGCGTCGCTATCCTGCCGAAACCCGGGCACGAAGACGATATTTACAAAAACCCGTACATCGCCTACAATTGCGTGAAGCTGGTTGGCAGCCATGCCATCGTGACCAATGGATCGCACACCGATTTCATCGCCGAGAAAATCGCCGCCGGCCTCAGTCCGCGCGACGCACTTTCGACAGTACTGCTGGCGATGGACTACGAACACGACAGCTACAACACACCGCGGATCGCCGCCGTCATCGACAATGAGGCAACAGCCTGTCTCGGGATTGTCACCGACCGGGCGCTGCTGGTGACGACGATCGATCTGGCACCGGGCACAGCGCACTACGTCGCGACCTACGAACACACTGTCCCGGGACAGTACGGCGACACCGACTTCGACGTCGCCAACGCCGACGAGGCGTGCCAATACATCATCGGCCAGGGCGTCTTCGCCGAGCTCGAACGCCCGATCACCGCCGCCTGCGCCGTCGCCGACGGCAACAGCTTCCAGATTGCCATTGCGGATGCGTGAGAGACACGCTTCCATATTGATGTTGTTTGCAGGTGGGGTCATCCTTGACCGCCGGCGCGACGCTACAATGCCGGTCATCTTTTGTGGGACCGACACGATTTTATACCGCTGAATACCGCGCAAGAGCAACCAAGTATTTCATCATTACTGCGACCGTTCTGCCGCCAGACTGATAGCCGGCGCCCCCGCCTTCCTGCACTCGTCGATGACCGACATCAGGGTGTCGTGGCGCGAGGCGGCATCCGCGATGATAACCACCGGCCGGCCGGTGGCACTCACCTGCTGCCGCACCATCGCTCCGAGTGACGGCAGCCGCAGGGCCTTGCCTTCCATGTACAGATTTCCGTGAGCATCGATCGAGATCAGAATGTTCTCGCGTTCCAGGCTGATCGCCGTCGCCGCAGCAGGACGATCCACGGTGACGCCGGTCTCCGCTACGAAGCTCGTCGAGACCAGGAAAAAAATCAACAGGATAAACACCATGTCGATCAACGGCGCAACGTTGATCTCCTTAGCCTCTGTGTCGATGGTAATACGGCTATGACGTAGTGCCATGAGCTTCCCTGATGCAGCGGCTCAACACGAACCGTGTTTCCTCCAGCTTGTCCAGCAGTTCCTGCTCACGCCGGCTCAAGCGCATTTCCCCGTAGATTCCGATCACGACAATCAGCAGCCCGGCCTGTGTCGTCAACAGTGCTTTGCCAATACCACCGGCGAGCATGCCGGGCTCCGATGTCCCGGTATGGGCAATGACCATGAAAATCTCGATCATACCACCCACCGTGCCGAGCAATCCAAGCAACGGTGCGCTGTGGATGAGGGCGCGGATAAAATCACGCGGCGGCGCCAGTTGCCGTTGCGACTCGGCAATCGCCAGTTGCAGATCTCCGGCACGCGACGCCGGTGGGCTGGCAGCAACGCGTTGGAGGATCCGCGCCTGCAGCCCGCGAAGATCGTCACTTCCAGCCGACGCCCCCTGACACATCGCAGCGCCGGCACGCTCCAGAACCGTGCTGGTCGCGAACCGATGCTCGCGCAGGCACAGAAACCGGTAAACTAATGACGTCGATATGACAACACAGCTCACCACCAACAGCCACATCACCGAGCCACCCTGGTCCATAATGTTCAGAATGTCCACCATCGTCCCTACACCTTGCCGACGCGCGCCGATAAAACGATCAACGCCAATTGCTCCATATTCGCGACGATCTTCTTGGCCTGCCGCGACAGGACCGCATGCAGCAGTAGCAGCGGTATGGCGATCGCCAGACCCACCTGAGTAGTCACCAGTGCTTCGGAAATGCCGTCGGCCAGAAGTCGTGCATTCCCAGTGCCGTGTTGGGTGATCACCTCGAACGTCTTGATCATGCCGCCAACAGTGCCGAGCAACCCGAGCAACGGCGCGATCGCCGCAAAAACCGCCAGAGTGCTTAAATGCTTCTCGAGCCCCGGCAACTCGGCGATGATCGCCTCCTGCATGGTTTCCTCGACGTCGTCGCCGCGGCGTTGCAGCGCTTCAACACCGCGCGTCCACAACCGCGCCATCGGGGCAGGCGCCTGCTTGATCGAAACGACGGCTTTCGCAGTACCAGACTTCAGCTCACCGGCGATCGCTCCAAAGGTTCTCGCGTGACCGCGCGACAGACGGTAGTATACGATGCCGCGCTCAATCAACATCAGCAACGCCAGCAGCGCAATGGCAGCCAGCGGATACATTACAATGCCGCCGGCCTTGAAGTAGTCGCGAAACGTCTTGCGACGCTGCAGGCTTTCCAACGCCATGCCGCCGGACACGTCCAACACGACGGGCACGGGATCCGCCTGCATCGCGCCATCGAGCACCTTGCGATAGGCAACAGGCAAACGCGACACAACGGTCGGCAGTCCGCCCGCCGGGCTCAATTGCAATACGCCGGTCAGTCCATCGTCCACCGCAATGCCACCAAGCAGACCGACCCGTACACTCTCGGCTTCTCTCGGCTCGCCATCCTGATCATAAGTCTGCAGCTTCGTCCGCACCGCCAACGTCGCAGCTTTCAAGTATGACGCATACGCCTCGTGCAAAGTCTCCCCGCCACTTTGCAAAGGCGCAGCAGCAGCAAACTGCTCCGGCAGCAGCAGCGCCGCGTCGGGTCCGCTGACGCCCTGCAGCAAGGGATACAGTTTGCCGAGTTCACTGAGCTGATAGTTCAGAATTTCGACAATCTTCTGCCGCTGCGTCTTCCACTGCTGCAACTCAGTCCGTGCAGACCTCAAATCTTGACGGCGCTGGTTGACCGCAGACCACATGCCCTGCTGTGCGGTTGCAACGCGACGCAATTCCCGTCGCAGATCCTGCAGGGATTTGTGGTTCGCCTGCCTGGTTTCGGACACCTTGTTGCGGTACTCAAACAAGGCCTGCCGTTCCGTCTCTATCTGAGCCTGTAACCGCTCGACACCGGCAGCAACGTCGGTAGCGCCGGCATGTGCCAGAACAGCGACCAGACAACAAAGCAGTACACATCCCAGCTTCATTGCGACAATGTTCCGGTTGGTACGACAATCACCCGCGCCGGCACCTCACGGCGCACCACACGCATCGCCGCACGCAGATATGCTGTCCAGTCGTCATCCAAGGGCACCCAGACACCGCTGTTGTCGCGCATCGCGCAGGTGCCGCCCGGCGCGACGTAATATTCGTAGACGCCGCCCAAGCGCAAAAGATCAACGCGCCTGGAGACGCCCTCCGTAGTGATCTCCGCTTTGCGAACTGCGCAAACCGTGGCGTTTTCAGCAAGCATCAGGTAGTTGTTGAAAAAGACAGCAAGACGGTTCGCCAATGACTCGCCGTCCGAAACCGGCGCGATCTCACTGCTGCCGAAAAGGATGGGACAGGCGTCAATAGTGCGGTCGAAAGCATCCGTCCAACTGGACACCGAGAACTCCAGCGTCCCCTGTTCGGCACTGGCTGCTTTGCGTTGCGTAGCAAGCTGGTCCAGCTCGCGGACAATAGCGGCAAATTGCTGCTGGACCTCTTCGAGGCTTCCCTGAGACCGCTCTAACTCCTTCTCGGCAATCACAATTTCCAGCTCAAGCTGCTGCCGCTGCTCATGCCACTGCGAATCGAGCGCTTGCCGTGCTGTACGCAATTGCCGCAACTCCGCCGCCAACCCGAGCAATCGGTCAACGTCGTTCGCCGACGCCACCAACCCCAGGCAAAACACCATCGAAATGATCCCCAACCGCCCCATCTTCGCTCCAGACTATTGCAGCGTCTCCTTCTGCAACACAAGGATTTCCTCAATCCCCGTCCGCGCCAGAGCCAGCATATGATCCAGCTCCTGTCCCGAGAACGGATCGGCTTCCGCTGTGCCCTGCACTTCGATGAATTTACCACTGCCGGTCATCACAATGTTCATGTCCACATCGGCAGCGGAATCCTCCTCATAGCACAGATCGAGCAACCCCTCGCCGCCGCACAACCCGACGCTGACAGCACCCAGCGACTCGTTGATCGGCAGCGATGAAATCTCGCCGGCCGCGAACAGCCGCTTCATGGCCAGTTGCAGCGCAACACTCGCACCGTTAATGCTGGCACAGCGAGTGCCGCCGTCAGCGTCGAGAACGTCGCAGTCCACATACAGCGTCCGCTGCCCGACCTTTCGAAGATCGACAACGGCCCGCAGCGAACGGCCAATCAACCGTTGAATCTCCGTCGCGCGTCCGTCCGGCCGGCCGTTATCCCGCGACTTGCGCCGGTCACCCGCCGCCGGCAGCATGCGATACTCACTAGTCATCCAGCCGCCCGGCACCTTCTGCTCCTTCATCCACCGCGGCACCTGCTTCACATCGGAAACCGAACAAATCACCCGCGTCTTGCCGCAGGTCACCAGCACCGATGCCAGGGCATTCACCTGAAAATCCAACTCGAAGCTCATCGGCCGTATCTGATCCGGCGTCCTGCCGTCGCATCTGCTCATAATCTCTCCTTACTTTTGTCCCGAAACGGTGACGGTGACGGTGCGCCCGAAGGCGTGGTTGCGGTGTTCGCAAAGGTAGATGCCCTGCCAGGCACCCACAAGAAAGCAACCGTTGCTGATCGGTATCATCAGGGAACTGCCCAAAAGAGCTGCCTTCAAGTGCGCCGGCATGTCGTCCGAACCTTCACAGGTATGCCGATAATACGGCACGTCTTCTGGAACCATCGCGTTGAAATGACTCTCGAAATCGGTACGCACTGTCGGGTCGGCATTTTCGTTCAAGGTCAGACTCGCCGACGTGTGGTGGATGAACACCTGTGCGATACCGACTTTGAAATCCCCCAGTTCCGGTACCTGCTGCTCGATCTCGCCAGTGACGAGGTGGAAACCGCGGCGGTATCGCGACAGGGTAAACGTCTTTTGCAGCCATTCTGTCATTGGTCAGGTTAGAATACGGGATCATCGACCATTTGCAAGCATACCTACGAGACCGGCGTGACCGGTCGAAATGATCGGTATCAGGCACTATTGTTACTTGTTATGAACGCCCCAAAAGACAAGCCGGAAATGCCGGCACGCAACGATGTCTGGCGCATGTTCGATCGCATCGCGCATCGTTACGACCTGCTTAACCACCTCCTGTCGCTGGGACAGGACATCCTGTGGCGACGTATGGTCGCCCGGCGCCTGGCTAGGGCCGGCGGCCGGCACGTACTCGATATCGCCACCGGCACCGGCGACCAACTGCTCGCCATGTGTAACCGGATGCCGGAAATAGAAACCGCTATCGGCCTCGACCGCTCGCCGCAAATGCTGGCCAACGGCGCCCAAAAAATCTACGGCCATCACGATGCCGACAAAATGGCTTTGGTTCTTGGTGACGCTCTGGAACTGCCGGTGCGTTCCCAGTCAATCTGCCTGGCAACTATCACCTTCGGCATTCGTAACGTCACCGAGACCGGCCGCGGTCTCAGCGAAATCGCCAGAGTCCTGCGACCGGGCGGTCAGGCCGTCATTCTGGAATTTTCGCTGCCCGCTAACCGGCTGCTGCGGCGGCTTTATCTTTTCTATTTCAGGAATATTTTACCAAAACTCGGTGGGTTGATCTCCGGAGATTCCTACGCCTATCAATACCTCAATGAAACCGTCGAAACCTTTCCGTACGGCGCCGCCTTTGGCAAGCTGATGACGGATAACGGTTTCAGTGCGGTGACTGCAACGCCATTGACGTTCGGCGTTGCGACTCTCTACCAGGGCGTCAAGTAGACTATGGACCTCGTCCAGGAACCAGTACAGGAAAAATTTCAGCTGGCCGAACAGATTCAGCAGCTACTCACCAGCAACGGCGAAAAAGCCGCCGCAGGCCCCACCCTGGTGCGTGTCGCCGTCGAGATTCGACCGACCGACCCGCTAGCCTGGCTCGCGGTCCAGCCGCACGACGTCAAGACCTACTGGTGCGACCGTGAGCGCCGGCTCGAAATCGCCGGCGTCGGCATCGCCGCCCAGGAACCCACCAGCGCCGATACCAGCGAGATGCTTCAACGCCTGCGTTCGCAACTCACCACCGACAATGGCACACGTTGGCTCGGCGGCTTCAGCTTCGACGGCCGCGACGCTAACCAAAACGACACCGACTGGGGGTGGTACGGCCGTGGCCGATTCATCGTCCCGCGGTTCGAGGTCATCGCCGAAAACGGCATGCAACACCTCGCCTGCAACCTCCGCTGCGACAGCAACGGCGTCACCTTCGACGACATTCAGTCGGCCCTCAACGATCTCGATGCCATCCGCCATCCCGCCGACACGGCAGATATGCGGCTGCCCGCCGTGCTCACCCGTGACGACACACCGGGGCTGAAGGACTGGACGCACAACGTCGAGGCCGCACTCGAGGCTATTTCACGCGGCCATTTCGACAAGGTCGTGCTGGCGCGCCAGACGAGATTCCACCTCGACGGATCGCTGGCTGCACCAGCATTGCTGCACGGGTTGCGCGAGGACACGCATCACTGCTTCCTATTCTGCTTCCAGCCGCGCCGAGACGTCGCATTCTTCGGTGCCACGCCGGAGCTGCTGTATCGCCGCATCGGCCGTCAGCTTACCTGCGAAGCCATCGCCGGAACACAGCCGCGCGGGGAATCCCAGAACGAAGACCTGACGCTGGGCCGGGAACTGCTGGCCTCAGAAAAGGACAGACGCGAGCACCGATTCGTCGCCGAACACATCCGCGAACGCCTGGTACTCCTGGGTAAATCTACCGATTTCGATGAACCAACGCTGCTGCGGCTGGCAAGGATTCAGCATCTGCAGCAACACTTCGACACCGGTCTCAACGCCGAAGTCTCGGACGCCGACATCCTCGCGGCACTGCATCCGACCCCCGCAGTCGGCGGCAGCCCGCGCAATACGGCACTGTCCTGGATCAAGGAATTCGAACCATTTTGCCGCGGCGCCTACGCCGCACCCGTCGGCTGGATCGATCGCGATAATGCGGAATTCGCAGTCGGCATCCGATCCGCACTTTACCAGAACGACGTACTGTCACTGTTCGCCGGAGCCGGAATTGTCGACGGATCTGTCGCTGCCAGGGAGTGGGCCGAACTCGACAGCAAGATCGAAACTTTTCGGCGCCTCCTCGCCGCACCGAACTGATGCCGCATACCAGTGAAACTGGTTCCGGTAACCTGCACTGGGCTACCGCACTTCTGAGCGAACTCGCGGCGCACGGTGTCACCTATGCCTGCCTGTCGCCTGGGTCCCGCTGTACACCGCTGACTGTTGCCGCCGCTCACAGTGAGACGATCGAAACACTCGTGCACTACGATGAGCGCGGCGCCGCCTTCCACGCCCTCGGATACGCCCGTGCGACCGGTCGCCCTGCAGTGCTGATTTCCACCTCAGGTACAGCCGTCGCCAATTACCTGCCGGCGGTTGTCGAAGCCTCCGTCGGGCACCTGCCGCTGCTGGTGATCACCAGTGACCGGCCGCCCGAACTGCGGCAGACCGGAGCCAACCAGACGATCGACCAGGTCAAAATTTTCGGTGGCTACACCCGCTGGTACTTCGAACTGCCGTGTCCAACCAGCGACATCGACGTGGGCCTAGTCCGCTCGACCGCCGCCCAAGCCGTATACCGCAGCCACGGCGCGCCAGCCGGGCCGGTCCATCTCAACTGCCTGTTCCGTGAACCCTTCCTGCCCAAGGACGCAGACCTGCCGGCAGTAGCGGAAGACCCGAAAATAACGTATTACCCGCCCGTCCGGTCACCAGCACCGGAGGCACTTGACGCGTTGGAAGGCCTCATCGCAGACAGCACAAGTCGACTGCTTGTCGCCGGTGAATTGCGCCAGGACGATGTCCCCGCCGTCCGCCGGCTCGCCGAACATCTGCAGTGGCCGCTCTACGCCGACATCGCCTCAGGGTTGCGCCTCGGCGCACCGCCCTGCCGCATTGCAGCTGAGGCTGCGGCTGCCACATCGCCGGATCTGATCCTGCACGTCGGCGGAAAACTGGTCTCGAAGCAAATACAAAGCACCGTCGCAGCATGCCGCGGCACTGTCGTTCAGGCACTGAACCACTGCGAACGTCAGGATCCCCACCACCGCACCGATCTCAGAATTGAAGCGGACATTCCGCCATTGTGCGATGCGATCCTCGGGCGCGTACTGCAATACACGGATAGCCCACCCGAAACTGTCTCAGGCGAAACTGTCGATGAACTGCTTGCCGCCGACTCCTGTGCCAGCGAAGCATCGATCGCAAGAACTATTGCCCGGCAAATCCCGGCAACAGGCGCACTGTTCCTCGGCAACAGCATGCCTGTTCGCAACATGGACCTATTCGCAGATACCGACGGCGCGGCGGTGCCGGTCGGCGTAAATCGCGGTGCCAGCGGTATCGATGGACTGATCGCGACCGCCAGCGGCTTCGCCAAAGGCCTGCACCGGCACGTCACCTTGTTGATCGGCGATGTTTCATGCCTTCATGATCTCTCATCACTGGCATTGGCACGGCATCACCGGCTGACGATCGTCATCCTCAACAACGACGGCGGCGGTATCTTCGGGCACCTGCCGATTGCCGAACGCGAGGATGTGTTCGAAAAGTACTTTCTGACACCCCATGGCCGGCGCTTCGAACACTCCGCGACGCAGTTCGAGTTGAAGTATGCGCACACCGATACGACAGAAAATTTTCGTCAAGCCTATGAAGATGCCTTGAGCAGCGATGCCTCGATGATCATCGAAGTGACCATCGACCGCCAGCACAGCATGGACACGCACCGGCGCATCGTCGAGTTATAAGGCGGCAATACCGACCCGTGAAGGTGCCGCAGGCGAAACGCTCGAGCGAGAAATCACGAATCGTTCGGTCCGCTCCAGACACCCGTCGCTGCATCTTCGGTCCAACCGCTGCCCGTCACCTCGAGAGGGACGCGCCCGGTCGTCTGCCGCAGTGCCAACGTCGTGTCCCAATCCTTGAGTCCACTTAGAGCGTCCACAGCCTGGACGTTGAGGGCGCCGACCATGTTGGCGGTCGCGCCCGCATCCTCGACGGAAAAACCACGCAGCATGCTAGCAATCAACCCGGCGATCGTCGTGTCACCAGCCCCTGCTGCAGTGGCAAAATTTTCCACTTCATAAACGGGAAACCACAGCTCGCGATCGGCCCAGTTCTCCAGATCCCCGGTGCAGGCATCTGCGATCTTCTCAAGGCGCTCGGTACCTGCCGTGCGGATGTACAATCCACGACCGCCCAGCTTGACGCCGGCAACCGCAACGTCGAGGTCGAGTAGTTTCCCGCCGAGCACCGTGACTTCATCGCCGCTCAGGTCGTCACCGCGACCAAAATTCTCGCGGTCGAGCATGTACAGAATCTCGTCGGCACTGGGCACGAAAATGTCGAGATGCCCTTTGAGCCCAGCAAGGACCCGGGACCAGTCAACCTGACCGCTGGGGCCATCCGGATCGGGCACAGTCATATCAAGCGAAGTGGCAACGCCGCGTTCCTTGACCCGCTGCATCATCCGAATCAGGTTCGCACCGTCGTTCTCGTACATCTTCTGCATCAGTGTCGGATAGCCGAAATGAAAGATCGCTGCGCCGTCGATCTCCTCGTACGCGAGGTCATCATCGGTGAACGTATTGTTGGCACCCGGGCAGTGCATGAACGTGCGGTCCTGCCCGGGAATGCTGACGACGACCGTGTACGACGTCGCCTCTCCCGGTACGACATTCATCCCCGCACCGAGGCTTTCATCGTAACCGTTGAAAATGTCGACGATGCTGCCGCCGAAACTGTCATCGCCGACCTTGCCCATGAGCACCGCGGGAATGTCCAGAATGTGCAGGGCCACACCGGTATTCGACACCGCGCCGCCGGTGGCGCTGACAGCCGGGCCAATCTCGACAAGCCGTCCAGGCACCAACTCGAATCCGCGCTCGATCTCCGGAATAATATCTATGCAGACATGGCCTGCAACGACGACAAAACGCATCAGTTCCCCCTTTGGCCATTCACGATGAAGGTGTGCATGTCTTGATACTCGCTTACTGTCGGCGCCAGTTCGATGGCCTTTTTGATTGCCGACTTCGCACCATCAAAATCATCGATCAGCAGCAGAACCCCGGCAGCAACGCGGTGGTTCTTGTGATTGCCCGACTCGATCTCCAGCGCTTTCTCGGCCGCCTGCCAGGCAACATGCAGCAAATCGGCGGACGTCGATCTCAATTGGGTGATGAGACGCGCTGTAGCTCGATGCGGCATGGCATTAATCGGTAGTTGCGGCGCGTATTTCACGTAGGCGGCAGCCAGAGATTCGGGATCGTTGAGATCGCGGTAGCAGAGAGCCAGACGGTAAAAGATGACCGGTGCCTTGTCCTCCTTGGGATAGCGCTCGAGCCCTTGTGTCAGAATCTTGAGCGCATCCTGAGGTCGCGCCATGTTGAGCTGCAGATGCGCACCCTGATGGTAAATGGCATCGTCGTTCCAGCCGAGACTGTTGTCAGGGTCGTCTCTGAGAATCTGGTTGAACAGTGCGAAGGCTTCGTTAAACTTTTGCCGGTCGGCGTGTTTCCGAGCAAGCTCAAAGATCAGCTCCGGATTCCCCGGATCCTCCTGCAACCGCCGACGGAGGTCACCGAATGTATTTCGATCGTTGCGGTAGTCGCGGATAATCTCAGCCAACTTCGCCGGCTGGTTGACGCCAATGATCCGATCGACCTCCCGCATTTCCGGAGACAAAATCAGCATCGTCGGCGTCCCCGGCACTTCGAGGTCGGCGGCCAGCGCCTGTCCCGCTTCGGAGTCGAAGGCGATTTTGAGATTGACCATCGACTCGAGCTCCTCGACCATTGCCGGATCCGGCATCACCTCCGAAATCAGTTGATGGCAATACCCGCACTTGTCCTTGACGAACACTAGGCAAAGAAGGCGGCCCGACTGCTCCGCATCGGCCGCCGCTGCATCGACGTCACCATCGAACCACGGAACCTGGCCGGAGGACACAGAAACCCAAAGAAAAATAATAAAGAAGATCCGCATAGAATTACTCCGCGATGAATATACTCACGGAATCCTGTCTGCGGTAGTAGCGACTGTATCAGGTCTCCCCATCCGTGGAAGCGTTACTCCGCTCTCCATCAACCGCGGCAAACCGAGAAATCCGGTGCGTCCACAAAGGTCAGACGTTCGGACAGATCGTTCAACGCCAGACGGGTTCTGTGGAATGAATCGGCGAGCGTCCGCAGAATATTCGCTACATTATACTTTTCGGCGAGCCGATGATGGCTGGCTACACCAAAGTTGGTACTGCCGATCGACTCGTAGTACTCGAGCTTCGGAGCACCTCTGCGATTGTGCCGATGCAGTAGATGTCTCGGAAAAAGACCGGACCAGAACAACGAAAAGTTTCCGATATGCACCTGGATCACAAACCGGGTATAGTCGTCAACACCGTCCATGGCAACAAGCATGTCGACAAGATAATCCATCGGCCGCCGGCCACGGCGAGCTGTGCGTACGCGCTCCATCCGAGAAAACTCGGCAAGCAGTGCACCGACGTAGTCGGCAACATCGCGGCAGTGGATATCAACCCGACGCAGAGCATGACGCGCCAGGATGTAAAAATACAGTTGGCTAGAGATGGAAAGCTGTTTGGGCGATTCGAGAATCACCCGACGCAGTGCTTCGTCGTCGAGGATGAGATCACGACACTCCGCGTCCTCGAGAAGCTTCACCAACGACACCTTCCGCCCGTCGCTCGCGACTGCGGCAACAATAAAATCCAAGTCGTCCGCAGTGATCCCGGTACGACATCTTGGCAATACCAACTCCATCGTAATCACCCGTTTTTCGCGGTTAGTTTTACCCCTTACCCCTACGTCCTCCTGCCCTTGGTTAATGTAGCAGATTTCGGTCCAGATTACAAAAATCGGTCAACACAAAGCCAGAAAAAGAATCCTAACAGGATTTTCCCTTTACGGACGTCGTAAGCTCGGCATCCAGGGTCGATTGAAACATATTCACGGCACTGCTGATGCCGGAACCGTGACGCGCAAGATCGAAGTGAGCTCGTTGTCCAACGGACGTGAGTCAGCACTGCCGTGTTCGATGACTTTCGTCCATATCTCGACGTCGCCAGCTGCATTGGCGGCCGTGGCATCCACGTTCAGCGTCCGACTCACCGACTCACCAACGGCGATATCCTTGAAGCTGTAAGATCTCTCGCCCTCGCCCACCCGCACTACGAGCGTCGCGGTGGCCACCGGTTCTGTACCGCGATTCTGCGCCGAGACCACGATCGTGACAGTCTCGCGATCGTCGTGCGAAGTTGCCAGGTAATGGCTCGCAATGCTCATGTCGTGAATGCCGGGTTCCTCACGTTCCATGATCCGGCGGACGTTCAGTACACCGGCACCGAAAACCTCGTCCTCACCCGGGAATCCGTTGTCGTCCGCGTATTCGAGAAGAATCGACCGAGCCTCATCTGCAGTCATTCGCTCATCCATCGAAATCATCGCGGCAAGAGTCCCGGTAACAAACGGCACCGCAGTCGATGTACCACTGAAGCTGACCACGACATCGTCGGACCACGCCGCATATACGCCGAGGCCCGGTGCGGCAATGTCAACTGCATCGCCGGTATTGGCAAAACCCGCATGCTCACCGTCAGCACCAATCGCGGACACCGCCAGAACCGTCTCGTAACGCGCCGGATACGTCACGACACCAGCAGCAGCATTGCCGGTCGATGCAATAATCAGCACGTCGTGTTCATCCGCATACGCCACGGCACGCCGCAGGGCGTCAGCATCAAAGTCGGTACCAAGGCTCACATTGATCAGGTCTGCCCCCTGATTAACCGCCAGCACGATTCCTTCGGCAACCGTGAATACATCGCCGACGCCAGTGCTGTCCATCACACCAATCGCCAAAAGGTGCACCGCTGGCGAGATACCCTGCAGCCTTTCGCGGTGCCCGACCAGCAGGGAGGCCACCGCTGTGCCGTGCCCAACAAGAGCCGACGACGCGTCCGGCTCAGCCTCGTTGACCAGGTCGAATCGGGTCACTGTCGTACCAGCCGACGACGGCTGCGGATCCATGGTCGCCGTGTCCAGTACAGCAACCGTAATACCAGTGCCCCACGTGCTGATGTCACCGTCCGCACCCAGCCACAGCAGTGCCCGACGTCCAAAAGCCGACTGGCTGCCCACCGGTGCGTCTACCTGCGGTACCGGGACCCGCACGACATGGTTCCGCTGGTGCGACGCCACCGGCAAACCCTCCAGCAGTCGATCAAGCGTGTCGGAGTCACTGCGAACCCGCACCATGTGCCACATATTCAGTGTGCCGGTGACTTGCGCTCTCGTACCGCCTACGCGGTCAACGAATACCTGCAAGTCCGCTGACGTTTCGAAAGCCACGATGTACTCACGGACAGGCGTCAATGTGACGCGATCGGGAGCAGGACCTGTATCAGCATCCGAACCCATCGATGGCGGTGCGGTCGTTTGAACAGCACCCGCTGTGTCGGCATCCGCAAAGGCGCCTGGCCCCGGCTGCAAAGAGACAATCGGTGATTCTACAGTCACTGGCTCAGGCGGCACGCGTACCTCAGCCGGGCTACGCATCAAGACAGTAAGTACAGCGGCAGTGAACACTGCGACAATGATGATGATCCAGCACCGCTTCATGGCAGCTCGCACTCGCCGGCGAGCTGCGACAACTCACCACTTAAATCGAGATGCGGAAAACGCCGCTGCAGAGACTCGGCCAGCACCGCTGTCGCTCTGGTAAACTCACGATGCGCCAGCGATCCGACCTGCCGCGGCCGATGCGACAAACGCTGGTGCAGATCGGCCACAGCTGCGAAATAGTCGTCGGTACCGCCGGCAAAACACCAACAGCGGAACTTCTCCCAGATATAGGCTATTGCAACATCGTTCGGGTGTACCATGTCGGCCTCGTAGAAGCGATAGTCTCGCAAGTCGTCCATGACGATTTCGTACGCTGGGAAATAATGCACCGCCGTGTACGCCTCTGCCAGAGCCTGAGCTGCAACAATCAGTCGTGACTTGCTGAGCTGGTTGTCACAGGCATCGTCGCGCAGGTGTCGCACCGGACTGACAGTCAATATGACCGCGAGACCCGGTCGCAGCTCGAGGAGCCGCCCAATCAGCATGTGATAGGCTTCGACGATCTCGGAAACTCCCACCCCGCGCCGCTCGAACCAGTCCGCAGGCATCCGATGACAATTGGCGACTGGCTGCCCGCTTCGTCTCAAAAAGTATACGAAAGACGTCCCGAATGTCAGAATCAGTACATCGGTACGCTCAAGGTGCAGACGGGCTTGGGCGAATCGCTCGTTTATTCGCAACAGGCAGGAATCGCAGTCGTCATCGGAAAACTGGCCGTGATGTTCGGGACTGTGCCAGCAACCGTCGAACTCGATCAAATCGTCGCGATTCCAGGAATTATTATCCAGTAGTCGACAAATAGCCGTTGACATCGAAAAGGGGTTGTATAGAATACCGTTTGCATTAACCAGTGCATCAAGTCGACTCTGGATCAGACACTGACCAATGCGCTCGGCGAAACAAGAACCGATCGCGAGGAAAACATCGGAAGCGCGCCGCTGCAGCGGCGCGCTTGACGGGGTAACTATTGTACGAAACGTTTCCATCCTTCAGACTCGGAATGTAATGTCGGCCACAGATCGTATCGCCCGGATCATTGTCAATCTCGCACTCGATCAGACGTTCGACTATCGCGTCCCCGAAGATCTCGCCGGCAAAGTCCAGGTCGGCTCCAAGGTTACCATACCATTCGGCAAGAGTTCCCGCGATGGTTACGTCGTGGCTTTGTTGAAAACTTCTGAGTTTGGTGATCTGAAGGAAGTCCAGGCAGTTGTCGGCGACCGACCCCTGATACCTGAAAAACTGCTGGCGCTGGGTCAGTGGATATCCGACTATTATTGCTGCAGTCGCGAACAGGCTACCCACGCCCTGTTGCCGAGTGTTGTCCGTGGCGGCCGAGTCTCACCGAAAAAACAGAAATTCGTCAGGCTGGCAGACGATATCGACGTTGCCTCCGCCCTCGAAAAACTCGGCACCCGGGCGCCTCGGCAAGCCGATGTTCTGCGCCTGCTCACCCGCAACAACAATGTCTCGCTGGCGAATCTGGAAAAAACGGCAAAAGTCACCGAGTCGCCAATCCGGGCACTCGAAAAGAAAAAGTACATCGTCATCGAGGACCAGGTCCTGGCGCGAAACCCCAACGCCTCCGTCGCTGTCCTGCCGACACAGGCACTCCCACTTAATGAGGAACAGGCAGACGCACTGCAAATGGTGGCCGACAGCGTCGCTAAAGACCGCCGCGACGTTATCCTTCTCTACGGGGTCACCGGCAGCGGCAAGACAGAAGTGTACCTGCAAGCCATCCAGCTTTGTCTCGACCGTGGCGAGGAATCAATTGTGCTCGTCCCCGAGATCGCACTCACGCCACAGACGATCGAGCGGTTCCGTGGCCGATTCGGTGACGTCGTCAGCATCCTCCACAGCCATCTGAGTGACGGTGAACGCTACGACGAATGGACTCGTATCAACGACGGCAGCGTCAAGATCGCCATCGGCGCCAGGTCTGCCGTGTTCGCACCGTTTCGTAATCTGGGACTCATCGTTGTAGATGAAGAGCACGAACCGAGCTATAAGCAGGATCGGCTGCCGCGCTACAACGCTCGCGACATTGCCGTCATGCGCGGCCAATTCGAAAATGTCACAGTCATGCTGGGCACCGCGACCCCGGCTCTCGAATCGATGTACAACGTCGAATGCGGCAAATACCGCGTGGCACGTCTCAACAAGCGAGCTGACGATGCCCTGATGCCAACGATGGAAATCGTCGATATGGCAGAGGTCGCGATGAAGGAGGGACGACCGCAAATCTTCTCACGGCGCCTGATTAATGCCTTGCAGGACGTACTCGAGAAAGGCGAACAGGTCATGCTGTTTCTAAACCGCCGCGGCTACGCCACCCACATGCAGTGCCTGAAATGCGGATTCACCGCAGGCTGCGATGACTGCACGGTCAAGTTCACCTACCACCGCCAGGTCGATCGGCTGGTCTGCCACATGTGTGGTGAAACGCGGACCGCACCGCAAACCTGCCCGGAATGCAACGACAGCGACATTAAGTACAGCGGGCTCGGCACCGAAAAGCTGGCAGGTGCCGTCAAGGGCATCCTGCCACACGCCCGCGTTCTGCGCATGGACTCCGACACCATGACCCGCAAGAACTCTTACCGTGAGGCACTCAGCGCTTTCCGTGCCGGTGATTACGATATCCTCGTGGGAACACAGATGATCGCCAAAGGGCTGCATTTCCCGAACGTTACGCTGGTGGGAATTGTGTTCGCCGACCTAACGCTCAATTTGCCCGATTTCCGTGCCGGCGAACGAACCTTTCAACTGCTTGTTCAGGTGGCGGGACGTGCCGGTCGAGGCGAACTGCCAGGTCATGTCATCGTCCAGACCTATACACCGTTTCATCCAGCCCTGCTTTCAGCAGCTAAACAGGATTATGACGAATTCTACGAAAACGAAATCGACGCCCGCCGACTGCTGAACTTCCCGCCGTGTGCCCACCTTCTGCTGGCACAGTTTCGCGGTGAACGGGAACAGGCGGTCGCCAGTACGGCAGACGATTTTTTTCAGTTCCTGACGGCGCACCTGCCTGACTCGGTCCGGATGACGCCACCTATACCATGCGCCATTTTGAAGAAGCGGGGATCTTTTCACTATCAGATCCTGTTCACGACCGACCGCATCGTTTCTCTATCACGCTATATCAAGCAGGTCCTGGGAAAATTCAAGAAGCCCAAGGATATCCTTATCAGTATCGACGTCGACCCGATGTCCGTGCTGTAGAGACACTGGCAGCACTCAGCGATCGCACAGTGAAGGCGGTACACTTAGCGGATAGTTATCTCGATGCTGTGTTTTTCCATCAGCGTCGCCGCGTAGCGTTGACGAACCTCGTCGGCGCGACTCTCCCTTAGAACGTCACGAGCCAGACGGCGAAGATGTGCGTTGACCTCGCGGTCCGGATTGTGGTTGCGTTCACTGATGAACTGGTCAATTTCATCTTCGGTAGGTTCGAATGCGTTAGCATCGATTTCGCTGAACGCCAGTTGCTGACGTTCGAGGATCAGGGATTCGACGAACATTTCCTCATCCAGAGACGAGCCGCGTGTGCTCGACTCCAGCCTCCGCGCCCTCGCCTCATGCGCCAGTATATTGTTCCAGACAACCTCTGCAAATACCCCGGGCTCCAGATCTTTCCCAGACCCGAGCAATATCGGCGGAATAGATCGGCCGTTGATCAAAATCTCAGGCGGCTCGTCCGAGTAACCGATCATCGCCTTGAGTTCTTCCATACTGGCCTCGAGACTTCCGCGGTAATTCGTGTCGCTGGCCCATCGCACACGGATTGCGCAATCCATGAGCACATACCCCACTTTCTGGCGATTGACTTTGACCGTCGTCTTCAGCCGTGCCAGTGTCAGGGCCTTCCATTGAGCTTCGGTTCGTTGCTGTTTCTTTAGCGTAACAATCCTCCTCGCAGCCCGGGTCATCTCGAGGTCCGTCATGCCTTCGAAATCCATAGGGTTGGATTTGATATATGTCTCGACTTCAACCAGAGTCACAGTGACTGTAGGTACTGCGAATTTGGAATCGGCCTGACCGAGTTGAATGGCAAGTTGAGAATCAGCAACCCGCAGTCTTGCCCGAAGATCACGCTCCATCTGTGCCCGGAAGTGCTTCGTCGCGTGCAGGTCATTCTCCTTAGCCTCGAGAACGATCGCCAGCCGTTCAACACCACGCAGTATCTGGCGCCGAGTATACCATTGGCGGGTGCCAAGAGAAAGAACGTTGGTGCCGAGCAGGTTGGCAACTTCCAGCAAGGTGACATCACGCTCACCAACAGTCGCCACAACCGTATCGCCCGGATCCGGTGCCGGCGCTTGTAGCGCCGGCACAACGAGGGCCCCTTCCGGAATGTCGTCCGGTGCAGGTACCGGGACCGACGGGCGACGGGATAAATAGTGTGCAGCGCCGGCAGCAACGGCAACAAAAACAATCACAGAAACAAGGCGTTTCCTGGGTACAGTCATCTTTGAAGCATTTCTCGAGTCGCCGAAGTGCCGGAGAGAGAAAATAAGTTTGTGACACTAAGCGTCACATAACCGAAACACAACGAACCTGTTACAGCTTAGCCGAGGCATCTTAGTACTATATCTTTTTGGGGGTTATTTTCAATAATCCTGAAGCAAACAAATAAACAAAAAGCCCGGGTGCACTTCGCAACCCGGGCTTTTTTTTATTCAGTCTTCGGCCTGATGCCGAACTCACATTCTACCAATGCCGCCAGTGCCACCACCACGGGTGCCATTCTTCTT
>Ga0114993_10000123_pt1 | contig 81183 bp, 68 predicted proteins | sample ArcticOcean_MG_C_FD_87042 | JGI IMG/M metagenome (GOLD analysis project Ga0114993, IMG submission 87042) | Marine microbial communities from western Arctic Ocean - ArcticOcean_MG_CB2_150 | ecosystem: Environmental > Aquatic > Marine > Oceanic | place: Arctic Ocean: Canada Basin | collected... | reverse complement strand
TGTTTGTAATTCTTCTAGTATTGGTGAAGGTTATATTGATCCTTTAGATTCTGACTCTAGTGGTGTTAAAGATTTTAAAGAGATTGCTGGTCCTGCTGCAACAATTACTTCTCAACCTCAAGATGTACTAGCTCCTGAACTTACAGATCCAATATTTGTTGTTGGTGTAAGCTCTGATGAAAGCCTTGCATATCAGTGGCAGAGAAGTACAGATAGCATATCATGGACAAATCTTGTTGAAGATACTTTATATACTGGTGTTACAAATGATACATTGACACTTAAAATGGTTCCTTTGGTAATTGATTCTATGTATTTTAGGGTAATAGTAAGTACCCCAACAAATGTTTGTGCAGATGATTTATTCTCTAATGCAGCTCAATTATTAATAGTTGTCGATATAGATCTTGATAATGATGGTATTCCTAATACTGAAGAAGGAACAGGAGATGATGATGGTGATGGTATTCTTAATTACTTAGATCTAGATTCTGACAACGATGGTATTCCTGATGTTGTAGAAGGTGGGGATGGAGCTTTGGATACAAACGGTGATGGTATGATTGATGAAAATGATACAGGATTTGCTGATGTCGATGAAGATGGTATGGCAGATGCATCTGAAGATACTGCTGCTCCAGATACTGATGGTGATGGAAAACCTGACTTCTTGGATATTGACTCAGATAACGATGGAATATTTGATGTTGATGAGGGAGGTGATGGTTTATTAGATACAAATAATGATGGAGTTATTGACTTAAATGATACTGGATTCTCCGATACTGATGAAGATGGTATGGATGATGACTCTGAATCAACTAATCAACCTGACACTGATGGAGATGGAAGACCAGATTACTTGGATATTGATTCTGATAATGATGGAATTCCTGATGTTGTTGAGGGTGGAGATGGAGCATTAGATACAAATAATGATGGAGTTATTGACTCAAACGATACCGGATATACCGATGTTGATAATGATGGTATGGATGATGATGCAGAGCCTACTGTATCTCCAGATTCTGATGGTGATGGGAATTTAGACTATTTAGATATTGATTCTGATAACGATGGAATCCATGATGTAGAGGAAGGTGGAGATGGAGCATTGGATACCAATGAAGATGGAGTTATTGACTCAAATGATACTGGATATTCTGATACTGATAATGATGGTATGGATGATGATGCAGAAACAACTCCAGTTCCAGATTCTGATGGAGATGGAAGAGCTAACTATTTAGATATTGATTCTGATAATGATGGAATTCATGATGTTGAGGAAGGTGGTGATGGAGTATTAGATACAAATAATGATGGAGTTATTGACTCAAATGATACTGGATTCTCAGACACTGATGAAGATGGTATGGATGATGCCTCTGAACTTACTCCTGTAACACATACTGATGGAGATATTTTAGGTGATGGTTTCCCTGATTATTTAGATATTGATTCTGATAATGATGGTATTTTTGATGTTAATGAAGGTGGAGATAATGCTTTAGATACAAATAATGATGGTGTTATAAATTCTAGTGATACAGGCTTTGAAGATGCTGATGCTGATGGTATGGATGATGCTTCTGAAGTTACATTAGAAACTGATACTGATGGAGATGGAACTCCTAATTTCCAAGATATTGATTCTGATAATGATGGTATTTTTGATGTTGTTGAGGGTGGAGATGGAGACCTTGATACTGACGATGATGGATTTATAGGATGTATATGTTCTAATGATAGTGGATATTTTGATGAGAATAATAATGGTATGAATGACACTGCAGAACTAACTCTTGAACTTGATTCTGATGGAGATGGTATATTTAACTACGTAGATATTGATAGTGATGATGATGGGATTTATGATGTTGAAGAAGGAGGGGATGGTATTTTAGATACAAACGGTGATGGTGTTATTAGTTCTCTTGATGGAAATGCTACTGATTCTGATGGTGATGGTATGGTTGATGCTTCAGAAACAACACTTCCAACCAACACGGATGGTGATGTATTACCTGATTATATAGATATTGATAGCGATAATGATGGTATTCAAGATGTTACTGAAGGTGGGGACGGAGCTTTAGATACTAATGGTGATGGTGTTATTAATACATTTGATCTAGGTTTTGAAGATGCAAATGGAAATGGTATGGATGATGATGCTGAGATAACTCCAGTTACTGAATCTGATGGAGACGCATTCCCAGACTACCAAGATATTGACTCAGATAATGATGGTATCCATGATGTTGTAGAAGGAGGAGATGATGCTTTAGATACTAATAATGATGGTGTTATAAATTCTGGTGATACAGGCTTTGAAGATGCTGATGCAAATGGTATGGATGATGCCTCTGAATTAACAATTCAAACTGATTCTGATGGAGATTCTGTAGCTGATTATATTGATGTTGATAGTGATAATGATGGTATTTTTGATGTTACTGAAGGTGGAGATGGAGGACTTGATGCAAATGGTGATGGTGCAATAGATTCTAACGATGTAGGTTATGCTGACTCTGATGGAGATGGTATGGATGATGACTCAGAGCCTACTAATCCTATAGATACAGATGGAGATACGTTGCCAAATTATTTAGATATTGATAGTGATGATGATGGAATTGAAGATGTTATTGAAGGTGGAGATGGTGCATTAGATACAAATGGAGATGGAGTTATAGATTCATTAGATGATGGTTATGTTGACTCTGACAATGATGGAATGGATGATATTTCTGAAACTAGCCCAGTGACAAATACTGATGAAGATAGTTTCCCTGATTTTGTAGATTTAGATAGTGATAATGATGGTATTCAAGATGTTATTGAAGGTGGAGATGGAGCCTTAGACACAAATGGTGATGGTGTTATTAATACATTTGATGTAGGGTTTGAAGATGCTAATGGAAATGGTATGGCTGATGCTGCTGAAGGTAACCCTGTAATAGATAATGATGAAGATGGTGTTGATGATTACCAAGATTTAGATAGTGATAATGATGGGATATATGATGTTTATGAGGGTGGAGATGGAGATAATGATACAAATGGTGATGGAATGATTGACTCAAATGATACTGGGTATTCTGATTCTGATAATGATGGTATGGAAGATGATTCTGAGATTACAGATCAACCAGATACAGATGGTGATGAATCTCCAGACTATAACGATTTAGATAGTGATGATGATGGTTGTTATGATGTTGTTGAAGCCGGATTTGTAGATCCTGATGGAGATGGTATACTTGGTTCTGGTACTCCAATTATTAATGCTTTAGGTGAAGTAATTGTAGATGGTGGAGATGGATATAAGGACCCTATAGATGCTGATGGAAATGGTATTGTTGATTGTTTAGATGCTTTAACTCTTACAGTTATATTTAATGCACAACCACAACCTATCTTAGATGTTCTTGAAGGTGAAGTTGTTAAATACTCTGTTGATGCTTCTACTGATGGAAGTTTGTCTCCAGAATATCAATGGCAAACGAGTACTGATAATGGAGGTACTTGGACGAATTTAGTTGAATCTGAGCTATTTGTTGGTACTATTACTAACCAACTTACAATTACGTATGCAACCGTTGAAGGTCTTGATAATACATTATATAGAGTTTCTATTACTGCTTTAGGTTACTATTGTGCAACAGTATTATCTAATGAGGTTTTACTAGAAGTTCAATATAATAACATTCATATTCCTACTGGTTTCTCTCCTGATAATGATGGAGTAAATGATACTTGGTTTATTAGAGGATTAGGAAAGTATCCTAACAATAAGGTAGAAATTTATAACAGATGGGAAATTAAAGTTTTTGATAAGGAAAAATATGATAACACTTGGAATGGTACTTCAAATACTGGATTTAGTGGTGAAGGGGAATTATTACCTGAAACTGTATACTTCTATATATTTGATCCAAATGATGGTGTAACAAAACCTATTACAGGATATGTTTATATTAGAAGAAATAATTAATATATTTAACATAGAATAAAATTATGATTAAGAAATTAGTATTATTTATTTTATTTTTTTCTAGTGGGTACATAACATTCGCTCAACAAGATGCTATGTTTAGCCACTATATGTTTAATACTCAGTCGATTAATCCTGGTTATGTTGGATCTAGGCAAGTATTAAGTATTTTATCTGTTCATAGATCTCAATGGTTAAACTTTGATGGTGCACCAACCACACAAACATTATCTATAAATACTCCTTTGTTTAATGATCAGTTAGGTTTTGGATTTAGTGTTCTAAATGATAAAATAGGTCCTATAAATTCTACATCTTTTTCTATTGATATGGCTTATCATCTTCAGGTTACCCAAAGCGGTCACAAATTATCTTTTGGTTTAAAAGGTGGTGGAAATAGATTTAAATCTGATTTTTCAATTTTATCTCTTGATGAACCTATTGATCCAGCATTTGAAACAGATATTAGAAAGAAATTTTTACCTAATGTTGGTTTTGGTTTATATTATAACACACCCAAATATTATATAGGTGCTTCTGTTCCAAATATTTTAAGCCATGAATTTGATCAGTCTCAAACGCATCTTTTTTTAATTGGAGGAGCTATTCTTGAAATTAGCAGAGATATTAAGCTTAGACCTTCAGTTTTTATTAAGTCAACAAAGTCAGCGCCAGTGAATATGGATATAAGTGCTTATGCTGTATTTAAAGATCTTTTCTGGGTAGGTGGTATGTTTAGAACTGCTATGGGTAGAATAATTCCTAGTGCTAAAGTAGGTGGTGGAATGGGAATTATGGCAGGATTAAATATAAATGATAATATTGCGATTGGTTACTCATTTGATTATTCCTTAGGAAATACTACGTTTAAGTATAATGGAGGTAGTCATGAAATAATGTTAAGGTATGACTTTATCTTCAAGAAAAAAGATATTATTAAATCACCTAGATATTTTTAATTTTATATTATGAAAAAAGTTTTTCTATTTGTCTGTTTTTTAATTCCTATCATTGTATTAGGTCAAGAAGTTGATGGTAAAAAAAGTAAATACCCTCTTTTTGAGTTTAGCAAAGGGAGTGGTGATATAAAGAATGTAAATTGGGGTAATTATAATTATACTAATGAATTATATAGAAAATCATTAGATTTTTATGAAAAAATTTCTAATCCTAATGACGCAACAAAAAGAAAAATGGCTAATGCTTATTGGGAGATTGACTCTTTGGATCAAGCATTAAATATGTTTACTAATATTATTGAAACTAGTAAAAAAATATTGCCTTTAGATTATTATAATTTATCCCAATTGCTGGATATAAAAGGTGAATATGTCGAAGCAAATAAAAACAGAAAAAAATATTCTAGAGTAAAAGCTAGAGAGGTGAGGGTATCGCTTTTTGAAACCAATGAAAACTATTATGAAGCTTTATTATCAACAATTGGAAAGTATGAACTTATAAATTTATCTACTAATACTGAACTGTCTGATTTTGGTGGATATACCATAAGAAAAGGAAGGAATAAGGATGAAAATTTATTTTTATTTACATCTTCAGGAATTCAAAATACTGGAAAAATAAAGAAAAGTAAATATTTTAGACCAGAGAAGCCTACGTTTAATATTTTTAGTTCAAATTTTGATGAAGAAAAAATTCAAACGTCAAATGCAAAAATTTTAACTGGTGATATAAACACAGCTTTCCAAGAAGGACCAGGTTTAATTTCTGAGAATGGTAAAACATTACTTTTCACTAGAAGTGGTACTGCTTCAGGAAAAGATGATGCTTTACATTTAAATTTATATACTGCATCAATATCTAATGATGGTGCTGTATCAAGAGTTCGAAGTGTTTCTTTTAATAATAATCAGTATTCTGTAATGCATCCTTCAATGTCTAGGGATGGGGAAAAAATCTTTTTTTCTTCAAATATGCCAGGAGGTTTAGGAGGGTATGATTTGTATTATGTAAGAGTACAAAATAATAATAGATATTCAAAACCTGTAAACTTAGGTCCTGGAATAAATACTGAAGGAAATGAGGCTTTTCCTTTTATTCATAGAGAAGATGTTTTGTTTTTTGCTTCTGACGGACATCCTGGTTTAGGAGGTTTAGATATGTATATGACAACATCTTTAGGTGAAGAATCTCAGGAAGTTATTAATATAGGAGCTCCATTTAATTCCTCAAAAGATGATTTTAGTTTCTTTTTAGATAAGAATTTTAAATTTGGATTCATTTCTTCAAACAGAAGTGGTGGAAAAGGAGAAGATGATATTTATTCATTTAAAATAAATATAAGACCTCCTTATGGTGTAGATGATTATTATACAATTTCACGAGGTGATACATTGGTTTTAAGTGATTTAGGAGTTTTGGTAAATGATGGAGAGGTAGTTGGTTCTAACTCTGATGTGCTACAATCTCTAGTTTCAAGATCTACTATACTTGATAAAGATCCTAGAAATGGAAGTTTAGATTTTAATGATAATGGTACATTTACATATATTCATTCCCAGTTAAATACAAAATTAGATTCCTTCACATACTTAGTTAGTAATAGTGCGCTTGAAAGTGATCCTGTTAATGTAAGAATAAAAATTATAGATCCTACGGTTCCTCTTGCTCAAGAAGATGCTTATTTATTTAATGAGAATGAGCCTTTACTCCCAGATTCTTCTTATAATATACTTTCTAATGATAGTGATCCTGGTGGAGATTTATTGAAGGCTATCCTAATTACTAAACCAACTTATGGTGATTTAGTAATTAATGAAGATGGCACATTTGAATATACGCCTAATACTGATGTTGTTTATACTTCTGATACTGCTATTTATGCTGCAAGTGATGGATTTCAGTCTGATACTAGTTTTGTGGTATTTAGTAAGCTTAAAGTCGGTGTTGATTTAGCAGATATTATTGAAATAAACCCTATTTATTTTGATTTTGATAAATCTAATATAAGATCTGATGCAGCTTTAGAGCTTGATAAAATTGTAAAAGTTATGAATGATTATCCGGGGATGATAATTGAATTAGGTTCTCATACAGATTGTAGAGGAAATAATGATTATAACTTAAGTTTATCTGATAGAAGAGCTAAATCTTCAGCTTTATATGTTCAACAAAGAATAAAAGATTTACAAATAGATTATAAATCAATTCATGCTGCAATTTTAGTGAAATTTAAAACTAAGGTTACGTACACTTCTTTTGCAAAAAGAATGGGTTCTAAGAAATATAGAAAACAAGTATTTACCGCTCTTGGAGATCAGGCAGAAGCAATTATAGGGTTTAGTGATTATGATGAATTTGAAGAATTTATTACTTCTGGAGAAATCTCTAGTACATATACTCCAAGGATTTTTGGTAAAGGTTATGGTGAATCTACTCCTAGTGTTGAAGGTAATAATGGGTGCTCATCACTTACTGAAGATCAACATCAGTTAAACAGAAGAACGGAATTCATTATTGTTCAAATGAATTAATTTAATTTATTTATTAAATTTTTTTCTTTTAAATCATCTTAATTCTTAGATATTTTCAATGAAGAAGTTTAGCTTTATTTTCAATCTATCTTTAATTAATTTATACATTTAATAAGTCTTTAGGATATGAAGAAGTTAATATTCTTGTTTTTTTATCTTCTTTCTTATCTGTCATTCTCTCAAAGTTATGTTCATTATATAGGTCCTATTCATTCAAAACAATCTCAAACATTATATGCTAGAGAACAGATGTTATATATTACTTCACCATATAAAGAGGGTGATGTTTTTATTAGAATTACCTCTTCTGATGCTATAGTTGAAATATTTACTTTACCTCAAGGTGGTTCATTCTCATATAATATAGGAAATTTTGCGTCTTCTAAACTTGTTATTACAGAAGGTTCTTTGGGAAAAAACCATCCAGATAAAGGGTATAAGGTTGAAGGTTTTAAAGATTCATCTTTTACTGATCCAGCATCTATTTTTTCAGAATTAAGGGTACAAGCGGGTTCAGATAATGGAAATAGTAGACAACAAGCAAATTCCTCTTTTCTTAAAGGTGAATTTGCGCCAGGAAAAATTTTTCGTTTAGGTCACGGAATTACTGATATATTTTCTTCACACCGAAGAGTCTTTGCTACTTTTATGGCTGTGGAGGAAGGAACCACAAATGTTACTATATCAAATTTAGGCGAGGATTATGAACTCTTAGTCGTTCCTGATGGTGATTATAATATTGATCCTGATGGTAACTATAATTTTTCTTTTACTGAAAATCAGAGTCATGCTATTGCATTAAATAACACTCCTGGATCTTCTTTTGCAAATGCTGATGCACTAGTTGGAGCATTGGTTAATTCAGATAAAAATATAGTTGTAAATGTTGGTTATTGGGGTGGCGCAAATGCATGGGGTGGTACTACTGCTAGAGATATTGGTTTTGATCAAATAAAACCAACTAGTAATGTTTCAAATGAGTATATTTTTATTCCTGCTGCTGGAAACCATGCTGTTGGAGGTATTGTTGAGAATACAAATGAATATGTAATATTGGTTGCACATGAAAATAATACTAAAATATGGTTGCATACTAAAAAATCCGATACATCAACAGTTGATCCTAAATATACATTAGGTGCTGGTGAATATAAAATATTGTATTTTGAAGATTTTCAAAATCAAATGTATGTACTTAGTAATAAAAGAGTATATGGCTATCAAAATATGGCAGGAGATGATTCTGGTCCTCAGGCTTCTTCAATGATGCTTATTTCTGGGATAAATCCTCTTGCTTCAAATAAAATTGATGGTATATATAATATTGAGGATATAGCTGGTATAAACTTTGCAATGGAAATTAAAATCTTAACTAAAACAGATCCTGATTTAAAATTAAACGGTATATCATTTACTACAATGGATCCTACAACTGAAGTGATTAATGGTAGAGAAGACTTTTCATTTTTTCATTTCAAAGAAGAAGATGTAAATACAATTCTTAGTGAAAATAGTAGTAAAAGGTTAACAATTGAATCTGATGGGCCAGTATATGGTTTATATTATGGATTTAATTCAGTGCAAGGAATTGCAGGTTATTTCTTTTCTTTTTCTGACTTCGATAGTGATGGAATTTCAGATTCTGATGATAAAGATGATGATAATGATGGTATTTTGGATATTTGGGAAACTGATGTTGATACAGATGGGGACGGTTTAATTAATAGGTTTGATTTGGATTCGGATAATGATGGTTGCTTAGATGCTGTTGAAGCTGGTTATACAGATCAAGATGATAATGGGATATTAGGCTTTGGATCAACAGATAGTGTTGTAGTTGATGATGATGGTATAGTTATTGCTAATTCAGATGAATCAACAGTAATTGATGGATATACTCTTCCTAATGATAGAGATAATAATGATGTTCCGGATTTTAGAGAAGTTGGTAAACAAATACAGATAATTAAGCATCCTGAAGATATTGTGATAGTTGAGTCGTGTCCAGAATATAATGAAAACTCACCTTATTTTGCTGTAGAGACAAATGGTGGTTATGTTACTTATAAATGGCAGATAAGTAATGATGATGGTTTATCATGGGGAAAAATTTTAGATACAGAGACTTTTACTGGCTTAAATACTGATACACTAAAAATTATTAATAGCACATCTTCTATTAGCGGTAGTTTATTTAGAGTAATTGTAGAGGCTAGGGGTTATGTGTGTGGTGTAACTGATACTTCTAATGTTGCTAAGGTTACTGTTCTGCCTGATAATGATTCTGACTGTATAACTGATTCTGAAGATTTAGATGATGATAATGATGGAATTTATGATTTAGAAGAAGATTTTGGGGATATTGATAATGATAGCATTCCTAATATTTTTGATTTAGATTCTGATGGTGATGGTTGTAATGATGTCTTAGAAGCAGGTTTTTCTGATGCTGATGGTGACGGTATATTAGGTGAAAGTCCAGTTAAAGTAGATAGTTTAGGTAGAGTTATTGGTGTTTTGGATGGTTATACTGATCCTTTGGATGGTGATAATAATGGAGTTGATGATTATAGGGAAGTTGGTTCAAGTGCTGTTATTATTACACAACCCCTTAGTAAATTAACCTCACCTTTTGGTGAAGTAATGTTTTTTGTAAATGCTTCATCATTATCTCCAATGATTTATGCTTGGCAAGTTTCAATAGATTTTGGTGCTTCATGGCAGAACTTAGAAAATGATACTACTTATACTGAAGTTAATAATGACACATTATATCTTAAAAATTTATCTCTTGATATGGATTCTTATAGGTATAGGGTAGTTATTTTTACACATTCTTTTGCTTGTGATGAAGATTTGATATCAAACTGGGTTTTTTTACTTGTTAGGCCTGATAATGATATGGATGGTGTTTTTGATATTTACGATGTTGATGATGATAATGATGGTATATATGATACTCTAGAATTGTCGTGTGAAACAAATAAGTTTATTGAGGATTTTGGACAGGGTGATTATACATCAACGGAATATACTAATTACACATATGCTGGCTCTGGTGTAGTCTCAGATGGCTCTTATACAATTGGAAAAAGATCTACAAATTGGTTTAATAACTGGCTCGAATTTAATGATCATACTGGCAATGAGAATGGTAGAATGTTTATATGTAATGCTCAGTATGAACCTGGGAAATACTTCTATAAGAGAAGAATAGATAATTTAGCTACAAATGTTCCTTATGAGGTATCTTTTTGGCTTAAAGATTTAATTAGAGAGTTTCATGTTAATACTGGTCTTCCAAATACTCATATACCTCCAAATATAACCTTCCAGGTTTATTCTGTTAATGAGGAATCAAATCCAGAAGATCTTCTTTATCAATATAATACAGGGAATGTTCCTAGAGATGAGAAGTGGCATGAGTATAGGTTTAATTTTAATAATCTTGATAATTCCTCTATTGAGATTGTTCTTTTAAGTAATCAGTCTGGTGGGTATGGTAATGATTTTGCTATGGATGATATAGAATTTAATGCTGGTTGTTATGATGATATTGATGGTGATGGTATAATTAATAGTTTTGACCTTGATACCGATGGTGATGGATGTTCTGATGTTAATGAGGCTGGATATTTAGACGCTGATATGGATAGTATTCTTGGTGATTCTCCTGTAGATGTAGATATTTATGGTAGGGTTATAGGAGAGTATAATGGCTATATTTTACCCAATGATTTGGATGGAAATGGTAGTTATGATTATAAAGAGTATGGAGTTTCGCCTACAATTATATTTAACCCTGAATCAGATTCAGTAATAGAAGAAAAAAATATTTCCTATACAATAAACGCCTCACCTCTTTCTTTGTTAGAATACCAGTGGCAGGAAAGTAAAGATAATGGCTCATTATGGTCTGATTTGAGGGATACATTAGTGTACTCTGGTGTAAAAACGAAAACATTAACTATTTCAAATATAAGTTTAGATATGAAGGGTTATTTGTATAGAGTTATGGTTTTTGTACCTTCTTTTGCGTGCAGTGATACTTTATTTTCAGAGCCCGCATATCTTACTGTTTTAGAAGATAATGATAAAGACGGGGTATCAGATTTAGATGATGTTGATGATGATAATGATGGTATTTATGATGTAGAAGAAGATACTGCTGATATTGATAATGATGGAATTCCTAATCATTTTGATCTTGATTCTGATGGTGATGGTTGTTCTGATGTCTTAGAAGCCGGTTATACAGACGATAATTTAGACGGTATCTTAGGTGATGATCCTATATCTGTTGATAGTATTGGTAGAGTTATATCGGGCGCTGATGGATACACGGACCCTCTTGATGCTGATATTAATGGAGTTAAGGATTATAAGGAATTAGGAGATGATCCTATTATTTCATTACAACCTATATCTGTTGATGTTGTTATTTTTTCATCTACTTTGTTTTTTATAAGCGCAAATGCTTCAGGAAATTTAACCTATTTATGGCAAATTAATGATGGAAGTGGATGGTATTATCTTGCTGATAATGATATGTTTATGGGAATTAATAACGACACTTTACTCGTTGATAGTGTAACTCAAATAATGGATGGATACAGTTTTCGAGTCATTATAAAAAATAGTAATCTTATATGTTCTCAAGAAATAATATCTGATGAGGCATTATTGCTTGTATTACCTGATAATGATAGGGATAAAATCCCTGATATTGATGATCTAGATGATGATAATGATGGTATTTTAGATTTTGATGAAGGTTCTGAAGATATTGATAACGATGGAATCCCTAATTATTTTGATTTAGATTCAGATGGGGATGGATGTTCGGATGTAATTGAGGCCGGATTTATTGATGATGATAATGATGAAATATTATGTTCAAGTCCTGTTTTAGTAGATTCTTTAGGAAAAGTTATCTGTAGTAGTGGGTATATAGATGCTCTAGATAGGGATAATAATAGTATTTATGATTATAAAGAGAAGGGTTCTTTATTAGCTATTATAAATAACCCATCTAGTATTTCTATAATTGAAACCAGAAATGCTAAATATACTGTTCAGGTTATAGCTGATGGTACTATTTTATACCAGTGGCAAGTTTCAGATGATGAAGGAGTTTCATGGGTAGATATACAGGATGATAGTGTCTATTCAGGAACTTTAACAGCTTCTTTAACTCTTACAAATGCTCCATTAGAATTTAATGATTATCAGTTTAGGGTTAATATATCGACTCCTGCATTTGTTTGTGATGATGATTTACGTTCTCAGGTAGTTCTAACCGTACTCCCTGATAATGATAAAGATGGAATTGCAGATGAGGATGATTTAGATGATGATAATGATGGGATATTAGATATATATGAAGGATCTGGGGATCTTGATAATGATGGAATAATAAATATTTTTGATCTTGATTCTGATGGAGATGGTTGCTATGATGTTATTGAATCTGGATGCTATGATGATGATAATGATGGAATAGTGGGAAATTCTCCTGTAGAGGTAGATGGGCTCGGTCTAGTAGTAAATGAAAATCTTATAGCAAGGTATAATTTTTCTGGAAATGCTATAGATTCCTCATCAAACCTTCTTCATGGAGTCGTTGATGGTGCTATGTTAACAACAGATAGGTATGGAATACCTTCATCTGCATATATGTTTGATGGAATAGATGATAAAATTACAATTAACAATGATTCCTTATTGAATCTTGGAATGTATGAAAGGTTTTCAATTTCACTTTGGACAAAATTTGATGATAACTATGCAGATAGTTTAAATAAGTTATTTATTAATAAGTCTGAGGGATATGGATCAATAAATAAATGGTTGTATTTGTACTCTTCTCCAACGAATAAGGATGGTGTCAGTTTTCATTCAGAACCAGGTAGTAGTTGGAATACCGTAGAAAATTTTGTCCCTAATTTAAATCAGTGGTATCATATGGTAATTCAAAAAGATGGAGATATATATACTCATTATATAGATGGCGATACAGTAAGTAGTATCATAGATTCTACACAAATTTTTATAAATACAGCACAAATGATAATAGGAGGTCAAGAAATGGGTGGTCCTGGAGAGTGGTTCCATGGAATAATTGATGATATTGTGATATCAGCTCATTATACGTGCAATGATGAACCTTTTGATTTAGATGATTCAGGAGTCTATGATTTCTTAGAAACTGGAGGAGAAGTTATAATAGATACTATTTCAGGGACGATGATTATACCTGAGGCTACAAGTACATCATACACTGTAGAATCGACATCTATAAGTAAAACTATATATCAATGGCAATTTAGTTCTGATGGAGGGTCATCCTGGAAAGATATTGTTGATTCAATTCATTATAGTGGAACAAACACAAAAACCTTAGAAATATTAAATGCTCCCCTTAGTTACTCAGGTTATTTATTTAGGTTAATTCTTTCAACCCCATCTTTTATATGTGGAATAGATAAAATTACTAATAATATGCTATTAACAGTTCTTCCTGATAATGATAAAGATGGAATTGCAGATGAGGATGATTTAGATGATGATAATGATGGTATATATGATCTTGAGGAAGGCACTGATGATTTGGATGGAGATGGAACGCCCAATTATTTTGATTTAGATTCCGATGGTGATAATTGTTTTGATGTAATTGAAGCTGGTTTTACAGATGATGATACGGATGGTATATTAGGAAGTAACCCAGTAATTGTTGATAGCTTAGGTAAAGTAATAAGTGGGGTAGATGGTTACACTATACCAATAGATAGAGATGGTAGTTTAGTAAGTGACTATCTTGAATATGGATCCAGTGCTAGGATAATAATAGAGCCATATGATATTGCTATTGTTGAAAGATCAGATTCAATTATTAAAGTAATAGCTGATGTTGACTCAGGATCAACTAAAGTTTATTATTTATGGCAGGTAAGTGATAATGGAGGAATTTCATGGGAAGGTCTATCTAGTGAGTCAAATACATTAATTATAGCGAATGCAGAAAAGTCCTATAACGATAGATTATTTAGAGTCATTGTTTCTACACCTTCTTATGTATGTGGTTCAGATGTTATTTCAGATGTATTTAGAATTCTTGTAATGGATGATTATGATATAGATTTTATTGGAGATTATGATGATTTAGATGATGATAATGATGGTATCTATGATTCATTAGAATGTATAAATAATGCATCATTAATACTTAAAGGTGATGTGGATTCTACGTACTTATCAGGGTATCCTATAATTGCTAGTTTTGTTGGAAATTCTGACTCATCAGCTTTAAATCCAGAAACCGTTAAAAATAAAATAAGCATTTCAATGGACTTATCAAGTTCTGATATTTATGAGTATTGCTATATTATTTCTGATGTTCGTTTTAATGATGGTCTTGAAGTATTAGTGAACAACAAAAAGATATTATCTTTTAATATGAGTCATTGGGATATTAATACTGGCCTTGTTAATTCAGATATAACAAATGCATTTAATGGAGATGGTATTTTTGTAAATACTTTGGATAGTATATGGACTCCTTGGTCTGAAAAATATTATGTTCAGTTGGTAATAAGAAGTGGTTCTATTAAACTATTATCAAGAACTAAGGATAATGATATGATTGATGTTATACCATATATGGATAATACTGTAGATGGATGGTATCTAGATAAGAATTTTTCATTTTCTTGTGAAGAAGGTTTAAATCTAGAAATTGGAAATACTACCTATAATGAGTCGTCAATATTTTATTCCGAAAATAAAGTTATGGCTTATGTATGCTCTGATACTGATTTAGATGGTGAGCTTAATAATAAGGATCTTGATAGTGATGATGATGATTGTTATGATGTAAATGAAGCTGGATTTATAGACTCTGATAATGATGGGGTTCTAGATAAGAGCCCTGTAGATGTTGATTTATTTGGAAGGGTAATTTCTAGTGATAATGGATATTTAATTCCATTAGATAATGATAATAATAGTGTAATGGATTTCTTAGAAGAAGGTTTTGAGATAAATATTATTTCTGAGCCAGATATGTACTATTTAATTAAAGAGGGAGATACGTTTAATTTATTTGTTGATATTGATTTAGTGAATAGGTTTGTATACCAATGGCAAAAAAGCGATATATATGGCTCTAATTGGATTGATTTAACTGATACACTGATAGATAATACTATGTATTCTGGATCAAATACGAATACTCTTAGTATATATGGAATTGGGCTTAATGATAATCAAATTGAAAATTTAGAGGTATTATATAGACTAATAATATCTTCACCTGCTTACTACTGCGAAGATGATATATTTACTCAACCCTATGAAGTAGAAGTATTTCACAGGGATTTACATATACCTTCAGGATTTTCTCCAAATGCCGATGGAATAAATGATTATTGGAGAATTAGAGGGATTGAGGGTTACCCAAATAATAAAGTAAAAATATTTAATATTTGGGGTACTAGAGTGTATGAAAAAAAGGGTTACAGAAATGATTGGGATGGTAAAAACCAAGTATGGTTTTATTATGGGGATGGTATGCTTCCTGAGTCTACTTACTATTATATGATAAACTTGGGTGATGGTTCAAAGCCATTAAAAGGGTTTGTATATATAAAAAGAGAGTAACAATAATTCTACTATAAAATGGAAAATATATTGTTTAAATTTACGTTTTAAAATAGATTAGTAATATTTTATGAAATTATACTCTAAGAAATTATTCTTATTTCTATCGCAATTTATCTTGATTGTGTTTTTTTATTCAAATCTTTTTTCTCAGGGTTGCGATGAGCCTGTTGCTACTGGTTCTGCTGATGGAACCTTTGAGTCCTTAGCATCTGTTGCCTCAAGTTTTGGATTAAATAATAATGTTACTGGAGGTGGATGGGCAAATGGTGAAGGAACAGCAGATACATGGAATTCTCCTCTGCTAAATGTTACTCAACAAAATTATGCTGCAGGGATGATGCCTTCTCCTGATGGAGGAGTCTTTGCTGCTTTATGGAGTTCTAAACCAGCAGGAGATAGATATGAATCTTTTAATACTGTTGTAAACTCTTTAGAAGTAGGTAGAAAATACAAAGTAAAGTTTTATCAAGCTAATGCAGGTGTAACAGGAGTTGCACTAAATGCAAATGCACAAATTCAAGTTACTTTTGGTTCTGAAACATTAACTTCTCCAAATATTCCATTTCTTGGAATTAGTAATCAGGTTTGGTCAGAAGTTACTTTAGAATTTACTCCATCATCTACTTCACAAATTTTGACTTTTGCTAGTATTGTTCCTTCTTCAAATACTGTAACTTATATGGCTATTGATGGTCTTAGACTTTTCAAAACTGATGGTAATTGTTGTCCAGTTGGTGTTAATGATGGTAATTCTGTAGATGAGGGAGCTTCAGTAATAGGAAATGTTTTAAATAATGATACCGATGCAGATAGTGATGTATTATCAATCTTATCAATTATTTCACTACCAGATCATGGAACATTATCAATAACAAAATCATCAGGAGATTATGTTTATCAGCATAATGGATCTGAAAATTATTCTGACACTTTTACTTATCTTGCCTTTGATGGTACTTGTCTAAGTGATACAGTTACAGTTACATTTAGTATTAATCCAATAAATGATCCTCCAGTAGTAGTTAAAGACACTTTTTATGTGTACGAGGGAGATACTTTAATCATATTAAATTCTGACAGTAGCTTGATAGTAAATAATGATATTGATCCAGATAACGATTCAACAGATTTTGAAGCTAGAATTTTTGTTGGACCAAAACATAATGTGGGACTATTCTCATTGGGTCTTAGAGGTGCATTTACTTATATTCATGATTGTACTGATGAAGATAATGTAGACTTTTTTCAGTATAAAACATATGATGGAGCACTTAATTCTGTAGTCTCTGATACTGTTGTTATTTACATATTAAATGAACCTCCTATTGGAGAACCAGATTATTACAGTGTAAAAAATGGAGAATTATTATCAATTGATTCCGCATCTGGACCATTACTTAATGACTTAGATTCAAATACATGTGATGTTTTACAAACTATCTTATTACAACCTCCCACAATGCATATAGGAACATTTTCTCTTGATTCTACAGGTGCATTTGAGTATGTGCATGATGGATCAATAAATCTATTTTTAGATTATTTTGTCTATCAACTTATTGATGGTGAGGACAATGCAATTGAGACTGATACAGTTTTTATATCTATTGTAAATCCTCCTCCAATAACCGAAAGCTATTATTACGCTGTTGATGAAGGAAAAGAACTAGTGGTGGATTCAATACAGGGTGTTTTAAGTAAATCAGCAAGTTCTGTTGGTTTGCCAATTAAAGCATATTTAGATACTTCGCCATTACAAGGGTCATTGATTCCAAATGGTGATATAAATACAAACGGCTCTTTTGTTTATCTGCATAATTGTACTGATACTCCTAATATGGATTACTTTTTATTTAAGATAATTGATTCTGCAGGTCAATCAATAGACACAGTATTTATAACTATTAATAATGAATGTCCTAACGGAATAAATGATGCTTATACAGTCACTGAAGGAGAGACAATTAATATTGCTAAAGATATTGGAGTTATAATTAATGATATTGATCCGAATACTTGTGATGCATTATCTGTTACCTTGGTAACATCACCTTTATATCATGTTGGTGGTTTTACTTTAGAAACAGATGGTTCATTTATTTATACACATGATGATAGTGAAAATTTTCAAGATGAATTTTCTTATAGATTATCTGATGGAGAATGTACAGGGTCTGTTTACACAGTAATAATAAATATTGATTCTGTAGCTGATAAGAGGCCAATTGCTAATAATGATTTAGTTCCAATATGTGTTAGTGAAGGTGATAGTATAGTTATTAGCACATATGCAAAAGGTGTTCTTGGAAATGATATTGATACTGATCTTAAAGATTCTATTCTTACTGCAACATTAATTACTAATCCATTGCATGGTAGTTTAATATTTAACTCCGATGGAACATTTACATATATCCATGATGGTGGAGAGTCAACCGTAGATGCATTTACTTATGTGTGTAGTGATGGTGATTTTATAAGCTTAGATACAGCAATAGTATCTATTTGTATAACTCCTGGAAATGATTGTCCTGTAGCATTAGATGATTTCTTTTTTATAAATGAGGGTGATGTTATAGACTCCACATTAATATATAATGATTCTGATGGTGATACATTTGAACCTGATGCCTTGATAACCACGGTTAATCCATTACCTGCTGTAGGTGTTTTAGAGCTTAAGAGTAATGGTTCATTTGTCTATACATCTCCAGCACAGATTGCAACACCTGGACCTGAAGTAGTTTCTTTCATATATACGCTTTCTGATGGTATATGTGATACTACAGCTACCGTCACGATTACAATCAACTCTATAAATGATTGCCCTATTGCTAGAAGTGATACTATGACAATTACCGCATTAGTTAATGATACAATTGTAAAAGATGTAATAGCCAATGATACAGATATAGACAGTTTCTTTGATTCAACAAGCATTGAAGTTGTAACTCCACCAAATTGGGGAAAATATATTATAAATAATAATGGTACTATTTCATATATTTTTACTGGTTCTCCAACAAAGAGAGATAGTATAGTTTATAGGGTAGCTGATACGGAAGGTTGTTATTCAAATGAAGCTACTTTATACATTAATGTTCAAAATATAAAGTACCCTATATATCAGCTACCTGATTACTTCACACCTAATAGTGATAGGTTTAATGACTATTTTGTTATAAAGACCGAGAATATAACATTAGAAAACGTTAAATTTGAGGTGTTGATACTTGATAGATACCAAAGGAAGATTTTTGAATCCGTAGTAACTGGTGATAAAATTTGGGATGGTATGAATCAGTTTACTGGGGCAAGTGTTAAAAAAGACTTTTATTATTATCAAATAACTCCAGTAGAGTATGGTGATATTAGAGCAAGAACAATTGTTGGTGTAATCTTTTTAGATAAATGATGAAAAAATTATTTTTTATAACATGTATTCTTTTTTACACCTTAACAGGATATTCTCAAGAATATATTGAAGTTTTAAGAGCTGCAGATAATAATATTTTAGTGAATCCTGCTCTTGCTGGAATCGATGGGAGAAATTCATTTTCTATACTTGATACTAGATCATTAAGAGGATCTAAATTTAATTCAGCTTTAAGTTATGCTTCAATAAGCTTTAGAATGACAGATAATAATGTCTATTGTCCTGCACCAGGTTATTTTTCAAGTAACAGAGGGACAAGAAGTAGTCAAAGAACAACAAACAATCATTTCCAAACAAGTATTGATGTGCTCAATTATAGTAATGATCTATTTAAGAGATTGTCTGCTGGGTTAACTCTAGGTTATAGGCAACAACTTAACAGAGATATGAATGTGATGTTTGCAATGAAGGCATCTTATTCTCAAGATAAGTTTAACCTTATTGCATGGGATGAATCAGACCCTTTATATCAGAATTGGGTAGGAAATAAATTTAAACAATCTATTTTTGGTCTTACTCCGGGAATAACTATTTATACAAAAAATTTTTTATTAGGAATATCTACTAAGATTGGACTTTTGACTGAAGAAAAATTTGAGTTTCAGGAAGGTAAATTTGATCCTTTTGGAAATGCTACCATAGCAACTATTTCTTATGATTTACCAGTAGGTGAGAATATTTTATCCCTTAATGGTAATTATGTTTTAATAGATGATGAAGAAAATTTTTATTCTTTTGGTGTAAAAGCACCATTGACTGAATATATTTCTATTATGGGAGGTTCTAGAGATCTTGCAGAAGTTTTTGCTGGAGTTAGTTTGAATTTAGATAATAAGATGAGCATAGAGGTATATATAAATAATTTTATTGGAAATAATGTTAGAAATGGTGTTCCAATATATTCTATTAGATTAAAAGCATTCGATATTTTTTAGATAAAGAACAAATATATTGTTATTCATTCTTATATTTATTTCCGTTAATGGAAAATAGAAAAAATACCTATACTGAAGACAGTATAAAATCCCTAGATTGGAAACAACACATAAGGCTTAGACCGGGAATGTATATTGGTAAACTTGGAGATGGATCTGCAAAAGATGATGGGATATATGTATTAATAAAAGAAATTATAGACAATTCAATAGATGAACATTTGATGGGTCATGGAAGAATTATAAAAATTCGAGTAAAGGATCGTCATGTTGAAGTTAGAGACTATGGTAGGGGAATACCTCTTGGAAAAGTTATTGATTGTGTTTCTAAAATTAATACTGGAGGAAAATATGATTCTGAAGCATTTCAAAAATCTGTAGGTCTAAATGGTGTAGGTACAAAAGCTGTTAATGCTTTATCATCAAAATTTAATGTAGAGTCGTATAGAGATGGAGAATGTAAGAAAGCAGAATTTAATAAAGGAGAGTTAGAGATTAATGATAAAATCAGTAGTACTGAAGAAAAAAATGGTACTTTAATAACTTTTGTTCCTGACAATGAAGTTTTTAAAAATTATCATTATATACCTGAGTATCTGGAAGATCAAATTTGGAATTATGCTTTTTTAAATTCTGGATTATCTCTTAATTATAATGGTAGAAAATTTCATTCAGAAAATGGTTTATTAGATCTACTTACTAAAAAAACAGATTCTGATTCAATTAGGTATCCTATAATACATTTTAAAGGAAATGACATTGAGTGTGCTATCACACATACTATCAATTATGGTGAAGAATATTATTCTTTTGTTAACGGTCAGTATACCACTCAAGGAGGCACACACCTTGCTGCATTTAGAGAAGGCATAGTTAAAACAATAAGAGAGTTTTACAAGAAAGATTATGATGCTACGGATATAAGGGCAAGTATTGCTGGAGCGATCGCAATAAGGGTTCAAGAGCCTATTTTTGAGTCTCAAACAAAAACTAAATTAGGATCTCAAAACATAACTCCTAAAGGACAAACTGTGCGATCTTTTGTGAATGATTTTCTAAAAAAAGAACTTGATAATTTTCTACATAAGAACCCATCTGTGGCTGAGGCATTACAAAAAAGAATCATTCAGTCAGAAAGAGAAAGAAAAGAAATTGCAGGTATAAAAAAATTAGCTAATGAAAGAGCAAAAAAAGCAAATCTTCATAATAAAAAGTTAAGAGATTGTAGAATACATTTTAACGATAAAAAAGGTGATGATTTGTTGAAAAATGAATCTGTCATTTTTATAACTGAGGGGGATTCAGCTAGTGGTTCAATTACTAAATCAAGAGATGTGAAAACCCAGGCAGTATTTAGTCTTAGAGGAAAGCCATTTAATTGTTTTGGATATACAAAAAAAATCGTTTATGAAAATGAAGAATTCAATTTACTTCAACATGCACTTAATATAGAGGATGGCCTTGAGGGTTTGCGTTATAATAAAGTAATAATTTCTACAGATGCAGATGTAGATGGAATGCATATAAGACTTTTATTATTAACATATTTTTTACAATTTTTTCCTGATTTAGTACGTAAAGGACATGTTTTTGTTCTTGAAACACCTTTATTTCGAGTAAGAAATAAAAAGAAAACTATATATTGTTTTAATGATGATGAAAGAAATGATGCTATTGAAGAAATAGGAAAAAATCCTGAAATAACTCGATTTAAAGGACTTGGTGAAATTTCCCCAAATGAGTTTAAAAACTTTATCAATGAGAATATAAGGCTTGAGCCAGTAATATTAAATGAAAATTCTAAGATTAAAGATCTATTATCATTTTACATGGGTAAAAATACTCAACAAAGACAAGAATTTATAATTGAAAAATTAAGAGTTGAAAAAGATTTATTTGAAGTAAAAGAATGAGTGAAAAAGATTTAGTTTCTGATATAGAAAATTCTGAAGAAAGTAATGGAAATGAAATCCAAGTTTCTGGAATGTATGAAAATTGGTTTTTAGATTACGCTTCTTATGTTATTTTAGAGAGAGCTATACCATCAATAAATGATGGATTAAAGCCTGTTCAAAAAAGAATTTTACACTCAATGAACCTTCTCGAAGATGGTAGGTATAATAAGTGTGCTAATATAATAGGAAGCACTATGCAATTTCATCCACATGGTGATGCATCTATTGAAGATGCACTTGTTAATCTGGGTCAAAAAGATTTATTGATAGATACGCAAGGAAATTGGGGAGACATAAGAACTGGTGATAAAGCTGCAGCATCACGTTATATAGAGGCAAGACTTTCAAAGTTTGCTTTAGATACCGTATTTAATGATAAAACCACAAAGTGGAAACTTTCTTATGATGGAAGGAAAAAAGAACCAGATAATTTACCTGTAAAATTTCCATTACTTTTAGTTCTTGGTGTGGAAGGTATTGCAGTAGGTCTTTCAACTAAAATTCTACCTCATAATTTTATAGAATTAATTAAGTCTTCAATATCCCATTTAAAGGGAAGAACTTTTAAATTATATCCTGACTTCCAAACTGGAGGTTTTGTTGATATCACTAATTATAATGATGGCAAAAGAGGTGGAAAGGTTAGATTAAGATCTAAAATTGAACAATTTGATAAAAAAACATTAGTAATTAGAGATATTCCATATACCACAACTACTTCAGCACTTATTGATTCTATAATTAAGGCTAATGATAAAGGAAAAATAAAAATAAAAAAAGTTATTGATAATACTGCTCAAGATGTTGAAATACTTATTTCTTTAAATAAAAATCAATCACCAAGCATTACTATTGATGCATTATATGCTTTTACAGATTGTGAAGTATCTATCTCTCCAAATGCTTGTGTAATTATGGATGAGAAACCTATATTTTTAGGAGTAAAAGAAATTTTAAAGTATTCAACGGATCTAACGAAGGATCTTTTAAAACGAGAGTTAGAAATAAAAAAACAAGAATTAAAAGAAAAGATTTTATTTTCATCATTAGAAAGAATATTTATAGAGAATAAAATATATATTTTAATTGAAAAATGTGAGACATGGGAGTCTGTTCTTCAAACAATAGATAAAGGACTTAATCCTTATAAGAAGAGTTTTTATAGAGCAATAAATAAAGATGATTTAATTAGATTGACAGAAATTAAAATTAAACGAATTTCAAAATTTGATAAGGAAAAACTGAAGGATCTAATTTCTAAACTAGAAGCAGAATTAAAAAAAACTAAATTGAATTTAGAAAACTTGACTGATTATACAATCCAGTATTTTTATGTTATTTTAAATAAGTATGGAAGTGGAAAGGAAAGAAAGTCTGAAATATCAAAATTTGATACTATAAAAGTTAAAGCAGTTGCTGCTAATAATGCAAAATTATATGTTAACAGGAAAGATGGATTTATTGGTTATGGAATTAAAAAAGATGAATTTATTTGTAATTGTTCTGATATTGATGATGTTATAGCTTTTTGTTCTGATGGGTCATATAAAATTGTAAAAATTCAAGACAAAGTATTTATTGGTAAAAATATTGTCTTATGTCAATTATGGAAGAAGAGCGATAATAGAATGGTTTTTAATTCTATATATCACGAGGGGAAAACAGGATATTCTTTTGTTAAGCGTTTTCAAGTCATATCAGCAAGTAAAGAAAGATTATACAATATTTCCAAAGGCAATAAAGGTTCTAAGTTATTGTATTTAGCTTCTAGACCTAATGGAGAATCTGAAATTGTATCTGTTTTTATACATACATCTCAAAAAGCGAGGATAAAATCTTTTGATTATGATTTTTCTGATATTGAAATAAAGGGTAAAGCTGCAAAAGGTAATATTTTATCAAAATATAAGATTAGGATTATTAAACCCAAATCAGTTGGACTATCAACTTTATCAGGAATTAAGATAAGTTATGATAAATCTATAGGAAGACTTAATTCTGATGGAAGAGGAGAGTTTATAGGAAAATTTAATGGAGATGATTTAATCCTTGTTATTTATACTGATGGATGCTATGAATTAACATCATTTGAATTAACAAATAGATACGATTTTAATAATATATTATCATTACATAAGCACGAAGATAATGGTGTGATGTCAGCAATATATTTTGATGGAAAACTAAAATATTATTATGTAAAAAGATTTTTAATTGAAACAACAACACCAAATAAAAAATTTACTTTTATTTCTTTAGAAAAAGGTTCAAAGCTTGAATATGGAACATATAATTTAGGAGATACAATAACATTTAAATATTTTAAAAATAAGAAATTAGAATCTACTGAAATTGAGATAGATGCTTTTATTGATATTAAAGGTTGGAAAGCTATAGGAAATAAAATTATGTATGACAAAATCCGATCTGGTACTTTTGATTTATTAAAATCAGAAAAAAAATTAATAAAAAAAAATAATAATTCAAGTGATAATATAATAGATGAAAATTATAATGTAGGTGAGTCAATAGAATTAGATTTAGAAACTGATCAATTAAATTTATTTGATGAAAAAGATTAAAATAGTAGTTGATATAGGTAATAGTAATATTGTAATAGGTTTAAATATTAAAGGTGATTGGTTAAAAATATATCGTTTAAGTTCAAAGAAAAATATCACTTATTGGTCTTTACAGAGAAAAGTAAAGAAAATAATATCACTTAATGACTTTAAACCTTCAGATGTGAATAATGTTATAATTAGTAGTGTTGTTCCTAGTCTAACGGATATAGTTAAACTTGTAATAAGTGATATGCTTTGTAAAAATATTCATATAATAAAATCTTCTTCTGTGAATCTTGTTAAAATATCTATTGATAACATTAATGAAATTGGATCAGATTTAGTTTGTAATGCAGTGGAAGCTTCAAGTATGTATAATGAGAATGTGATTATAGTTGATTTTGGAACTGCATTAACGTTTACTACTGTATCTAAAAAAAATGAAATACTTGGAGTTAATATAGTTCCAGGTTTAGAAACAGCCATTAATTCATTATATATAAACACTGCTAAATTACCTAAAATAAGTTTGTCATTACCAGAAAAAGTAATAGGAAAAAATACTATTCATTCCATTCAGGGAGGAATTATGTATGGTTATGTGGGTTTAATAAAAGAATTAACTTCTAAAATTAAGTTAGAATTAAGTGGAGAGACAAAAGTTGTCGCAACAGGAGGACTTTCTAAGTTTGCAGAACCTTTACGTGGATTTTTTACTGATATAAGTCCTACATTAACACTTGATGGAATGTTAAAAATTTTAAATGAATATGAAGATTAACTTTTTTTTTTACTTAGATATAATTATTAATTTCACTAATTTTTTAAATTGAATATCAAAATATGAAAAGTGTAATAACATGTGATATGGAGGGTAGGGTTCTAACTATGAATAGTGGTGCAGAAAGTATTTTTGGTTATAATAAATCTGAAATTATTGGAAAGAAAAGAGTCTCTATTTTTTCACCAGGAGAAATTGTTATCCAAAATGTAGGAAATTGGCTAGCTACAGCTGATAAGTTTGGTGAATATGTCGGCCAAACTTATTTTATTAAAAAAGATGGCACAAAAATAAATGCTAAAATTAGAATAACACCAACTTTTTCGGATGGTAAAAGCAGTGCTCAAACTGGATATTGTGGAGTAACGGAACCTATTGATAAAAATATTGATGTTCCCATTAATATATCTACTAAAATTATAAAAGGTATTGCTATTACGAGAGTTCCTTTTACAAGTGTCTCAATTTTACCAATTTTAACTGTAAGTTCTTATTATGCTGGAATTGGAGATGGTTTGTTTAGTGTTTTTAATTTAATTCTTGCTGTTATAGGTGTTTTATTATTGCATTTGTCATCAAATGTTTATAATGATTACTTTGATGTTAAAGATGGAACTGATGAGGCAAATAATGAATATTTCCAACCTGGAGGTGCTTCTATTTCTGGAGGCAGTAGGGCTATAGAACTTGGTATAATTACATTACAAAAAACAAAAAATATTGCTAGAATATTATTACTCTTATCATTGTTTGTATCATCTTTTTTATTTTATAATATATATCAGATAACAGGCTCATTAATTAATATTCAAGGATCTTTAGTTGTTGGTTTACTTGGTTTATTTTTAGGTTACTTTTATACAGCAACTCCTTTAAGACTTGTTTCAAGAAAAGGAATTGGAGAGTTAAGTATATTTTTAGCATTTGGTCCATTATTAACACTGGGAACTGGTTATGCTATTTCTGTGGAATCAATTGAATTATACTCTAATTCTTTTTATTCCCTTTTATTAATAGGTGTGCCATTTGGATTGTTAACAACAAATATTTTGTTTATAAATCAATTCCCTGATGCTAAAAGTGATGCGTCAACAGGTAAAAATCATTTAGTGGTTACTTTTGGAAAAAAAGCATCTAGATGGATATACTTGTTGTTTTTAACATTAGCATTTTTATCATCATTTTATCTTATTGAAACAATAAAATATTCTGAATATTTCAATTTAAATATCTTTATTATTGGAAATGCTTTATTATATATTTTTGGCTTTACTATTTTTTTAAAATTATTTAAAAATTATGAGTCTAGAGAATTAGTAACATCTAATATTAATACAATTATACTTCAAACATTATTTTCATTTTTTTATATAATAGTCTTAAACTTATTTTTTATCTAAATAACGACAATTTTTTACTATGAAGGAAATTTTTCTTATTAGACATGCGCAGACAGAGTATAATAAAAAAGGAATTATTCAAGGATCAGAGGTTGATAGTGAAATTAATGATACAGGTATAAGTCAAGCTAAATTGTTTTATGAGGCATATAAAGATCATAATTTCGATAAAATATACGTATCAGCCCTTAAAAGAACATTTCTTACGGTAAAATGTTTTTTAGATGATGGCGTTCTATATGAAAAAATATCAGAATTTAATGAAATAAGTTGGGGAGAAAATCAAGGAAAAAGTGATGACATAAGAGAATATAAACTTTTAACTAAATCATGGATTAATGGTGATTTAGATAACAAATTTTATGGTGGTGAATCCCCTAATGAGATGTCATTAAGGTTACAAAGAGGTATCAATAACGTGCTTAATGAAAAATACAAAAAAATCTTAATTTGTATTCATGGAAGAGCTTTAAAATTATTATTATCATTAATTCTTGATAATGATTTGACAAAAATGGATAAATACCCTCATTCAAATACTGGACTATATGTTCTAAATTATAAAAAAGGGAAATTTGAATTAAAAGAAAAGAATAATAATAGACACTTAAATTATCAAAAATAATTTATTTAGAAGCTTTCTTTGTTACTTTCTTTGTTACTTTCTTTGTTACTTTCATTGATGTTCTCTTAGTTCTTTTAACAGGTGTTTTTGTTGGAATTTCTTCTGCTATAACATCAGCTAAAATTCTTCCACAATATTCACAAAGAATAATTTTTTTCTTTTCTTTAATCTCAGTTTGTCTTTGAGGCGGAACTATATTAAAACAACCTCCACATGCACTTCTTTTAACTTTAACAACTGCTAGACCATTTCTTTGTCTTTCAACTAATTTTTCATAACCAAGTAAAAGTGAAGATTCAATCCTTTTAGCTGCTTTTATTTTCTCTTTTAAAAGTTTATCTTCTTCTCCTTGACTTTCTGCAGAAAGTAAATTTAAATCATTTTTTTTTGCCTTTAATACTACAGTAGTTTCTTTAATGATTTTTTTTGTTGATTTTATATCTACTTTAATTGCTTCAATTTTAATTTCATTTTCACCAGACTTTTTAATGAATAATTTTGAGTCAAGTTCTTGTAGTTCAATTTCTTTAGAAATAGCATCAAATTCTCTGTTATTTCTAACATTCATTTGTTGGTCTTTATATTTTTTTATTAATTTTTTTGCTTCTGAAACTTTATTTTTAAGATCATCTATATCTTGATTTAGATTTGTTATTTTTTCATTGTACTTATCTAATCTGGTATTATAACCAATTAATTCATCTTCTAAATCTTGAACTTCTTCAGGTAATGCTCCTCTAACTTTTTTAATATCAAAAATATTAGAATCTATGATTTGTAATTTTAAGAGATTGTTAAGTTTTTTTTCTATGCTTTGTTCCATTGAATTAAAAATATTTTACTGGGTTTGTATCAACATTTGATAAATGAAGTGCAATATTAGTTAATTTTTTATTTAAATATTCAAAAATTAAATCTTTTGTATGTTGTTCACTTTCGTAGTGTCCAATGTCTATAAGTACTATTTTATTTTCTGACATAAAGTAATCATGATATTTTAAATCTGAAGTTATTAATACATCGGCATTTTTATCTATTGCTTTCTTAATTAAGAAATTACCCGAACCTCCACAAATAGCTATTTTAGAGACATTTTTATTAATTTCTTCTGTGTGTTTAAAAATTTTATTATTGAATTTTTCTTTCAATTCTTTAAAAAGATCTTTTAAAGATATTTTTCTATCTCCAATAATTCCTGAACCAATTTTATTTTTTAGGTTTAATTTATTTATTTCATCTTTATTTTCTTCTGTAGGTATAAAATTATTTAAAATTGATATATTTTTTAATTTGAGAAGATCTGATATTTTTTTATTTACACCGCTTATTACATTATCAAGATTAGTATGTAGAGCATAAATATTTATATCATTTTTAATAGCTTTTATAATTGTTTTCCCAATCCATGAATCTTCGTTGATTGAATTGAGTGGATTAAAAATCAATGGATGATGTGAAATAACTAAATTACATCTTTTTTTTATAGCTTCATCAATGACATCTTCAGTGCAGTCTAAAGAAATAATGCAACCATTTATATTATTTTTTTTGCTTCCAACTAAAAGTCCACAGTTATCATATGATTGTTGTAAAATTGGAGGAGCCCATTTCTCTAAAGATTCGATAATTTTGGTTAATTTCATAAATCTATGTGGTTTTATATAAAATATTTAGTTTTTCCTTTTTCAATAATCTATGGATTTTTTACAAGTCTAAGAAATTTTTTATACGATTATAATATTCTAAGTTCAAAAAAGTATAATATCAAAATCATTTCAGTTGGTAATATTGTTATGGGAGGATCAGGAAAAACTCCTGTAGTTGAATATTTATCTCAGTATCTTATGAAAAATAAAATTTTATTTTCTATTGTAAGTAGGGGATATAAAAGATTAACAAGAGGATTAAGGAAAGTTGTTAAGTCAGATACATATTTAACTGTTGGTGATGAACCCAAGCAACTTTATAATAAATATGGTGATGTTTTAAGTATTTTTGTATCTGAAAATAGACATAAAGCAATTGAGTTAATTGAAAAAGAAAATAAGTCTAAATATATAATTCTTGATGATGCTTTTCAGAATAGATCTATCAGTCCACATTTAAATATTGTACTTTCATCTTATAAAAATCCTTTTTTTGATGATAATGTATTTCCTTTTGGAATGCTAAGAGAGTATAAAAGCAATATAAAAAGAGCAGATATTTTAATTTTTACTAATTCTCCACAAAATCTTTTAAAGAAAGATTCTAAAATTATTAAAATTCATTCTTTTAATTATTTAAAAAACAAAATACCAATATTATTTTCCTATATCAAATATTTAAAGCCTATTAATTTATTTAATAAAAATTTTAAAATTAAAGATGTTATAATATCAACTTCCATTGCAAATCCTTTAAGTTTTAACACATATATAAAGTCAAAATTCAACGTGCTAAAAAGTTTTGAATTTTTTGATCATCATAAGTATACTAAGATTGATATTTTAAAATTGACTCAAAATTTAAATAATTCTACTGTACTTATTACAACTGAAAAAGATGCTGTTAAATTATGTGAATTCGTGGATTTATTTTCAGATTATAGTGTATATTATGTGCCTATTGAGGTACATTTTTTATATAATAAAGAGTTAAGCGATTTCATATAAGTAAGAATGAGGTTTATAATTATTTTTTCTTTTTTCTTTTTTTCTTTTTTAAATATTACTTATTCTCAAGACACTAGAGGTGGAGAGAATGAGAATAGTAGATCAAAAAAAAACACCCAAAGAACATTACTTGATGATTCAACAAAAGTAATTTATGGAATGAATACATCTTTGTATATTCTAAAAAACAAATTGTTAGAAGGAGATACGAATTTTATACAAATTGATTCTTCATTACATGATTTTGAAAAATTTTCAATTTTTGAAAATAATAAAATGCGTTATCAAAACTTGGGTAATGTTGGAAGTGCACTAAATGATATTTTTGATAAAACACTTAATTCTTTTAGTAAAGTTTCAGGATTTGATTCATTTGATCCTTATTATGATGTCATTAGTAATAATAAATTTTATAATACAAAATCACCATTAATTGATTTGAGTTTAATATTTGGAGGTAAAGGAAGGAGTAAGGTTGATTTTTTATTTACTAGAAACATAAATAAAAATTGGAATATAGGTTTTGATATTCATCGAATTATTGCTGATAAGCAAATTGGTGCAACTAAAACAAAAGGTGATAGAAATATTAATTCATCTTCATTTAATTTTTTTGTTTATCACCTATCAAATAACAAGAAATTAAAATTTTATTCAAACATTGTGAATTATAGTCACCAAACATTAGGAACAGGGGGTGTAGATATAGAAGTTGAAGATCTTCCATTAGATTTTTTTTTATATAATGATTCTGAAGTAAATCTTACAAAGATTGAAAGTAATGATAAAAGAAGAAGTTACAATGCTTTTTTTGAATATAAATTATTTGAAAATTTTAAGCTTTATTATAATGTAGAATACTATTCTCAAAATGTAATCTATAATGATGAAAATCTATCTTCAAATTCTAATTTTTATGATTTTATTTTACATGATAATATAACAACTGCAGATTCTTTTGAATTGGGAGTTTTAAAAAATCAAGTTGGTTTTAAAGGCTCTTTAGCAAAAATAAAGTATAATGTTTATGCTAATTCTAATTTATTATCATACAGATATTCATTGGATACTTTAAAAAGTAGCTTAAATGAAAACTTTTTAGGGGGTGTAATATCCTTTAAAAAAGATAATTTTTTAATTAATGGATTATTTAATCTAAAAACAAATGGAAATTATCTATTAAAAGCAAATATTAAAAGCAAATATTTTAACGCTTCATATACTAGTGGACTTTATAATCCTGATATTATAGAAAATTACTATAATGGGAATCACTATTTTTGGAAAAATTCTTTTAAATCAAAATTTTTAAATAAACTATCTTTTAAATTAAATGTAGAATATAAAAATCTCCTCTTTTCTCCAAGAGTAGAATTGATATCGATTAATAATTATATCTATTTTTCAGATAATAAAAATCCTGTTCAACATGAAGATTTAATTAATTATAATCTTTTAGGGTTTGATTTTAAGTATAGTCTCTTTGATGAATTATTAAATTTTGAAAATGAATATTATTATTCATTAGTTAATTCTTCTAGTAATAATATTTTAAAGCTACCCGCCCATCATAATTATTCAAAGCTTTATTATGCTGATAATTGGTTTAAAAAATCAATACCAGTTCAGTTAGGAATAAATATTTTTTATAGATCAAAATATTATGGAAATGCTTATGATCCTGTAATACAAAAATTTTATACTCAAAATGCATTTGAATTACAGAGCTCATTAAGAACAAATATTTTCTTTTCTATGCAAATTAAAAATCTTAGATTATTTGTTAAAATGACTCATTTTAATCAATTTGATAAATATGATGGCTATTTTATTACACCATATTATCCTGCACAAAAAAAAGTTTTAGATTTAGGAGTGAGATGGTATTTTTTCAATTAATTTGAGTGTATATGAAAAAGTTATTATTTGTTTTTTTATTATTTATTTCTTTGCAAGCATATTCACAGACTTATTTAAAAGTTAATGGTACTTATGCCTTATTTGGAACTCCTAGTATTGGAATTGAATTTCCCATATCTAAGAAATTTTCTTTTCAACTTGATGCATCAATGTCTTTTTGGAATTCTATTACTTTAAAATCGAATAAATTTAAAAATAGACCTTTTGTTTTTAATCAAATTTTTCCTGAGTTAAGATACTATATTAATGAGGTTAATGATGGTTTTTTTATAGGAACTCATGTTGGTTATGGTATGTTTAAATTATCAAAAAATTCATCATATGCATTATCAAATCAGTATCAATATGGTTATATTATATTTACAGGCCTTACAACTGGATATCAATGGAAATTTAAAGAGAAATGGTTATTAGATATTTTTCTTGGTGGAGGATGGTCTAAGGCTACTTATGAAGGTTTTGATAGAGTGTCAGGTGCAAGATATGATATTGATAGTAATGTAAATTTTAGTGCTCAATCATTACCTTATAGAGGTGGAATCATGATTGGTTATAGATTTTAAATCTATTTTTTTATTAAATTGTTAATATGAAAAAAATCTTATTTTTATTTTTAATTTATTTTCCAATTTTATCTCAAGATTATAAGATACCACCTGATGTTATTCGAACTCTAATTGAAGCAGTTCCTCAACCATCTATAAGTTTAACTAAATCTGGCGATATAGGTTTGGTATTAAATAGAAATGGTTACCAACCTATTGATGAACTAGCTAAAGATGAGTTAAGAATTGCTGGAACAAGATTAGATCCTGTGAGGTACACTTCATCAAGAATGACATATTATAAATCATTTTCACTAATTGACACAAAGTCTGGAGAAAATATTTCTGTAGAAGTTCCTTTAAATGGAAAATTCTCATTTTTTCAGTGGTCTCCTGATGAAGAAAAAATTGCTTATACTAATACTACCGATGACGGAGTTGAGTTATGGGTGTTAGATATTAGCTCAAAAACATCTCAGAAAATTTCAGATAGATACATAAGTGATATTCTTAATAGTCCATTTCAGTGGTTTAATTCAAGTGATGAAATTCTTGTGAGTTTTCGTTCTAATATGAAGGAGCCTAACATTAGTACTATCCCAACTGGACCTATAATCCAAGAGACAACAGACCAAAATGCACCATCAAGGACTTATCAAGATCTTATCAAAAATAAAAATGATGAGATACTCTTTGAGCATTATGCTTCTGTAGAACTTCACAAAATATTATTAAATGGCTCTTCTGAGATGATTCAAAAAGGAATGATTAAGGATTTTGATCTTTCTCCTGATAATGAATTCTTAATGACTAAAACTATTAAAAAACCATTCTCATATTTAGTTCCATATTATAGATTTCCATATATTGTTGAAGTAATAAATCTTGTTAGTGGTACAACCAGTTTGATAGCTGATATACCACTTGATGAGGTTAGGCCTAAGGGTTTTGATGCTACAAGAGAAGGAATTAGGTCTGTCTCATGGAGAAATGACCTTCCTAGTGAACTTTACTGGGTTGAGGCAAATGACGGAGGTGACCCTAAGTTAATGGCTGAAAATAGGGATATTGTGTATACCTTATCGAGTCCATTTACTTCAAAAAAGAAAGAACTCGTTAAGACTAAACTTAGATTTAGAAATATAATATGGGGTAAGGGAAACGAGGCATTACTTGGAGAGAGATTATGGAAAAATAGAAATGAGATTACTTCACTAATAGATACTGATTCAAGAACTATAGTAAAAACCCTATTTGATAGACAGTATGATGATATTTACTCTGATCCAGGTTCTCCAGTATTAACTTCAAATAAGTTTAATAGAAATGTTGTAGAGATAAATAAAAACTCTGTTTATATGATAGGGCAGGGTGGTTCTCCTGAAGGTTATAGGCCTTTTTTAAGTCAGTTAAATTTAAAAACTCTTGAGAATAAAATTTTATTTAGATCAGAAGCTCCATACTATGAGAGACCAATAAAACTAACAAGAAATGACTCAAAGACTTTAATAACATCAAGAGAATCTAAAACAGATAACCCAAACTATTTTATAAGAAACTTAAATTCAAAAGATATAAAGCAGATTACATTTTTTGAGAATCCATATAAAAAGTTAGAACAGCTAAAGAAAGAAGTAATTAATTATAAGAGAGAGGACGGTATAGACCTTAGCTCTATTGTGTATACATTAGAATCTTATAATCCAGATGAAGAGGGAAGACTTCCTGTTTTGATATGGGCATACCCAAGAGAATATACTTCTAAGAAGGTTGCCAGTCAGGTAAGAAATTCACCTTACAGGTTTACGAGAATTAGTTATGGATCTCCCATTTTCTGGGCTTTAAGAGGTTATGCTGTTATGGCAAGTACGGAGATGCCAATAGTTGGTTTTGATGGTGATCAACCAAATGATTCCTTTAGAGATCAGTTGGTTATGAATGCGAAGGCCGCTATTGATAAAATTTCAGATATGGGTATTGGTGATAGAGACAGAGTTGGTGTTGGGGGTCATTCATATGGTGCTTTTATGACTGCTAACCTGCTTGCACACTCAGATTTATTTGCAGCTGGAATTGCTAGGAGTGGTGCTTACAATAGAACTTTTACTCCTTTTGGATTCCAGAGAGAGGAGAGAACATATTGGGAGGCTCCTGAATTATATAATTATATGTCTCCTTTCATGCACGCAGATAAAGTTAATGAGCCAATACTTTTAATTCATGGTGAAGAAGATAACAACTCTGGTACTTTCCCTGTACAGAGTATAAGATTTTTTAATGCAATAAAGGGCCATGGTGGAACATCGAAATTAGTTATGTTACCAAAAGAAAGTCACGGCTATAGAGCAAAGGAATCAATATTACATATGCTTTACGAGATGGACTCTTGGCTAGAGAAATATGTTAAAAATAATAATTTGAAGCCTGATAATGTGAAACTAAAAATTAACTAAAGAATTAAAAACTAATTAACCTAAACATACCAAAGATGAGATTTTTATATATTCTATTTTTTTTAATAATTACAATTCAAGAGGATCTATTATCCCAGAAAAAAAATAAAGTGAGTGAAAACCACCTTGAAAATATTTCAATTAATGCATTAAAGTGGAGATCTGTTGGTCCTGCATTAACTTCTGGAAGAGTTTCAGATATTGCAGTTAATAAGAATAATCCATTTGAATATTATGTTGCAGTTGCTTCTGGTGGTGTATGGAAAACTTCAAATTGGGGTCTTGAGTATACCCCAGTATTTGACAATGAAAGTTCTTACTCAATTGCGTCTGTTACTATTGATCCAAATAATTCAAATACAGTCTGGGTTGGTACTGGAGAGAATAATAACCAGAGATCAGTTGCATACGGAGACGGTGTATATAAGTCAACAGATGCTGGAAAATCTTGGAAAAATGTAGGTTTAAAGACTTCTGAACATATAGGTAACATCATTGTTGATCCTAATAACTCTGACATTGTATATGTTTCTGCATATGGTCCTCTTTGGAGTAGTGGTGGTGAAAGAGGAGTCTATAAGACACTAGATGGTGGAGAAAATTGGGATAGAATTCTATTTGTAGATGAACATACGGGTATTAATGAGATTCATATGGACCCAAAAGATTCTAGAATATTATACGCGACAGCACATCAGAGGAGAAGACATGTTTACACTTATGTAGGTGGGGGGCCGGGGTCAAGTATATACAAGTCAACAGATGCTGGAAATTCATGGAAAAAAATAAATAAAGGACTACCATCAGTAGAGATTGGTAGAATAGGTATGGACATCTCTCCTGTTGACAATAGCGTTCTTTATGCAATTGTTGAGGCAGCTGATAGGAAGGGTGGTTTTTATAAGTCTAAAGACATGGGAGAATCCTGGATGAAGCAAAGTGGAAAGGTAACTAGTGGTAACTATTACCAAGAAATTTTTGCAGATCCAATTGACTTAGAAACTGTTTATCTTATGGATACCTGGATGTCAGTCACAAAAGATGGTGGGAAGACCTTTAAAAATGTTGGAGAAAACTTTAAACATGTAGACAACCACGCAATGTGGATAAATCCTAAAAACAATGATCACTGGCTAATTGGTTGTGATGGTGGAATTTATGAAACTTTTGATGGTGCTAAAAACTGGGATTTTAAGAAAAACCTTCCCGTAACTCAATTTTATAAAGTGGCTGTTGATAATGATGTCCCATTTTATAATATTTATGGAGGGACTCAAGATAACTTCAGTATAGGTGGACCTTCAAGAGTTAATAACTCCCATGGTATCACTAATCAAGATTGGTTTATAACCCACGGAGGTGATGGTTTTGAGTCTCAGGTTGATCCTGAAAACCCATACATTGTATATGCTCAATCTCAGTACGGTTGGCTAGTAAGGTATGATAAAAGAAGTGGGGAAGAGGTAGGAATTAAGCCTATTTCTAGAAAAGGGGAGTTAGGTTACAAGTGGAATTGGGACGCACCACTTGCGGTGAGCAGTCATAAGTCAGGAAGATTATATTTTGCTGCTAATAAGGTGTTTAGATCAGATGATTACGGTAATAATTGGGATGTAATTAGTGATGACTTATCACGAAAGATTGACAGAAATAAATTAAAAGTATATGATAGGGTTTTAAGTATGGATGCTATTGCTAAGAACGGATCTACGTCACCTTACGGGACAATAGTAGCCTTGTCAGAGTCTTTATTAAATGAGAACCTTATCGTTATAGGGACAGATGATGGTCTTGTTCAGATTACAACAAATGGAGGTGATTCATGGAGAAAGGTTGATAATATTCCTGGTGCGCCCAGTCAGTCATATGTGAATGCAGTATATACTTCTCAACATGATGAAAATGTAATTTATGCTGTCTTTAATCATCATAAGTATGGTGATTTTAAGCCATATGTTTTCATGACAAAAGATAAGGGATTTAACTGGTCATCAATCAGTAGTAATCTTCCATCTAGAGGTAGTGTTTACGCAATCGAGGAGGATCATCTAGATCCTGGACTTATATTTTGTGGGACAGAGTTTGGAGCGTTTTTTTCTCCTGATAATGGAGGGAGTTGGAAAGAGTTATCAAAGGGACTTCCTACGATAGCAGTAAGAGATATTGCAATCCAAAGACAGATGAATGATCTTGTTCTCGGGACTTTTGGTCGAGGTTTTTACGTGTTAGATGACTACTCGCTACTGAGAGATATTGAAAACAAGGAGGTAACTGATGAGGCAATGATTTTACCTGCTAGGGAGGCGATAATGTGGGAGAAATCTTCTCCTTTAGGATTGCCTGGTAAAGCTTTTCAAGGTGATAATTTCTATACTGCAGATAATTTGGATCCAGTCGCTATGATTAGTTACTACTATTCTAAAAATTATAAATCAATCAGAGAACAGAGGCAGGAAAAAGAAAAAGGTTTAATTAAAGATAAAAAAGATGTCTTCTACCCAAATTATAATGCCCTCAAAGCTGAGATGGATGAAGATGAAGCTAAGTTATTGTTTACAGTAAAAAATTCTGATGACCTAGTAGTTAAAAAAGTTTTTAAGAAGCCATCAAAAGGTTTTAATAGGTTCCATTGGGATCTACGATATGAGGTAAGTAACCCCATAAACCTCTCATCATCATCATTCTATAACCCATTTGCTGGAGTGAGTGAAGGTACCTTGGTTGAGCCAGGGAAGTATACAGTTCAGATGGATTATTTTATTGATGGAGAGTCAACACCACTAGTAGAAGCTAAAGAGTTTACGGTAACACTCCTGGATAATACTGTTCTGCCTGCTGAAGACAGAGAAGTCAAGGTCAGATTCCAGAGGGATGTTGCTACGTTGCAAGGGGAGATTAACTCTTACTCTAGAATATTATCAGAGATTAGTGATAAGGTCAAGTACTTTGAAGTTGCCATACTAAGACTTGAAAAGCCTATCCAGGAACTCTCATCAGATATGAAGAAGATAAAGGATAACCTAAGAGATATTAACGTCTTATTTTATGGGGATAACATAAAGAGGAGGCTGGATATGCAACAGATTCCTACACCATCTTCTAGAGTAGGAATTATTGCTAATGAGCAAAAATATTCTACTGCATCGCCAACAGGGACTCATATTAATAGTTTTGAGATAGCTAAAGAGGAGTTTTTTCCTCTTAAATCAAAAGTTGATTTATTAGTTGAAAAAGTTAAAAACCTTGAGGATAAGATGAAGTCTCTAGGTGCCCCTTACACTCCTGGTAGGTATGAAAATTAATTGATTTTAATTTTATCCCAATTAACCTAATTTATATTCTATAGATGAGTTTTTATTTAAAAACACTATATTTAAAATAATGAAAAATTCTAGAAGAAATTTTATCAAAAAAACTGCTTTAGGTGTATCTACACTACCAGCATTAGGTTTTATAAGTAAATCAAATAATTCTACCTCTCTATCTGATATTTCTAATTTTCTAAATAATAAGTCAGAACAAACGTATTGGTCTGAGGTTAGAAATCTTTTCCCAACAGATAAGAATGATACATACTTTAATAATGGCACATTAGGTGTTCAATCCAATTATGTACTAAATTCTGTTATTTCAGATATGAGAAACAATTCAATAAATGGAGCAAAGACAGATTATAAAGGTGAGGGACCAAACTTACTAGCTGGATATGATCCATATGAAAAGATAAGAACTAAACTAGGTACAGTTCTCAACTGTGACTTTAGAGAGTTATCTCTTATTCAGAACGCCACATTTGGAATGAATTTTGTTGCCCACGGTTTAAATTTAAAAAAGGGAGATGAAGTTATAAATACAGATCAAGAACATGGAGGAGGATATGCTGCATGGAAACAACTTGAGAAAAGGAAGGGAATTGTTTATAAGCAAGCAGTTTTGCCTGTTCCTGCAAATGATAAGGATGAGATAATTAATTCCATTTTAGGTCAGGTAACAAAAAACACAAAGGTAATAGCAATACCTCATATAGTTTCAGTCTACGGAACTGTTATGCCAATCAAAGAGATATGCACATTCGCTCGTGAAAGAGGAATATTTACGGTTATAGACGGTGCTCAGTCTATTGGTCAGATAGATGTTGACCTAAAAGATTTAAATTGTGATGCTTACTACTCCAGTCTCCACAAGTGGTTTCTTTCTCCTCCTGGTAGTGGTCTATTGTATTTGGATAAATCAATATCAGAAGACATATGGCCAACTCTATCCAGTTATAACTGGGATAATAAAGATGATAAAGGATTTAGCTTACAGCAGTCAGGTACAGGAAATCCATCCCTAAGAGTAGGTCTAGAGGCCTCAATAGACTTTTTTAATATGATTGGTAAAGAGAGGTGGTTAGGGAGAGTAAAGGAATTAGGTAAATATCTTAGAGATAGGTTAAAGGAACTTCCTAATGTAGAAATATTATCATCTCATAATGAAGAATTATGTGCTGGTCTGACTACTTATAAAGTAGAAGGTTTAACGGGTCCTGCACTACAGAAAACTTTATGGGATAGAGAAAGACTTCAACCAAGATCAGTAGGTAAGGAGCTAATGCGTCACTCTGTACATATTTACAACCAAAAATCAGAAATTGATAAAACATTTAATATCATTAATTCATTGTCATGAATGAAATTATTTCTTTTTTTTCAGATATTCCAGTTGTTTTTAGGACTTTAATCCTTCTAGGAGGAGTTGTCTTTTTTTGGATATTAGAAGGTATTATACCCTTTTATTCACTCAATTATAAAAAGACAAAACATGCAATATTAAATCTACTATTTACAATTACCACAGCAATAATTGGTTTTGGATTTGCTTTTATTTTATTAAAATCAACAGAGATTGTAAATACATATGAAATAGGGTTTATACATCTATTTAATCTTCCTTTGTATTTAGAGGTAATAATATGCTTACTATTATTAGATCTAGTAGGTGCATATCTTGTTCATTTTGTAGAACATAAGGTACCATGGATGTGGAAATTTCATGTGGTTCATCATTCTGATGAAAATGTAGACGTTACTACAGGATTAAGACATCATCCTGGGGAGACTGTATTTAGAATTTTATTTACAATATTAGGAATATATGTTTCAGGAGCATCAATTGGTATAATTATGTTATATCAGAGTATTTCTGTATTATTTGCTCATATTACTCATGCAAATGTAGGACTCCCTCATTCACTTGATAAAGTTATTTCCTACATATTTGTCACCCCTAATATGCATAAGGTTCATCATCACTTTCAGCTTCCTCTTACTGATAAGAATTATGGTAATATTTTTTCAATTTGGGATAGAATTTTTGGGACCTATCATAGTGTAAATAACTCAAAATTAGTTATTTATGGTATAGACACTCATATGAAAGATAAAAAAGTAAATTCCTTTTATGATTTATTTTTTATTCCATTTCAGAAGATGAAAAAAATTAATAAATCAAAGTTCTCATAATTATGAATTTTGAAATACCGTCATCAGAAGATTCTCTTAATAGTATCAGAAAATATATTAATAGAACACCATTATCATACTCAGAAAGACTTTCTGAAGAATGTGGATCAGAAATTTATTTAAAACTTGAAAATTTACAAAAAACAGGATCTTTTAAGGTAAGAGGAGCTCTTAATAAAGTACTAAATATGAAATCAGATAGACCTGTAGTTGCAGCATCTTCAGGAAATCATGGGGCGGCAGTTTCATATGCACTTAGTCAGAGACAGAAAAGCGGAAAAATATATGTTCCTACAAATGTTAAGAAACTAAAAGCAGAGAATATAAAATCGTATGGTTCCAAGGTTATAAAATTTGGTGATGACTGCCTTGATGCTGAAAATGAGGCCATAAGAGTATCTAAAGAAAATAATTACACATTTATTTCTCCATATAATGATATAGATATTATATCTGGTCAGGGAACTATTGGAGTTGAAATTTTAGAAGAAAATGATAAAATTGATACTGTTTTTATAACTGTTGGTGGAGGGGGACTAGTATCAGGAATAGCACATTACCTAAAGTCAAAAAAGCCTGATATTAAAGTTATTGGATGTTCTCCAGAAAATTCATCAGTTATGATTAACTCAATAAAACATCGAAAAATTATCAACTCTAAATCAAAAGATACACTCTCGGATGGTTCTGCGGGAGGAGTTGAAGAGGGTTCAATTACTTTTGATTTGTGTAAAAATTTAATTGATGACTTCTGTTTAGTTACTGAAGATGAGATAGCTAAACAGATAAGAGACTCTTTTAATTATGATAAGATTGTTATAGAAGGATCTGCAGCTGTAGCTATTGCTTCTTTAATAAAGATGAAGCAGAAATTTAAAAATAAAAATATTGCCATAATTATTTGTGGAGGTAATATTGAGTCAGAAACTATAAAATCAATACTATGATACCTCTATTTTATAATAAAAGTCAAGTAATAGAAGCTCTTAAGGGTATAAATCTTATCAAGTCAATTGAGATAGGTTTTGTGGAATATTCAAGGGGTAACTCAGTAGTTCCCCCAGTTGGAGAATTACTCTTTGATGAACCTCCAGGAGATGTACATATAAAGTACGGATATATAAAAAGTCAAGATAATTATGTAGTTAAAATAGCATCTGGATTCTCAAATAATGAACAATTAGGTCTGTCCAGCAGTCATGGTGTAATGGTTATGTTTGATAAAAACACTGGTTATCTAAAATGTATTTTACATGATGAAGGTTACCTAACAAATGTGAGAACCGCAATTGCAGGTGCTATATGTGCTAAGTATTTAGCTCCAAAACATGTGAAGGGTATTGGTATTGTAGGAAATGGAATTCAGGCAAGGATGCAGTTAGAGTACCTCTCAGATATTGTTAATTGCAAGGAAGTATATATATTAGGAAGAGATAAGAGTAGGGTAGAAAGATACATTGATGATATGAATAAATTTGACTTTAATATAAACATGGTAAATAACTCTAAGGAATTATGTGAAAATTCAAATCTCATAGTTACTACCACCAATGCTAATGAATCATTAATATTTAAGGATGATGTAATGAAAGGCACTCATATCACTGCTGTCGGTTCAGACACGCCAGATAAAAGGGAATTAGACCCTGAAATCTTAAAAATGGCTAACTCATTAATTGTCGATAGTATTCCTCAGTGTCTAGAGAGAGGAGAAACTAAAAAGGCACTCGATAAAGATTTAATAAATGAAGACAAGCTCATAGAGTTAGGTGAGATTATTGATTATGGAAAGAAATATAGAAAAGATGAAGACGAAATTACAGTTGCCGACTTAACCGGTGTAGCTGTACAAGATATTATGATTACAAATGCTGTATACAAACAACTAAAAATGGAAAAATGAGATTATTAATATTTATACTTTTAATACTACAACCTAATTTTAATTCAATAAAAGCTTCTCCAAATGAAGATAATGATATATTTAAAAATCTAAAATATAGAAATGTAGGACCGACAAGGGGAGGAAGGGTAACCACTGTCCACGGGGTAGATGCCGAGAGAAATACCTTCTATATGGGTACAACTGGAGGAGGTGTATGGAAGACCACAGACTCAGGAAATAATTGGTTTAATATATCTGATGGATATTTTAAATCACCTTCAATAGGTGCTATAAATGTTTACCAAAAAGATCCAAAAATAGTTTATATAGGTACAGGATCAGACGGTATAAGATCTAATATTATTTTAGGTAAGGGGTTATATAAATCATCTGATTCAGGTAACTCTTGGGATCATATAGGTCTTGAAAATTCTGGTCAGATTGGGGCAGTAGAAATTCATCCAGATGACCCTAATCGTGTTTTAGTTGCTGCTATAGGACAACCATTTAAAAATAATACAGAGAGAGGCCTCTACGAGACTAAAGATGGTGGAAAGACATGGGATAAGATATTATATATATCAGACTCTATAGGAATTGTTGACGTTGAGTATGCTCCAGACGATCCTAATACTATATATGCTGCTTCTTGGAGGGTAGAAAGAAAACCTTGGACAATTATTAGTGGATCTGAAAACGGAGGAGCTTACAAGTCTGTTGACGGTGGAAAAAATTGGAATAAAATAGACTTAGGTATTGCGAGTAGATATATAGGTAAAATTGATTTTGCTGTATCAAAATCAGCTCCAGATAGATTATTTGTTATGGTAGAAGCTTCTGATGGAAAGGGAGGACTATATAAGTCTGAGGATAGGGGAAAGACTTTTAAACATATGAATAACAGAGAGGAACTAGTAAATAGACCATTTTATTATCTTAATGTAGAGTCTAACCCATTAAATTCAGATATTTTATATTCTAGTGCAAATAGGTTTATGATCTCAAGGGATGCAGGTAAGTCATGGAGATCCTATTCCACGCCTCACGGTGACAACCATGACATTTGGATTAACTCTAATGACACATCAGTTTGGGTACAGTCTAATGACGGAGGAGCAAATATTACCTTTAATTCAGGTAAGACTTGGTCAACTCAATTTAATCAACCTACTGCTGAGATATATCAAGTAGAAGTTGACGATCAGTTCCCTTACTGGTTATATGGAGGTCAGCAAGATAATTACTCTACAGTTTCTGTCCCTAGCCTTCCTCCTTACGGATTACAAGCAGGTCCTAATGCGTATATTACAAATACTGGTGGTTGTGAAACAGGACCAGCTGTTCCTAAACCTGGAAATCCAAACATTGTATATTCTAACTGTAAAGGAAGATTTGGTGTCTATAATAAGCTTACTGGTCAAGAAAAACAGTACTATGTAGGTGCATCAAATATGTATGGTCATAACCCAAAAAATTTAAAATATAGGTTTCAAAGAGTTTCACCTATTCATGTTTCTCCTCATAACCCTAATGTTATATACCATGCATCTCAATATCTTCATAAGACCACTGATGAGGGAGTAACTTGGGAGACAATATCGCCAGATTTAACTACATTTGATCCAGAGAAGCAGGTGATATCAGGGTCTCCTATAACAAGAGATATTACTGGTGAAGAGTTTTATAGTACTATCTATTCTGTCAGGGAGTCAAAACTTAAGGAGGGGTTGATATGGATTGGTGCTAATGATGGCCCTGTTCATGTTACTAGAGATGGTGGTAAAAACTGGAAAGATGTAACACCTGATAAGAAATTAAATGGGGGTAGAGTTGATTCCGTCGAACCTTCTCCTCATGATGAAGGTAAAGCTTTTGTTACAATTTTAAGATACCAACTTGGTGACTGGAAACCTTACATTTATAAGACAGTCAATTACGGTGAAGACTGGGAGCTGATAACTAAAGGAATTCCTGAAGATTATCCTGTTAGGGTAATAAGGGAAGATACAGAAAAGGAGGGTATTTTATTTGCTGGAACTGAATTTGGGATGTATATATCTTTGGATGATGGGAATAATTGGCAATCTTTCCAACAAAATTTACCGATAACACCAATAACAGATATTAAAATTCACAGAGATGATGTTGTTTTAGCTACAATGGGAAGATCTTTTTGGATTATGGATAATATAAATTATTTAAGAAATTTAGATAATGAAGATTTTGGTGTACTTTACCCTGTTGCCAATACTATTAGGTATAGGTACAGACCATCAAAAAATAATCATGTAACCTATCCACAGACGACAGTAGATTTTGATTATAAATTAAATTCAAGTACAGTTAGTGATATAACAATTTCTGTTTATGATTTAGAAAATAATCTTATTAACTCGTACAGGTCGTTTGAAGGTAAAGATGAAGTTGATAATTACGAGATGTCTTCCAATGAATTTACGTATATATCCAGTTCAAAAATTTCAAAAAAAGCTGGAATTAATAGATTTAATTGGGATATGAGACATAGAGGTTCTTGGAGTAAAAACAAGAAATTTTCATTTATAAATGGTCCTATGGTAAAACCTGGTAAGTACAAAGTAAACTTTAATGTTGATGGGAATTCTTATTCTCAAGATTTTGAAATTTTGCCTGACCCTAGACTTTCAGATATTTCGAGAGATGATTATAATGAGCAAGAAGAGCTTCTATTAAAAATTAGAGATTTTATGACTGAGGTAAGAATGTTTGATAGAATGGTGGAGTCTAAACTGGAGAAAAAGAAAAAGAATAAAATTCTCAATTTAGTATCTGAAGAATTAAATACACAGGAAGGAACATATATGAGGCCTATGCTAATAGATCAGATAAGGTATTTACAGGCTATGTTAAGCAGAGCTGATCAGAGACCTGGAAATGATGCTTACTTGAGGTTAAATGAGTTAAGAAGTCAATTTAAATTATTAAAAGAAAAATTAGGATGATAGATCGATCCCTAGTTTAGATTTAAATTTTCTCTTTTCAAAATTTATAAGAGACTCTGATTCATTTAATGTTATAAATTTAAATTTAATTTTTTGATTAAATTTTATCTGAGATAATTTAGATATATCTACTCTAGAAATCACCCCAATTCTTGGATAACCTCCTGTGGTTTGTGAATCTCTCATAAGAACTATTGGATTACCATCTGGTGGTACTTGAATGGTTCCTTCATATACAACTGAACTATCAATTCCACTATTTGAATTAAGTTTTATTTTGTTGCCTGATAGCCTTATTCCCATCCTGTCGCTTAAAGAAGTTACTATAAAGCTTTTATTTATAGATTTTTCATTTATTAAATAATATTCAGGTCCTTTAATTACTCTAATAATTTTATCATTATGATTTCTTATGAGAATTTCTGGAATAAACCTATCATCATTAAATTTTTTCTTTTTAAACTTAATTATATCACCTTTCATTAATTTTCTACCATTTACTCCCCCGAGAGTAATTTTATCATATGTTGATAGACTATTAAAGTTTTTCTTTAATCTCATTTCACCCATTATTGATAAATAAATTCTATTTCCTGTAGAGCAATTCTTAATATCTAAAATTTCACCTGATTTTATTTTGATTGTTTTATTCATTTTAATCTCTTTATCATTTATAAAAACTGGTGTTTTCACGCCGCAAAGACCTATTTTAGTATTAAATAAAAATTTAATTTTAGGTCCTGAAAAAGTAATTTCAATTGTCTCTGAATATATATTATTTCCAACTAACCAGTTAGCCATAATATGAGATTGATCATCCATTGGACCACTTTTTGGGATTCCATATTTCTTGAACCCAACTCTTTTTAAATCTTGAATTGATGAGAAGATACCAGCTCGAATTATTTCAATAGTATTTTTCATTCTTGCCTACTTATATTTTTGAATTTTTTTTCATCAATTTCATAAAATTTAACAATATCTCCTTCTTTAATTTTTATAGGTGGATTTCCTTCTTTATTAAACAGTTTTTTTGGTGTTTTTCCAATTATATTCCACCCGCCAGGACTATTTAAATTATATATACCTGTTTGATTTCGTGCTATTGCAATTGAACCATCTGGAATTGAACTTCTGGGAGTGTTTTTTCTTGGAATATTTAATATAGGATTATTATAATCTAAGTAAACAAATCCTGGTAAAAAACCTATCATACTAACTTTATAAGTCGATTCTTTATGGTATTTAATTATATTTTCAGTTGATAATTTTAGTTTATTACTTAAATATTCTAGATCTAGACCATAATTTTTACTGTAACAGACTGGAATTTTCCATTCTTTTACATCTTTATCTTTATAAAGAGGGTTTATTTTGTCTATTAAACTAGTTATCTGATTTTTTAATTTTGAATATTTTGTTTTGTATGGATTGAAAATTAATCCAATGGTAGATACAGTTTTTATAATATCATCTACTCCATCAAAATTTGTTGAGTTTAGAGCTTGGTATATTAAAGTGAGATCTTTATTGTTTTTTTTTTTTGATTTTATAATCATAGATGAATCTCCATAGCTATAAATATCAATATTATCAATCATATTAATTTTTTAATCTTAAATGAGTCATAAATTATTTTTGCAAAATCAATAGCATTTGGTTGATCTCCATGAACACAAATTGTCTCAGCTATTATTGGTATTAAGTTACCTTTTATAGATTTTACTGTTTTTTCTTTTACCATTCTTTCAACATGCCTCAAACTTTCCTTTGGGTTAGTTATCATTGCTTTATTATTATTTCTATTAACAAGAGTCAAATCATCATTATAATTTCTATCAGAAAAGACTTCTGATACATAATTTATACCAATATTTTCTGAAATATTCTTCCATCTTAGCATTGAAGGTCCATATAATTTTAAGTTAGGATCTATATTTTTTATTACTTTGACAATTGTCTTAGCTATTTCATCATCAATAGAAGCCATATTATATAATGCGCCATGAGGTTTTATATGATTTAGTCTACCACCTTTTGACTCAACCATACCTTTTAATGCACTTACTTGATATAAAATTTGGTTTTTGAGTTGTCTATTAGAAACTTTTATAATTTTTCTTCCAAATCCTTTAATATCATGAAAAGAAGGATGAGCACCAATTTTAACATTTTTATCTAAAGCATAATCAATAGTATTTGAGATGGTTTTGGGGTCACCTCCATGAAATCCACAAGCTATATTACAAGATGTAATAAATGGCATTATTTTATAATCATTACCAACTTTTATATCATAGTAACTTTCTCCCATATCACAATTGATATCTATTTTTTTAGATTTCATAGAAATAAAGTTAGTAAACTCTTAATACATAGAATTAGTGTTAAAAAAACAATTATAATACCCAATAAATTATATTTTTTTGAATTAACATAATTTCCGAGAATTTGTTTTTGGTTCATTACCCATAAAAGAAAAATTACAATAAATGGTAGGAATAAGCCATTTATAAATTGTGCGAATTTAATTATATAAATAGGACTATAATTTATTGATGAAAAAATTACACCTATAATAATTACTATTATTGCAACAGTTTTAAATTTTTTATTTGACCATTTAGGTTGATAGTTAAAAATTCCAGATAATGCATATGAAGTAGCAATTGGTGCAGTAATTGATGATGTAATTCCAGCTGAAAATATTCCAATCGAAATAAAATATTTTGAAAATTCACCAAAATATGGCTGTAGTTGAATACCTAAATCAATTGCATTATTTATCTCTGAATTAATTCCAAAGTTATTACTAGCAGATGCTGTTATGATAATTGAAATTGATATAATACCTCCAATAGAAATTGAAATAATAGTATCAATTAGTGAATTTTTATATCCATCAATATTTTTCCATTTCTTTTTTGCTATGTATGAGTGAAGAAATAGATTATAAGGAACTACTGTTGTTCCTATTAAACCTATGACATATAAGTAATTTGAATTATTGATTGTAGGTACTAATCCATTTAATAAATCATTTATATTAGGTTTGGATAAAATAGCAGTTATTATAAATGTTATGCTCATAATAAAAACCATGCTTATTAGTAGTTTTTCAAACTTTTTATAAGAACCAATTAGTATTATTAATATTAAAAATATCCCTATTAACAAAGCATATAAATTAATGTTTAAGCTATTGGTACCATAAATTCCTGATCCCAGGAATGTTTCAAGCCCCATAATACTTCCACTTATATTACCTGCTTCATAAGCACAGTTTCCTATAAAAATTGAAAATATTATTAGGATAGATGCTAGATTTTTAAAAATTTTATTTTTAGTATCTTTTATTACATCACTTAACCCTTTTCTAGATATAATTCCTAATCTAGAACTCATCTCTTGTAGGTATGTTGTAGCGAATAATGAAAAAACAATACACCATAATAAGGAATAACCAAATTTAACTCCCACTAAAGTGCAAAGTGTTACAGTTCCAGGTCCGATAAAAGCAGAGGTTATTATTAAACCTGGACCAATATTTTGTAATCTTTTTATCAATTTATTTATTCTTTGTTAGATTTTTTGCAGCATCATTATCAAGATACCAACTAATTTTTCCATCATTAGGTTTTATATGTGATGCAGGGTAGGACAGATGATCATTATATTCATTAATTATTTCATCAATAATTATACTCTTTTTTGATCCTGTTACATGAAAAATAATTTCTTTAGAGTTATTAATAATATTTTTTGATAAGCTTATTCTTTTTTGTTTCGAGATAGGATGAGTAGCAATAAAACATTCATTATAATCTTGAAATTTTTTCATATCATGTGGAAATATTGAAGCTGTATGCCCATCATCACCTATTCCGAGTATAGATAAATCAAGAGAAGGTAGATTATTTATATGTGGTAGATTATTATTCAATAGTGTAGAATATATTTTTGAAGATATTTTAGGGTCAATATCTCCATTTATTTTATAAATATTTTTTATTTCTATATTGATTTTAGAAAGTAAATTATCATTTGCTGATTTATAATTACTTTCATCATCATGAATAGAAACACATCTTTCATCTATCCAATAAAATTTAGAATTTATTTTTTTGTAGTTAATTAATTTTTTAGCAAGTACTTTAAAAAGTTTGATTGGAGTGCTTCCCCCTGATAAAGCTATATTTTTATTATCAATAAAATTATCAATTATATAGTTTGATAAGTGATCAGAAACTTCATCTTCAGATTTATATATATAAATATGCATTTTTATAATTCGCAAATTTTGCCATCATCAACAAGGTTTTTACACGGATATCTCCAAGTATTTTTATTTCTAAATAAGTCATTAGATTTTTCTGGTCCCCAAGTGCCAGCTTTATATCCATATAATTTTAAATTTTCTTTTTTTATAGCATGAATAATAGGATCTACTATTTCCCATGCTTTTTCTACAAAATCACTTCTTGAGAAAAGCAATGTTTCTCCTTTAAACACATCAAGTATTAATCTTTCATATGCATTACTTATAACTCCATCATTTAAATTTTTATAATGAAATTCTAAGGTTTTTTTGAGTAATTTTTTTTTATCATTAGGTTTTTTCAGATTAAATTTAATAAGTAATCCTTCATCAGGTTGAATTCTAAAAATGAGCACATTACTTTCATTTTTATTACTAAATATATTTTTATTTTTTTTAAAATTAATAACAATTTCTGTGACTTTAGTAGGTAGTTTTTTTCCAGTTCTAATAAAAAAAGGAACATCCTTCCACCTTGAATTATCTATAAATAATTTACATGCAAAAAAAGTTTCTGTTTTTGAATCTTTCTTAACATCTTGGTTTTCACGATATCCTTTAAAGCTTTTTTTTGAATTATTTGATTTTATGTATTGACCTCTAACTATATTTTTTTTAAAATCTAATTTTTTGATTTTTTGTAATACTTTTAGTTTTTCATTCCTTATATCTTCAGAGGTATTATTTTTTGGATCATCCATAGCTACTAAGCATAACAATTCAAGGAGATGATTCTGAAACATGTCTTTAATTGCTCCGGTAGTATCATAGTATTCACCTCTTTTTTCTATCCCTACGCTTTCTGCAGCAGTAATTTCCACATAGCTTATATATTTTTTGTTCCATAATGCGTTAAAAATTAAATTTGAATATCTAGCTACTAGAATATTTTGAACTGTTTCTTTTCCTAAGTAATGATCAATTCTATAAATTTGATTTTCTTTAAACCCATTTTTTAAAATTTTATTTAATTTTTTAGAAGACAACAAATCTTCTCCAAAAGGTTTTTCAATTATAATCCTTCTGAAACCATTATCTTCCTTATTTAATTTAATGGATATTAGATTGTTTATTATTAAATAATATGCGTTAGGTGGTGTTGATAAGTAGAATGTTATATTTACTTTTTCATATGTATTTTTATATTTTTCTATATAGGTACTTAAGTTATAAAAGTCATTGCGTACACTAGGGTCTAATTTTAAATATTTAGATGATTTAGATATTTTTTTTGGTAAACTTTCAAATATATTTTTATTAATTTTTTTTCTACCACATCCAATAATAATGGTATTTTCAGGTAGTTCTTTTGAATTATAAATGTCATTTAATGCTGGAAATAGTTTTCTGCTTGCCAGATCACCTGTGACACCAAAAATAACAACAATATTGCAACAATCATTTTTCATAATTTATTATGCACAAACATATTAAAACAAAAATTTCTTATTGTATTTTTTATTAAAAAAATTGATTCATATTTGTCAAAAAAATTAACATATCAATATATGAGTTTTGATTTTGGTCTTGTTGGACTTGGGGTAATGGGAAGAAATTTTATTTTAAATGTTGCAGAAAATGGCTTTTCTTCATTAGGTCTTTCTTCTAAAATTGACTCTATTAATATTCTAAAGGAAGAAGGTAAAAATTACAATGTAGATGGAACTCAGTCTGATGAAGATTTTATAGGAAGATTATCTACACCTAGAAAAATAATGCTTCTTGTTCCTGCAGGTACTCCAGTTGACTCTATGATAGAAAGATTTCTTCCTTTTCTTGAAAAGGGCGATTTAATAATTGATGGAGGTAACTCTCATTTTGATGATACTGAAAGACGGTTTAAATTTTTAAATTCTAAAAATATTAATTTTATTGGTGCAGGTGTTTCTGGAGGATCTAAAGGTGCACGGTTTGGACCAAGTATTATGCCTGGAGGAAATAAGAATTCATATGAAATAGTTAGGCCAATCTTTGAGAGTGCAGCAGCTAAAGTTAATGGTTCACCATGTGTTGCCTATATGGGAAATTCTTCTTCTGGTCATTATGTAAAAATGATACATAATGGAATTGAATATGCAATGATGCAATTAATATCAGAGTCTTATGACTTATTGAAAAATGGTTTGAAAAGAAAAAACGAAGAAATTCATGATATTTTTTTTAAGTGGAATGAAACAACACTTAATTCTTATTTGATTGAGATAACTAAAGATATATTTTCTAAAAAAGACACAGATACTGATAATCATATGGTTGATATGATTTTGGATAAAGCAAAACAAAAGGGCACAGGAAAATGGACTTCGCAGAGTGCTATGGATTTAGGTATTAATATACCTACAATTGATTCTTCTGTTTCTATGAGAATTATTTCATCATTTAAAGACCAAAGAATTAAAGCTGAAGATTTTTATAAAAAGGATAATAATGAAGTTTCATCTAATAAAATTGATGTTGATGATATTGAAAAATCACTAATATTTGGTTTTATGATTTCTTTTGCTCAGGGAATGAGTCAACTAGCTTCAGCTTCTAAAGAAAAATCATATAATTTAAACTTTTCTGATATTTGTAAAATTTGGAGAGGTGGATGTATTATCAGGGCGAAAATGCTTCAAGATTTTATGGATGCATTCGATTCTAATCCAGATTTAGAAAATTTACTTTTCGATGAAAACATAAAAAGTATAATTAATTCCACCATAGATTCTGCAAGAAAGGTCTCAGTTTATTCAATAGAAAACGAAATTCCTGCATCGGGATTATTGGCATCTATTAGTTATTTTGATTCTTTTAAATCTGGCGTTTTACCTATGAATTTAGTACAAGCCCAGCGAGATTGTTTTGGTGAACATACTTTTGAGAGAATTGATAAAGAAGGATCGTTTCATTTTGATTGGTAGGGTATTTATAGTTTATTTTTAATTTTTAGTATATAAATTTTTTAGATCTGCATCACATAATTCATTTATTAGTTTAGCAATTTTTTTACAGACATCATTAAAGTATTTCTCTCCTTTTTCTTTATTTGATTTAATAGGATTTCCTATTCCTGTATCATTTGATGCTTTAGACCATTGTCTTTCTGACCAAGTCCAATTTTCTTGTAATGATGACATATTAATTTTATTTTCTTTTCCTTCTCCCCAATGAATTTTTTTTTCTACTAAATCTGGCCTTAAATATAACATTAAGCTTGTTTCAAGTTCGTCTGCATGATCTCCATCATTTTCAAAATATTTAGTTCTATCTAGTGATTTAAACCAGTCAGAATAACAAAGGAACATTTTTGGGAATTTTAAACCTAATTCCCTTAAAATAGTTTTAAAATCATTACCTCCGTGACTATTAAAAACTAAAAGTTTTTTTATTCCTTGTCTATTTAAAACAGTGATTATATCATCTAATATAGATTTTTGAGTACTAGGATTTATGTTTATATCTAATAAAATATCTTTTTGGCCAGTATTTACTCCAAATGGTATAGTAGGTAAAATGATGAATTTAGATCCTTTATTCCATGCTATTTCACCAGAAGCATTTATTATATGTTCCGCTTCTATATTATCTGTTGAGTAGGGTAAATGAAAATTATGAGCTTCTGTAGCACCCCATGGTAAAATAGCAAGTTCAAAAGAACTATTTTTTATATTTTTCCAATTATTTTCTGATAGAATATATGGCTTCACTAAACATTAAATATTAAAATTCGTTTCAATTAATGTAATTAAAAATATAAATTAATTAATATTATTTTATAATGAAAACATTTTCACTTCCTAAATTTTCCAATAAAGATCCAAAAAATTTTTTTAAGGTGTTAAATATTAGGGTTAACGATTATTTTAAAAAAAATAAGACTAATAAAAAAGGTAATTGGAGGTTATATTATAAGGCAATTATACTTTTTTTAACATTTTTGCTTCCTTATTTTATTATAATGTATTTTCAACCAAATCAATGGGTTTCATTATTATTAATAACCTTAACAGGTATTGGAATGGCAGGAGTAGGAATGAACATTATGCATGATGGAAATCATGGATCATTTTCAACAAAAAAATGGGTAAATAAGCTAATGGGAAGTAGTATATACATCCTAGCAGGAAATGCTTATAATTGGCAGATTCAGCATAATGTTTTACATCATACTTACACCAATATTCATGGACATGATGAAGATTTAGCAGCAGGTAGAATTCTTAGATTTTCAAAACATAGTAAGTGGTTTCCATATCATAAGTATCAACATTTTTATTCTTTTTTATTATATGGTTTAATGACAATAAATTGGGCTATAACTGGTGATTTTTTACAAACTTTAAGGTATTTAAAAAGAAAGTTATCATTTAAAAAATTTGTCAGTCCAAAGAAACAATGGATGAATTTAGTTTTAACAAAACTTATCTATTTTATTATTTGGATTGTGTTGCCTATTATATTTCTTGATTTAGCATGGTGGAAGATATTAATTGGGTTTTTTATTATGCATTATGTTGCTGGTGTTATATTAAGTACTATATTTCAGCTTGCTCATGTTGTTGAAAATGTAGACATGCCAACTCCATCATTTGGAGGAAACATGAAAAATACTTGGGCTATTCATCAATTATTTACAACCTCAAATTTTTCTACAAATAATAAATTAATGAATTGGTTTTCGGGAGGTTTAAATTTTCAGGTTGAACATCATTTGTTTCCTAGAATATCTCATATTCATTATAAAAAAATATCTAAAATTGTAAAGGGTACTGCTTTGGAGTTTAATCTACCATATAATGAGTATAAGACAACTAGGGATGCTATTAAATCACATTTTAATTTTTTAAAGTTAATGGGTACTAAACCTGCTATATAAAAGATGATAAATTATATTTTACTTTTTATATTTTTAATTTTTAATGATGATAAAATAAGTTTATTTAATGGAAAAGATCTCACTGGGTGGAAAATATATGGAACCGAGAAATGGTATGTTAAAGATGGTGAATTAGTATGTGAGAGTGGTCCAGATAAAGGTTATGGTTATTTAGCTACTGATCAATTTTATGATGATTTTATATTGAATCTCAAGTTTTTTCAAGAGTCAGATGGAAATAGTGGAGTTTTTTTTAGGTCATCAGTAGAAGGCACTAAAATATCTGGTTGGCAGGTAGAAGTTGCACCACCTGGAAGTCATTCTGGAGGAATTTATGAATCCTATGGTAGGGGATGGTTAATTAAGCCTTCAAGTATCTTCGATGATGTGGTTGTATTAAATCAATGGAATAATATGAAAATTCATGTAAAGAATGATGTAGTTACAACTTGGATTAATGGTAAAGAAATGGTCACCATTACGGATTCAATTATAGGAAAAAGTGTTGGTTCTATAGTTCTACAAATTCATGATGGAGGAAATATAAAAGTAAGGTGGAAAGATATATACCTAGAAAAAATTGATTAATTACAATCACACTTTTCTATTTTCAATAAATCTAAAAAGATACATACTTCTTCATTTTTCAAATCAATTGTAAATGGATATTCTTCTTTTGACATAGCATTATGGGGAAGCACTTTATTTAAATGATTTTTTTCATCTGCATCACTAATTTTATATATTCCATTAATATCTGAATTTTTAAATTTTAAAAAATAATAATCATTCAATAGAGAATCAAAGGCTGAAATATCTGGAGCGTATCCGAAAGTAAGATTAAGTATAAAATAATCTTGGAAAAGATCGTATTCAATTATTTTATCTTCTGAGTAATCACAATTGTTGTAATCATAAGTTGTTGGCTTTCCAACGTATTCATAAGTTTCACAAGAAAAAAGAACTGTTAAAGAAAAAATCAAAAAAATATATTTAAGCATACTTTATTAAAATGTGTATAAGCAAATGTCTATTATTTGAATTTAAATTTGAAATATATAATTGTTAAAGCGCACGATCCAACAAAAAGATTTGCACAAATAATTGCCAAATCATTTTTCTCAAATGCATAAATCAACCAAACTACATTACTTAAAAGTATGATTAATGTCATTGTTAATGATATTTCATTTGCAGACTTTAATTTCCATATTTTATAAACTTGAGGAAAAAATGTTATTCCAGATAATAGTGCTCCAAAAAGTCCAACATATTCAATCCATTCCATATTATAAATTTAAGTTTTTTTAAAATAAAAAAATATCGTCAAAATTATTAAAAATATAATACTAAAAGATATAGTTAATGAATAAAAAAAAAGTGATTTATTTGGTGCTACACCACCAAATAAAATTCCTATAACATTTAAATTTTTTTTCACTAATTATTATTTGGAAGTAAATTATAGTAAATATTTTTTGATCTAGGATAGAAAGATTCTGTATATCTTTTTTGTAAATTATCTTTCCAATGAATTTTAATTTTGTAACCCTTCAAAACAAATGTTTTATTTTCAATATATTCAGTAATAATTTCACATTTTATCATACCTTAAACCTACGTTATAGTAGGTAAATTCAAAAGAAAAATATTTTAATTTATTGCTAAATACTTGCAAAAATTAAAAATAAGTAAAGAATAATTGGTAAGATTAACCATTTGATAATTTTTAATTTATTCTTTGAAAGAAAATTATAAAATGATACTCCATGACTATTAGATTGGAGTTTTATTATTAATGAAAAACCAAGAGTAAATATTAATAAATAATTAAATAATGTAAATATTGTCATGTATAAAATCTTAAATAATATTGAATTATTTAGTTTTAATTAAAATTACTCCCCAAGTACCTTCTTCTCCATATATATTAGCTGCTGAAGTTCCTTTTAGTAAACGCATACTATTTATTTCATTTGGCATAATTAAGTTAATAAGTTGGGAGAATGTACCAACTCTCATCCCATTAACATAAAATGTTACTTCTTGAGTAAACTTCACACTTGTAATACCAGTAACATATACTTCTGCAGTGCTTTCATTACTTCCATTAATTTTAAGACCGGGAATACTTCTAAGACGATTTAAAATACTTATTTCTGAAAATTCATTTAATTTTTCACTTCTAATATCTGCTTCTGACAATGTGTTTTTAGATGATAAATTACTTTTGGATACATTACATCCAAAAACAACTAAACTAATACCTATGATTATATATTTTTTCATATCACAATTTACGACTATATGTTTGTAAATTTTTAGAATTTATATCTTTTCAAATTTGTTAATCGTAATATTGCTTTTTATATCTCCTGTATGCTTAGTACTATTTGGTTCAAATAACAATAACCAAACTTCTTTTTCGGCTATGGGTTTGTGTTCTATACCTTTTGGTACAATTAAAATTTCTCCTTCATTTAATTCTATTGTTTTATCTAAAAATTGAATTTTTAAAGTTCCTTTTATTATTAAAAATAGCTCATCTTCATTTTTATGATTGTGCCAAATAAACTCTCCTTTAACTTTAGCAATTTTAATATCTTGACCATTCATTTCACCAATTATTCTTGGATTCCAATGATCATTGAAAAGATTAAATTTATTTTTTAAATTTATTTTTTTCATTTCTATTTAAAAATATAATATATAATGAAAAATATAACAACAGTTAAAAAAGCTATTAATTGGAAGTAAAATTTATATTGTATTCTACTTATTTTCATCTTATATTAATAACCCTAATCTACTATTATTGAATCATATTTCAAACAAGGCTCCCTTATTGTAATGGATTTATTTTTGATACTATTTTATAAGAATTATATATCCATCTTTTAATGAGTTTAGTATTTATATCATCCCCATGTATATAAATATTATTCCAATCTTTTTTATTCATATTATAACCAGGTTTAGTTTAATGGTAACTTATTCTTAATTTCTCTGCTCTATCTGGTTTGAATTTTAGATTTATAAATTCAAATAGTTCAATATCAGTAAGTGTGTATATTTTATTATTAACCTTAAAACAAGTATTTTTTATCAAATGGCATTTCTTTTTTAGTTCCATTAAGAGATAAACAGTAATTATAGTAAACTTCAGTATTCATTAACTATAAAATAAATTTGTATACTATAATTGTAACTAAAACACCCCATAAAAAGGCAAAAAATGAAAGTCCATTAAGGCCAAATGCTTTTAAAAGCCAATAGTTTATATTAAACCTTATTTTCATTATTCCTCTATCTAATATTTTTTTTTCGAAATAATACTTCATAGTTTTTATTTTGTAATATTTTCTCTAGCTATTTTTTCATTATCAAAAGCTTTTGTGCTAAAATACTGAACTTCTTTAGTGATTTTATTTCCTTTCCATTGATATGAAATATGAAATGGAAAGCTTATCTCTTTTCCAGAATATTTCCCTTTTGCACTAAAGTTATTCCATACAGCAGTCCACACTAATCCATTGGAGTAATAATTTGTTTCAATTTCAGAATCTTCAGCATCTCTCATATTATCTACATCAAATTTTATGTCTTCAAATAAATCAAAGATATCTTATACGCCAGCAATAAATTCCTCTTTATTAAATTCTTCATTATCAGAATTTATAAATACTAAATCATTAGAAAAAACTTGTTCTAAATAGGTTATATCTTCTTTAGATACATTTTTAAATATTTTTTTTATGATTTCAGTTTTATCATCATCTATAGATACATACCCATATTTTTTTTCATTTTAGCAGGATACAATTAATGTAGATAATATTGTAAGTAGTATAAATTTTCATAGTTTTAAATTTTTATTAATCTAAAAACAATTATTCATATTTCATAATTAAGATTTTTAATAAAAAAAAAGGCACATATTATTAAACATGTGCCTTAAAGTATTTAAAAAAGTTAATTGATTGATTTATAATCAATTAACTTTATTAACAGTATCAATTTATTTTTGAGCTTGATACTTATAGTAATCTTGTACAGGTATCATTAAATGATCATATCCAGTACCAGCAAACATAATATAAGGAGCTCCTGTATTAAAATCAGTTGTTTGACCTTCTAATGTTGCAGGATCTTTTGGAAATAACATCAAATGTGGTCCGGACTCAATCCATTGTCCTTCAGCAGCATCTTCTTTGTTAAAAACTAATTGTTTAGTATTATCTTCTCCCATGTCTCCATGTAACATCCAAGCAAATCCATCACTATCTATTTCAGGTATTTTACCAGACATATAAGCCATAGCCCATTGCATAGCAGGACCATCACCTACCATTGGCATAGCTTCATGTGGATCTTTCCAACCATTTTCAGGATCAGCCATTCCTCTTGGATTTGCAGCCATAGCTGTCCAACCATTTGACCCTTCCCTTAAAATTGAACCATCTACATCTACAACAGTACAATTTTCTGCAATATATGAAGGTGCTGCAGTAGAATAAGCCCAAATTTTCCATTCAGAAGAAGTATGAGGTCCAGATGGCTCATCTGTATCATTTAATACTACTTCTACAGTATTTTCAACAGTAGTAGCTTGTTGACAACTTGCAACAAATAGTATTGCTAGAGTAATTAATAATATATTTTTCATTTTGATATTTTAAATTGATAATTTTTTATGCTCTAAAGTAAGTAATTAACTGATAATTTTCAAGAATAGTAGAACATTAAACCATTAAAAATTTGTCTATTTTCTGTTTAAGCTAACTTATATAATATTGGAATAGCTGAAACATTGTTTGCTTCAAAGTTCTGTAATACAAACGTTTTAAATGTTTTTTTAAAAATTAAAGATGGAAGTATGTTAATAAAACTATTCCATCTACAATGATTGATTATACTATATGTTCCTTTGAAGGAATCAATTGATTCAAAAAGAGTTGAATTATCAAGTTTTGTGTGATATTGAAACCAACCTGCAGTGTATTCCCAAATATTCAAATTTGTACTTACGTTTTCAGCAATAAAAAAATTAAATAAAAAAATACCCTTTTTTTTATGATTTACACTACCTATTCTTCTTGAATTTTTTGCATTAAAGATATAATGAAAAGAGGATAAATTTTTAAATAAATTTTCAATTTTGCGAAAAATATTATTTTTTTTGATTCTATTAATGTTATTTGGCGATGAAGTTTCTATTTGTAGAACAACATCAAATTTGGTGTGGATTATATTTTCTTGATTTATTTTTTTAAAATATTCTCCATTTCTTCCAGGAGGAAATAATACTGCCTTAAAAATTGCACACTCTATAATATTAGTATGATTTTTGAATTTTTTTAGTAATAATTTTACATCTTTTAGTAATAATTTTTTTGTTTTACTCCCACCAAAAAATGAATTTTTTTTATCTATTTCTGCTGCAATAATTATAAATCCAGTATTTAATGGAGATTTTAAAGTTACTTTCGGAAAATTTAAATGAGTATTGACAATTTTTAACTTTTCACTTTTCATTCATACAATTCATTTTATACCTGTCATTTCCCAGCGAGCAAGTTCTACAGGAATATTGCCAATATTATTAAATGCTTTAAAAAAATCTTTCATAATAAATGGCTCATTATTTTCTTCTAATTTTTTAGACCATTCAGTAAGTATTTTTTCTATAATATATTTTCCAGTAATATAACTGGTTCCGTATCCAGGTTGACGAAGATATAGATGCTGTTCAAATTGCAAAAGGTGTGGTTCGCGGTTCATCCACCCACGAGGTGTCCATTTAACATGAACTTGTCCAGCTTCAGCCATTGTCATTTGATTAGAATGTGCATATAAAGAACCTAAACCTCGAGCTGCTCTTTGAGCTATCATAATCCAAACTATTTCTCTTGATCTAGGACTATCATCATATAATCCTGAATGCATAAACATTTCTTCAGCTCCAGTAGCATATCCTTCATTTTTAGTATCAAATATATTATAGAGTAGGGGACCTCGTCTAATAATACTTTTATGTGGTTTATCTTTAACTTCTGCTAAATCAAACCAGTGAACAAAATGAGAATAAAGAGGTAGTGGGTCATAATGTAATCCAATATTAAAAAAATTACGATCATTTTCAGGAACAAATTTTCCCATATGACTTCTTAGAGCTGGCTCCATATTTTTTTTTATATACATAATATCCTTTTTGTCTAGAAAACTCATGAAACGTTTTACACCTTTTTCAGTAAGTATTTTAAACTCCTCAGGTGTTTTTGCAGATGTCATTAGTGGTAAATCTTTATTTCGATGTTCTTCAAGTTTCAAAGAGGACCATGCTCTATCTAATTCTCTTTGAAGTAATTGCACTTCTTCCTCCCAAGAGAGAGGTAATAAATGTACATTTTTTTGGTACCATGTATAATTTTCTTTGCCTATGCCAGATGGTCCTTTTTTTGCATGAGATGCTAACTCTAACCATTTAATAAATTTTTCTGTCGCATTCTTAGATATTTCAATTTCGTTTAATATTAGTGATTCTTCTTTGGAATTGAATTTTAAAGCAATAAAGTCAAGGTCTTTTACTTGCTGTTTTAAATTTTCAATTCCTGCAATCCATAGATCTCGAGCATTTCCAGTTAAATTTCTTCTTGCCTGATCTAGAAATGGAGGAATAATTTTTAACTCATTAATAAATTTATTTTTCTCTTTTTTTGATAATGGAAACTTATATTCCCATAATTCTAATACAGCATGATTTGTAGGCCCTTCATGCGCTGGGACATCACTTTGATGCATCCATATAGTCTGATAGTATGCGGGATCACGTTCCCATGGTTTAAGAACTCTATAATTGAAATCATAGCCATTCATTTCTGCTCTAACAACATGCCAGTCAATTTGTTCATGAATAGGCCATTCATCAATGTTTATTTCATTTAAACGAATTTGTAGGTTATTAAAATTTTGATGTCTTTTGTTAAAAGATTCTTTAGTATAATTTGGTACCCCATTTAGTTTTGGAGGATTCTCAAAAGTTCGCCATTCTTCAAATAAATTAACAAGAGTAGTATAATTGTTTGTTAAAGGATTTTCTTGTCCATAACAGATTGTAACATTTGAATTAATAGTTAAGATAAAACATATAAATAATGATATTCTATACATATAAGGATAATTTTAGTTGAATAAACAATCTAAATACTATAATGCAGAATTCAAAAACAGAGGATATTAATCTTTTTTTGAATTACTTGAAAATGAAATTTAGTTTAGTTGATTGATTTAAAATATTCCCAAATTTTTTGATATTTCATTTTGTGATTTCCATTTAAATCATGATTACCATTTTCAGCTCTTCTAAATATAATTTGATGATTATTTACACAGTTTTTATAAGAAAAAAGACTATCAGAGTTAATAATATTTACTTCTACGTTTATATCACAATTAAATGCTGAAGCCCACGTTTTTGCACTTTGGTGTGCTGACATGAATCTATGTCCAACAACAGACAATCCCCCTTCAAAAGGAATTATATCATCATTTGTTCCACATATTTGATAAACAGATAATGGATTAGTAGAACTATTTGGGATTTGATTTTCTAATAATTGAGATGCTAATGGTGCAATGCCTGTAAGGTAATTTGTTTTTATACCTAGTTCATTTACCATTGCAGATCCATTTGAGTATCCAATTGCAAAGATTTTATTCATATCCAAGTTTGAATATTTGTTTAATTCTTCAATTATCATGTCTGAAAATTCAACATCATTGGCTTTTGATTGTTCTTGACCTAAATTCCAAGAGTTTTTGTAACCTTGTGGATAAACACCTATAAATTGATGATTCTTTACTAAATACTCTAAAACAAATCCATTTTCAGCTACTCCACCATTTCCATGAAAAAAGAAAACAACTGGATAGTTTTTATTTTCTATGATATATTCAGGAGCGTGAATAATCACTTTTCTCTCAATTATTTTATTATCAATTTTTTGGTCAATTATAAATTCACTGACACCATTTAATATATTTAATTTAATATTTTGATCTGTATTTCCATCATTACAGGATGAAATGATAAGGATAAATAAAAATAATTTTTTATACATTATGTGCAAACCTATAGTTATAAAAATAAATTTCAAAAAAGGGAATTTTTATTAGTGAAGGATAAAATGATTTTTCTTTTTATATTTAAAATAATTAATTTTGAATATGTAATATGAAAGTAAATTTTTTTTTAAATTTATTTATTAGATGTCTGTTACTATTTTTTTTAATGATTAATATAGGTTGTGATAAATCTACTTTTTTAAATACTAAAAAAAAGATTTCAATAGATAGTATTTTTAAATCCTATTATGATTTTAAATTACAAATTAATCCAATAGAGGCTACTAAGTCTGGAGATAATAAATACAATGATCGGATAGAAAATTATATTTCTAAAAAATACCAGGATAATTTAATAAAACAATATGAAGAGTATTTAAATCTATTAAATCATTATGATTCCTTAGATGTAACTCCAGAACAGTGGATTAGTGTTCAGGTTATGAGATGGGATTGTACAATTAAGAAAGAAGGCCTTGAAAACAATCTAGTTACTATGTCATCTCCTATTTATGATCTTCCAAGTTTTGAGTTAATGCCTTTAATTCAAGTTCAATCATTGCATCTTTATTTTGCTCAATTAGCTACAGGTAAAAGTGTCCATCCATTTAATAGTGTTAGGGACTATGAAAACTGGATTTCTAGAGTGGATGATTATTTACCTTTTCTTGATACTTGTATATCTAAAATGAGAAAAGGAGTAATAGAGGGTATTGTTTTACCAAAATCATTAACAATAAAGATGATTCCTCAACTAGATGAGTTTATATCTAATCCAGTAGAAAAACATTTGTTTTATACTCCTATTTTTTCTATACCTGATAGTATAGCCAAAGTTGATAGAGAATATCTAAAAATTACATATAGAGATATGATCATAAATAAATTAAAACCCAAATACATTGAATTAAGAAATTTCTTAATTGATGAATATTTACCTGTGTGTAGAGAATCATCTGGGATTGGAAGTCTCCCTAACGGTTTAGAAACTTATCAGTATTTAATAAGACTACATACAACCACTAATATGACTGTTGATGAAATTCATGAACTTGGAAAGAGTGAAGTAAATAGAATAACTGAAGAAATGGAAATTATTAAAGAGAAAATTGGATTTAAAGGTGATCTTAAATTATTTTTTGAGTTTATCCGTAATGATGCTAATCAAATGCCTTTTAATAATCCACAACAGGTGTTAAATAATTTTAATAATATTAAAAAAACTGTTAAATCATCAATAAAAACATTATTTAACGTAAATCCTATGGCAGATTTTGAAGTCAGACGCACAGAAGCTTTCCGTGAAGCTTCTGCAAGTGCAGAGTATGTACCAGGCTCTAAGGATGCTACTAGGTCTGGAATATTTTATGTTCCTATTGTTAATGCAAAAAGTTATAACAAGTTTACAGATGAAGCATTATTTCTACATGAAGCTATACCTGGTCATCATTTCCAGTTATCTCTACAGCAAGAAAATACTAATCTTCCAGAATTCCTTCACCCTGAAAGTATGGGTGTATTTGTTGAAGGTTGGGCACTTTACTCAGAGTCTTTAGGAAGGGAATTGGGGCTTTATTTGGATCCTTTTCAATATTTTGGTATGTTAAGTATGGAGATACACAGAGCCATTCGATTGGTTGTAGATACAGGTATTCATGGTAAAGGTTGGACTAGAGAAGATGCTATTAAATACTCACTTGATCATGAAGCAGAATCTGAAGAAGCTATTATCTCTGAAATTGAAAGATATATGGCAACACCAGGTCAAGCTCTTTCTTATAAAATAGGTCAACTAAAAATTAGAGAGTTAAGAACAAAGGCTGAAAAAACACTAAATGATAATTTTAAAATTAGGGCATTTCATGATCAAATACTTAATTCTGGCAGTTTACCAGTTATTTTATTAGAAAAAAAAATTAATGCTTGGATTATAGATGAAATGAAAAAAATATAGATATCAGAGCGAAAATCAATAGGATTGTTAATATCTTTAGTGAATGGAAAATGGTATGATTTTTGATATATTAATAATTTTTGTTGCAATAATTTACTTTTATGGTAGATCTTTTGTTTTAAAATTAGCACCTAAGTGGTTAGATGATATTATAGTATTAATACTTGCTTTTGCTATTGGATGGGCAGGTGCAGACATTATAGTTTCTTTTATTTAATAGTATATAATCATTTTATATTAATTAATTTTTTATTTTTTGATCCTCTATAAGGAATAATAAATTCTATAATACATATCAATATTATCCATATTATTAGTCCAACAAAATATCCATTTTCATCTGAAATTTTTATGAATTTATCAAAGTACATTGATGTTAATACCATTCCAGTCCATAGTATAAAATAAAAAAAAAATTTTTTTAAAATACTTTTTATTATTCCATCAAATAAATTGATTCTTTTATGTTTAATAATTGGAATAAAGTGCTCTTTAATGAATATTATTAAACATATTAAGCCTAAACTTGGGAGAAAACCATAATCACTTGTTTCATTCCAAAATCGGTTTAAAACAATTGAAAATAGTAGAATAAAACCATATAATGATATATAAGATATAAATTTTCTCATACTTAAAAGAAATATTGATGATAATGCTATAATTAAAAATATATTCACTTAATAATCTAAGGATATTCAATTAAAATTCAAAAATAAGGGACTATTTAGTTAGAAAATTTATTTGAGAGTTCATTAGAGTCTATGTGTATAGGTGACTTTTGTAACACCAATATTTGAAATAGTTTTAAATTTTCCCTCCTGGTCAATCCAATTGTGATTATAAACTAAATAAATATCTGAACCTGGTACTATAGTATATCTAAATCTATTATTCATTCCTAGTCTTTCACTAATATCATCAAACTGGATGTTTGATGAAAAAGATATAAATGGTGAGAAATCAAAATCACCTATAAATCGAATTAAATTTGTTTTAAATTCACCTTCTTCTAAGTTTACAACTGAATGGTTGTATCCAAAACTAAAGTTTATACCCTGAAAAGGCCTAATAGTTAAAATATTTTGATAATTAGTTCGGTTTCCAGACCAAAAACCTCCAGTATTTATTTCAATTTCATATACTAATTTTCTTTGATTAGCTGTTTCAAATTCAATTTTATGTCCCCAATTTGAATAATTTCCTATTGGAACAATAATTGAACTATCTCCGAGTATATTAAAATTAAAGTCAAGATTTTCATAATTTTTAGTAAACTGATATGAAATTTCATCACCACTTTCAAAACGAATTGATAATGGAGTTAATTTTATGTTTTGAGTCATTTTATTCCAGTTTAAACTCATAAGATTTTCGAAACTTAATTCCCATGTAAGTTCTCTTATAAGATTACTATTTTCTATTAGGGGTGAAAAATTTATTCTAGGTTCAACTCTTCTAAATGAATTTCTTTTTACAAATCCAACTGCAGGATTATATGAATTGCCAAATTCTCTATATGAGATACTACCAGACCAGGGTTTATTTGGAAAATTAAATCTATATCCACGTGTAGACCTATCCCATATATTAGAAGTTATATCATCTGGGTTATCAGGATTATGTATTACCGCAAAAGCTTGAAACTGTAAATTTTTATTTTTTAAAAAAGAAGATGTATTTAATGTTAAATCTAAACCTAAAGTATTTCTATCATGAATGGAATTAATAGTATTTTTTTTATTATTCGTATGTCTTCTAGTGTATATCATTCCTATGCTACTTTCTTTTAGAAAATTTTTTTTTATTCTAAGTAATGAAAAATCTTCACTATTTATTAAATCTGTTTTTTTTGTTTTTACTTGTTGAGCTACTATTTCAAGTTCTCCTACTTTACCAATTATTTTTCCACCGTATAAGATAGGGATAGGATTTCCTGATTGAAGGCCTATTTTTCTTGAGAAGTAAGGGTATACACCACTTCTAGGAGCAAATTGATATATGTTAGCCCCTTCTAAAAAGAAATCTCTTTTTTCAGGGAATCTAATAGCGAACCTAGTAAGATTTATTTGTCTGTTATCTACTTCAGTTTCTGCAAAATCAGTATTTAAAGTAAAAGAAGCTTTTAAAGCAGGATTTATATTATAATTAATATCAAGACCTCCATTTAATTTGGTATTTCTATTATATACTTCTTCATTATCTATTTTTATTTTTGAACTTTCAGTTTTACCATATCCTACAATTTCAAGTCCTTTTCCTTGAGAAATATTATTTAAACCTTCTAATAGTCCAGCATTTTGGGGTCTAAAAAGGCCTTGATTTCTTTTGTGACCACTCCATAATATTTCTTCATTTTTTCTTCTTACTGTTCTTTGAAAATTAATTCCCCAAGTACTAATTTTAGGATCAAAATTTAAAGTATGGAAAGGAATTCGAATTTCAGTAGACCATCCAAAATCTCCAATATAGGTCCAAGGTCTCCATATTCCATCCCAATTCTTATTTAAACTTAAACCTTGTCCAATTGATAATAAGCCATCACCCATAAGCCCTTTTGGGTTTATTTCAAAAAAATATGCATTTCTACCGTCAAGGTAAGTATCAAGAATCCACATAAATCTATCATCAGTGTTAAGAGGAGAATCTTTTCTCATTTTAAAAGATTTTATACCTTCAGGTTCTGAATCGTAGAGTATAGCCCCTATATAGAGGTAGTTCTCATCATATGCTATTTTAATTAAAGTATTTTCTGTAGGTACTTTTCCTTCTATTGGTTCCTGCATTAAAAAGTTATCAATTCCTTTAATATTTTTCCAAAATGATTCGTCTAGTTTTCCATCAAGTATAATTTCTATTGCTTTTATTTTATATGCCTTAATAGATTTAATAGTATCAATTTTTGATTGACTATAAAGATTAAAAGATAAGAATAATATTAAAACAATGATAATTTTATTCATGTCCTAATTTTTAATTTTATAATTCATTAGAAATAAACTTAATCTGAAATTAATGATATTAAAAAAAAACCCTCTAATATGTAGAGGGTTTTTTATTTAATTAAATATTTAATCTAATAATAACTGTACCCTTTATTATTATAATATGGTACTAATCCTTTTTCTCCATTGACTAAAAGAGTTGTTAATCTTTCTGCTAATTTACTTGGATCTTCATTTAGCCTCCAGTTTAAATAATTTTCGTATCTGTCTGGTGCATCCCAGTTTTCAACTACAAAATATGTACTAGATTCTTCATTATAAAATGATTCTACAGATAAACATCCTTCATAATTTCTTGTAGTTTTAAGACCTTCATCTAACTTCATCAATTCTTGAACCTTCTCATAGTTCCCTTTTTTTACTTTTAAAGCAACTACAACCATGTGTTTTTGGATTGGTCCAACTGCATTAACCATTCCAGTAGCATCAAAGTATTCTCCAGTTGATGTAATTTTTCCATCTTCAAAGTCAAAATTATGATAAGAATTTAATCTAAATGTTCTTCCTGTAGATATACTTTCTCCTGTCCACACTCCATAAGCTCTAACACTTCCATCAGGTTTTAGAGTAGCTGTATCTATTCCAGGAAGCCATACTGGATCATTAAATTTTACATTTATATAATTGTTAACATAAAATTCTGCAATTTGTAATGATTGATCATAGTTTACTTGACCCATTCCATAAAGAGGAGCTACGTCAAGTAAGTCTTTAGAAACAACCTCTTTCCATAAATCAAGATTGCCTGTCTCAAAAGTTTGTATCCACTTTTCAGCAAGCGCTTTATTTGATTCGTAATTTTTTATATTGGATATGCGCTTAGCGTTACACCCAACAATTAATACTGTTAATAATATTAATATATGTTTCATTTTAATTTTTTTAATTAAATAATAATTTTTGAATAGTGAATTTAATTACTTTTTTTAACTGAAAGAGAAAATAAAAGGAAAAAGAAATGTTACTATTAATGACCACAAACAATAAATAGACATAAAAAATACAATTGAAATACCAACTTTTAAGGGTTTTGAATTATACATAAGTGTATAGTATAATTTTTTTGATACAATTATCATATTAGTTAAAATTAAAATATTACTTCCTAAAACAGCAATTCTGTTTGGAGTAATTCCCCATTCTATAATTCTTATTAAAATTGCTGAAAGAGCTATTCCGTTGACCACTATAGTTAATATTGATAATAGGAATAAAATCCAAATTTCTATTTTACTCATTGTTGTTGATAACCCCTCAGATATTGAAAAAAATATTAACGCCATCACACCAATTAATAGGATATTAAAAAGTAAGAGAAAATCTCTATCACTATAGATATTAGTTCCTAAGAAAATTATTGAAGATATATAAATAAAAAGTGTAATTAAGACTATTGGACTGAATAATTTTGCAATAAAAGGTGATACTTTATCTACTATATTAGGGTTTTTATCAATAATATAAGATCCTATAATTGGTAATGAAGCTACAGCGGTAATGACTATATATCTAAAATAAAACTCTTCAATATTAATATTTATAATTTCAAATAAACCAACTGTTATACCAGAAAATATACCCCCTCCAATTAATATTAGTCCTGATATAACAATTAAGTCACCATTATATTTAATGAAACTTAAGCGTTCTTTATGACTATTAATTTTTTTTCCAAAAAATAATAAACTAAACAAGCTCCATAGAAATATTGGTAAATGTAAACATGCTAAAATTAAAGTATCACTTTCATGGTCTAGAGGATGTTTTGGCAAAAAATTTATATAAAGTATTGATGATAAAATAATGATTGATACAATAAGAATTTTCTTGAGTTTTATATTTTTTTTCCAAATAAAATATATGGCAAGAGGAGTGAAAACTATAAAGCTTATATTTCTAGTATAATAAAATTCCTCATCGATTGAAAATATTTCAGGAATTCTTGCAGCTAACACAGCAAAAAATGAGCATAAAAATATTATTATTAACTCTTTTTTATTACCGATTTCTAAATTTGTATTATTATAATTAAATCTAGCTTTCCAATAATTAAAGACTGTTTTATTTTTAATTTTTGATGATAGTGATAAGAAATTATCTTTAAAAGTTCTTTTGTTTAAATGATAAATTTTTTCCAGTTCATAAGGATTATTAATGTTTTTTATTATATTTTTTTTGCTATCCACAATTTCAAAGTACAAACTTTAATTTAAATTTTAACTTTAATAAATGTTAATTTTTTATAATGATTTAATTCTGATTTTTTTTGATAAGGTTAAATATTAAAAATATTAATATAATAAATGATAATATACTTATGTATGGCATAAATCCATCAACGTGTTTAGAGTAAAAAATTTCTAATAGTGATACTGTAGAAATAACTCCAAACGTTACTGTAAGAATAATTTTAAATAAAATAAGAAAAGATTTAATTCTATCGCTTGGCATAGGTATTTACTAAAAAAATCCTAAAAAAATATAAAATCATTAATAGTAAAGTTGAAAGGTTAGTTATTCAGTGAAAATATTTTGTAATTTTAAATTTTCATTAGGTAAAACAGTATTAATATCATTAGTGTAATTTGTTAAGCTTTGATAAAATTGATCAACACTAAATGTAAATACTTCCTGAAATATATTTTTCCAATTATTATCTTTAGGATCTTTAACCCAAAAATCATTATAAATAGCTTTAAAAGCATTTTCTTCTGTAAATCCAACTTTTTTTAGTTCTTTAACAAGGCACAATACCATAAATACTGATGAAGAATAATTAGAATCTTGTGTTTTTGATGCATCGTAGGTTTCAAAAATTGTAGGGTTATTAGTTGCTGCAATATCAACTCTATTTTGATCTATTTTAAAATAATTATAAGAATAATATTGTTGAATATATAATGATTCAAATGATGATGCTCCACCTTCTGATAACCATTTTAATTCTATTTCATCATCAAAAAAATTTTTTGATAACATTTGATATACATGAAAATATTCATGAGCAATAACACTATATCTATGCATTGATTCCCATTCAAACTCTTGATATGGTATTTCTAAAACCATGTACTTACCATTTATTTTCTCACCATTACCACTTATTGATGCACCTGTAGCATTTCCTATTTTATCTTTAAAGGGTTTATTAACATCACTATTCCATGCATAAATTGGCAATTCATAAAAATAACTGGATGCTTTAATTGGTATTATTTGATTTAAATTTTCCATGATTGTATTAAAGTCACTTACCCAGTTAGATGGTAAACTTTCATGCAAATTATATTCGAAAGTAAATTCTGTAGGTATTGATAAATTTTCATCTTCTGAATTACAAGATGATATGGATAAACAAATTATAAATAAAAGATATTTTTTCATTTTTTATTAATTTACAAAGTTCAAAAATAAACTTAAAATTAAACTTATTATTTGTCTATTTAATCTCTTTAATTTTTATGTTTTTAAACTCTACAGGATGACCTTCAGATTGTAATGAAATATATCCATCCTTTAAGGGTTCCCCAATTTTATTTGAATAGTTAATTGGAACACTATCTCCACCTATTCTAATATTTGTATATGTAAGAACAGTATCATAATTAATGAGATGATGTATTAATGAGTCTGAGTAAACTATTATTTCTACTTTAAGCCATGAGTCATTATGATATGTATTCGAATTAGAATTAATACAATGAACTTTTGCTTTCATAGAATTTATATCTACATCTGTTCCTGGAGTACAGATGTTTAATGTTGTTCTCTTGTTCTTTCCTAAACCTCCAAGTAATTGAGCTTCTGCACTAATAGGAAATTCTTGATTAATTAACATTGTTTCAGGATCTTGACAATGAATCATAATTCCACTGTTTTTAATTGACCAACCTGGTGCACCTTTTAAATGATTACCACTAAACTTATATTCTAAGCTTAAATGATAATTTTTGTATTTTTTATTAGTAAAAAAAATATGACCAAACTTATCATCAAAAGATTCATAATTTTCATATGATACTTTCAAAGAACCATCCTTAACTTTAAAGGTATTCTTATAGTTTTTGCCAAGTTCATGTCCTCTTATTTTTATTTTCCACCCTTCTAAATTTTTACCATTAAATAAATATTCCCATTTGTCATTATTTGGAATCACAGAGGAAGTAAAAAAAGATAAAAAGTAAATTAAAAAAATATTCATTTGTCGTAATTATCATATAAATACAATGGTAATGCTAAAGAAAAGCCTACTAAAAATAAGCATATGATGTATTTTAAAATGTTGATTTTTTTTTTCTTTTTTTTATAAATTAAAAAAATCAAAAAAGAAGTCGCTGCAATTGTAATATCCCATGATATCATAGATGTTGGATGAGATGAAAATATTTCTGAAACAAAACCTACCATTGACCAATTATTTTCAATTAAAAAATTAATTAAGTGGTAATAGGGTAGTATTACTCCTAAAATACACATGGTTAAAAAAACATTTTTCATTATCCTAATCTACAATTATCAAATTAAAAATCAAAAAGGAATAAGAATATGTGTATTATTATTTCTTTCAATTATATTTAAAATTTTCAATCAACTTTTATTACTGATTCTTTAATAACTTCTGAAAAATAAAAATTGAATTTTAATTCATTATTTTCTTTTATGAGATATGCACTTTCTAGCCATTCAAAATTCATAGTCACTTTTCCTGAATCTGTTTCAACTAAAAATTTACCTTTATTTTTTAATGTAACGTGAGCTGAGTTAATATCCGTATAAATTTTAAAGTCTGATAATACCCAATTATCTTCAATAGTTTTAAATGAATTGATGAATTCAATAAATTCTTTCATTGTATATTTTCTTTTATTTTCAAAAATATAATAATCATCAGTAACTAAACCATACAGTTTGTTTTTGTCAGGGTTTTTTACTGATAGAATATCAAAAAATTCATGAAATTTTTCTTTTACTTCTTCATCAGTTATTTTTTCTTGATTAGAAATTTCACAAGACATTAAAAAAATAATAAGAATTGAAAGATATTTATACATTATTACAATTTACAACGGCTGTTATTTTTTTTTATTTTGCATAATTATTTAATAAAGAATCAAAAGCTATAAAGTATAGTATTAAAACTTTATTTTGATTTTTCTATAATTTTTTCATAATGATATATTTTAAAACCTGGCTGAATCTTCTTTGAAATATTGATCATAGATTTAGCTACAAGACTTGCGTTTATTGGTTTGTAAATAGAAGGCATTAAAAATGATATAAGTGGCATTATTAATTGTGCAATTTTTTCTCCATATCTAATCTCTTTTCTTTTACCTAATAGTAAAGATGGACGAAATACAGAAGTTGATAATAAATTTAAATTGGAAACTGATTTTTCAATTTCACCTTTTAAGTTTAAATAAAAATTATTACTATCAATATTAGCTCCAGCTGTTGATACAAAAGAAAAGTTTTTAACTTTATTTTTTTTACATGTATTAGCAATATTATAAATGATATCAAAATCTATTTTTCGGTAAGCTTTATTATCCCCATTTACTTTTGATTGTGTGGTTCCTATTGAAGCAAAAACAACCTGACTGTTTTTTATTGTCTTCGATAATGATTCAATATCTGTAAAGTTAATTAAGTGAATAATAACTTTTTTATGACTATATGAAAATGGTCTTCTTGTTACAAGATTAATTTTGTGATAATCATTATCATTAATTAAATTTTTTAATATAAAATTTCCAATTAAACCTGTAGCTCCAAAAATTGTTACTTCTTTAGATTTCATTTAATAATAATTTAATCAGGATTATAATTTGAATCTCCTTCATCATTATCCTTAAATATATTTCTTAATATTGTTTTACTAGGCATTGAAATAACAGGGGCAAAGTACTTATTGTACAAAGCATGACCTAATGGATTATTTAGTTTTAACCCTTCAGGAGTTTTTGAATTATCATTCCATTCAGGTGAAAGTGTACCCCCATCCCAAAATTCACTAAAGTTCCACATAGAAAAAGTAATTAAATATTGATATTCTTTAAGCATAACTGGCCAAGTATCAGAATTATCTATATTGCCACCATATCCATCAATACCAAAAACACCATTTTGGAAAGCCTCTTTCATAGCAAGAAAAATTTCTGTATTACTAATATTTCCAGCTTCCTGTTCAATATTTAAAGCTTCTGTTGATCCTATAACTGCTCCTCTTACTCCAAATCTATGAATTGTATGTAATGTGTGTTCTAAAATTTCATTTATATCATCATCACCTGTAAATTTGCTATCTACATTTTTATACCAAACCATATCATCTAACATTAATCCATTTAAAAGTTTTTCTAAACCATCATATTGTATTCTTCCTTCATCAGTAAGAAAATTTGGATAATATTCATTTCCACCTCCATATCCAATTCTCTGGCCTGTAGGAGTTCCTTCATGCCAACCAATTTTTCCTAATAAGGTTTTAATCATTCTTTCTTGTGCAATTATATCAATTGACAGTGCATCTTTATCTATTAACATTTTAAAAATTTGAGCTGTTTTATAAACCCATTTATTTGGAACTTCTAATTGACCACCTATTTCTCCAGAAACAATTAATTTTATTCCATTAACATCAAGAGATCTATTAAAAAAAGCAGGAGGAACTATTTGTGTAATGTCTCCACTTGAATAATAATTGATTGAATCTATATTTTGATCAAAATCATCATTTTTAGAACATGAAGTTGTAAAAAAGAATAGGAGTAATATGCAATAAATTTTTTTCATAATTATACATTTAAATTTAAATAAAATTTCTAATCTTATGGTTTTAAAATACTAAAATGAATGAATGAAAGTGGTATTTATAATAATTTTTTATCATTAAAAAAAGGCCTAAGTATTTAGACCTAAATCATACTAATTTATATTTATTAAATTATTTCAAATCCATTTTTCCCGCTAAAACTTTAGAAATTGCTACTACCATCATAACCGCATAAACAGCATGATATATTCCTAGAATATTAGGTAATAAAGGATCTCTTAATACTAGAAATGCAAAAGATGCATTAATTACTAGTATAGTTAATTGTACTTTTAGTGACCAAGTTTTTTGTATTGACTCATTAGCATTTAAAAAACCACCTATTGGTATAGCTATTATTGCTTGACAAAGAAATATTACAATACAAACAAAACTAAAAATATCTTCAGGATTACTAATAAGTAACATTGTTCTATGACCTATGGGTAATAAAGAAAATAAAAATAGTCCTCCAAGAGCATATTTTCTATCTTTTGCTATAACTAATCCATATACACTAATTGCTAAAAATATTCCGCCAAGTACTGAAGGAATTAATAAATCATTATTTTCCATTTTTAAAAATTTAGTTTAATAAAAGAATTAAATATAAAATATCATTATATGATAAATTTCACTATTCTTGAAATGCTTTATTGTACTCAGTAGGATCAAAGGCATTGTATACAGAAATAATTTTATCATTTTTCCATTCCCATGCACAATATCCTCTTAATTCTACTAAATCACCTGTTTTCTTTGAAGATCCACTCCAATCATACCATGTATTAGTAAAAACTTTACCATTGTTATAAAACATAGTTGTTGCATTAACATTAGAATGAGTGATATTATCAAATTTATTATGTCCTTCAGCAAATCCAGATACCATTTCATCAAAAGTAAGTTTATTATCATTTACAGATATTTCAACATTTTCATGGAAAAAACTTTTCATATCAGCCATATTATTATCTACATAAGATTTCATAACATTTCTTATTATTCTTGTTTTGTCATTATTTTCAGAAATAGTACCAGACATATCTGAATCATCAATATTTTTAGATTGTTGAGAACAACCTATAAATAATATAGTTGTAATTAATATTAATATTTTTTTCACAGTATTTATTTTTAATTTAAAAAACTAATCTAATAAGAAGATCAGTGATTTCAAAAGGAGAGTAATATATAATAAGCTAACTCAAAGAACTTTTTTCAAATCTGATATTAAATCTTCAACATTTTCTAATCCAACTGACATTCTAAAAATCCCTTCTCCTGCATAATTTTTATAACTTTTTGTTTGGCTTTCAGATAGCTTAAAAGAACCTTCTATTAAGTCTTTTGTTGGCATCCAGAAAATAAGACTTCTATGATGGCCTAATGAAACAGCGTAATGAATTAATTCAAGTTTTTTAGTCATTTTGTTTGCTAATAATTTTCCTTTTTCTTCATCTCCAACTTGAAAACTAAGCATAGCAGAAAAATTATTCATCTGAGATAATGCTAAATTATGTTGTGGATGACTTTTTAAACCAGGATACTTAACATCTGTAACACTTGGATGTTTTTCTAACCATCTGGCTAATTTCATAGCATTTTGTTGATGAACATCCATTCTTAATGGTAATGTTGATACACCTCTAGCTATCAACCAAGCATTGAATGGGGACATTACACCACCATGGTGAATGCTTGCTTCCAATCTTAATTTATCAATCAATAGTCGTGATCCTGCAACGACACCACCTACGGCGTCTCCATGTCCACAAAGATATTTAGTAGCAGAGTGCATTATTAAATCTATTCCTAACTTTTTTGCATTAATTCCTAATGGAGTCGAAAATGTACAATCTGCTGATAATAATGCTCCTGCTTCACTTGCAATTTTTTTAACTGCTTTTATATCTGTAAGTCTTAAGATAGGGTTTACAGGCGTTTCAATATGTATTAATTTTGTATTTGTTTTTATAGCTAATTTTAATGCTTCAAGATTTGACATATCAATAAAAGATGTCTCAATTCCAAAGCGGGGGAGTGTATCCCTAGCCAACTCTGCAACACCAGCATAAGATACATCAGATACAATAACATGATCACCAGAAGATAAAAAAGTCATAAATATAGAAGTTGCTGCAGCCATACCAGAGGCAGTACATAAAGCATCTTCAACACCCTCAATGGCTGCAATTTTCTTCTCTAGCATTGATACAGTTGGATTGGCCCAACGAGCATATAGCCAAGGACTGTCTTCGTTTAAATCGTGTGCCGAAAAACCACCTACTTCCTCGCTCACAAATGTTGAAGACATATGTAATGGTGGAGCAGATGCATTTGTTGCTGCATCAGGACCTTCACCGGCATGTATTGCTGTTGTTCTTATGCCTTTATAAATATTTTTTTTTATTTGCTTCTTCATTTATTACTATAATTTGATAATATTAATTTTTAGTTTAATTATATAATCTACCAAGAACATCTGAGACTTCAAAAGGTTAAAGGTGTGACGTCAAAACGTTAAAGGTTTATAGAGTAAAAAAAGTTTTTATTTAATTAGCTTAGGGTTAGGTTCCCATTTGTTTTCTATAAGTTGACTATTTGTTACATATAAAACAAATAACCAAATAGGTCCAATTAATGGAATTATAGAAATTAATAACATCCACCCACTATTTCCTGTATCGTGTAATCTTCTAACTGATACAGCAACGCTTGGAAGACTCATTGCTATAAACCATAAAAAAATTAATAATCCAATGGTAATATTAACTGTATCATCATTAGATTCAAATTGTAGACTAATTAAACCTAGGCAAAAAAAGATTAAAAATGTAAATATTAAACTAAATAATTGCCACATCCAAAATTCTGTCCTTCTAGCTCTTCCCCCTAAAATAAGCATATTGCTTAAAACATTTTAAGAACCATTTCATATTTAACTATTTGCCGGAATAATGATGTCTTAAAGCATATAGGTTGTCTTTATGTTCTATTGTATATCCCATAAGTTCATTCCACTTTTCTTGAGGCATAGTACTTTTAATTCTTTTAAACCCTTCACTCCAAGCTTTTAAAAAAGCTTCATGGCTTTCTGTGACAATCATATAATTAAGATTCCATTCATCACCCCAAGCATGTGTCATCATTGAATATGAGGTTATCATTCCTTCATCTACCAATTCATTCCATACTGGATTTAAATAATCGTCAAATAGTTTATATGCTTTACCTTGATTTGCAAATTCAACTTTGTTTTGATTAAACATAACAAAACCTTGTTGTGCATTAGAGTTAAAACAATAAAGCATTAAAATCAGTAATAATTTTTTCATTTTTAATAATTTAGTTAATAATAAATATCTAAAAAATAATATATAAATTATTATTTATATAACCAAATAACGTTATAAATACAATACAATTTAGTTATATAATCTTTAATTTTTATAATATCTTATAAGCTCTGGTTCAATATTGTTTCTAAGTTCACTTAGCGTATAATAATTTTTTTCATCATTCCCCCAACAAATTGATTCTCCTTGTTCTTCTGGTTTATAGTTTAAAACTTCAGGTAATTTGTTTATAAAAATTTCATCCCATGACTCATTTGTGTTTTTAATCCAATAGTAGATTTTGGAATAAGATTTTATTAAACAATAATTTCCATCAGATGAAATATCACTTGCAGTTATTAGATTGTCAATAAAATCAAATGTTGCAATTTTTTTTGCTTTTATTACACTTCCATTATAATTAAGAATATTAGGTAATTTATATATTGATTGTTTATTAGATTTTTTTGAAATTATGTAAATATCATTTGATTGTGGAGAAAACATTAGTGCCTCAGAATCAAATATACCATCTTCCATATAGAATGATATTAAAGAGTGATCTTCAATAGTACTATTATACTGACTTTTAGAATTAAAAGTTGGTTCTTCAAAAACATAGATTTGTTTTATGTTTCTTTCTTTGTCATTATCTCCGATATCACCTAAATAAATACAATTGCCATTATAATTAGAAATACAAGGTCCTATTGAAATGTCTTCCCAATCATTGTTGTTAAATCCTAATAATTCAACTTCATGAATAATTGATCCATTTTCTTTTGATATTAAATATAAATATGGACTATTACCACTGTCGTTATGAGTCCATAAGGTATTAGGATTATTAATACTATAAACAATACCTGAAGCTTCAGGTATTTTTTTAGTATCGATTTTATTAATTTCAAAACCATAACTATATAGGTTGCTTTTTATTAGTGTAACGGGATTAGTATTATTTTGCTCTGTACAGGAACTAACTATAATACAAAAAAAAGCAATTATTAAATTTTTCATACTTTGGTTATTTTTCCAGGAAAAAACATGTTAGTATTTTTTCTATAATTTTTATAATCAGGGCGATTTTTTATTGAATAATATTCAGATGGTATTGCACCTGTGTAATAAACTAATGTATTGTACATAATTTTAGATATATAGAATAGAGAAATTAAAAGCCCTACCCATATTAGATTTTTTTCAACTAGATGAAAATATAACAATGATGGTAAAGAAGATAAAATGAGAGAATTCCAAACCATCCATTCTGCAAAGTAATTAGGATGACGACTATATTTCCATAATCCAACATTGCAAACTTGTTTTTTTTTATTTTCTAAGTAAGCTTTATTAAAAAAATTTTGTTTTTGGATATCCGCAATATGTTCCATTCCAAAAAATAATAACCAAAATAAATATCCTAAAATTTCTATAAAAGATAAAAATTCTTGAGGATTAAAAGCTTGTAAAATAGCTGGAATTGCTAAAAAAGTTACATTAGCAAAACATTGTAACATTATTTCATATTGAAGAGAAATATCTATATTAGTAAATCCTGCTCTTTTCCATCTTTTTCTTTGATATGTATATCTAGATAGTTCAGCATCAAGATGGCCCTTTTTAAGTAATAATAAGGATCCTACACCCATTCTTAAACCAGCAAATAAATACATTCCACCAACAATGTATTTTCTTAACCAATAACCTTCTCCTAATATTAAGACCAAAACGCCAATCATAACAAGTCCCCAAGGCCAACCAATATCAACATAAGACATACGCTTAGTTAGGTAAGCTGGAATACATACGACTAAAATAAAAAACGTAACCTGTATCAATCCATTAAAAGACACGAAAAAGGTAAATGTATTACTGAAATAGAGAATAATAAAGCAAATTAAATAAAGGATATAGATAAGAATTCTTTGATATATTTTTTGAAAAGAGGATTTCATAAATTTAATTTGCTTTATTATTCACTATTTGTCCAATAAACATTGTGAATAATCCAATTAGCAAGATGTGTTTTGTATAAGTGATTTCATCAATAATATCAAATATCGTTAGCAATAATAATAGACTTCCTATCATTAGTATTATAAAACCAATTAAACCTAATTTTTTCAATATAACCATAGTTTTAATTTAAAAATATCAGAGTAAAACTCAAAAGAGGAGTGGTTACTAAATATTACTGAGTGATTTTTTTAATTCTTTAATTCTTTTCAATCTTAAATTATATTTTAAATCAGATGTATGACCTGGATTTTTTTTACTTCTAAAAAGTCTTTTTTGTAATTGATGAAGTTTGTTAAATAATTTACCCTTATCTATAGTCATAGAAAAAAATTTAATTTCTTTAAATTGAATTTACTAAAATTAAATAAAAATTCAAAAGGGAGAGTGGGTTATAGATTTTAGAAACAAGTGGAATAAACAGTAATAGTAGAATTAGTTTTTCATTTAATTAATAGATTGCTTTAATATATTTTATTTCTAATTTGAATTCCCCTTCTTGTTTGTCAGAAATTTGTAAGCCCAATGAATTTATTTTTTTGATATCCAAAGCAGGATAATTGTTGTAAGAATAACCTCGCCAAGAGGGTTTAAAATCCTCTATCTTAATATTCATTTCAACCCATTTATCTTTAAAAGATTTAAAATCACAAGAGTATGAGGCGCGTCTGTTGTTTTGATTAAGTCTTAATTTATAAATATTACCATCACCCCTGAATTTTATCTTGAAAGATTTAACTCCAGTTAAGGTTTCTTTTGTAAAACTTAATCTTGATGATGCAAATCCTCCGTTATTTTCTAGGGATAAATATCCGTTAAAAATTAAATTATTTTCATCACTTAATGATAGGTAAGATGTTGAAATTCCACCCATAACATCATCATTAACAATATTCCAATTTTTTATACCAACATTTTTTTCAGGGTTAATTAAATCAATACTTTGACCATTTGTTAATT